>ERZ827458.10-NODE-10-length-362959-cov-21.354143_pt1 | contig 362959 bp, 325 predicted proteins | sample MGYA00519706_ERZ827458 | MGnify/ENA primary metagenome ERZ827458 (study PRJEB31778, sample SAMEA3449309) | human gut metagenome | biome: human gut; feature: human-associated habitat; material: faeces | place: United Kingdom | collected 2010/2012 ... | reverse complement strand
CGCTGGAATTGGCCGAAATCAAGCGGCGCTGGGAGCCATATATCAACCAGCTGCCGGAATATGCGTATATCTGCGACGATTTACTAAGTGGACGCAAATAATTCACATGCAAACGTGCCAGAAGCAATAAAATGCTTCTGGCACGTTGTTACGAATTTTAGAGCTTTCTATGGTTTCGATACTCTATTATTCCCCAAAACAGTCCGAGAATAAACAGCGTGACCACAATAATAAAGCTGTATTTGAATGGTACACCAAAATGTGCTTCTATGACATCAAGAGTTCCGATAGCACTGAGTAAAGAAATAATGTATAGCAGAACATTCAAAATCGCAGAGTTTCTGCTTTTCTTTAGTTCATTTTGTGCAGTCAAATAGGATATTTTTAGGTGAAGAGCTTCTGCGTGTTTTTTGTAAGGCTCGCTTTCCTTAATGTAGTTCAATAAATTATGAGTTTCAATTGGAAGATTAGGAGAGCAAAAAAGATTCTGCAAGTAAATATCATTTCGTACCGACCGCCGAAGATCTGTTTCATTTTCAAGGTTAGAGTTTTGAAAAATATGAATATAGAGTTTTAGCGATTCCAATATAATGGCCGAATATAAAATTGGTTGAAAGTTATCACAATCAAAGTCAGAAACTACACTACAACCAGCTTGTGGATAATATTGGTATATTTCCACTGTACTAATGTCCTTAATTGGTTCAGCAGGCGCTTTCGTATCAATGAGTTTGCAAAAGTAATCTGAAATATTTTCAATATTATTCGAAAAGACCAATGTGTCATGCACAAAGAAATATTCTTGGGAACGATAACACTTATTTGTCAATTCCCAGATAAACTCAGAAATATTTTCATATATTATTTCAGAAATTTTCATTCCTGCCTCGACAGGTTTCTCTTCATCAAAGAATTGATATTTCTCCACAGACAGTAGGTTGTAGTTTTCTGCTTTTGCCCCGACATCATCTTTGGCAAGTGGTTTTCCTGTTTTGTAGTTTATGACTTCAAAAACAATGAACAAAACACTGTTCATCATAAAGGCACCGGCATCAATTTGATACATCTGACCATTTATCCAAACTAAAAATGGCTCTAGCCAGAAAGTAAATTCGATTTTGAAATATCGTTCATCAACTAAGATAGATTGTGCGTGCCTAAGATTGATATAGAAACCGGAATCTTTCAAAGAGTCACTTGCATCGTTTTCTTTTTCAGCTGAATCTTTTGATTTGAAGGAAAATGTAGTCGCTTGATGTACATAATCATATTGGGCCGTTACCTCCATTTTCCCATCAACAGAAGTAATAGTCTCGTCTGTTGCCACGAAAGAAAGATGATGCTTTTCCAGTAAGGATTGCATCTGCTTCTTTTTGTGCGGGATAACATTACGAAGTTTTCGTAAAAACCAGTTTGTCGCTTTATACTGTGTCGAATTATATGCGCTTAAAAATAAAACAGTATCATCCACTTGCAATGACCTCCGATCTCGTCAGTAAAATTTATATTATTAATTATACAGCCAAATGACATACACAACAAGCATAGTGCAACAGATAATACTGTTGCTTATTTTTTTGATAAAAAGTCCTTGACAACTCGTTTCGGGCAGTATTACAGGAAGCTTCTTTATCTAAAGTAAGATATCGTACAGCGAAAGAAGATCCGGCGACTGATTTTAAAGGCCGGAATATATGAGAAAAATTAGAAATCCTGCAGGATTTTCCTGCAGGGTTTTTCTTTATAATCTTTAGAATTTTTTAATAAATATTTTCGTTATAGCTGTTGACAATACCCAAGGTAAGTGATAGTTTATGTTATGTAGATGTTAGCACTCTAATAAGTTGAGTGCTAACAATTCTAAAGGAAAGAGTTGGAAAGGGGATGACGGATATGCAGCTGGATGACAGAAAGATCAAGATCATGCAGGCCATTATCCGCAATTATCTGGAAACCGGGGAACCGGTGGGAAGCAGGACCATTTCCAAATATACAGATCTGAATCTTAGTTCAGCAACGATACGGAACGAGATGGCTGATCTGGAAGAGATGGGATATATTTTACAGCCCCATACCTCTGCAGGAAGAATTCCTTCTGACAAGGGATACCGCTTATATGTGGATACTATGATGGAGAAGAAGGATAAGGAACTGGAGGAACTGAAGGAGCTCATTCTGGAGAAGGAAGACAAGATGGATAATCTGCTGAAGCAGGTAGCAAAGCTTCTGGCGGTGAATACCAACTACGCCTCCATGATCTCAGCGCCGGCCGCCCACAAGAACAAGATCAAGTTCCTGCAGCTCTCCAGGGTAGATAAAAACCAGCTGCTTGCTGTGATCGTTATGGAAGGTAACATGATCAAGAACAATATCCTTCCCGTAGCAGAGGAGCTGGATGATGAAACACTTCTGAAGCTGAACATCCTGCTGAATACACATTTAAGCGGTCTAGCAGCGGAGGAGATCAATCTCCCGATGATCACGAGGATGAAGCAGCAGGCAGGCATACACAGCACTATCGTTGGGGATGTGGTAGATGCTCTCGCAGAAGGGATCAAAGAGGAAGAGGATCTTGAGATCTATACAAGCGGAGCCAATAATATTTTCAGGTATCCTGAATTGGCAGACCAGCAGAAGGCAAGTGAGCTGATCAATACCTTCGAAGAGAAGGATAAGCTGACAGAGCTTGTACAGGACAGCCTTTCTGATAATAATGAAACAGGCATTCAGGTTTATATCGGAAATGAGACTCAGATCCAGTCCATGCAGGACTGCAGTGTGGTAACTGCCACCTATGAACTGGGAGAAGGCATGAGAGGTACGATAGGAATTATCGGACCAAAGCGTATGGACTACGATAAGGTAATTGGAACTCTGAAGACCATTACGCATCAGCTTGATGAGCTTTACAATAAAAAGACGTAGCAAGGAGAGGAATGAAGCAGATGGCAGATGAAAAGGATATTAAGAAAGAAATTGAAATAGAAACACCGGAAGAGGAACCGGAGACACCCGCAGAGGAAACAGAAGCAGAAGTGGAAGAAGCTTCTGAAGAGACAGAAAAAGTGCAGGAAGAGGAAACCAAAGAAGAAAAGAAGGTTTTTAAAAAGAAACAGAAGGCAGACAAGAAGCAGGATGCCATGAAGGAGAAGATCGAAGAGCTGGAGGATAAGGTCAGACGACAGATGGCTGAATTTGATAACTTCCGTAAGCGTACCGACAAGGAAAAGACAGCAATGTTTGAAACCGGTGCAAAAAGTGTGATCGAGAAGATCCTTCCCGTGGTAGATAATTTCGAAAGAGGTCTGGCCACGATCCCGGAAGAGGAAAAGGGTTCACCCTTTGCAGAAGGCATGGAGATGATCTACAGACAGCTCATGACAGAGCTTGACAAGATGGAGGTAAAGGTCATACCGACAGTGGGAGAGGAATTTGACCCGGCGCTGCACAATGCAGTGATGCAGGTAGAAAGCGATGAGTATGAGTCCGGTGTGATTGCTCAGGAGCTTTTAAAGGGCTATACTTACAGAGATGCTGTAGTAAGGCACAGTATGGTAGCAGTAGTTGCTTAATAAAGGAATCACAGTTATTTTTCAATGTAACAGAACAATAAAAGAGATTAAACTTTCAGGAGGAGAGAATTATGAGTAAGATCATTGGTATTGACTTAGGTACAACAAACAGCTGCGTAGCAGTTATGGAAGGTGGTAAGCCCACCGTTATCGCCAACGCAGAAGGCGCAAGAACAACTCCCTCTGTCGTAGCATTCACAAAGACAGGAGAGAGACTGATCGGTGAGCCTGCAAAGCGTCAGGCAGTTACTAATGCGGATAACACCATTTCTTCTATTAAGAGGGATATGGGTACAGACAGAGGTCGTACGATTGACGGCAAAAAGTATTCTCCTCAGCAGATTTCAGCTATGATCCTTCAGAAGCTGAAAGCAGATGCTGAGAGCTACCTTGGAGAGAAGGTAACAGAGGCAGTTATCACTGTTCCTGCGTACTTCAATGACGCACAGCGTCAGGCAACCAAGGATGCAGGTAAGATCGCTGGTCTTGATGTAAAGCGTATCATCAACGAGCCGACAGCAGCGGCACTGGCTTATGGTCTTGATAATGAAAAAGAGCAGAAGATCATGGTTTATGACCTTGGTGGTGGTACCTTCGATGTTTCCATCATTGAGATCGGTGATGGTGTCATCGAAGTTCTTGCTACAAACGGTGATACACGTCTTGGCGGTGATGATTTTGATAACAGACTGACACAGTGGATGATCGATGAGTTCAAGAAGGCAGAAGGTGTAGATCTGTCAAATGACAAGATGGCGCTCCAGCGATTAAAGGAAGCTGCAGAGAAGGCAAAGAAGGAGCTGTCTTCCGCAACCACAACCAATATCAACCTGCCTTTCATCACAGCAACTGCTGAAGGACCGAAGCACTTTGATATGAATCTCACAAGAGCTAAGTTTGACGAGCTGACACATGATCTTGTAGAGAGAACAGCAGTCCCTGTTCAGAATGCAATGAAGGATGCAGGAATTACCAACGCTGATTTAGGTCAGGTATTACTGGTAGGTGGGTCTACACGTATCCCTGCTGTACAGGATAAGGTAAGACAGTTAACAGGCAAAGAGCCCAGCAAGAGCCTGAACCCTGATGAGTGTGTAGCTCTTGGTGCTTCTATTCAGGGCGGTAAGCTGGCAGGCGATGCCGGTGCAGGTGAGATCCTGCTTCTGGATGTAACACCCCTTTCTCTTTCCATTGAGACCATGGGTGGCATCGCAACAAGACTGATTGAGAGAAATACAACAATTCCTACCAAGAAGAGCCAGATCTTCTCTACTGCGGCAGATAACCAGACAGCCGTTGATATCAACGTTGTACAGGGTGAAAGACAGTTTGCAAGAGATAACAAGTCTCTTGGACAGTTCAGACTGGATGGTATCCCTCCGGCAATGAGAGGTGTTCCACAGATCGAGGTTACCTTTGATATCGATGCAAACGGTATTGTAAATGTATCTGCAAAGGATCTTGGTACAGGTAAGGAACAGCACATTACCATTACAGCAGGCTCCAACATGTCAGATGCTGAAATTGATAAGGCTGTTAAGGAAGCCGCTGAGTTTGAAGCACAGGATAAGAAGAGAAAGGAAGCCATTGATACACGTAACGAGGCAGATTCCTTTGTATTCCAGACAGAAAAGGCTCTCAGCGAGGTAGGCGACAAGATCGATGCTTCTGAGAAGGCTTCCGTTGAGACAGATCTTAAAGCAGTTAAGGATATCCTCGAGAGAACCAAGGATCAGGAAATGAGCGACAGTGACATTGATGAGCTGAAGGCAGCCAAGGAAAAGCTGACAACCAGTGCACAGCAGCTGTTCACAAAGATGTATGAGAATATGCAGCAGGCACAGGGCGGTCAGGCAGGACCTGATATGAGTGGCATGGGCGGCCAGAGTGCAGCTGATACCGGTGCAGGTGCAGGATCTGCAGATGATGTGGTTGACGGAGACTACAGAGAGGTGTAAGATAGACTGGATTCTATCTGAAATGATCAGAAATGAATGGCGGGGTATATAGTAATATATACCTCGCTATAGAAGTGTTTGAGGATTGATTAGATGGCAGAACAGAAAAGGGATTATTACGAAGTCCTTGGTGTAGATAAGAATGCTGATGATGCAGCATTAAAAAAAGCATACAGAGTACTTGCTAAGAAATATCATCCGGATATGAACCCGGGTGATGCAGAAGCGGAGAAGAAATTTAAAGAGGCATCCGAAGCCTATGCAGTGTTGAGTGATCCTGAAAAGAGAAGACAATACGATCAGTTTGGGCATGCGGCTTTTGATGGAGGAGCCGGTGGCAGTGGCTTTGGCGGCTTTGATTTTAATTCTGCAGATTTTGGTGATATTTTCGGTGATATCTTTGGAGATTTCTTTGGAGGACGCAGGAGTGCCAGAGGAAATAATGGTCCCATGAAGGGTGCCAATATCCGTACCAGTGTACGGATCACCTTTGAAGAAGCCGTCTTTGGTGTAGATAAGGAAATAGAATTGACTCTGAAGGATGAGTGTAAGACCTGTCATGGCAGTGGAGCTAAGGCGGGAACTACACCGGAGACTTGTCAGAAGTGTGGTGGCAAGGGACAGGTGGTCTTTACCCAGCAGTCCTTCTTTGGAACAGTCAGAAATGTCCAGACCTGCCCGGATTGTAATGGAACCGGTAAGGTGATCAAGGAGAAATGTCCGGATTGTCATGGAAGTGGATATATTGCCAGCAGAAAGAAGATTCAGGTTTCCATTCCTGCAGGTATTGATAATGGACAGAGCGTCCGGATCAGGGAGAAGGGTGAACCTGGTACTAACGGCGGACCAAGAGGTGATCTGCTGGTAGAAGTGATTGTAGGACGTCATCCTATTTTCCAGAGACAGGATTATGATATTTATTCCACTGTTCCTGTATCTTATGCGGTCGCGGCACTTGGTGGTGAGGTAGTCGTAGATACTGTGGATGGTAAAGTGATTTATGAAGTGAAGCCCGGAACCCAGACAGATACCAGAGTCCGTCTGAAGGGAAAGGGGGTTCCGACTCTCCGGAACAAAGAGGTCAGGGGAGATCATTATGTGACACTGATGATCCAGACACCGGAGAAGCTGTCTCATGAGGCGAAGGAGCTCCTGAAGCAGTTTGATGCACTGACAGGCGACAGCCTGAATGCTGCACAAAAAGCACAGGCAGACAAGACAGCAGATTCTAAGGATACCAGGAAGAAAAAGTTCTGGAAATAGATAAATTTGTGAAAATAAAAAGCGTATTGGAGTTCCAATACGCTTTTTCACTCTAAACGTAAGAAAGAGGAAATACAAAATGGCACGGACAAGTGAAAAGGTACAAAAGATTCTGGACAGACTGGATGAGGAATATGGAACGGATTATAAATGTTATCTGAATCATGAGAATGCATGGCAGCTTCTGATCGCAACCATGCTGAGTGCCCAGTGTACAGATGCGAGGGTAAATATCGTGACAGAGGATCTGTTTAAGAAGTACACGTCCGTGGATGCCTTTGCGAATGCAGATCTGAAAGAGCTGGAAAGGGATATTCATTCTACGGGCTTTTACCATAATAAGGCGAAGAATATCATTGCCTGCTGTAAGGCACTGTCGGGAAAATATGATGGTGAGGTGCCGCAGGATATTGAAGCTCTGACAGCGCTGGCAGGAGTAGGACGAAAGACGGCCAACGTGATCCGGGGAAATATATACCATATTCCCAGTATTGTTGTGGATACTCACGTGAAGCGAATCTCTGGAAAGCTTGGTATTACGAAGGAAACAGATCCCGTGAAGGTGGAGCTGGATCTGATGAAAAAGCTGCCGGAGGATCACTGGATTCTATGGAATATCCATATCATCCGTCTAGGAAGGACGATCTGTAAGGCACCTACGCCCAAATGTGAGGAATGTTTCCTGAAGGATCTGTGCCCTTCTTGTGAGAAGGAGCAGAAAAAAGCGGGAAAGAGGAAGGAAAAGTAGGATGCTGCAGGACTTTACAGCGCTGGACCTGGAAACAACAGGTTTAAATCCAAAGACAGACAAGATCATAGAGATCGGTGCGGTAAGGATCCGGGATGGAAAGAAAGCTGCCAGATGGGAAAGTCTTGTAAATCCGGGCTGGCAGATCAGTGATTTTACAGAGGGACTGACAGGGATCCGGAATGAAGAACTCATGAGAGCACCTGTGATAGAAGAGGTGCTTCCAGAACTTATGGATTTTTTGATGGACGATGTGCTTGTGGGACACCAGATCCTGTTTGATTATTCTTTTCTGAAGAAGGCGGCAGTGAATCAGGGAATTCCTTTCAATAAGAAAGGGATTGATACGCTGAAACTGGCAAGAAAGTTCCTGCCGCAGCTTTCAAGCAGAAAGCTGTCAGATCTGTGCTGTTACTATGGAATTGAGACAATATCCCACAGGGCAGGTAGTGATGCTCTTTCAGCAGCCATGCTTTATGAAAGACTGGTACAGAATTTTCCGGATGAAGAGGCATATCGGCCGTCAGAGCTGGTCTTTCATGTGAAAAAAGAATCACCGGCCTCCAAAAAACAGAAAGAAAGGTTATATTGTCTGCTTGAGTGGCATAAAATAATACCAGACTATGATGTGGAAAGGCTGACCAGAAATGAAGCAAGCCGGATCACGGACAAGATCATTCTGGCATATGGCCGTCTGCCGCATCCTTAAGGTAAGAAACGATATGGGGAGCCATGGGCGAATTCAGACCTTCAGCAACCGGGATCAGGTCATTGATCTTTTTAGGGGTGCCGAGCTCCTTATAAATGCTGGCAAGAAGACGGTAGGAAGCACTGACATCGGTTCTGGTGGAAACGGCAAAGGTAAGGATCGCTTCGGCATCTTTGATACAGCCTCTCTGGTATAAAAGCACTGCAAGCTTTTGCAGGGTTCTGGCAAGGACGGTATAGCGCTGGTCATACTGTGTGAGAAGACCGATATTGGGGGCACCATACATAAGCTTCAGGTCGGTGTTGCTGATACCTGTAAGGTTTACAATAGGTTCTTCCGATAAGCTATGCAGGGTGTCATAGCAATCTGCTATTTCAGGGTCATCCTTCATGGTATCCATGGGAAGGGTGTCAAAGGGAATGGTAATGTAGGAAAGATCATCAAGGGGCTTTCGTCTTGTCCGGTTGGCTTCTGACTCTCTCTCCCAGAAGGCATCTGCAGACTGCTCTTCTTTTCGCCTGCTCTTGTGTATCTCATAGGTGAGCCATAGGCAGAAAACGATAAAACTTGCAAAAAAGGGGAACTTCATATATAATATCCTTTCAACAGAGACTATGATTTTTGGAAGAGGCATATCATGTTTAATTTTAATAACAGTAAAAATAAGCGTATTATTTCATCCATTATTATTATCTTGCTGATAGTCGCTATGGTAGTTCCCACTTTAGCATATTTAATTCAGTAACGCAATACGAGGAGCCGTTATGAAAAAATTTGTGAGGAATATACTCAGCCTGTGTGGGATGCTGGTTCTTACAGGCATATTTGGAATAAATGCAGAAGCCAGGGAAGGAAATACTATCCTGCCGGGCATATATCTTCAGAATATGGATCTTTCCGGAAAAACAGAGGAAGAGGCCGAGGCTGTGGCAGAGGATTATGTGGATGGTCTTTTGCAGAAAAATATTACTCTGAATGTGCTGAATGACAATTCAGTAACTATTACACCGGGGGATATTGGATTTTACTGGAGTAATCCTGAGGTCATTGAAGAAGCGGCATCCATTGGAAGAAAAGGAAATATTATTGAAAGATATAAGGTGAAAAAGGATCTGCAGTTGGAGAGAAGGATTCTGCCGCTTTCTTTTGGAGTAGATCAGGATCTGATCCGTCATGTGCTGGAGGATCAGTGTGCTGTCTATAATATAGAAGCAGAGAATGCAACTCTGTCCAAAGAAAATGGAGAGTTTGTGATCCATCAGGGGCAGGCTGGCATGGTTGTGGATGAAGATGCTTCGTTTCAGCAGCTATGCAGTTTTTTTACAGATGGAACCTGGGATGGAGAGGAAACCAGTATTGATCTTGTAGTGGAAGTGGAGGAGCCTAAGGGATCTGCAGAGGAGCTTTCAAAAGTACAGGACGTCCTTGGCAGCTTTCAGACCAGCTTTAAAACCTCCGGGGCATCCAGAAGTGCGAATGTACGTAATGGTGCCAGCCTGATCAATGGAATTACGTTGTATCCGGGAGAAGAGTTTTCTACTTATGAAGCAGTAGCGCCCTTTTCTACGGCAAACGGTTATTATATGGCAGGCTCTTACCTGAACGGACAGGTGGTAGACAGTCTTGGCGGCGGTATCTGTCAGGTATCTACGACTCTTTATAATACAGTGCTTCTTTCTGAACTGGAGGTAACGGAGCGACATAATCACTCCATGATCGTAACTTACGTGGATCCTTCTGCGGATGCAGCGATCTCCGAGTCAGCAGGAAAGGACTTCCGGTTTGTGAACAATACTGATGCTCCCATTTACATTGAAGGCTATACTACAGAAGACAAGATGATCGGGTTCACGATTTACGGACATGAAACAAGGGACAGTGGTCATAAGGTGGTTTACGAAAGTGAAGTAGTCAGCAAGACTTATCCGGACGCAGAGGTGATCTATCCGGATGGAGGCTTACCGGTTGGCACGGTTTCTGTACAGTCAGCACATATTGGGTACAAAGCCAACCTATGGAAGGTTGTTTACGAAAATGGAACAGAGACCAGCAGGGAAATGATAAATTCCAGTACTTATAAGATGGCACCACGGTCAGCAACGGTTGGTGTTGCAACAGCGGATCCGAATGCGTATAATGAAATCATGGCGGCGATTGCCACAGGCAGTATCGATCATGTGAAGGGTGTAGCGGCGGCGCTTAAGGCAGCGGCGGCTCCTGCAGAAGCGGCAGGAGAGGGAGCGATGGCTCCTGCAGCAGAAGCACCAGTGGCAGAGGTTCCGGCGGAGTAAGTCCGGCAGCCTCGGGATAAAGTGAGGCAGCTATGAAGACAGGGAAGATTTCAGAAAGCATATTAAAGCGTTCTGTTTTGAAATATTGTAAAACAAAAAGAGAAGAAGTAGTAAAAGGTGCAGCACCAGGGGTGGACTGTGCCTTTTTCACATATCCTGGCGGACAGGTGCCTGACTGTCAGGACAAAGTATTCTGTGCAGCCACACAGACAGTAAGTCTTCCCGTGATACGAGCAGGCTGTTACGCTGTTTATGCGGCGGTAAATGCGGTCGCAGCCGGAGGAGGAATCCCCTTTGCCATGCAGATGTCACTGACACTGCCGGAGGGGACAGAGGAATCAGAATTAAAGAGGATCATGCAGCTGACAGAAGAAGCTGCCGGTATATGTAAGGTGCAGATCGCCGGTGGACATACCGAGGTGACAGGTGCAGTAAAGTATCCCGTGATCTCAGTAACGGCTTTTGGATACCGGCTGGAGGCTGCAGAAAGAGTATCAAGGGGATTACCTGTGGCAGGACAGGCGGTCGTGATGACCAAGTGGATGGGATTAGAAGGAACCGCGGTACTGGCACAGGAGAAGGAAGCAGAGCTTCTGGAAAGATACCCGTTTTCTATTACAACAGCGGCGAAGGGCTTTGAAAAATATCTGCCGGTCTTACCGGAGGCTGCTACAGCCCTTAAGTCCGGCGCCACAGCAATGCACGATATGAGAAATGGTGGTGTATTTGGCGGCCTGTATGAACTGGCTGGAAGGCTTGGCGTTGGACTTTCCATAGACTTAAAAAAGATACCGGTTAAGCAGGAAACCATAGAAATCTGTGAGTTTTTTGATCTGAATCCCTATGGTCTGTTATCTGGGGGAAGCCTTCTGATCGTAGCAGAGGATGGAGATGGTATGGTGAAGGCGTTGCAGGAGGCAGGGATTCCCGCAGCTGTCATCGGGAGAACTACGGATAACAATGATAAAGTACTGCATAACGGAGAAGAAATCCGTTTTCTGGAACCGGCAAGGCCGGATGAAATCGGAAAAGTAATAGCTTAACAAGGAGGACTCTGAAAGTGAGAGAGCAGATTTTAGCAATTATTGAAAAAAACAGCCGTATTGATATTAAGGAGCTGGCAGTGATTCTGGGGGCGGAAGAAATTGATGTAGCCAATGAGCTGAAGGCAATGGAAGAAGAAGGGATCATCTGTGGTTATCATACCATGATCGACTGGGAGAAAACCTCTATTGAGAAGGTGACTGCACTGATCGAAGTACGGATCACACCCCAGAGAGGAAAGGGATATGACAATATAGCAGAGAGGATCTACAAATATCCAGACGTAAACAGTGTATACCTGATCTCAGGCGGATATGATCTGCTTGTTACTGTAGATGGCAAGACACTGAAATCCGTTTCCAGCTTTGTGAATGAAAAGCTGGCTACCATAGAGGGGGTTTTAAGTACAGCAACCCATTTTATCCTGAAGAAATACAAGGATCATGGAACGATCCTTACCAAAAAATATGAAGATACAAGAGAGAAGGTTACACCATGAGAAATCCGTTAGCAGATAAAATCGTGGATATCAAGCCATCCGGTATCCGTAAATTTTTTGATATTGTAAATGAAATGGAGGACGCTATTTCCCTTGGCGTTGGAGAACCCGACTTCGATACACCATGGCATATCAGGGATGAGGGCATTTACTCACTGGAAAAGGGAAGAACCTTTTATACCTCCAATGCAGGCCTGAAGGAGCTGCGAAAGGAAATCAGCAATTATGTAGAGAAAAGCCAGGGAGTCCATTATGATGAAATGCATGAGGTTCTGGTAACGGTTGGTGGTTCTGAAGCGATTGATCTGGCACTCAGGGCAATGATCAATCCGGGAGAGGAGGTACTGATCCCGCAGCCCAGCTATGTATCCTATGAACCCTGTGCGGTTCTTGCAGATGCAGTGCCGGTGATTATTGAACTGAAGGAAGAAAATGAATTCCGCCTGACAGCACAGGAGCTGCGGGATGCGATCACAGACAAGACGAAGATACTGATCCTGCCATTTCCCAATAATCCGACAGGTGCGATCATGGAAAAGAAGGATCTGGAGGAGATTGCGGAAATTATCCGGGAAAAGGATATCTTTGTGATCACAGATGAGATCTATGCAGAGCTCAGTTACAAGGAAAAGCATGTTTCTATCATCAGTCTGCCGGGAATGAGAGAAAGAACCGTATATATCAATGGATTTTCCAAGGCATATGCGATGACAGGCTGGAGGCTTGGTTATGCCTGTGCACCAGCACAGATTATGGAGCAGATGGTAAAGATCCATCAGTTTGCGATCATGTGTGCGCCTACTACAAGTCAGTATGCGGCGGTAGAAGCACTCCGGAATGGAGATGAAGATGTTGCACAGATGCGGGAGGCCTATAATCAGAGAAGAAGATTTCTGATGAATGCTTTTCATGAGATGGGGCTGCAGTGCTTTGAGCCCTATGGAGCCTTTTATGTATTTCCCTGTATTAAGGAGTTTGGCATGACCAGCGATGAGTTTGCAACAAGGCTTCTTATGGAAGAAAAAGTAGCTGTAGTGCCAGGAACTGCATTTGGCGGCTGTGGAGAGGGATTTCTCAGAATTTCCTATGCTTATTCACTGGACAGCCTAAAGACCGCAATGGGAAAGATCGCCCACTTCGTAGGAAAGCTCCGAGAGGAATCAAAAGAGAAAAGGGATTAGAGCAGAGAGGCGATAACTATGTTTTCATTGGGGGATAAAGAGGTAAATGTAGGGCGGCAAAGGAGAAACGAGCTTCTGCTTTTTCCCGTATCTGAGTTATGTATTTCTGGGATATGTTTTTGGAAAGGTGATCCGGAGAATACCTGAAAACGAAAAGGGAAATTTCTATAAAAAGAGCGGGACAATATGTGGAGTGATAGCGGCAGTATGGTTTGCAGGCTGTATCATAACGCATCCGGGTGTAGAAGATTTTTTTAATTACATGCTTGAGCAATACAGAACACCAGGGCTTATGAAGGTTATAGGGAGCTTTTGCACGATAATGTTTGTATTTGCACTTTCGTTCTTTATCATGCCGGTCGTGGAAAAATGGAAATTTGGATATAACAAATTGTGCTATTATTCCAAACAGATTTCCAAGATGTATGCCGTACATATAGGGGTATATTTTGCGATTGCCGGATTTGTTGCTTTCTATGGATTTGGTGTAAAGGAATGCCTGATATGGTCAGTGGCAGTTCTGGTCATAACAGATCTGCTTGTACATGGGTACATTATCATTGAAGATAAGATTAAAAATAGAAAATAATTTATGGTCCAAAGGGCTGCCACAATCAGATAGACTGATGTGGCAGCCTCTTTCAAGGTGCTATTTTGATCTGACATTGGCTAATTCAGCCTGCAGGGAAGCGATGAGAGCGTCTTTCTCTGCAAGAGCAGCATCCTTCTCCTGAAGCAGAGCTTTCTGTGAGTCCACTTCCTTCTGCAGTTCGTCGATCATATATCTGACAGTATTCCTGTCCATTTCCCGTAATTCCTCAGAAAAGAAACCCATAACATTCTCCACATTCTGACACATCTGGCATAGTGTCTCAGTATCGGCTTATACATTGGCGTTTTGTGACTGTAAAGAAGCAATAAGGGCATCTTTCTCAGCAATGATGGTGTCTTTTTCGGCAATCACAGAGTCTTTCTCTGCGAGAGCGGCATCCTTCTCCTGAAGCAGAGCTTTTTGTGAGTCCACTTCCTTCTGTAGCTCATCGATCATATATCTGACAGTATTCCTGTCCATTTCCCGTAATTCCTCAGAAAAGAAATCCATAACATTCTCCACATTCCGACACATTTGGTATAGTGTCTCATACATCGGTTTAAACTGTGGGAAGTCTGTGATAAGCTTGATGATTTCTTCCGGGTCATCTGTAGAGAAAAAAGTCATCCATGCTTCCAACAGTTTGGTTACCTTTTTATTGTGCATTTTTAAACGAAAAATGTCAAGACTGATAAAGATATAATCCTGTAAAAGATCCATAAAAAGGCCGGTGTCAAAAATAGTCTTGGAACGGTGGATCCAGTAGTCAGGGTACTGCTTTAATTCGGACGGGCTGTTTTCATACAGAACAATGAGATAGACCTTGCTGATGCAGCGGTAGGAGAAGGTGTCCTTGCCGGTAACTGGATCTATGGAGCGCTGCCTTGCCCGTTTATACTGGCGTAGGAGCATGTCCGAGGAATAGCAGGCACACCTTGCCCCGGGGAAAGCGTAACCGATCTTCTGGACTTCAATGTTGGCAAGGGTGCCGTCCTCCAGTTCAACGATAATATCTGTGATCAGCAGGGAGCTTTCGTCAGAAAGCCTGGTAGAGTCATTGGGAAGCACTTCTTTAATGGTGACCTTACGCTGTAGCAGTTCTGATAAAAAAGATTCCAGTCTGGAGGGATCGTACTCTGGGTTCATGACTTCCTTGAAGAAGGAGTCGTACAGAACCTTAATGCCTTTGGCACCGGAGCAGAAATCGAGGAATTCTTTCTGCTGCAGGACAGTCCAGCTTTCGAAAAGCTGATGTAGCTTTGGGTTAGAATAGATTCTAGCAAGGATTTCCTCCCTGCTCTGGATCATTGGGAAATAAGATTTTAGTAGATTTGTGGTCATAGATAGACCTCCTTTGAATAAAGATGTGAGTTTCCGGATGTCAGGACAACATCAAAAAACAAAAGTGAATAGTTACATCATGCAGACCAGTTTAGAAAACATCCGGCGAAATGCCAAAAGATAAAAATAAAAGAATCAACATGATCTTCCCGGAATCCCGGAAACGGGTGGGAATGAAGTGAGTGTATCATAAATACATTTATTATGCAACCACAAAATAAAGATACAGCAGATAATAAAACTATAAGGAACAGAAAATCCTCTTATATCTGTGAAACGGATGAAATCCTACAATTATCTTACAAAGAAACCGGATTACAGCATTCTTTTTTGGGGATTTTTTCAGTAAAGTATGCTATACTAAAATCGTTGTAAACAGGGCAGCGGGAGACAGAAGCATATGGTAAACAGGAAAGTACTGGAAACATTAGAATATACAAAGGTCAGGGCAAGACTTACAGAAAAGGCCACCTCCGATCCCGGAAGAAGGCTGTGTGCAGAGCTGGAGCCGATGACAGAGATCGCACAGATCGAAGAAGCGCAGACACAGACGGCAGATGCCCTTACCATGCTTTTTCAGAAGGGATCCACCTCCTTTGGAGGAAATAAGGATCTGACCATGGCACTCAGATCACTGGAGATAGGAAGTATGCTGTCAGCCTCAGAGCTTCTGAAGGTAGCAGGACAGCTGGAAAACGTAAACAGGATCAAGGCCTATGGAAGAAAGCAGAGAGAAAATACAGAACGGGACGGAGAAGAGAGCGGGGATTATCAGGCAAGCTCCCTTGCCGGACATTTTGAAAGACTGGAGCCGCTGACACAGCTTTCGGCAGAGATCGGCAGATGTATTCTGTCAGAGGAAGAGATTGCGGATGATGCCAGCGTAAATCTCAAGCATATCCGGAGAAACATTGCTGTGACAGGAGAACGGATCCACACCCATCTGCTGTCTATGGTAAATGGCTCCTGCCGCAGTTATCTGCAGGATGCGGTGATCACCATGAGGGATAACAGATACTGTATTCCCGTAAAGGCGGAATACAAGAGTCAGGTGCCCGGCATGGTGCATGACCAGTCCTCCACGGGTTCCACCTTCTTTATTGAGCCTACAGCAGTGGTAGAGCTGAACAATAAGCTGAAGGAGCTGGCTGCGGCAGAAAAAGAAGAAATCGAAGTGATCCTGGCTGATTTAAGTGGTCAGGTTGCAGAGCATACAGAAGAGATCCTTGAAAATCAGAAGATCATGACGTTCCTTGACTTTACCTTTGCCAAGGCGGCACTGGCGCTGGAACAGAATGCCACAAGACCGGTGTTTAACAGGGAGCATGCCATTCATATCAGGAAGGGCAGACATCCCCTGCTTCACCCGAAAATGGTTGTCCCCATCGATATTTATCTTGGCAGGGACTTTGACCAGCTGATCATTACAGGACCAAATACAGGTGGAAAAACGGTATCTCTGAAGACCGTTGGACTGTTTACGCTGATGGGACAGGCAGGACTGCATATCCCGGCACTGGATCGTTCGGAGCTTTCGGTTTTTCAGGATGTATTTGCGGATATCGGGGATGAACAGAGTATTGAGCAGAGCCTTAGTACCTTTTCCTCCCATATGACAAGGATCGTATCCATTCTGAAGCATGCCGATCAGGATTCCCTGTGTCTGTTCGATGAGCTCTGCGCAGGAACAGATCCGACAGAGGGTGCTGCTCTTGCGATCGCTATTTTGGAAAGACTTCATAATCGGAAGATCAGAACTATGGCAACGACTCATTACAGCGAACTGAAGGTCTATGCCCTTACCACGCCGGAGGTGGAAAATGCCTGCTGTGAGTTCAACGTGGAGACACTTTCACCGACCTACCGGCTGCTGATCGGTATTCCCGGTAAGAGTAATGCCTTTGCCATTTCCAGAAAGCTTGGGCTTTCCGATGCGATCATTGAAGAAGCAGGAAAGCAGCTCAGCAGAGATGACAGAAGCTTTGAGGATCTGCTGGCAGATCTGGAGCAGAGCAGGGTGACTATAGAGAGAGAACGTCTTGAGATCGCTTCCTACAAGGAGGAGATCGGGGCACTGAAGAAGCGTCTGCAGGAAAAGAATGAAAAGATCGACAGTGCCAGAGACAGGATCCTCAGGGAGGCCAACGAAGAGGCAAGGGATATTCTGCAGAATGCCAAGGACGTGGCAGATGAAACAATCCGGGTATTCCAAAAGGCAGGACCTGGTGCATCCTTAAAGGATCTTGAAAAATCCAGAGAAAAGATCCGAGGAAAGATCAATGAGAAAAACGACAAGCTTGTCATAAAGAGTCAACCAAAGGAAAAATCCGGCAGGCTGACGGCTGACAAGATCAAAAAGGGAGATACGGTAAAGATCCTGTCCATGGGAATGACAGGAACGGTTACATCGCTACCCGATCATAAAGGAAATGTATTTGTACAGTGCGGTGTGATCCGCTCCCAGGTCAATATTAACGATCTTGTGTATGCAAAGGAAAAAGAAGCAGAAGAAAAGAAGCCGGTGCTGCAGCGCACCCGTACTGGTATAAGCGGTATCAAGATGTCCAAGTCCTTAAGTGTTTCCGGCGAGATCAATCTCCTTGGAAAAACCGTGGATGAGGCACTGCCGGAGCTTGACAAATATCTGGATGATGCCTATCTTTCACATCTGCCCTCTGTAAGGGTAGTGCATGGCAAGGGAACCGGTGCTCTCCGGAATGCCGTACAAAACCATTTAAAGAGAGTCAAATATGTGAAGAGCTACCGGCTGGGAGAATACGGAGAAGGTGACGCAGGCGTCACAATTGTTACATTTAAAGATTAAACAGGGAGGATGCTATGGCAGGAAAACAGAAAATTCTTATCGTTGATGATGACAGTAATATAGCAGAGCTGATTTCATTATATCTGACAAAGGAGTGCTTTGATACCATGATCGCACCGGATGGAGAAACAGCACTGATGCTGGCGGATTCCTTTGGACCCAATCTGATTCTTCTGGATCTGATGCTGCCGGGAATTGACGGCTATCAGGTATGCCGGGAGATCCGTGCCAGGTCTTCGGTACCTATTATCATGCTCTCTGCCAAGGGAGAGATCTTTGACAAGGTACTGGGTCTTGAGCTTGGTGCAGACGACTATATGGAAAAGCCCTTTGATTCCAAGGAACTGGTAGCAAGGGTAAAGGCGGTCCTTCGGCGTTACAAGCCGGTGGTGGCAGCGCCTGCAGAGCCGGATGTAAAATGTGTGGAATATCCGGATCTTGTGATCAACCAGACCAATTATTCTGTCCTTTATATGGGGAAAACGGTGGAAATGCCGCCCAAGGAGCTGGAGCTTCTGTATTTCCTTGCATCTTCGCCCAATCATGTGTTTACCAGAGAGCAGCTCCTGGATCAGATCTGGGGGTATGAATATATCGGAGATACCAGAACGGTGGATGTCCATATCAAGAGACTGAGAGAAAAGATCAACGACCATGCACACTGGAGGATCGCAACGATCTGGGGCATCGGCTATAAATTTGAGGTAAGATAATGCGAAAGACGCTGTATTTAAAATTTCTGCTGGCCTATCTGATCTTTGGCTTTTTCGGATTTATGGTTGTAGCGACTTTTGTAAATAATATGACAATGGAGCATCTGAAGCGGGAGAAGGCCGATGCCCTGTATAAAGAGGCAACACTGATCGCCAATACCTATGCCTCTGATCTGTACAATAATACCACATCTCTGGATACAGTGAAAAAGCAGATTGATGCCCTGGATACGTATCTGGGAGCAAGACTTTGGATCATCAATCCATCAGGACGTATGGTTCTTGATTCACGCACACCGGTAGATGTGGAAAACGAGACTGTGATCACTGGTTTTAATCCAACGGTGACAGGCTCCAGCTACTATACAGTAGGGAACTTTTTTGACAGCTTTACAGAGGAGCAGCTCAGCGTATTCGCACCGATTACTTCGGCCTACAAGGTGAGGGGCTATGTGGTGATCCATTATCCCATGCAGAACATCTCAGCATCCTGTAACAGTCTTTTGAATATTTCCTATCTGATGCTGGTAGTTCTGTTCCTTTTATCATTGATTATCTTGATCTTTTTTACGGAGATGGTGTATCTGCCGCTTCGTAAGATCACAGAAGCAACCGAGCAGTATGCAGCGGGAAATATGCATTATGAATTTCAGGTTGACAGTGAAGATGAGATGGGTTATCTGGCAGCTTCACTGAATTATATGGCCAGTGAGATCGCCAGAAGCGAGGACAATCAGAAAAAGTTTGTGGCAAATGTTTCTCATGATTTCCGGTCACCCCTGACTTCCATCAAGGGCTATCTGGAGGCCATGCTGGATGGAACGATCCCGGCAGAGCTTCATGAGAAGTACCTGAGGATCGTCCTGAATGAGACAGAAAGACTGACCAAGCTGACGGGAAGTCTCCTGACACTGAATAACCTGAATACAAAGGGCATGATGCTGAACCGGAGTCTGTTTGATATCAATCAGGTGATCCGGAATACGGCAGCATCCTTTGAAGGTACCTGTAAGCAGAAGACCATAGCGATTGAACTGACGCTGACAGGGGATCAGCTGTTTGTTAATGGGGATGTGGATAAGATCCAGCAGGTGTTATATAATCTGCTGGACAATGCGATCAAATTCAGCCATCAGGATTCAGTCATTAAAATAGAGACCACAGAAAGGAAGAACAAGATCTTTGTTTCGGTAAAGGACAGTGGTATCGGGATCCCCAAGGAAGACCTGAAAATGATCTTTGACCGTTTCTACAAGTCAGATCTGTCAAGGGGCAGGGACAAGAAAGGAACCGGACTTGGACTGTCTATTGTAAGGGAGATCATCAGTGCCCACGGTGAACATATTAATGTGATCAGTACGGAGGGGGTTGGCTCTGAATTCATTTTTTCTCTGCCTGTCGCAGAGAATGGAGAGGAAGAATTATAATGCACATCATTTTGCATCAGCCGGAGATCCCGGCAAATACGGGAAATATAGGCAGGACCTGTGTTGCTACAGGAACAGATCTGCACCTGATCGAGCCACTGGGATTTAGGCTGACAGAAAAAGAGATAAAGCGTGCCGGTATGGATTACTGGGAGCATCTGAATGTGACCCGGTATATGAACTTTGAAGAGTTTCAGAGCCTGCATCCGGGAGTCAGGATCTGGATGGCAACGACTAAGGCAAAGCATGTTTACTCGGATGTGTCCTTTGCTCCGGATGATTATATCATGTTTGGAAAAGAGAGCGCAGGGATTCCGGAGGAGATCCTTGTAGCGCATGAGAAAACCTGTATCCGTATACCTATGGAGCCAGCGATCCGCTCCTTAAATCTCTCCAATTCCGTAGCAGTCGTTCTCTATGAAGCACTGCGGCAGCAGCGGTTTGCAAGCATGCAGCTTATCGGGGAGCTGCATAGACTGAGCTGGGAAACAGAGGAATAAAGAAAAACAGAACAGAAGACGCAGGCATTATTTAAATGCCTGCGTTCCTTTTTTGAGCTGTGCTTCAACGAAATCCTTAATATATGAGTTATCCTCCAGCATCTGACAGCCTACGATATAAACTCCGTTATTATTGGAGCAGCGGATAATGTGTCCTTCCAGTGTGGAATGGGAGGGAAGGGCGAAATTCTCGATCTTGACAGAGATATCAGTACCCTTGCTCTCTGCAAAGACCGGTTCCTTGGAAAGGAAGGCAAAGCCATTTGCACTGATATTATTCAGTCTGGCATGATACTGCAGACCGGTTTCTTTAATGGTTACAATACAATAATTGGAAATGTCAATTCTTGGGTATTTCCGGCGGTTCAGGATCTGGGGTTTTGAACCTAAGCGGGTCTGATAATCAGCGGAAGCACTGTCCTTTTGGAGCTGTGCTTCTTCCCAGCAGTAAATGATATTGCCAACAGTGATCTGCAGCCTGCAGGAAACAGGCTTGGAGATAGCGGGCTTCTTCTCCAGGGAGATAAGAATACCGTTCGTTGTCTGCTTTACAAATTCTCCGTGATATTCGCAGGGTCTTCCATCTATAAGAGTCTGGATACTTACTTTCATGCCAGGCTCAACATCGGAAATTCCCATGAAGCCACCAATGCCGAGTTCGCACATAAGAGCCTGTATAACGTCTTCGATCTGGTTGATATTGCCTGCACTCTCATTATATTTACTGAGCATCTGCTCGCTGATCTCACTGGAACTGTGGATATTGTCTGTTATTGTTTTCACAATGGAGGCTACCTGTTCCATATTGTCTACCAGCTGGAGATTTGAATTTTCAACCTCCTTCATGGAGGAATCGATCGTTTTTATATGCTCGCCTATCTGGGTGGAATCCTTGGTGATCATACTTACATTCTGACCGGTCAGCGTTACCTTTTCAAGAGTCAGCTGGATCAGCCTGATGGTTTCTTCCATGGAATCCGTCATTTTATTGGAAATATCATCCAGACGGATCAGCGCTTCACGGATCTGGGCAGAGGAATCCTTTGTTTCCGTACTGAGTGTCCGGATCTGGTCTGCAACAACAGCGAATCCTTTTCCTGCTTCTCCTGCTCTTGCAGCCTCAATAGAAGCATTCAGGGCAAGAAGGTTTGTCTGGCTGGAAATATTGTCGATCTTTCCAGTTTCCTGCTTCACAGTTGAAAACTCTTCCTTAAAGCTCTGCAGGATCTGTTCTACCTTTGAAGAAAGCTCTGCCATGGTTCTAGCAGTTTTTACGAGTCCGTCAAGATCTGTGGAACTGGTAAGTGCGTGCTTTTCGGATTCTGTCGTAAGTGCTACCATTTCCTTTATCATATCGGTGACATGCTGTACCTGAGTGCTGATATCGGAGGTCATGCTCTTTGAAGATTCTGTGTGATCCTCCAGCTTCCTGTTATTCTGTGTCAGTTCGTTCATGCCAAGCATGACTACATCAGATCCGTGCTTGTTTTCGGCGGCAAGCTCCCTGACAACGGTTATGCCATCCATAACAGCATTACTGGAGGTTTTGACCTTCTCTACGGTTGTGATGACACGTTGCAGATCGGCTTTGATGCTGTCTGTCAGTGCACCATCAGATTCGTTCAGATGACGGATGGACATAATGTAGCAGATATAGCATAAGAGGATACAGGATACCTGCAGCTGATAATTTTTCATATCGGATGCGGAAGTGCAGCCAAGGACGGCTGCCCGGTATACTGCACTCAGGATGACGCTGATGGAATTGGCTATGCCGCAGCCAACCATAAAGCGTTTATTCTTATACAGCACGAGCAGGCTGGTTACGGGAAGGATATAAGTGAAGGCAATGGGAGAAGCCGTCGTACAGAGAACGAAGGTATAGAAGATTCCATAGCCGATCACGAGATCCAGCCGGTAAAGATCAGAGGCCTTTCCTTTGAGCTTCAGGATAATATCACCAACCAGAAAGGGAACCCAGCAAAGGATCAGAAAGATCACATACTGGTTCATGGGGTACAGGTGTCCCGCTGCATCTGAGCCGTAATTGGCAGAAAGCAGGAGGGCAAAGACGAGCCAGATACGTCTGGCCTTTTTGTTGGCTTTCTCTTTAAAGAGGTTTTCATCGTAGTTCATTTGTAAATTCTTCCTTTCTGGCAGGACTGCAGGAACTGCAGCATGTCATTGATCAGTGCTTCGCTTTCCGGCAGGGAAGGATCAAAGACGCTGAAGGCATGGGTAAGCCTTCGGTCTGCCGGAAGATCCAGAAGCTTATGGGGTATATGGTGCCGGCGCAGTGCCCTGGCAAAGGAAAGCGTATAAGCTCTCAGGTTATCATTATGGCTTGTGGTCAGAAAGCAGGGAGGCAGGCTGGAAGCGATATCTTCGTGCTCCGGGCTTACATAAGGAGCAAAAGACTCCTTTTTATAATGCTTTCCATATAAATAGGGAGGAAGGAACAGACCGATCTTGTCTTTTCTTGTGGTATAAAACATGCCACTGATCAGCCCGATCGCCTCTGGCTTTAATGCAGAGGGAGTAACCCCTGCTGCATCTGCCAGCCTTTTACAATTCTGCATGGCTGCAGTGTAGGTGAGCAGGCAGGCTCCACCGCTGTCCCCGGAAGCATAAACCTGATCCGGATCACCCTGATAATGTGCGAGGTTTTCTTTTATAAAATCAAAGGCCAGAAATATATCCTGAAACTGATCAAAGACAGTGCAGTCCGGTACAAGGCGGTAGTCTATGCTGAATACCAGAAAGCCCTTCCCGGCGATCCGTTCACAGAAGGGTCTGTTGAATTCCTTGCTGCCCAGCAAAAGACCGCCGCCATGGATGTTGATCATGACGGGAAGAAGTACATCCTGTCTTTCTTCCGGATAGTAAATGTCCAGTCGGTGGGCAGGGAGAGTATCTTCGGCATAGGGGATATCGGCCTGACATATGATCCCCGGTAAAGGCGGGAACTGTTGATCACGACCGGCATAGGTCTTCTGGAAGTCCTTCCGCTGTCTGTAAAATATGTTTGTGATCCATTGACTCATACTTTTGTACTCCTAAGCTATACTACACCTATATTAAAATTTTTATCTGCTTTTTTCAAGAGATAAATGAAAGAATATATAGTTAAAATTTACAGTTAAAATTTACAGGCGGGAATATAAGACCGGGAGGATTGCATTGGAGAGAGGGGTCTGATACAATGAAAAAAGATTAATCAGGATAACGGAGAGGATATTGATTTGACAGGATTTTTTGAAAAACACAGGAAATTATTCTTTTATCTGATAGCAAGTATTGCCTTTGTTACAATATATGCATATAATCTGCTGACACCATATCTGTCAGATGATTATGCTTATCTGATCGATGTCAGAAAGGCACATTCCCTGCTAGATCTGGTCAGGCAGCAGTATGGTGAGTATTTATCCAATAGTGGAAGGATTATCGGACAGTTCAATGTAAGACTGTCCCTTTCCATAGATAAGCAGATATTTAATGTGGTCAACAGTCTGATGTTTTTTCTGCTGGTATTTCTGATTTATGCGAATATCCAAAAAAGGAAAAAATATGACAGCTTTGTACTGCTTACGATTCTTTTGTTTCTCTGGCTGTTTTCTGTTGAATTCGGACAGACCATGCTGTGGATCTGTGGTGCCTGCAACTATCTGTGGGGCAGCGTGATCATTCTGCTGTTTATTACAGTATACCGGAAGCTTCTCCAGCAGCCGGACAGAAAGCGTGCAGCCCTTGTGGGAGCCGGTATGTTCCTGCTTGGCGTACTGGCGGGCTGGTGCAATGAAAATACCTCCGGGGGAGGGCTGTTTCTTGTACTGCTCTACAGCATGGATTTCTGGATCGACAGGCGGAAGGAAAAAAGAAAAACAATATATCCCTTTATGGTCTCCGGGATTGCCGGAATGTGCTGCGGGCTTCTTGGAATGGTGATGGCGCCCGGAGTCAGGAAGCGCAGTGCGACCATGTCGGAGGGAGATGAATACACAGGTATCGTGGGACTTTTGTCGCGCACCTATAAGGTCATCGTGAATATGCATGAGCTTTTTCTGGTGCTTATGATCATGGCGGTGCTGATCCTTGTCCTGCTGTCCCTTCAGGGGAAGCTGAAGACCTTTGCCAGGATAAGGACGAATGATACGGTTCTGTTCATACTGGCCTTTCTGGCGACATCCTTTGTCCTTGCTTTGATCCCGACACCGGCAAACCGGGCGTTTTTCGGAGCGGGAGTATTTCTGATGATTGCCTGTATCCAGGGGATCGTGGAGGCAAGGGAACAAAAGGAGCTGACGGTACAGCTCCTTACCTGTGGACTTGTCAGTGTGCTGTGCATGATACTTTTCTTTACCTATGTGGAAAATCTGGTAAATCTTGCAAGAATTTACAGAGAAGAGAATGAGAGAGTAGCGCTGATCGAGGCAGAGCATGGAGAGAATGAGGATGGTATTGTGGTGATCCCGCAGTTCCGGGAAGAATTCAGGACTGTCTACAGTGTTGCCCATGATTCAGATCTGACAGATGATAAGGAGTACTGGATTAACCATTTTTATGAGATCTATTATGATATTGGAAATATAACGGCGATCCCGCGGGACGAGTGGGATGTACGTTATGGAAGCAGGGAGTGAGAGTTATGCAGCTGCAGGAACTGACAGATGATCCCTGTAATCTTTGCAGCAGGGAATGTGGTGCAAGGCGGAGGCAGGGAGAGATGGGGCATTGTGTTTCACAGAGCCGGCCGGTAGTGGCAAGAGCTGCCCTGCATATGTGGGAGGAGCCCTGCATTTCCGGAGAAGCGGGAAGCGGGGCTGTTTTCTTTGCCGGCTGCAGCCTGCGCTGCATTTATTGCCAGAATTTTGAACTGGCAAGGGGAAGAAAAGGCTTTGAGGTGAGTACAGAACAGCTTTCCGATATATTCCTTACCCTACAGAGCAAGGGAGCAGCAAATATCAACCTGGTGACACCAGATCATTTTACTCTGGCGGTTATCCCTGCAGTAAGAATGGCCAGAGAAAGAGGACTTGTGCTGCCAGTGATCTATAACTGCAGCGGCTATGAAAAGGAAGAGCTGATCGAAAGTCTCCGGGGGACAGTGGACATTTTTCTGGTTGATTTTAAATATATGGAAGAGGATCTGGCACGGAAATTTTCTTTTGCGCCGGATTATCCGGAGATAGCGAAGAAGGCACTTGCCAGAATGCTCAGTCTGACAGGAGAACCGGTATTTGATGAGAAGGGGATGCTGCAGAAGGGTGTTATTGTAAGACATCTGCTCCTGCCGGGACATAAGAGGAATGCCAGAGAGGTTATAGCGTATATATATCAGAATTACGGAGACAGGGTCATCTTAAGCCTGATGAACCAGTATACTCCTTTTGAGAGACTGAAGGAAAGGGGAGACTGCAGAGAGCTCTGCCGGAGGGTGACAAAAAGAGAGTATGAGGCAGTCATAGCGTATACACTTTCCCTTGGGATGGAAAATGTTTTTATCCAGGAAGGGGAGACAGCAAAGGAGAGCTTTATTCCGGAATTTGATGGGGAAGGAATTTTTGAGTGGAAGAAAGGGGAAGAGAAATGCAGGGAAGAAAGCGGTCTACAATAGGAATGATGGTAAGCGGTATCATGGATGATTTCACAAGACCGGCCTGTAAGAGAGCCATGAAGATAGCCAGGGAGCTGGATGTTAACCTGATCGTAATTCTTGGAAAATATATAGCCAGAGAATCTTGACGCTGTTATTATAGCTGCAGGTTCTATCGGATGCTATGGGATGCATTCAAAAGGCTGGCAGAGAAGCTGTTCTGTGTAATGGAAAACGACAGCTTCCAAATAACAGAAGCACCAGAGATCCTTGAAGCGCTGACGTGTTTTTTGGATTCAGATGGCATTGCATATGCCGAGCTTGGCAATTTACTTACCTGCTTTGAGGAAGTTTACAGGATTCAGAAAAAGGGACTGTTCAGGATAGAGGGAGAGATCACATTTATGTGTGCACCTCTCTTTTCAAGTGAAATTATTTATGGGTTGTTTTTGGTAATTTGGCAGAGCAGGTAGTATCTCTGCAGGAAATGCTGATACAGGCTGATGAAAAGCTATATGAGGTAAAGAAGTACCGGAAAAAGGATGTAGTGAAGTGGGAGTACAGGAAATAAATATTGAAAATCTAGTACACCTCATCGGGTATAAAAATATGCAAAATTTGTATAATATACCTGATGAGGTATATTTATGCTATAAATCATTGAAATTATACCTGATATGGTATAGTATAAAGTTATGAGCAGAATTGGTGATTATGTAAAACAGGAAAGAAAAAAACTGGGGTTAACGCAGGAGGAATTTGCCGTGAGAACAGGACTGGGTCTCCGGTTTGTCCGCGATCTGGAGCAGGGCAAAGAAACAGTGCGCATGGACAAGGTGAATCAGGCACTGGCACTGTTTGACTGTGAGGCAGTTCCGGGAAGAAAGGAGCGGGGAATAAGTGACAGATAATGCTGTTTACCGGAAAGGATATGTGTATATACAGGAATCCTTTGCAGGAATTATTGAGGAAACGGATGAAGGATATCTGTTTACTTATGATACAGATTACAGAGAGAGTCCGTATGCAGCTGCAGTCAGTCTCACACTGCCGCTTCAGAAGGAGGCTTTTTTTTCTACGACATTATTTCCTTTTTTTGACGGACTGATACCGGAAGGGTGGCTGCTTGCAGTAGTTACCAGGAACTGGAAAATCGACAGAAATGACAGATTTGGTCTGCTGCTTTCGGTGTGTGAGGACTGTATAGGAGATGTAAGAGTCAGAAGCGAGGTGGCAGGATGAGATGTCTGTGCTGTGGAAAGGAAATACCGACGGAAGCGTCTGCTGAAGAAAAAAGGGATATGTGGCATGAAAGGTGTATCAGAAAATTTTTCGGAACGAAAAGCCTTCCGGTGATTGATGTTACCAGAAAAGAACTTGATGAGCTGGTCAATGAGACAGTAAGCCGCGGACTTACTGTTACAGGTGTGCAGAAAAAGCTTTCCCTTCACTTGTCAGTAGATGTGAAAAACAAGCTTACTGTGGTAAACTATCCAACTGGCTTTATCCTGAAGCCGCAGACAGAGGAATATGAGGCTTTGCCTGAGTTTGAGATATTAGGGATGCGTCTTGCAGAGATTGCTGGGATTAAAACGGTTCCGCATGCTCTCATAAGACTTCATGATGATTATGCCTATATAACGAAAAGGATTGACAGAGAAATTATGAAAGGCAGGACAATGCGTTTTGCTATGGAGGATTTCTGTCAGTTATCGTATCGCCTGACACAGGATAAATATAAAGGCTCTTATGAACAGTGTGGACGTATTGTAGATAAATACTCGGATACGCCGGGGTTTGATATGACAGAGCTTTATCTGCGTATTGTATTTTCCTTTATTATGGGAAATTCAGATATGCACCTGAAGAATTTTTCTCTGATAGAGGAGAAGCCGGGAAACAGACAGTTTCATCTTTCGGCAGCTTACGATCTGCTGCCAGTTAATGTTATCATGCCGGAAGATACAGAAGAAATGGCGTTGGCACTGAACGGAAAGAAACGGAATCTCAGAAAAAAGGATTTTTACAGTTTGGCAGATTCTTATGGAATGCCTTTGAAAGCAGCGGAAAAAATGATAGAAAGGCTGGTTTCCCTGAAAGATGCTTTTCTTGCGGAATGTGACAGAGCATTTCTGAGAGAGGAACAGAAAGAAGCAGTAAAAAAGCTGATCATACAAAGAACAGAAATTCTTTGCTGATCAGCCTTTATTGCCAGCTGGTAAACCGCAGCCTACAGGAACCGCTTCAGCATCTGCAGGACACCGTTCTCCCAGTAAGGAGGACAGAGCTCCTTCGCAGCTGTCCTCACTTCCTCACGGCTGTTGGAAACAGCAAAGCTTAAGCCTGCATTTTCCAGCATTTCAATATCATTCAGATTATCCCCGAAGGTACAGGTTTCCTCCGGGAGGATTCCCAAATATTCCTGCAGATGGGAAAGCGCCGTCCACTTGCTGACGCCGAGTGGATTACAGTCTACCCATTCCCTGCCAGAGGGCGCAAGGAGGGATTTGTCCTTCCATGCCGGGATGAAAAGCGGTGTACATTTTTCCTCACAGGCAGAGGGGTGATAAACCGTGAATTTGATCACATCTGCCGGGGAGTGATCGATCAGATCCTTCACGGCACAGATATTATAGCCGTAGGAATCCCTCAGCCAGCGGAACATCCGGCTGTTTTCGTTTTCTGCGTATCCCATATCCGGTGTGGAGATATAGCATTCACAATCCGGCAGATCCTCATGAACCATCTTACACATACCCTTCCAAACATCCTCCGGCATGATGGAAACCTGAAGGATTTCCTTCGAGGTCCGAACGACAGTTCCCCCATCTGTGATATAAAGCAGCTCGTCCCGGATGGGGGCGAACAGCTTCTGTTCACTGACAAACTGCCGGCCAGAGCAGACAACGATATGGATTCCCTTTCTGATTAATTTATCAACAACTGTCATATATTCAGGGTCGATCTGCAGGGTACCGTCTTTCACAAGGGTACCGTCGATATCAGTAGCAATCAATTTGATCATAATAATTTCCTCACGCCAAACTTTACAAAGGGCGAAAACAGACTGTGAAACGGGCTGCTGACAACAAACGGCGGTATGCTCCCAAAGAGGACAGCATACCGCCTGTTTTGTTGTCCTGGGCTTCCAAAGGGGCTTGCCCCTTGGCACACGACTTTGCTTGCAAAGTGTAGTGTGTTATACGCTCTGTCGGCGTTGTTGCGAAAATGAGGTTGCCGCCGGGGAAGGCAAGGGCATTTGAAGCGGCAGGAAACCAAGACTGTGATTGTATGGCGTAGAGCCGCAAGCACAGTCTTGGTTTCATCAGCGGACAGGGCGTATATAAAACTTCCGTCCGCCGTACTATGGGACAAAGTGTCCCAAACGGATAGCCACACTTGCAAAAAAGCAGACGGGTTTTCCTCTCAAAATTGAAATGGGCGGGAAGGCATTTTAGGGCTTTCCCGCCTTGATTACCCTTTAGCAAAGACAGGCGGGACTGTCAACGGCGGCGCATTTTATATGCGCCGTTCATCTTGACCGTTGACTGGCTCGGCTGGCTTTGCCATCTCCCCGATAAACTGGAAGTTATCTATTTCATACTTGCAATATTAAAATCATAATCATCTGCTTCGCGCGGATTTTTGAAACCTTCAAATGTGTCTACGGCTGTAAGAGAAAAGAAGAAACCACAGTTTGGAGTGGGATTTTCTAATGATTTTTTTCGCACATATCCTTGAATGGATAGTAAGTATTTCCCAGCAGGAACATCATATTTGATAGCGGTATAAACTATATGCTCATTCAGTGTTTTATACCATCTTTCCTGTGGAGAGCGATAATGTTCTAATCCAAATGGGGGTGTAGTATAAAACTCTGCTTTCTCGGCATGGTATTCCAGTTGCTCAAAAGGTTCAAGTTGGTCGATATCGGTAATCCAAAGTCCGTCCTTAATTTCCAGATTAAATCCTTCATAGTTTATTTTTCTTTCCCATTTGTCATCAAATGGCTCATCTTGACCAGCCAATTTAATTGCATAATTCTCATCATCAATCTGCGGTAAAGGTACTAAAACACCTTCTTTCTGTGTCAACAGATAGAGACTATCATTCTTTTGTAAAAGGCTTAATACCTTTTTTTTACGAATTTTCTCACGCTTCAAAAACTCTTGTAAAGTATTTGCGGAAAACAAACATATTCCATATCCACCTGCATCTATCATTCTATCCATAATATTTTCTCCTTGAATAACTCCCGATTTTTCAGCTAAACAAACGGGAAGCGATTATATCAGACACCTTAAACACTCTTTCCCTATCTCAACTGCCCGTTCCAAACTATCTGCATAGTGCATATAATCAGATATATCATAATAGTCGAACCATTCTGAACCCATGTATTCATCAGTTCTCTTTTTTTTTTGCACCCATATTTCATAGATATTTTGATTACGATATACTTCAAATCGATACTCTCTATCAGCAGAATATTCTTGATATACTGTGTTATCTCTCATAATTATTACTCCAAATGCTTTCAATGCTTCTTATTCATTAAACATTTTGGTAGAGGTATCAAGCATCTCATATATATAATCGCCATCTCCCATTGTTGCAAAGAAAAGAACATCTTCTCTCTTAAAGTTATTCTTTTGGAATATTTCATCAGGAAGTTGTTTAATCACTTCTTGCAATACTGTAAGAAGGCTCACAGCAAAGTCCCATTTTTCTTCTGATGGGTTACAAAAATCAATGTCTTCACAATTATCAATAATGTCTACAAGTGGTTGATAAAGGAAACTGGTATCCGCACTAATATCATCAGGTGTCCATTCACAATATTCTTCGGTATCAATATCATTACCAAAATCCCATGTGATATAGAATCCGTAAAAATCATCGGTGGTAATCAATCCTATGGCGCAATGTTCTTCTTGCTTACCTGTACTTAATATTTCATCAATAACCTTTGGTAAATTTTGATTGCACCCGTTTCTAAATTCCTCAAATCTAAGTAAATCCATTATTCTACTTCCTTTCTTCAAATTCCGGGTTGCTACTGTCTTATTTCCGTCCCCTTTGCGGATTTGGATTTTTCAACAAATCCGACTTCTCCGCAATCTTTTTCAGCCACTTCTTTTCTTCATCAGACAGCTTCTTCAAATTCAATTTCAATCGCTTACAGATAAACGCCAAAGACGCTTGCTCCGGGTCACCGTCCTCGCTGGCGGCTTCATCAACAGCCTGCAAAAATCCTTTCAGCGGGTTGTCCTCTGGAACACTGAAAAAATCGTCCCTGTGGGCTTCCCGCAGGTCAAAGGCAATCTCATTTATGTCCTGCTGTATGACATAACGGCAAAAACTGTCATCGTCAATATGGGCTGTGATAAGCTGTCTTAACTGCGTATCACTCATGCCGGGGTTATGCTTTTTCATAATTTTTGCGCTCACAGCGTCCACAATGGCGTTTGCGCCCTGTACCTGCTTTGTCGCTATGCCGTTCACATAGATTTCAAGGTCGGCCATCAGCCGGGGAAAATCCGGGTGTGCCGCTAACTCACACAGTAGAGCATTATCCACCCTCCCGCTTTTCAGCAGGTCAATCATTTCATCACTCAAGCGCAGGTCTGCAAGATCGGCGTTTGGGTGATTTTTCATTTCAGACAACCCCAGCAGGTAATCAGCGGTCACACCGTAAAACTTCGCCAGCTTGGTAAGGGCATAGTGGCTGATGTCCTTAAACTCGTCCGCTTCATAGCTGCCCAAAGCAGACTTTGAGAGGTGGGTCTGTTCCGCAAGTTGTTCCAGTGTCAGCCCACGTTCCACACGCAGGTCTTTCAATCGTTCTTGTATGGATAGTTCCATGCTCTCCCTCCTTGTCTGCTCGATAAATCTGAATTTTTTTCTTTGGGATATATCTGCACATTAAAGAAATTGGTCATCATGCCAGGTTATAAATTCTGGCAATTCATGATGCTTTTCAAAATAGGTAAGAGCTTTCATTACCTGCTCTACTGGTAATACATAGGATAGAGGATAATGGTCAAGTTGTCCGTTGGACAACAGGAAATCCATCATTTTTCCATCGTCATCTGTTCCTATATAATCGGGATTTCTAGAACTAAATCCTGAATCACCTTCTTCACGCAAATACATCAGCCAGCCCCAATCCCCGTTGATAAGCGCCATCATTGCCCGTTCATCATTTTCTGTTTCTTTTAGTTTGCACCAAATTTCCTTATATTGCTCTTTTTCCCAAATATACATAAAAAATCTCCTGTTTAGCAAAATCCTGATTTGTTGTTCTATTATTTCAATTTTATCACAATTCCGAGAGCGTGGAAATAGAGAGTTTTCCAGGCTGATTTCCGACCTTATGGATATACGGGGCGGTCGGTCTTTTAGGTGTAGACTTAGGGTAGTTCATCGATGGACAGCACCTTAAAAATGGAATGACCGTCCGAAAAGGCATACCCCAGCTGGGGAAGTGACACATAAAGCGCACCAACGCCGGAACACGCCGCAGGAATGGGGCAGGAAGCCTTTTCGGGGAGAACGGCAAAAGCGAAAAACGGAGGGACTGCATGAAACATAATCCACATAAAAATTTATCGCCATTGGAGCGCAAACCGGACGGTACACCCTACCGCATGACACCAGCGCAGAGGAAACGGGCGAACAGCCTGATACGCCGGGCGTGCTGTAACTGCGAGGGCGGCAACTGTATCGCCCTTGATGATGGGGACACCTGCACTTGCCCCCAGATGATTTCTTACACCGTCTGCTGTAAATGGTTTCGGTGGGCGGTGCTTCCGCTGGACAAGGCACTGGAAGCGGAGATCCACTGCGGGGACAGGGTGAAGCGGTGCGCCGTCTGCGGTGCGGCTTTCGTCCCACGCTCCAACCGGGCGAAATACTGTGAAACCTGCGCCAGACTGGTACACAGGCAGCAGAAGAACGCCAGCGACAGGAAACGCCGCTGGAATACGGACAAATAGGGGCTGGAAAAGCCTCGTAAATCAAGGACTTTTGGGGACTGTTCCGGGCGGGGCGGTATGTTTATATGCCCCGCCCCCAAAACAGCCCCCGAACTGTCCGCAGAAAGGAGGTTTGAGAGCCATGCCACAACACGCAATCTTGCGATTTGAGAAGCATAAAGGTCACCCGGCGGGGCCGCTGGAAGCCCATCACGAAAGGCAGAAAGAGCAGTATGCCAGCAACCCCGACATTGACACGGCAAAAAGCAAATACAACTTCCACATTGTTAAACCGGAAGGCAGATACTACCACTTCATTCAGAGCCGTATCGAACAGGCAGGCTGCCGCACCCGTAAAGACAGCACCCGGTTTGTTGACACGCTGGTTACCGCCAGCCCGGAATTTTTCAAGAAGAAGTCCCCAAAGGAGATACAGGCATTTTTCCAGCGGGCGGCAGACTTTCTCATTGACCGGGTAGGTCGGGAAAATATCGTGTCGGCAGTGGTACACATGGACGAAAAAACGCCTCACCTGCATTTGACCTTTGTTCCGCTGACACAGGATAATCGCCTGTGCGCCAAAGAGATTTTAGGCAACCGGGCGAACCTCACAAAGTGGCAGGACGATTTTCACGCTTGTATGGTGGAGAAATATCCCGACTTGGAGCGTGGGGAGAGTGCCAGCAAGACAGGCCGGAAGCATATCCCCACCCGGCTGTTCAAACAAGCGGTTTCCCTCTCCAAACAGGCGAAGGCGATTGAAGCCGCCCTTGACGGTATCAATCCACTAAACGCCGGGAAGAAAAAAGAGGAAGCCCTCTCCCTGCTGAAAAAATGGTTTCCGCAGATGGAGAACTTCTCCGGGCAACTGAAAAAATACAAGGTCACAATCAATGACCTTTTGGAAGAAAATCAGCAGTTGGAAGCCAGAGCCAAAGCCAGCGAAAAAGGCAAGATGAAAGACACGATGGAACGGGCGAAGTTAAAAAGCGAACTGGACGATATGCGGCGACTGGTTGACCGTATCCCGCCAGAGGTACTGGCGGAACTGAAGCGGCAGCAGCATTGCAGAAAGGAAAGGTGATTTTATAAGTAACAGTATCCGATACAAGAAAGAAACCGAGGTCGTGACTTTTCAGGGAAAGGAAATCACGCTGGAAAATCTCTCCCCCATATTCACGCCGGAGCAGGAAGCGGCAAAACGCCGGGAACTGGAACAACAGCTTTATGAGGTGTTCCGCAAATACGCCGACAAACGGCAGAATGAGGAAGCCGGGGCATAAGATTTTCCAAAGCCATCGTTGATTTGCGGGGCTGCTGGCGGTATAATAGAACTGTCAGCAGCTCCGTTTCTTTTTTAAGAAAAGGAGCGACAATATGAACAATCGAATAGACGCAATCTATGCAAGACAATCGGTAGACAAAAAGGACAGCATTTCCATTGAAAGCCAGATTGAGTTTTGCAAATACGAATTGAAAGGCGGGAACTGCAAGGAATACACAGACAAAGGGTACAGTGGCAAAAACACAGACCGCCCGAAGTTTCAAGAACTGGTGCGGGATATTAAGCGGGGCTTGATTGCAAAGGTCATTGTTTACAAACTTGACCGTATCAGCCGTTCCATTCTGGATTTTGCCAATATGATGGAACTGTTCCAACAGTACAATGTAGAGTTTGTGTCCTCTACGGAAAAGTTTGATACCTCCACCCCGATGGGGCGGGCTATGCTGAATATCTGTATTGTGTTCGCCCAGCTTGAACGGGAAACGATACAGAAGCGGGTGGCCGATGCCTACTACTCCCGAAGCCTAAAGGGGTTCCGCATGGGCGGCAAGGCTCCCTATGGGTTTCACACGGAGCCAATCAAGATAGATGGTATCAACACAAAAAAATTAGTGGCAAATCCCGAAGAAGCGGAACAGGTTAAACTGATGTTTGAGATGTACGCCGAGCCGGGAACTTCCTACGGCGATATTGTCCGGCATTTTGCGGAGCATGGTATTAAGGATTTTTCCCGTCCGGCACTCGCAAGCCTTTTGTGCAATCCCATTTATGTCAAGACTGACCTTGATATTTATGAATTTTTCAAAAGTCAGGGGACGGTCATCATCAATGACGTCGCTGACTTTACGGGCACAAATGGGTGCTACTTCTATCGTGGTCGGGGAATGAAAGGTGACACCAAACACAATCTGCAAGGGCATACGCTGGTTATGGCTCCCAGTGAGGGCTTGGTTTCTTCCGAGCTGTGGCTGAAATGCCGAAAGAAGATTTTAGCCAACGCCAGCTATCAGGCGGGAAGAAAAGCAGTCAATACTTGGCTTGCCGGGAAAATCAAATGCGGCAGGTGCCAGAAAGCGTTAAAGGCCGAGGGCAGTTATGGGCGGTGGTACTTCCGTTGCAGCAAGCGTTCCGATAACAAAAGCTGTGAGGGTGCGGGGACACTCCGTATTCCCGATACGGAGGCCGTTATCTATGCCGCTATGGTAAAAAAGCTAAAACCGTTCCAGACCATCAAGGGGCGGAAAAATGCTATGAAGTCCAATCCGAAGCTGACCGCCTTGCAAGTGGAACTCGCACAAGTCCAGCATGAAATCGAAACGCTCATTGACACGCTAACCGGGGCAAATCCCGTTCTGCTCTCCTATGTGAACAGCAAGATTGAAGAACTGGACGGACACAAGCAGGAGCTTATCAAAAAGATAGCGGAGTTGAGCGTGGATACCATCAGCCCGGAACAGGTCAAAGAAATTTCCGGCTATCTGGACACATGGGAAAAAGTGGACTTTGACGATAAGCGGTGGGTGGTGGATTTAATGATTTCCGCAATTTACGCCACAAGCGAAAGTATCAACATCGTTTGGAAGATATGACGGCGCATAAGCGCCGCCATACAACGCAACCTTTCGCCCTTTGTAAACTAAGCTACATGTAATTTCAGTAGTTTCTGTTTGTGATTATTTTAACTATCTTTTTGACTGAAGGCAATAGATAAAACATAAATTATTTATATAGAAGTCTCTGTCTGATTTTACTGACTTTTTGGACATTATCTGCTACAATGATAGATAAATTGCAATAATGAACAGGAGTACATGGCATGGCAGGAATCCGTGATGTTGCTAAGCTGGCACATGTTTCAACCAGTACGGTATCTTTAGTATTAAATAAAAGTGGATATGTATCAGATAAAACCCGTGAAAAAGTGGAAACAGCAATGCGGGAGCTGAATTATATTCCTAATGAACTGGCAAGGAATCTATACCACAGTAAGACAAATATTGTCGGACTGATTCTGCCGGATATTGCGCATCCCTTTTTTGGCTCATTTGCTAAATATGCGGAAATGGGGCTTTACAAAGAGGGCTATAAAACCATGCTCTGCAGTACAGTTCATGAAGAGAATGGCGAGAAGGAATACATTGATATGCTGAATCGTCAAATGATGGATGGGATTATTATGGGAACGCATTCCCTGGATATAGAGGATTATAATGGTGTGGTAAGACCAATTGTCAGTCTGGATCGCTATATCAACGAATCTATTCCGATTGTTATGTCTGATCACGAAAAGGGTGGAACCCTTGCTGCAGAGGAACTGCTGCGCTGCGGATGCAAAAAGGTACTGCAGATCATGGGAAGCAGAAATGTAAATACGCCGGCGCACCTTCATCATTATGCTTTTGAAAAGAAACTGTTGGAGGCAGGGGTTACTGTGTGTACAGAGGAAGCGCCATGGAACAGGTGGAGCTTTGATGAGTTTTATTCTTTTGTTCAGAAGATATATCCAGCCTATCCGGATATTGATGCTGTATATGGAGCGGATCTGATTGCTGTAGCCTATCTGAAGGAAGCGGGTGCACGGGGGCGCAGGATACCTGAAGAATTAAAGATCATAGGATATGATGGTACTGATGTGACCAGAATGGGAGCTGTTACAATTACCTCTGTTTATCAGGATGTTCATCAGCTTGCAAAAGAAGCAGTAAAACTTCTTATTGAAAGAATTAACGGAGTAGAAAATCCAGATGACAGAAGAATACTGGATGTCTGCCTGAGAAAAGGAGAAACTACATAAAATAATAGTAATGGAAAATCACGAATCCTATTGACAACAGAGAAACACATGTTGTATGATATGTATATATCGAACGGGTTCGATGTGAAAAAGTCAAACATATTGCTGAAAAAGTGATTCTCTCCTATAAAATTCTGGATCTTAACAGTCCGGGATTTTATAAAAGGGAAATATTTTAACAGAAGAATCAAACCGGTTCGACACAGAACAAAACAGTTTATCAAAAGGCCAATTGATGAAAAAAATGATCACACAAGAAAAGAGGGAAAGTATGAAAAAGAAAATTATAAGTATGATACTTGCATCAGTAATGGTATTTACGACTCTCTGTGGATGCGGAGGCAGTCAAGGACAGAATGCGGAAAGTGGAGAAACAACGGAAGCAGCAAATGAAGCTGCTTCGGGACAGACATCCTCTGATGAGCAGATTGTTCTTTCTGTATCAGTAATGGCTAATGAAGAAGAAAAGAAAATTTTTGAAAATGCGATCGACAGATTTGAAACCAGTCATCCGAACTGTAAGGTAGATGCAAGCTATACTTCCGGAAGTACGTGGGGTGAATATTGTGATAAGCTTCTGATCCAGATCGGCTCCGGTCAGGCACCGGATGTTGTCCATGTAGCGATTGAGGGAACTCAGATGCTTGTAAAAAATAATGTGTTGCTTCCTTTGGATGATCTGATTGCGGCTGATCCTGAAGGACAGGCTATGATGGATGATTTTGTGGATTCGACAACAGATGTATTTACGATAGATGGGAACTTGTATGAGCTTCCTACTGACTGTAATGATGCAGTTGTACATGTGAATACCAAGATGTTTCAGGAGGCTGGAATTGAAATCCCGTATGATGGATGGACATGGGATGAATTCAGAAGCATTGCAAAGCAGTTGACAACCGGAGAAGGAGACTCCAAGGTGTATGGATTTGGCACATCACTGTCCCCTGCATGGCTTGCGGGCTGGTTTATGTCAAATGGAAGTGATTACATTAATGACGACTGGACAGATTCCAATCTTTCTGATCCCAAGGCAACGGAAACCGTTGAATTTCTTAATAGCCTTGTTAATGAGGATAAGAGTATGCCGGTTCCAGAAACAACAACCGATGCGACCAGCCTCTTTGCAGCAGGGCGTGTTGCCATGATCGCAACAGGAATCTGGCCCTTCCCGAGCTATAAGGCAAATGGATTTGAAGATGTAGATGTTGTGCCCATGCCCACAAACAATGAAGATGCCAAAGTTGGATTTGGTGTAGGCGGTGTGGGAATTTACAGTAAATCTGAGCACCCACAGGAAGCATATGAATTAATGAAAGAGCTGACTTCGGTAGAAACAGGAAAAGAAAAGTGCGCAAGTGGCACCTGCGTTCCTGTAAGATATTCATTAAGTGAGGATGAGGGTTATTTATCCCAGTGTCCGAATGCAAAGCTGTTTTTTGAATCACTGGAGGGCGGAAAAGCACTTCCTTCTCCTATGAATTATTCTGATCTCGAAAGAATTACCAACTCCATGTTCAGTGCTGTATTCTCAGGCGCAAGTTCTGTTCAGGATGCGGTAACAAATGCAGATACAGAACTGAAGCAGTCGTTTGCGGATCTGAAGTAGTCTGATGGTCTGATTCTGAAGGATCCCGCTATGATATTTACAGAGGCGGGATCCCTCAGAGCAAAGCTGCGCTGGAAATGAAAGAGGAAATTTATGAAGAAGAAAAAAGAAAATCTGACGGGGTATTTATTTATACTTCCTGCAATCATATTGTTTCTGTTTTTTGTTTTGATCCCTGTCATAGCAATGGTATGTCTGGGTTTTACGAAATATAATCTGTTTTCTGCACCACAATGGACAGGATTTTCCAATTTTGCCAAGATATTCACGGATGGAAGACTTTGGACAGTTACAAAAAACACTATTTTTCTAGCTTTTTTCTCTGTCATTTTAAATATAGTAGTAGGCCTTTTCCTGGCGCTATTGATTGCTAATAAAAGGAGTCCGGTATTTAACTATCTGGTCAGGCTGTTTTATTTTTTCCCGCTCATCGTTGCACCGGTATATATTGCGGTTATCTGGTCAAATATCCTGTCTGCAGATGGTGGATTGCTTAATTACTATATTCAAAAAATCGGGTTTGAAGCTGTGGGCTGGCTGACAGATCGTAAGGTGGCTTTAAAAACAATTATTGGAATTGAGGTATGGAGGCTGACAGGATTTGCCATGCTGACCTTCATAGCGGGGATCAAGAATATATCAAAGGACTACTTCGAAGCGGCTTCCCTGGATGGAGCCGGAGTTGTACAGACAGCCTTTTATATCACGATACCGCAGTTAACCCCAACGATTCTTCTGAATCTGATCATGTATGTGATCACAGAGCTGAAAACATTTGATATTCCTATGCTCATGACAAAGGGAGAGCCGATGGATGGAACACGTACCATTGCCATGTATATTTATGAAACAGCTTTCCAAAAGCAGGATATGGGATATGCGTGTGCAATATCACTGTTTTTTGTGGTTGGTATTATGATACTTACATGTGTTCAGTTTATAACAAGTAACAGGTGGGTGCATTATGATTAAATTGAAAAAGAAAATATCCAATTTCATAATTTCGTTACTGGTACTGCTTGGTGGAATTGTTGTATTTATTCCGTTTATGTATATGTTTTCCTCATCTATGCGCACACCGGCAGAAGCGTTCAAACTGCCACCTGCCATTTTGCCGGAACGCTTCATGATTGAGAATTATATCCAGTTGTTCAGATCAGATCTGCCGTTTGCAGGGATGTTCCTTAACAGTGCAATTGTTACGGGAGTTACGATCACAGCACAGATTATTATCTGCTCTATGGCAGCCTATGCATTTGCAAAGATCAAGTTTGCAGGCAGTAATTTCTGGTTTATGGCATTTCTGATGTCGATGATGATTCCGGTGCAGGCAACGATCATTCCCGTCTATATTATGATGAGTAAGCTGAATCTGATTAATACATTAAGCTCTATTATTCTGATTTCTGTGTTTAATGCATTCGGAATATTTCTGATGAGACAGTCAATCGCTTCTGTTCCGGATGCAATCATTGAGGCGGCTAAGATTGATGGAGCCGGTCATTTCAGAACGTGCTGGCAGATCGTGATCCCAATGGTGAAAAGTACGATTGTTACACTGATCATTCTGAATTTTAATTCCATATGGAATGATTACTTTATTCCCTATGTATTTGTAAGCAAATGGGAAAAGATGACAGTACCGTTGGGTGTGGCGGCAATGAAGGGTTATATGGGATCCGGTAATAAATCTGTGGTACTTGCCGGGGTAACAGTAGCGTTGCTGCCTATTTTAGTTGTATTTCTGATAGGACAAAAATATATCGTTGAAGGATTGACATCATCTTCGGTGAAGGGTTAGGTGAAAAATATGTATACAAACACGATAAATCTGTGGGAAGGCAGAGAAGATGTGACATTAACTTCCTATTGCATGGAAAAGAACGATGAAATTATCGGATGTGACCGGAGACCTGCTGTAATTATTCTGCCGGGTGGCGGATATGCGGGATTTACGGAAAGAGAAGGAGAGGCGGTAGCACTTCGCTTTATGGCAGCCGGTTATCAGTCCTTTGTGCTTCATTATTCTGTCTGTGAAAAAGCTGCATTTCCCGGGGCTCTTTATGATCTGGCACAGGCAATGTGCTTTCTTCATCAGAATGCAGAAAGGCTGTGTATCAATGAGAAAAGGATTGTTGTGTGCGGATTTTCCGCAGGTGGAAATCTTGCTGCATCACTTGGCGTGATGTGGAATCAGGAATTTATGAAAGAAAAGTTTCAGGTACCGGCAGAGTGGCTGAAGCCGGCTGCAATGGTTCTGGGTTATGCTGTTACGAATTTCGGCTTTGAAAATCATAGTGTGCTGAATCAGGAACAGGCTGAAATGATGATAAACTGTAATCGGTACATAACGGGAAAAGAGCAGCCAGAGAAAGAGGACTATGAAAAAATAAATCTTCTGCGGTTTGTTTCATCAGATACACCACCGGCTTTTCTGTTCCATTTATGTGCAGATCCGGTAGTGCCAGTGGATAATTCGCTGCAGTTTGCAAGCAGGCTTGCTGCCTTTGATGTCCCGTTTGTGCTGGAAATAGGTGAAGATACCTGGCATGGTGTTTCATCACTGAAAGCAGAGGATGCCAATCTTGGCTTTTTTAAAGAGGAATACGCAGGATGGTTTGACAGGGCGATCAGCTGGCTTAAGAAAAAATTATTTGTGGAGAATGCGTAGAATGAAATCTTTTATTGTTGAGAAAAAATACATTCTTTTCCCAATAAGCATGGATGCACCATGTAAAATGGTTACAGTCTGTTCAGAAGGTGAAAAGATATTTGAGTTTGATATTCCTGTTGAAAATGGCAATTCTCCATATCGGTTTCAATATTATGCGCCCTTAAACGTAGAAAAATGGAAGGGGCAGGAAATGACGATAGAAGTGGAGGATGCGCTGGATTTTCTGGAGGCGGTAGGATTTTCGGATGACAGAGTGAATACCGTGCAGCATAAACCACAGATCCATTTTTCGCCGGAATCCGGTTGGATAAATGATCCAAATGGTCTTATATATGCGAATGACCGGTACCATCTGTTTTTCCAGTACAATCCATTTCAGAATCAGTGGGGAAATTTATGCTGGGGACATGCTGTCAGCAGGGATCTGCTGCACTGGGAGCAGTTGGATACGGCTATGTTCCCTGATGAGAATGGATCTATGTTTTCCGGGTGTGGCATTATAAATGAACGGGGGCTGCTGGAGCTGCCGGATTCTGCTCTTCTGTTTTTCTACACTATGGCAGGTGGAAAAACGAAATGGAGTGAAAGGAAAAAGTTCACACAGAATCTTGCTTATAGTCTGGATGAGGGGAATACGCTGAAGAAGGTGAATCCGCCAGTCATAGAGCATATTGCCGATGAAAACAGGGATCCCAAGGTTTACTGGCATGAGAAAAGTCAGGCATATTATATGGTTCTGTTTCTGGAAGGAAACCAGTTTGGTATTTTCCGTTCTGAAAATCTGCAGAGCTGGGTGTGTACACAGACTCTGGAGCTGGATAAGGCCTGGGAATGCCCGGATCTGAGAGAGATACCTGTTGAGGGTGGTGGATCAAAGTGGGTATTCTGGAGTGCTGATGGGTTCTATTTCCTCGGTGAGTTTGATGGATTTCAGTTTATGACAGATGGAATCAGGAGAGAAGCTTATCAGACGACGGTCCCTTATGCGGCGCAGACGTTCTTTGGAACGGAGGATGTTATTACGATACCATGGCTCCGGACGCAGAATAATGGAAAGTATTACAGGGGAGTAATGGGGCTTCCGAGAAAACTGACATTAGTACAGCTTGGAGGAGAGCTGCGGCTCCGGATGATGCCGGTAGAAAGCTTCCTGAATGCGAGAAAGCTTGTCCGCGTGGACAATACCTGCGAACTGAAATATACACCGGAGGACTTCCGGGCAATACAGATACAGTTATTGGGAGCCGGTGGGATAAGCTATGCAGCTGAAGTGAATGATAATGAGATTCAGTTTGATGCAGAAACAGGCATCCTGACAATAAATGGAGAACAGGCATTTATGGGTAGGAATGTACACGAAATGAGTATACTTATAGATGCTGAAATCTGTGAAGTAACAACGGAAAATGGATTATATTATGGAATATTTGAATTAAAGCCGTCCTGTAATATTCAGGAATGGAGAATCTGCTCAAAAGAAATGCTCAGTATAAAAGTGATGGAAATTTCATAGACTGCTCCCCATAATAAATGCCAGATATCCAAAATCCCATAGAAGGGATTCAAAGCTGTTTTCCAGATACTCATAAATATCCTCTTCCTCGTATCCGGTCATTCGGGTAAGGATGACAAGGGCCTGTCTTACAGACTCATAGGAAAGTATCCCCTTATCTTTTGACAGATATGTCAGAAATAAAGCCTGCCGGATAGCAGCATATTGGATGGCAGTCCACTGCAGACGAACCAGCATGTGTTCTGTACTGGTGTCATCAGGCGCAAGCAGATCGGAATACATTTCATTTGCCAGAAAGCTGCGAAGCAGTGGATAAAAAGCTTCAAGCTGCAGACAGAAGGCATCCCATTTGGAAAGAAGAAGGTCTTCTGCCATTTCACTGAGCTGTTCTGCCTGTGTGATTAGCGGCTCCAGATATTCTTCATACAGTCCTTCCTCCAGATAATTGACAGCCAGATCCTGCAGCAGTTCATTGCATTCCCAAATGGTGTCTGTCACAGAAACAGGCAGATCATAAATCGCATTTTGCAGTTCTGACAGTGTGGATGGTGTGAAGCAGTCCTCGATCACGGCGTCAGTAAGGGACTGCCCCTTTTCTTCCTTACGGTATAATTCCTGCAGGATATAGAAGCTCTGCATCAGGGGAAGAGAAGGATCAGGCAGCCGGATGGGATGATCTCCCTGCACCAGAGCCGTTATTTTTTCACGAAGCAGAAATGCAGGATTTAGGCTGACAGAAGAAACCTTCGGGAAGGTTAGATGTTTTTTCTGCTGCCACAGGTCGATTACAGCCGGACAGCATGGCATCAGGGAAGCTTCCCTGTGATCAGAAAAATCATGATATTCCCTTGGAAAAGTGGTACAGGTCTCAGAAAGAATATCAGCATTATAAGTAAGTACCAGGCTGCACAGCAGATTTTTCGTAAGAAAAGGGCAGCGGTGATCATCAGTCAGACGGATCACCCGTTGGCCTTCTTTTTTTTCTGTAAAAGAATTGAGGTTCTTTTTATGACCGCCGGCAGATTCCGGAGGTGTGAGTGTTTTCCACTTTTCTTTTGTACTATCATCTACATAAATTTTCCATTCCTGGCAGCAGGTAAGGGGACAGTTGTCCGCTGTGCAGATGAATTCTGAATAATAATCCGGATAAAATATTTCCATAAGAACCTCAAATAAAAAATAATTTATTACAATACGAATGACAGTAAACATGGTCTGCTATGCACATTGTAGCATGTTTTCCCGGAAATGGGAAAGAAATAAGAAAAAGAATACTGGACGGTGAGCTCCTTTTGATGTAAGATAAGAATAGATAAAATATTATCTAAAATCATGGATTATAAGCAAAAGTAGATAAAAAGTTATCTACAGGAGAAACTATGAATGAGATGAATGAACTGGTATGGGAAACAGCAGAGGAACTGGATAAAAAATTAGCTGAAAGGATCCGCAGGATCAGAAAGAGGCGTTCTATATCCCAGCAGGAACTGGCGGTTATGAGCGGCGTAAGCTATGGCTCCATTAAGCGGTTTGAAGGAAGCGGGCAGATATCGCTGCTTTCCCTGACGAAGATTGCCATGGCACTGGAGCTGACAGATGAACTTAGGGATCTCTTTGCACAGGTGCCATACAGGAGTATAGAGGAGGTTATTCATGAAGGGTGACAGAAGCAGGATTCTTTCTGTGAAGTATGGGGACAGAAAGGTGGGAACACTGGCATTGACACCAGATCATAAGGCAGCCTTTGCTTATGATGAAACTTGGATCGAAAATGGCTTTTCCATCAGTCCTTTTTCCCTTCCTTTAAAAAAGCAGGTATTTATACCGGCCAAGGATCATTTTGATGGATTATTTGGTGTATTTGCGGACAGTCTTCCAGATGCATGGGGACAGCTGCTTTTAAACCGCATGCTGAGAAAATATGGAAAAGATCCGGGTAAAATGTCTGTACTTGATCGTCTTGCTATCGTGGGAAGCTCGGGGATGGGGGCGCTTACCTTTGAGCCGGAAAAGTACTTTCCTGCTGAAGCAGGCAGGGATAAACTGGACGAGCTGGCACTGGAATGCCGTAAAATTTTAAATACAGAATATTCGGATAAACTGGACGAGCTGTACCATCTTGGAGGAACCAGCGGCGGAGCAAGACCAAAGATTCTGACAGAAATAGATGGGGAATCATGGATCATTAAATTTCCATCCTATACAGATGGCCGGGATGCTGGGAAAATGGAATATGATTATGCCTGCTGCGCAAAAGCGTGTGGAATTGATATGAGTGAATACAGGCTGTTTCCATCAGATATCTGCAAAGGATATTTTGGAACGAAACGGTTTGACAGGAGTAGAAGGGAAACTGGTACGAAAAAGATTCATATGCTGACGGCAGCAGCTCTTCTGGAGCTTGATTTCAAAGAACAAAGCCTTGATTATCACAGTCTGATGAAACTGACGAAAATACTGACCAGAGACCGGAAAGAGGATGTGGAGAATCTTTACCGCCGGATGTGTTTTAATGTGTTTGCCCATAACCGGGATGATCATTCCAAAAACTTTGCCTATCTCTATCAGGAGTCTGCCAGATTGTGGCGGCTTTCTCCGGCATATGACCTGACTTTCAGCAACACATATTATGGGGAACATACAACAACTGTCGATGGAAATGGAAAGGATCCGGGACTTTCAGAACTGATCGCTGTAGGAACCGGTGCGGGAATGAGCCGCCAGACCTGCAGGAGAATAGCAGAAGAAATCAGAGAGTGTGTTTATGAAAAACTGGGGGAATACCTGTAAAGGTATTCCCCCAGCAGCTTGTGCATCTGGTAGAATACTGACAGGTGGTGCCGGTAAGGATAACAGAAAATGCATCGCCGCCACTTCGGCTGAGGATGGCATTTTCATGACCATCTTCGCTGATCAGGATCCCTTGCAGGGAATTCATGACAGCAATTCCCTGAGCCAGCTCACTTAACAAAAAATAACTTGACTGCTGTTCTGAATGACATATAATAGTTCAAAGATGGATAATTCAAAAATGAATAAAATTCGCCATAAGAAAAGACGGTACAGAAAGAGGGAAGAGAATGGATATCGGCATAGAATTTGTGAGAAAAATAGGAACGGCCTACAGCAGCGCCTGTAAGCCTCTTTGCCAGAGGTGGAGGATTCCGCAGACGGCATTTGATATTCTCATGTTTCTGGTAAACAACCCACAGTACAAAACAGCCAGGGATATTGTGGAGATCCGGAAGATCAAGGCGAATCTGGTCTCCATGAATGTGGACAGGCTTGTGACAGAAGGATATCTGGAGAGAAAAGCTATAGAGGGAGATAGGAGAAAGCTTCAGCTTGTCTGTACAGGGAAGGCAGAACCACTGACTGAAGAGGGAAGGAAGCTGCAGCAGGACTTCCTGGAGCGTTTATTTGTCAATGCAAGGGAAGAAGATAAAAAAGGCTTCCTGGCTGTCATGCAGATCATGGAGCAGAATCTTGATGATTTACTGAAGGGAGAGAAGTAAGATGGAATTATTATTAACAGTCGTTGTTACCTTTTTTGCAGGAATGGGTGCTGGTCTTGGCACAGGCTTCGCAGGAATGAGCGCGGCAGCAGTGATCAGCCCGATGCTGATCACCTTTTTGCACATGGATCCTTATATGGCTGTGGGGATCGCATTGTCCTCTGATGTACTAGCAAGTGCTGTGTCAGCTTACACTTATGGTAAAAACAAAAATCTGGATATTAAAAATGGTCTGATCATGATGGTGAGCGTTCTCATATTTACAGTAGTAGGAAGCTATATTTCCAGTCTGGTGCCTTCCACAACTATGGGGAATTTCTCTGTATTCATGACATTTCTTCTTGGTATCAGATTCATTGTGAAGCCTGTTATGACGACTAAGGAAGCCATGCAGGGAGTAGCTGCGGGAAAGAGGGCATTGCAGTCAGTCATCTGTGGAATTGCGATTGGCTTTATCTGTGGCTTTGTAGGAGCCGGCGGCGGTATGATGATGCTTCTTATCCTTACAAGTGTTCTTGGCTATGAACTGAAGACCGCAGTAGGGACGAGCGTATTTATTATGGCCTTTACCGCATTTACCGGTGCTGCTTCCCACTTTGCGATCGGAGGCATGCCTGATATCACTGTTTTTGTCCTATGTGTCATATTTACTCTTGTATGGGCAAGGATCGCAGCAGTGATCGCTAATAAGGCAGCACCGAAGACACTGAACCGGATGACGGGTGTGATCCTTGTGATACTTGGAATCGTGGTAATGCTGTTTTCCATGCTGACGAGATAGAGCTTTGACAGGATTGGTTATTACAGGAATAAAAATGTATAATTCCCTTCGATTTCCACATACTACCCATACAGTACAAATATGGAAAGTGATTGGAAAACAGGAGGACATTTATATATGAAGGCTACAGGAATTGTCAGGCGTATCGATGATCTTGGCAGAATCGTTATCCCTAAGGAAATCAGAAGAACACTGCGGATCCGGGAAAGTGACCCGCTTGAGATATTTACCGACAGGGAAGGAGAAATCATCCTGAAGAAATATTCACCCATCGGTGAAATGAATACCTTTGCAAGGCAGTATGCGGAAAGCCTGTGTCAGGTATCCGGACATGTGGCTGTTATTACGGACAGGGATCAGATCATAGCGGTATCTGGTGGGTTCAAAACGATTCTGGGCAAGGATCTGAGCCGGGAGCTTGAGGATAAACTGGAGCACAGGGAAACGTTGGTGGCATCCAGAAATGAGAAAGGCTTTATCCCGTTGATCCAGGAGGATATGGAGGAATTCTGCTCAGAAGTGATCAGTCCCATTATCTGTGAGGGGGATGTGATCGGTGCTGTGATACTGATCACTGCCAATGAAAGAGTAAAGATGGGTGAAGTAGAAAGAAAACTGGTCCAGTCTGCTTCCGGGTTTCTTGGGAAGCAGATGGATCAGTAAAGCAGATCAGAAGCATTTTGAAGATCAAATGAAAAAATTACCGGACTGCCGTGTTGAACATGATCAGTGCTTTCCGTTCAAGGGGGTCACCCATTTCATAGAAGCTCTTTCCTGTGCCGTTCAGACGGGAAAGGGCTACCTTACGGTTGGCCTTCTTTGGCTGGTCAAAAATAAAAGTAATTCCTTCTGTATGATATTCGGCATCAAATTCCGGATGTCCCGGCTCCTCGTAAAATGGGTCAAACAGCAGAAGACAGTCATCTTCGACATCGGTTGCAAGTACATAATGTGGTACCTCCAGATACAGACGCAGGACAACGGCACCGCCTTTTTCAAGAGCATCCAGAATAGGGCTTCCTTCCGTCAGTGCGACATCATCTCCGGAAATGGTGTGGCAGGAAATCGGGAAATTGTGCATCTGGCCAAAGCGTGTCAGCCAGTCCGCCATAAATTCCATACAGGCAGGAGAGGTTCCGTATTTGCAGGGTTCTCCCTGGTCGTTGTAGCTATCCATACCGTAGATCATGACTCCTTTGATCATATCCGGATAGATTTCTTCTCTTTCAAATAGATAGCGGATCCCGTTTGTAACGGAAACAGGTGCACAATCATATTCAGATGACTGATAATTTAATAAGTTTTTCATATAAAATGCCTATGTACCTTTTTAAAGAAGTATAGTAAAATAAAAAACTGCAAACCACAAGTTCTATTTTAAGCACATCTATTGACTTTTGTAAAGTGCATAAGTATAATTAAGCCACTATCTATATAAGAATACTAGGAAATGGATAGAGACAGGAGGAGAATATGAAAAAGTTTCATGCAAAATCAGGAAACAAAGTACTGGCACTGGTGCTGACAGCAGCTATGGTATTAGGTCTTGCTGGCTGTGGAAGCACAGAAATGCCTGCCGGGAGCGCAGATGATGCAACAGTAGAAGGAACATCAGAAGCAGAAGCTGCAGGAGAAGCGGCTTTTGGAGAAAAGATCGTTAATATCGGAGTGACGGACTCCCTGGGAAGCATCAATCCCTTTGTTATCGATCAGACATTTATTAATAAGTATGCAGTGGATCTGGAGTTCCTTCCGTTAGTTGACTTTGCAGAGGATCTGAGCTTTGAGTATCTGCTGGCAGATTCCATTACCACAGAGGATAACAAAAATTTCATTGTTCATATCAATGAAGATGCTGTATGGTCAGACGGTACGCCGATCACCTCTGATGATGTGACCTATTCCTTCCTTCGTCTGGCAAGTCCGCTGGTAGCCAATGCAACTCTGGTTTATGGAGTGTTTGAAGGCGTAGATTCCGAGACAGGATTTGTAGAGGAAGGAGCTACAGAGGTTTCCGGTGTGACTGCTGTTGATGAAAAGACAGTACAGTTTACAACCAAGGAGCCTATGAGCATGATCACCTTTATGAGCTCATATGCAGCATATTTCCATACCATGCCAAAGAGCGTTATTGAGAATATTGCTGAAGGCGAGCTGACTACAAGTGACTGGTTCAACCATCCTGATGTTGTCAGTGGTCCTTATATGGTAACTGATTATGATACTAACCATTACATTTCTTATGTAGCCAATGAAAACTACTGGAGGGGAGCACCGAAGATTGGCAAGATGAACTTCAAGATCCTTGATGCCAGCCAGGTATACTCCAGTCTGCAGTCCGGCGAAATTGATGTTACAAGCCACACCATGACCAATATCCCGCAGGAAGACAATGACAGCATTGATGTTCTTGAGAATGTGGATGTTGTTTACGGTTCTCCTGTAACCAACCAGTCTGTATTTATCCAGACAAAGAACATTCCGGATGCCAGAGTACGTCAGGCACTTGTATATGCGATTGACAGGCAGAAGATCGTAAATGATCTGCTGAAGGGACATGGCGAAGTGATCGATGGCTTTGTGTCATCTGCAAGTCCTTACTTCGATGACAGTATTACACCGATTTCCTATGATCCTGAAAAGGCAAAAGAGCTTCTTGCAGAAGCTGGCTGGGATGGCTCACAGACACTGCGTTTCTTTGTAAATTCCGGTGATGGCACCTTCGTGAATGCAGCGCAGGTAATGGTAGCACAGTGGGCACAGGTTGGGATTAAGGTAGAGGTACAGACAGTTGACCTTGCTACACTAATGAGCATGGCAGGCGGCACGGATTATGATCTGTTTGCAGTACAGTACACTTATCCGCCGATCGATCCTTCCGTAGATATCGCATGGCTTCTTGGTGGAGAGGACAGCTGGACCGGTTACAGCAATTCCGCAATTGATGATGCACTGGCACAGGTTGGTTCCACAGATGACACGGCAAGCCTTAAAGATCTGTACTCCATCATTGACAAGCAGACACAGGAAGATGTACCGATGTTTTCTGCTTATGTGATCAGTGCACAGGGCGCAGTGAACAAGAGACTGACCAATGTACATGCCAATGTATATGGACTTTTCAACAATATCCAGGAATGGGATATCGTTGAATAAGCGTTAAAAGAAAAGGCAGGAATTCAGATACCGCAGGCCGGGAGACCGGTCTGTGGTATTATCCATATAAAGAGAGAGGAAACATCATGTCACATTTACTGGAGGTAGAGGGACTTACTACTGTATTTACAGGAGACTACGGGGAAACGACTAGTGTGGATCATGTCAGCTTTCATGTTGATGAAGGAGAAGTGGTCTGCATCGTTGGTGAGTCAGGTTGTGGAAAGAGCGTTACCAATCTGTCTGTTATGGGCCTTTTGTCAAGGGGCGGCAAAGTAACAGAAGGAAAGGTACTGTTTGAGGACAGAGATCTGTTAGCTATGACGGAAAAGGAACTGGATAAAATCCGAGGAGATCAGATGACCATGATCTTTCAGGATCCTTTAACTTCGCTGAATCCTGTATTTACAGTAGGGAACCAGATTATGGAAAGCCTTCAGATCCACAGAGGTCTTTCCAAAGATGAGGCCAGGAAACAGGCAGAAGAGCTTCTCTCAAGAGTTGGTATGCCGGATGCAAAGAGCACCATGAAAAAGTATCCCCATACACTGTCAGGCGGAATGCGTCAGCGTGTCATGATCGCCATGGCGCTTTCCTGTAAGCCGAAGCTCCTGATCGCAGATGAGCCGACGACAGCCCTGGATGTGACGATACAGGCGCAGATTATGCAGCTTTTAAAGGAGCTGCAGAAGGAAAACAAAATGGCCATGATCCTGATCACCCATGACATCGGACTGGTAGCGCATATGGCAGACCGTGTCATCGTCATGTATGCAGGGCAGATCATTGAGGAGGCACCCGTGCGGGAGCTCTTCAGGCATCCAAAACATCCTTATACCAGAGCGCTTATGGACACGGTACCTACGATCCGGGACACGGCAGAACGACAGCTTAAGGCAATTCCCGGCATCGTACCGGAAAGCTACGACCATATTCCGGGCTGCCGTTTTGCAGATCGCTGCAGCTATCGCAGGCCGGAATGTGACAAGCCACAGGAAAATTATGAATTTGGCGACGGTCATATGGCGAGATGTATTGTAAGGAAGGAGGGAGGTATTCAGGATGAATCATAAACAAAGCGAAGAGAAGATGCCTCTGCTTCGGATTGAAAATTTGAAAAAATATTATCCAATTAAAGGCGGGATCATTACCCATACTACTGGCTATGTTAAGGCAGTGGACGGTGTCAGCTTCCAGATCTGTCAGGGAGAAACGCTTGGACTTGTGGGAGAATCAGGCTGTGGAAAATCCACCATAGGAAGGCAGCTTGTGGGTCTTGAAAAGCCCACAGACGGGACGGTATATTATAAGGATCATGACCTTGGAAGGATGAAGCGGAAGGATGTAAAGCCTTTTCGCACCAAACTGCAGATGGTATTTCAGGATCCTTATTCATCCTTGAATCCAAGGAAGCATATTTATGAAATTCTGGCACAGCCCATGCTGTATCATGGAATCTCAACGAAAGCCAGTGTGGAAAAGGATATCCTGAATCTGCTTGACATGGTAGGGCTGCCAAGAAGTGTTCTTGGAAGATACCCACACGAGTTTTCGGGAGGACAGCGGCAGCGTATCGGAATAGCCAAGGCACTTTCCCTGAATCCGGAGTTTATCGTCTGTGATGAGCCGGTCAGTGCTCTGGACGTATCCATTCAGGCACAGATCCTGAACCTGCTTCGCAGCCTGCAGAAGGAGCTTGGACTGACCCTTCTGTTTGTAGGTCATGGACTTGGCGCTGTCAATTATGTCAGCGACAGGATCGCAGTCATGTATCTTGGTAAGATCGTGGAAATGGGAGAGGCTAAGGAGATTTTCAATCATCCGGTACATCCCTATACGAGAGCTCTTCTTTCTGCAGTTCCGGTACCGGATCCGGATGAAAGGGAGGATGGAAGGAAGATCCTTATGGGAGAGGTGGGAAGCAGTATGGAACCTCCCACGGGCTGCAGGTTCCATCCAAGGTGTCCCTATGCCACAGATATCTGCAGACAGAGAGAACCGGAGATGCAGGAAACATTACCAGGCAGTGGACATATGACAGCGTGTCCTATTGCTATGACAGAAGAAGGCAGGAGGGAAGAAGCATGACCAAATATATAATCAAGCGGATTCTGATTGCTATCCCGGTGCTGATTGGAATTACCATTATAGACTATGCCATCATGTGTCTGGCAGGAAGTCCTCTTGAAATGCTGAAGGGACCGAGGGTATCGGAAGCTGCAGTAGAGGCCAAAAAGATCGCCATGGGACTGGACAAACCCTTTTATATCCAGTATTTTGTATGGCTTTCACAGCTTCTTCACGGGAATATGGGTTATTCTGTAAAGTCTTATCAGCCGGTTTTGGAAATGATCAGAAGCCATCTGGGACCGACCCTCCTGCTGATGGGAGTTTCTCTGGTCGTGAGCCTGATCCTTGCAGTGCCGGCAGGTATTTACAGTGCGATCCACCAGTATTCCAAAGGGGATTATGCAGTAGTGACTGCTTCCTTCCTTGGAAGCAGCATACCGGGATTTTTCCTGTCACTGCTCCTTATTTATATTTTTACAATCAAGCTGAAGCTCCTGCCCTCGAGCGGGATGATCACACTTGGTACAAAGGGTGGCGCAGCAGATGTGGCAAAGCATATGGTGATGCCGGTGATCGTTCTTGCCACATCCATGGCAGGAAGCAATATCCGTTATATCCGAAGTGCCGTACTGGAGATCCTGCAGCAGGATTATTTAAGGACAGCAAGAGCCAAGGGAATCGGAAGATTCCGTGTTATTTATAAGCATGCACTGAGAAATGCACTGGTGCCGATCGTAACGGTAATTGGCATGGAGATCCCCATGCTGTTTGGCGGTGCAGTTATCATAGAACAGGTATTTTCCTGGCCGGGACTTGGACTTATGACCATGAGTGCTATTATTGGAAGGGATTACCCCGTGATCATGGGTGTCTGCCTGCTTTCGGCAGTGGTTGTCCTCATAGCCAATCTGGTGACGGATATCCTGTATGCACTGGTAGATCCTACTATTTCACTGGATTAAGGAGGTAGCCATGAAAAAGAAAAAAGAAAAAAATCTGACAGAACATGGTATGCCGGAGAAGGATATAACCAGTGAGAGCTATCTGCAGACTGTCTTTCGTAGATTTAAAAAACATAAGCTCGGCATGATCAGCCTTATTGTATTTATCATTCTTGGACTGGCTGCTCTTTTCGCTCCTGTTCTTGCCCCCTATGATCCCAATGAGATCGCAGGATCCTTCAGCGGTGCACCGTCCAGAGAGTTTCTTCTTGGAACAGATCAGATCGGAAGGGATGTCCTGAGCAGACTTCTTTATGCCATGAGAATATCGCTGCTTGTTGGGATCATGGCAACACTGATCTCTACAGTGATCGGTGTGGTACTCGGTCTGATAGCAGGATATTTTGGCGGCGCCGCAGATATGGTGATCATGCGCTTTACAGATATGGTGATGTCTTTTCCCTATATTTTGCTTGTGCTGGTAGCGGCAGCGATCTTTAAGCCGGGACTTTGGAGTATTATACTGATCCTCGGCTTTGTAGACTGGCCGGGGATCGCAAGACTGGTCAGGGGAAATGTGCTGAATCTGCGGGAAACGAATTTTATCAAGGGAAATCTGGTGGCAGGCATGTCCTTAAAGCATATTCTGTTTTCGGAGATCCTGCCAAATACAGTGGCTCCGATCCTTGTCTATGCGACCTCGGTGCTGGCGTTGTCCATGCTGGATGAAGCAGCCTTAAGCTTTCTTGGCATGGGTGTACAGCCGCCGACAGCCAGCCTTGGTAATATGTTAAACGGAGCTGAATCATTGACTGTGCTGACAAAGCAGCCATGGCTCTGGGTTCCGCCGGGACTCCTCATAGTGATCCTGGTTATGGCAATTAACTTTATTGGAGATGCTCTGCGGGATGCAGTGGATCCCAACAGTAAATAAAAATGTGATGCGAGGAAATATGCGTATGGAAGGCAAAGAACTGGAGCAGGAATTACAGGATGCTTTTTTCTGGTTTCACAGACATCCGGAATTATCCTATGAAGAATATCAGACAACAGAAAAGATAAGGGAGTTTTTGACAGAGCATGGAATTGAGATCATGGAATCGAAACTGGAAACAGGACTTATCGCTGTGATCCGTGGAGAAAGGGAGGGAGCTGTGCGGGCTCTTCGCTGCGATATTGATGCTCTCCCGATTCTCGAAGAGAGTGGTGTCCCTTATGACTCTGAAATAAAGGGGAAAATGCATGCCTGTGGACATGATTTCCATATTACGGCAGGACTTGGCTGTGCTGTGCTTTTGCAGCAGAATAGGAAGGCGCTTGCTGGCACAGTAAAGATCATTTTCCAGCCGGCAGAGGAATCTGCCAGAGGAGCAGAGAAGATCACAGAAACAGATCTGATCGATGATGTGGAGCTGATCTGGGGTTTTCATGCCGATCCCACCAATCCGGTAGGAACTATTGGTATCCGGGAAGGCTATGTGGCAGCGGCTGCGGACCGTTTTCTGATCAAGATCACCGGAAAGGGATGTCACGGTGCGCATCCGGATACCGGTATTGATCCAATCCCTGCGGCTGCAGCAATGGTACAGGCGTTTCAGACAGTTGTGACAAGAAACAGTGATGCTTTTCATCCGACACTGATCAGTGTGACAAGGATAGAAGCAGGGAATACATGGAATGTGGTACCGGAAACAGCAGAATTAGAGGGGACGGTACGGACGATGAACAGGGAAGACCGGGTGCTCTTCGAAAGGAGACTTCGTGAGATCACGGAAATGACGGCGAAGGCTTATGGGGCATCAGCGGAATTTCAGTGGTATCCGGGTTCCCCGGCAGTCGTAAATGACCCGGCAATGGCGGGAGCTGCAGAAGAAACAGCAAAAAAACAGAGCCTTCTGACTGTGCCGGAAGAAAGCTCCATGGGTGGTGATGACTTCTCCTTCTATGAAGAGAAGCGGCCGGGGTGTTATATTAAGATCGGTACCGGTGTAGGAGCGGCCATCCATCAGCCGGGATTTAAGGTGGATCCGGAGATCCTCCTTCCGGCTGCAGAATATCTGATGGCGCTTTTTATGGAAAATGAGTAGGCTTTGAAGTTTATTGTCAGCTCATCTGGTCAAGCAGCTCGATCTTGGTATCGTAGAGCTTTCTGGAAAGATCCACATAGACCTGATGAGGATTGACGAAACGCTTCGTCTCATCCCAAAGGGTATCCTGTTCCTTCATGCAATAGGAACGGATATCCATAACCCTGGGTGATTCGTAGCAGCATTTACCATCTTTGAATACAGGAACGAGCAGTTCTCTTAAAGTAAAGCTTCCGGCAGGAAGCTTTGTTTTTTTCCAGGGCTCGGAAGGATCAAAGAGAAGGAGCGGCTCGTCCTCACTGAAGCTCTCATCAACAAGACAGATCAGATCTGCCTTGATCTTGCCGGTTTCCTTTTCGTAAACACGGTAAATCTTCTTGTTGCCGGGGTTGGTTACCTTTTCACTGTTTTCAGAAAGCTTGATCTTGGGGATAAAACTGCCATTCTCGCCCATAACGGCAGCCAGCTTGTAAACACCGCCGAATGCCGGGTTATCCTTGGCGGTGATCAGATTGGTTCCAACACCCCAGGAGGTAATAGCCGCACCCTGTGCCTTCAGGGATTCGATCAGATATTCATCAAGGTCATTGGAAGCAGAGATCACAGCATCCGGGAAGCCTGCTTCGTCCAGCATCCTGCGGGCTTTCTTTGAGAGATAGGCAAGGTCGCCGCTGTCCAGCCGGATTCCGTAGAAGGTAAGGGGAACACCGGCAGCTCTCATTTCCTGAAAGACACGGATGGCATTTGGAACACCGGATTTTAAGGTGTCGTAGGTATCCACTAACAGGATGCAGGCAGTCGTATACAGATCCGCATAGGTTTTAAAAGCGGTATATTCATCAGGAAAGCTCATGATCCAGCTGTGGGCATGGGTACCTTTCACAGGGACATCAAAAAGCTGTCCACACAGAACGTTGGAGGTGCCGATACAGCCGCCGATCATGGCAGCTCTTGCACCATAAATACCGGCATCCGGACCCTGGGCACGGCGCAGGCCGAATTCCATAATGCCATCGCCCTTTGCGGCATAGCAGACCCTTGCTGCCTTGGTTGCGATCAGACTTTGATGGTTGATGATATTCAGGATCGCAGTTTCTACAAGCTGGGCCTCCATGATGGGAGCGATCACCTTGACAAGAGGCTCTCTCGGGAAAATGACTGTTCCCTCCGGAATGGCATAAATATCACCCGAGAAACGGAAATCTGCCAGATAGTCGAGAAAATCCGCATCGAAAATACCAAGACCGGAAAGATAACGGATATCGTGGTCGGAAAAGTGAAGATCCTTGATGTATTTTACGAGCTGCTCCAGTCCGGCGGCAATGGCATAACCGCCGTCACAGGGGTTGTTGCGGTAAAAGGCATCAAAGATAACAGTTTCGTTGCGGTCCTTGTGCTTGAAGTAGCCCTGCATCATGGTGAGCTCGTAAAGATCAGTGAGCAGGGTTAGGTTTTGTCTGTCCATAAGCTTCTCCCTTCTGAGACATGGTTTAAAAGTAATCTGAAAAGTAAGGCTTCTCTACTGGAATCAGACGTTCCAGCCAGGTCAGCATATAATATTCTGTTTTGAGCTTTTCGTGGTCGTACAGATAGGTCGGTCTTTTGTATCCCATCATCATGGTAGTCAGGGTGTTGATGTTTAATTCTACGACATTGATGGACTGGTTATCCTCCACCTGCTCACAGCTGGTTTCCCCGTCATGCCAGGATACCATGTAGTCTCCTTCATTCCAGGGAGCCATTTCATCGTGGACCTTAAAATGGATCTTAAAGTCTTCCGGGGTTACCTGATAAGGAAAAGCTTTCAGAAAGTCCTTTACGTTGTTGATGCGTCCCATGATATAAGGGGCAATGGTTTCTGTGATCTCACTGTCCTCAAACAGATAAGCCATGGGTTCGCCGGAGAAATTGTTTCCCTTGACCTGTGTGATCATGGAAAAATGTGCACTGATATAATTCCAGAGTCCATAATTGGCTTCCAGGTTCAGATAGACCATTTCCTTAATATGGAAGATCTCGTTGGCAATATAGTAAGCAACATAACCAAGGGGCTTATGCTCCCTGCTGTAGTAAACAGCAACGATCATATCATCATTGTCCCATCTCCAGTATTCTTCCCAGGAAAGGGTGTCACGGATCATACAGCCGTGCTGCTGAAAGGCAAAGTAGGAATGTACATTATGATAATCTTCAGAATCCAGACTGACACGTTCTACCATACCGGGAACCGGCCTTGCCTTGGGAAGCTGTACATCCTTTACATTGAAGGTAAGCTGGTCAGAGCAGATTTCCCAGCCCATTTTCCGGTAGAAGGGAATGGAGTAGGGACAGAGAAAGGAGAGTGGCATCTGTTGTTTGTTCATATAATCAAGCACCCGGCGCATGAGGGAGTGGATCAGGCCTCTTCCAGCATATTCCGGATAGGTTGCCACACCGGTGATGCCGCCCATGTCCATAATGTTGTCATGGACATTGACCTGCATATGGTAGACAACGATCATGGAAGCCAGCCGATCCTTATAGAACCAGCCGATGACATAGGCCTCCTCCAGGATGGGACGCTTGGCATATTTGATCTCATCCTGTGCCCAGCCGGTTTCAAACAGTTCCTTGGTTGTGACCTGGAAAGCGTACTGCAGCAGGGCATTGAACTGATCCAGATCTCCCTTGTCAAGCTCGCGCATTCGAAAGTCACCGTTTGTTTCCAGATAAATAGGGGTTTCGTTTTGATCCTGCATAATAACTGTCCTTTTCTTGGCTTGCAACTTCAAACAGTTCCATTTTACAACAGGAAGAAGAAGCCGTCCATGGGATTTTTGGCTTTATGGCACAAAATACGGTCTACCTCTTGACAAATTCTATTTTTATGGTGTAATTTGAAGAAGTATAGACCAAATGGCTATGACGAAGACAGTAGCTGATTTTTGAACGTAACAGAGAGCCGGGGCAGGTGTGATCCGGTACCAGTAGAAGGTCAGTGAACATCACTTCTGAGCTGCAGACTGAAATTGGACATTTACAGTAGTGGACAGTATTTTTCAAAAGTAGGTTTTGCCGGTATCCTCCGTTAAGGGAAAACATATGAAACCATGAGCAGAAAGCTCTGGCGTGTATGGTGTAACAGGTGGTTAACGTGGAAAGATCCCGTCCTTTTACAGGACGGTTTTTTTGTGTTCAGGGAAATTACTCCGTAATGTTCTGGTGACATAAAAAAGCCCTCTGGGCAGGATTCTTTCCTGTATTATAAACGAGGAAAGGAAAAGATCATGTATCAGAAAGTATCAAATGACCTGAATTTTGTCGACCGTGAAAAAGAAGTTGAAAAATTCTGGAAAGACAATGACATTTTCAAAAAGAGTATGGAAAACCGTAAGGAAGGACCGACGTATACCTTTTATGACGGGCCTCCGACTGCCAACGGAAAGCCCCATATCGGGCATGTGCTGACACGTGTTATCAAGGATATGATCCCAAGATACCGTACCATGAAGGGATATATGGTTCCCCGTAAGGCAGGCTGGGATACCCATGGTCTTCCGGTAGAGCTGGAGGTAGAGAAGCAGCTTGGTCTTGATGGCAAGGAGCAGATTGAAGAGTACGGACTGGATCCCTTTATCCAGAAATGTAAGGAAAGTGTATGGAAATATAAGGGAATGTGGGAAGACTTTTCCGGAACTGTCGGCTTCTGGGCTGATATGGATGATCCCTATGTTACTTATCATGATGACTTTATTGAATCTGAATGGTGGGCATTAAAGCAGATCTGGGATAAGGGTCTTCTTTATAAGGGATTTAAGATCGTACCTTACTGCCCCAGATGTGGAACCCCTCTTTCCTCCCACGAGGTGGCACAGGGCTATAAAGCAGTTAAGGAACGTTCTGCAGTAGTACGTTTCAAGGTAAAGGGCGAGGATGCTTATTTCCTGGCATGGACAACAACCCCCTGGACACTGCCCTCCAATGTGGCACTCTGTGTAAACCCGGATGAGACTTACTGCAAGGTAAAGGCAGCAGACGGCTATACCTATTATATGGCAGAGGCACTGCTTGACACTGTACTTGGCAGACTGGCAGAGGAAGATAAGCCTGCTTATGAGATACTTGAGACTTATAAAGGAAAGGATCTCGAATATAAGGAATACGAGCCACTTTTTATCTGTGCAGGAGAATGCGCAGAAAAGCAGCATAAGAAAGGTTTCTTTGTAACCTGTGACAGCTATGTAACCATGACAGATGGTACCGGTATCGTTCATATTGCACCTGCTTTTGGTGAGGATGATGCACAGGTAGGACGTAAATACGATCTTCCTTTTGTACAGTTTGTAGACGGCAAGGGTGATCTGACAGCAGAGACTCCTTATGCAGGACTGTTTGTAAAGGATGCGGATCCTAAGGTACTCGCAGACCTTGATAAGGAAGGCAGGCTCTTCGATGCACCGAAGTTTGAACATGATTATCCGTTCTGCTGGAGATGTGATACTCCGCTGATCTATTATGCAAGAGAATCCTGGTTCATCAAGATGACAGCTGTCCGTGATGATCTGGTACGCAATAATAAGACTGTAAACTGGATTCCGGAATCTATCGGAGAAGGACGTTTTGGCAACTGGCTTGAAAATATCCAGGACTGGGGCGTATCCCGTAACCGCTACTGGGGAACTCCTTTAAATATCTGGGAATGCGAAGGCTGTGGACATCAGGAATCCATTGGTTCCAGGGAAGAGCTGTTTAAGCGTTCCGGTAATCCTGCAGCGAAGACGGTAGAGCTTCACAGACCTTACATTGATGAGATCACCTGCACCTGTCCTGAATGCGGTAAGACCATGAAGCGTGTACCGGAAGTAATTGACTGCTGGTTTGATTCAGGAGCAATGCCCTTTGCACAGCATCATTATCCATTTGAAAATAAGGATCTGTTTGAAGCACAGTTCCCGGCACAGTTTATTTCAGAAGCAGTAGACCAGACCCGTGGATGGTTTTATTCCCTGATGGCAGAATCCACGCTGCTGTTCAATAGGGCTCCGTATGAAAATGTTATCGTTCTTGGACATGTACAGGACGAAAATGGACAGAAGATGAGTAAGAGTAAGGGAAATGCAGTAGATCCTTTTGATGCCCTGAAGACCTACGGTGCTGATGCGATCCGTTGGTATTTCTATATCAACTCCGCACCATGGCTTCCGAATCGTTTCCACGGCAAGGCTGTTATGGAAGGACAGCGTAAATTCCTTGGAACCCTTTGGAATACCTACGCATTCTTTATCCTGTATGCAAATATTGATAACTTTGATGCTACGAAATATACACTGGAGTATGATAAGCTCCCTGTTATGGACAAGTGGCTGCTGTCCAAGTTAAATACAGCGATCAAGGAGGTAGATGATCATCTGGATCATTACAGGATCCCTGAGGCTGCCAGAGTACTGGATAACTTTGTGGATGAGATGAGTAACTGGTATGTGCGCCGCTGCAGAGACCGTTTCTGGGCAAAGGGCATGGAACAGGATAAGATCAATGCCTACATGACACTGTATACGGCACTTGTTGAGATCTGCAAGTGTGCAGCACCCATGATCCCGTTCATGACAGAAGAGATCTATCAGAACATGGTATGCAGCATTGATAAGAACGCACCGGAAAGTATCCATCTGTGTGACTTCCCTGTGGCAGATGAGGCTATGATCGACAAGAAGCTGGAAGATAATATGGAAGAGGCGCTTGATATCGTAGTAATGGGTCGTGCTGCAAGAAATGCGGGAGCCATCAAGAACCGTCAGCCGATCGGAACTATGTATGTAAAGGCAGCCCATGAGCTGAATGATTATTTCAAGGCGATCATCGAGGATGAGCTGAACGTCAAGGAAGTAGTTTTCAAGGAAGATGTCAGTGACCTGACAAGCTACAGCTTTAAGCCTCAGCTCCGTACAGTAGGCCCTAAGTATGGAAAGCAGCTTGGTGGCATCAAAAAGTATCTGGAAGAGATTGATGGAACGGAAGCCATGAAACAGTTAAAGAGCGAGGGTGCTCTGAAGTTTACGGTAGACGGTACAGAGATTTCCCTGGCAGAAGAGGATCTGCTCATTGATGTGGCACAGAAGGAAGGCTTTGTAACCGAGGCTGACAATTATGTAACGGTTGTCCTTGATACCAACCTGACACCGGAGCTGATCGAAGAGGGATTTGTATACGAGCTGATCAGCAAGATCCAGACCATGCGTAAGGAATCCGGATTTGAAGTTATGGATCATATTCTGGTATCCTTAAATGGCAATGATAGGCTTTCTGAGATCGCAGCCAAGAATAAGGATGCGATCTGCGGCAAGGTACTGGCTGAGGATATTGTATCTGGCAGAGAACTTTCTGTTTCCAAAGAGTGGAATGTCAATGGTGAAAAGGTAGCCATCAGCATTGAAAAACAGTAAATAAAAATGAAAATGCTTCTTCTATGGAAAATCATCTATGGAAGGAGCATTTTTACATATATTTTACGGAACGGAAGAGCCAGAAACATGGGGTTTCCCTTGTGATTTACATATGATTGTAGTATAATACAGATTATGTATGTAAAAAGGTGGAAAAGTGATTTTAGGTGGAGGAGAAGAAAATGGCAAAAAAGACGGTACCGGTATCAGTTACTTTTGATAAGGACCTGTTTAAGAGAAGTGTCCTGTACAATATCAAGACACTGTACAGAAAGACACTGGAAGAGGCAACACCCCAGCAGGTATTTCAGGCAGTGGCCTATGCGATTAAGGATGCAGTAGTAGATAACTGGATGAGAACTCAGGAGGAATACGAGAAGCAGGATCCAAAGACAGTGTATTACCTTTCGATGGAATTTCTGATGGGTCGTGCCCTTGGAAATAATATCATCAATCTTCAGGCACAGAAGGAAGTAAAAGAAGCTCTTGATGAACTGGGACTGGATCTGAATGTGATCGAAGATCAGGAGCCTGATGCAGCTCTTGGAAACGGTGGACTTGGCCGTCTGGCAGCCTGCTTTCTTGATTCACTTGCAACACTTGGTTATGCAGCATATGGCTGTGGTATCAGATACCGTTATGGTATGTTCAAACAGGAGATCCGTGATGGCTATCAGGTAGAGGTTCCGGATAACTGGCTTGTTGATGGCAATCCTTTTGAACTGAGAAGACCGGAATATGCCAAGATCGTCAAGTTTGGCGGTTATGTAAATGTCCACATTGATGAGAATGGAAGAAGTAATTTTGTACAGGAAGGCTATCAGAGCGTAAAGGCGATCCCTTATGATCTTCCAATCGTTGGCTATGGTAATGGCATTGTAAATACCCTTCGTATCTGGGATGCTGAAGCAGTGGAGTGCTTCCAGCTGGATTCCTTTGATAAGGGTGATTATCAGAAGGCTGTTGAGCAGGAGAATCTGGCAAGAAACATTGTTGAGGTTCTTTATCCCAACGACAACCACTATGCTGGTAAGGAGCTTCGTCTGAAACAGCAGTATTTCTTTATTTCTGCATCTGTGCAGGAAGCAGTTTCCAAATATATGCGTAAGCACGACGATATCCGTAAGTTCTATGAAAAGGTTACCTTCCAGTTAAATGATACCCATCCTACGGTAGCGGTGGCAGAGCTGATGAGAATCCTGATGGATGAGTATTATCTGACGTGGGATGAGGCATGGGAAGTAACGACTAAGACCTGTGCTTATACCAACCATACGATCATGTCAGAAGCACTTGAGAAATGGCCCATCGAGCTGTTCTCCAGGCTCCTTCCAAGAGTATATCAGATCATTGAGGAGATCAACCGCAGATTTATCCTGAAGATTCAGGATATGTACCCGGGCAATCAGGAAAAGATCCGTAAGATGGCGATCATCTATGATGGACAGGTAAAGATGGCACATCTTGCAATTGCAGCAGGCTACTCTGTCAACGGTGTGGCAAGACTGCACACAGAGATCCTGAAGCATCAGGAGCTGAAGGATTTCTACGAAATGATGCCTGAGAAGTTTAATAACAAGACAAACGGTATTACACAGAGACGTTTCCTTCTTCATGCAAATCCGCTGCTTGCGGACTGGGTTACTGCCCATGTGGGAGATGACTGGATCACAGATCTACCGAAGATCAACAAGCTGAAGGTTTTTGCTGACGATGAAAAGTCGCAGCAGGAATTTATGAATATCAAATATCAGAACAAGGTACGTCTTGCGAAGTACATTCTGGAACACAATGGTATCGAGGTTGATCCCCGCTCCATCTTCGATGTACAGGTAAAGAGACTGCATGAGTATAAGCGTCAGCTTCTGAATATCCTGCACGTTATGTATCTTTATAACCAGTTAAAGGATAATCCGGATATGGACTTCTATCCGAGAACCTTTATCTTTGGCGCGAAGGCAGCAGCAGGCTATTACAATGCCAAGATGACTATTAAGCTGATCAACTCTGTTGCAGATGTGGTTAACAATGATCCTGCGATCAATGGTAAGATCAAGGTAGTCTTCATTGAAAACTACAGAGTATCCAATGCGGAGATCATCTTTGCAGCAGCAGATGTATCAGAGCAGATCTCTACGGCAAGCAAGGAGGCATCCGGCACCGGTAATATGAAGTTTATGCTGAACGGAGCACTGACACTGGGAACCATGGATGGCGCCAATGTGGAGATCGTAGAAGAGGTTGGAAAGGAAAATGCCTTTATCTTCGGACTTTCTTCTGATGAAGTTATCAATTATGAAAACAATGGTGGTTATGATCCTACAGAGATCTTTAACAATGACCCTGACATCAGAAGGGTACTGATGCAGCTGATCAATGGAACCTATGCACCTGGGGATCCGGACAGATTCAGAACGCTGTATAACTCCCTGCTGAATACCTTAAGCACAGCCAAGGCAGATACTTACTTTATTCTGAAGGATTTCCGTTCTTATGCAGAAGCACAGAAGAAGGTAGAAGCAGCTTACAGAGATGAAAAGGGTTGGGCAAGAAGTGCCATCCTCAATGTAGCATGCAGTGGAAAGTTTACTTCCGACAGAACCATTCAGGAATATGTAGATGATATCTGGCATCTGGATAAGGTAGTACTTCCTAAGAAAACAAAATAGATTTCAATCTGGTAATGTAGGAAGTCCTATTGCAGAAAGCGAAAAAGAAAACCGTTAGACTGATCAGGACAGATAAAAAAGACATGAGCCCGGCAGAACGTACCTGCCGGGCTTGTTTGTTATGCAGAAGAGCCCATAGAGGCTGGGATCCTACATAATGAGAAGCTTCAAATACATATAACGCAAAATATACACAATATAAATATATTTTTAACATTACTATATTATATAATGCACAAAATGTCGAAGAATGTCAAGGATATATTGTGTAAATTTTCTAAAATTTTCTAGAAAGATTATTTTTTTGAATAAATATGATAAAAATTCCTACAAGCTGGACAAAACAGGCGCCTTAAGAAGGAAGATCAGAAGAATCTCTGGATTCCAGCTCCCGGATCCTGGCCTGCAGTGCAGCGATGGTGGAATCCTTTTCAGCGATGGTGGAATCCTTTTCAGCGATGGTGGAATCCTTTTCGGCGATGGTGGAATCCTTTTCAGCGATGGAAGCATTCATTTCAGCAATGATAGTGGCATTTTCAGCAATAGCAGCCTTCTGTAAGTCCACTTCCTTCTGCAGCTCATCGATCATATATCTGACAGTATTTCTGTCCATTTCCCGTAATTCTTCAGAAAAGAAACCCATAATATTCTCCACATTCCGACACATTTGGTATAGTGTCTCATACATCGGTTTAAACTGTGGGAAGTCTGTGATAAGCTTGATGATTTCTTCCGGGTCATCTGTAGAGAAAAAAGTCATCCATGCTTCCAACAGTTTGGTTACCTTTTTATTGTGCATTTTTAAACGAAAAATGTCAAGACTGATAAAGATATAATCCTGTAAAAGATCCATGGAAAGCCCAGAATCGAAAATCATTTTGGAACGGTGGATCCAGTGGTCAGGGCACTGCTTTAATTCAGACGGACTATTTTCATACAGAACGATAAGATAGACCTTGCTGATACAGCGGTAGGAGAAGGTGTCCTTGCCGGTAACTGGATCTATGGAGCGCTGCCTTGCCCGTTTATACTGGCGTAGGAGCATGTCCGAGGAATAGCAGGCACACCTTGCCCCGGGGAAAGCATAACCGATCTTCTGGACTTCAATGTTGGCAAGGATGCCGTCCTCCAGTTCAACGATAATGTCTGTGATCAGCAGGGAACTTTCGTCAGAAAGCCTGGTGGAATCATTGGGAAGTACCTCTTTGATCCTGACCTTACGGTTTAGCAGGGTTGTCAGGAAGGATTCCAGCCTGGCAGGGTCATATTCAGGGTTCATGACTTCTTTGAAGAAGGAATCATACAGAACCTTGATACCCCTAGCACCAGAGCAGAAATCGAGGAATTCTTTCTGCTGCAGGGAAGTCCAGCTTTCAAAAAGCTGCTGTAGCTTTGGGTTAGAATAGATTCTGGCAAGGATTTCTTCCCGGCTTTGGATCATTGGAAAATAAGACTTCAGTAGATTTGTGGTCATAGATAGACCTCCTTTGAATAAAGATAGAATAGATGTGAGTATTTTGATTGCGGCATCTGGCAGGATGTGCCGCAGTAAAAGACTGACATACCATCTAAAAATGAAAAAGTGAATAGTTACATCATGCAGACCAGTTTAGAAAACATCCGGCGAAATGCCAAAAGATAAAAATAAAAGAATCAACATGATCTTCCTGAACTCCCGGAAACGGGTGGGAATGAAACGAGTGTAACACAGATGTGCAGGCAATGCAAGAAAAATCTGTTCCACTGACATTCCCTATGGGAATCTGTCAGAAAATATGATAAACTGAAAGAAAAACGGGAGGGATTTTATGCTGAAGGATGTACAGTTTCCGGAGAGACCGGAGGAAGAAGAACTTAAGATAAGGCTGAAGGCAGCCAGAGAGAAGCTGCAGGCACAGCAGCTCCGGCTAAAAGAACATAAGACACCCGTACTTGTTCTGGTGGAAGGCTGGGGAACGGCAGGAAAGGGCAGCCTGATCGGGGAACTGATCACAAACATTGATCCCCGTTTCTTCAAGGTAGCATCCATGACAGTTCCTACAGAGGAAGAAAAAAGAAAACCGTTTTTGTGCCGGTACTTTGAGAAGATACCGGAGGCTGGTAAATTTGCATTTCTGGATTCAGGCTGGATGGACGAGATTACAGAAGGCGTTCTGAACGGAGAGCTGAACGAAAAACAGTACCAGATGAAAATTGACAGTATCAGACGTTTTGAACGTCAGCTGACAGACAATGGTTATCTGGTTATGAAATTTTTCTGCCATATCAGCAAAAAGGAGCAGAAGAAACGCATAGAAGAGCTTTGCTCTGATATAGATACCAGCTGGAGGATCAGTGATAAAGATAAATGGCAGAACAAACATTATGAGAAATGTCTTTCTGTATTTGACCGCTATATGGAGGATACCAATTCGCCCTCAGATCCCTGGTATCTTCTGGACTGTAAATCAAAGAGGTGGGCAGAGCTGCAGGCACTTGAAACGCTGACACAGGGAATTGAAATTGCCATGCAGAATGCAAGGCTGGCAGTGCCGCTCCTGCAGAATACCTTTCCGCTGAAGAAGCTGCCAAAGCTTTCAGAAATTCCTTTGAATAAGGAACTGACGGATGAAAAATATAAAGAAGAGCTGGATCGCCTGCAGGCACAGCTCAGGGAGCTTCATAACAGACTGTACCGTAAAAAGGTACCTGTAGTTATCGTATATGAGGGCTGGGATGCAGCCGGAAAAGGTGGTAATATCAAACGGATCACACAGGCACTGGATCCAAGAGGCTTTGAAGTACATCCTATTGCCAGCCCGGAGCCCCATGAAAAGGCCAGACATTATCTCTGGAGGTTCTGGACAAGGCTTCCAAAGACAGGACATATTGCCATATTTGATCGAAGCTGGTATGGAAGAGTGATGGTGGAGAGACTGGAAGGCTTCTGCAGTGAAAATGACTGGAAACGTGCCTATAATGAAATGAACGAGTTTGAAAAGGAGCTGCACGATTTTGGCACAGTTATCATCAAATTTTGGGTACAGATAGACAAGGATACCCAGCTTGCACGTTTTGAAGAGAGGCAGAATACTAAAGGCAAGCAGTGGAAGATCACAGAGGAAGACTGGAGGAACCGTGAAAAATGGGATGCTTATGAGGTGGCAGTGAATGAGATGCTGCAAAAAACCAGCACTACCTATGCACCCTGGCATATTCTGGAGTCTGTGGACAAGAAGTATGCCAGGATCAAAGCACTTAAGATTGTTATTGAAGAATTGGAAAAAGTATTGAAATAAAGGAGCTTTCCTAATGAACGGTGGAACACAGAAAAAGGCTATTATCATCGGAGCCAGCGAGGAAGCACTGCATACCATAGAAAAGGCTCATGAAAATGGACTTTTTGTGACAGCACTGGACGGAAATCCATCTGCCAGTGGATTAGCGGCGGCAGATAAGGCGCTGGTTGTGGATATTTCAGACGAAAGGGCGACTATAGAAGCGGTAAGAAAAGAAGATCCGGACTTTGTACTGACGGTGCCGATCGGCAGATATCTGACTACTATTGGAATGGTAAATGATACGCTGCAGCTCTCTGGGATCAGCAGGGAAATGGCAGAGAAATGTACAGACAAATGGCTGTTTCATGAAACACTGGTGCAAAAAGGCCTGAGAAACTGCCAGTGCTATCCTGCCAGCGAGATTAAGGAGAAGCGGGATGCGGGAAGTGTGGTTTCCGGAGAGGAAATACCGGAAGATAAGTTGACATTCCCTGCTATTTTAAAGCCAAGATTTGGTTCCGGCAGCCGGGGGATCCATATGCTTTTTTCGAAGGAAGATCTGGAGAGAGGACTTTCTGAAATTGGAGAAGAAGATTACATTCTGGAAGAATGTATAGCAGGGGAAGAGTATGGCATTGATGGTGCTGTGATCGGAGGAAAGTTCCATCTGATCCTGCTCCGTAAAAAGAAAAATACGCCGTTTCCTGCAAGACAGGCAGTTGCTTATTTTTCCATTCTGCCGGAGGATCCCTTTTACGGACAGGCAAGGGAATATATGGAAGCAGTGATTGAAGCCATGGAGCTTGATGAATGCCTTCTGCATGCCGATCTGATACAGGGAGAAAACGGACCCTTTGTCATCGAGCTTTCGGCACGGCCGTCAGGACATAATCTTCACAATCTGTTCACCCCACTCTGTACGGGGATCGATGAAGCAGAGGAATATATCCGGTATCGTATGGGAAGATCCTATTCCTTTGCCCCAAAAGAGACAAAGGCCATGATGATCCATTATTTTGATATGGAAGGAAAGGTGGATCGGATTCCTGACAGAACAGAAATGGAACAGATCGTGCAGCAGGAAGATGCGGATATTCTGCTGAAGGAATATGTCTGCCATATCCATAAGGGAGATGTGCTGCAGCCGGTATCCGATGGCCATTCTGTCATGGGACGTGGTTATTTTATCCTGGAAAACAGGGGTGGAGCTGTAAAGGAAAATATATGGAAAGAGACAGAAGAGGGAATGCAGGAGGAGAAATTCCTACGGGCTGCGGAAATTGTGAAAAGCGCATTCTTCTAAGGCTCTTGCGATACGGCAGGAGCCCTTGCCGTCGATAAGTCTGTGCATGCTTTGCTGTGCAGACTTTCTTTTTGCCATATTGCCTGACATATCTGTTACAAAATGACAGACAGTAGAAAGAACACCCGGAAGACCGTATGCACTGCCTGTGCCTTTCGAATCCGGAGAAGGCACAATAGAACAGGATTCCGTGTCCATACGGAGATCCCCTGCATAGGGAACTGCTCCAACGTTTGCAAAGGCGAGGGAAGAGGGAAGCTGATTATCGGCAAAGGAGTAGCTGACAGCAGGTATGCCAACGGCACACAGCTCATACAGTGTTGTTCCGGCAGCGGAAATGGCCAGATCACAGTAAGCCATCAGTGCAGCCATATCAGTAACATTTTCGTGAAGCCTCAGGAAGGGGAGCTCTTCTGCGAGCTCCTTTAGAAGCCTTTTATCCTCGTTCAGGCTGCCGATCAGAACATGAAGGTGGAAATCCGGCTCTGCTATCAGGGCGGAAAGTCTTTCCTGGAAACAGGAGAGCAGATTCAGGCAGAAGTGATAAGGATCACTGCCGCCGGTGGTGATCAGAATATCCTTTACCAAAGGCCGGACAGCTGGAACCTCCATTTGGAACTGTCTGCGCAGTGGTGTATAGGAAGCACCAAGCAGCGTCTGACCAGCTCTTTTGTAGGCAGCCTGATAGGAAGGAAGCATATCTTCCGGGATGATATCATAATTAATGACTAGATCTACAGGATAATCAAAGAGCTGCAGATCATCCAGGTAAGCTACAGGGCAGATGCCGGAAACAGCCTGCAGATAAGGCTCTGTTACAAAATAGGAATCGACAAAAAGTAAAGAAGGAGCCTTAGAAAGAAGGGAAAGAAGCTCCGGCAGTTCCTTTTCCATGTCATTGTACACAGCAGAAGAAAGGATCCTTACAGGAAAAGTGCCTACAGGATCAAACTGCTTTAAAAGAGAAGCACTGTCCTCATCGGAAACCAGAAAACAGACAGGCAGAGAGAGAACCTGACATGCCTGTGCTATGGACAGACACCGCATCAGATGTCCGGTAGCAATCTGTGAATTTCCATCTGTTCGAAAATAGATCAGTCGATGAGATCCCATGCAAGAGGGGTTCCTTTCTTTAAAAAGTGCTTTGCCTTTCTGCCAAGGACTTCTTCATAGTACATCGTGTGAAGTCCGCAGCCCGGCCGGATCGAGCGGATATTTTCACTGGTCAGTGCTTCGCCTGCGGCAATATCCTTTACCACGAAGAGGGAACGGGATCCGCCATGCTCCAGCTTCTGGGTATCGGTAAGGACATATTCACTGCTTCCAAGAGCCTTTTCCAGAATACGGATCTCGTCCACCATCTGTTTGAACTCGGCAGGCTCCATGGAAAAAGCACTGTCGGGACCGCCGTCACTTCTCTTTAAGGTCAGATGCTTTTCGACCATTTTGGCACCAAGGGGAACCGCTCCGGCAGAAACGATAGTGCCCATAGTGTGATCGGAAATGCCGGTCAGACAGTCATAGGTTTTCTGCAGGGTAGGAATTACCCGCAGATTTACTGCTTCATAGGGAGTCGGATAGGAGGAAACGCATTTTAACAGAATCACATCCTCATTTCCTTCTTCCCTGCAGGCAGAAAGAGCCCGCTCAATATCCTCCGGATAAGCAATGCCGGTAGCAAATATAATGGGCTTTTTCAGCCGGGCGATCTTGCGGATCATGGGAATGTCATTGATCTCGTAGGAAGCAATCTTATAGGCAGGAACGTGCATTTCTTCCAGAAAATCCACGGATGTCAGATCAAAGGGAGAAGAAAAGCATTCCATACCGAGGCGGTTTGCTTCCTCCATCAGCTTTGGCTGCCATTCCCAGGGAGTGTAGGCCTGCTGATAGAGTCTGTAAAGTGTCGTGCCGTCCCAGATGGTTCCTTCCTTGATCTGGAAGCAGTCATCATCACAGTCAAGAGTGATGGTATCTGCTGTATAGGTCTGCAGCTTGACCGCATCTGCACCGGCTTCCTTGGCGGCATGGACGATCTCAAGTGCCCGGTTATAGTCCTGGTTGTGGTTGGCGGAAAGCTCGGCTACGATAAAAACCGGGGCACCCTCTCCAACCCTTCGTGTTCCAATCTGAAAGCTTTTATTCATAAAAAATCCTTTCCGGAATGATCTTTGTCAGCTGTAATAAAGTAAGGATTACCAGTGGTATTTCTGGAGATATTCATCATTTCCCCATGGCTCCCTCGCGGTAAAAATCTCTCCGTCTGTTTTTTCAATATAGACAGCCGGAAAATAGTGGATGAACAGTGGGGTCAGACAGATTGTATAGCCGCCGGCAGTATCATAAATGATCCGGTCGCCCGGAAGAAGCGCCGGTGCATCTGTCAGCTCAAATAAACGGTCATATTCCATACAGGTAGAGCCGCAGACCCACTGCACAGGAAGCGCTTCCCGGCGGATCCGCTGCTTATATACGATATGGTGAGGATATACGTGCCGTGTTACCTGTGGATTTAGGTTTACCCGGCTGCCGTCCGTCACAAGATACGTGATGCCGCGGATCTGCTTCACATCCAGTATTTCTGTCTCAAAGGTGGTAGCACGGGAGATCAGGGATACACCGGGCTCCACGATCAGGGTTGTTTTTTCTCTGTCAAAGCAGGAAGAAAGCACCCGGCAGATCTCCTGCATGTACTGGGGATATCCGGGTCTGTCATCCCTTCCGCCAAAGTAGCCGCCGCCCATATCCACATAGGAAAGGGAAAGAGAAAACTCCTTTGCCAGTCTGCAGGCCATGGCAGCAAGCGCACCATATACCTCTACAGATCTTGATTTCGTGGAAGAATGAAGATGAAGCCCTGCGATCGTGACATTGGGAAGAACGTCAAGCCTTTTGATGGCATCAGCGAGAACTCCGTTTTCGTAGCAGTAGCCAAAGCGGCCGCCATCTTCCTCTGCCAGCTCCTCCTGAGGACACATGACAGCAATGTCACAATTTACACGGAGGCCTACAGAAAACTGCCTGTCCGGATAAAGGGAAGAGATCTCTTTGATCCAGTCGAGCTCGTAGGTTGAGTCCATGTTGACAAGACCGCCGGCAAGCAGTACGGCTTCCCATGTCTTTTTATCCTTGATAGGACCATTGTAGATCATATGCTTTCCGGGAAAACCAAGACGTTTTGCAAGATCATATTCCATTTCGGAAACAACTTCTGCATAGAAGCCCTTTTCCTTCAGATAATGCAAAAGCCAGGGAAGGGCATTGGTTTTTACGGAATAACTCATAATGGTATTACTGCCCCAGTTTTCGGAAAGGGCAGTCTGTAACAGATCAATATCATAAAGCAGATCGGCTTCTTTGATCCGATAAAAGGGGGTCTGCATATCAGTCAGTGTCATTTGAAAAAAGTCTCCTGTATTTGATTTCGGCGATCTCCCAGTCCTCCGGGGTGTCGATATCCTGTACTTCCATTTCGGAGAGGATAAGGGGGATCAGGTTTTCCACATCTGTGGTGCCGGCCTCCATAAAGGGCTTTGTCCGGCAGGCATAAAACTGACCGCAGTCATGATAGACCTTTGGAAGGTCCTGGCTTCTGGCTGTGGCATATTCCGGAAACTGCCGGACAAGGCAGCCATTTTCTGCGATCAGAAGCCCCCGCTGGGGCGGATAGGAAAAGGGCACCACCGGCATGCAGGAATCCGCTTCGTTTAAGAGATCCATGGCAGATTTCAGCCGCCTTCCGGTAAGGAAGGGAGCTGTCGGATAAATGCAGCAGAAGCGGTCAAAGAAAAGACCGTTTTTTTCGTATTCTTTAAGCACCTCCATGATCACCTCATCAGTGGAAGCATAGTCACCGGACATTTCAGCAGAGCGGAAAAAGGGAACAGAAGCCCCCGCCTTCATGGCGATCCCGGCGATCTCTGGATCATCGGTAGAAACCATGACTTCATCAAAAGCCTCTGATGAGAGAGCTGCTTCGATAGAATAGCAGAGGATCGGTCTGCCGCAGAACTCTTTGATGTTTTTCCTTGGTATTCGTTTACTGCCGCCTCTTGCGGTGATGATTGCCAGTGATTTTCCCTGCATATGGATACGATCCTTCCTGAAAAGTGTATATATGCTGATTATACACCATATTCCGTTGCATTCAAACAAAAATCTATGGTATCATGAAACGTGGATCAGGAGGGAATAAAACATGAGATCACATCAGCGGATTTATGTCTGTCATACATTTTATCATGCCTATATCGCCTGCCTGAAGGAGCTGGACAGACCTGCAGAAGAGAGAGGGGAAGCAACCCTTCTTTTAAGCAGGATGTCCAATGACTTTGGTACGCTGCAGGAGAGGGCAGCAGAAAGCGGTCTGTTTGAACTGGTTCTTCCCTTTGATGAAAAGGAGGAGAGCTTTTTTAAAGAGCTTGCGCCGCTGCACAGGGACAGAGGAAATCTTATTCTAAACATGCTGCAGAGGATCCACTTTACCAGAAAATTCGGAAAGCTGCTGGAGCCTTACATTCCGGTGGATTTCAAGGCTTATCAGGAGATTTATGTATTCTGTGATTCTGATCCCATAGGATATTATCTGAGTACGCACAGAATTCCCTATCATGCCCTGGAGGATGGACTTGACTGCATCCGGTACTATGATACGGCACGGTATGATAACCGGGGACATTTTGAACTGAAGGCATGGATGGCAGCCCATAATCTGATCTTTATCCAGAACGGATATTCCAAATATTGCATCGATATGGAGGTCAATGATATTTCCGTGCTCCCTTATCCCTGCAAAAAGTATATCGAGAAGAACCGGAAGGAACTGACAGAGCACCTGACCGGGGAACAGAAAAAAATCCTGACTTCGATCTTTATCGAAAACCGGGAAGCCCTCGTGAAGGATCTTTCTGCTGAAGGAAGGAAGCGGAAAAAGGTACTGGTGCTGACAGAGCCGCTCTGTGATCTTACTACAAGAGAGCAGATTTTTACGGATATTGTCAATACTTATAAATGGTTCGGAGAGGAAGAAGGCTGTGTGATCATGAAGCCGCATCCAAGGGATGTGCTTGCTTATGAAAAGCTGTTTCCTGAAAATATCGTACTGGATGGAAAATTCCCAATGGAGATCCTGAACTTTGTGGACGGCCTTTACTTCGACAGGGTGGTTACGGTATTTACCGTGCCGGATGCAATCCTGTTTGCCGGGGAAAAGATCTTTCTTGGAGAGGATTTTATGGACAAATATGAGGCACCGGAGATCCACCGGCAGAACGAGCAGATCTGACAGTTTGCCTTACAGATACAGATATGGTACAATCGACATAAGAATGCGGAAATGGGCAGTGCAGATGGCACGCTCTGACAGAGGAGCAGTATGAAAAAGATTTTTCGGAAACTGATGGTATTACTGGATAAGAAGCAGAAGCACAAAATGGTGCTTCTTGTTTTTCTGATGCTGATCGGGGCAGTGCTGGAGACCCTGGGTGTTTCCATGATCCTGCCGGTCATGAGTGTTGTCATGGAAGAAAATGCCGTGCAGAAGCATGCCTATCTGCAGGTGATCTGTGATCTTTTCCATATTGCCTATGATGATACAAGGACGCTGATGATCCTTGTCATGGTGGGACTTATTGTTATTTTTGCGGTCAAGAATGTTTTTCTGTTCTTCCAGCAGAAGGTACAGCTCAAGTTTGTCTACACCAATCAGTTTGCAACCTCAAGACGTATGATGATCAATTTCATGGAGCGTCCTTACGAATATTATCTGAATGCTGACACATCTGTCATTCAGAGAAGCATTACTTCTGACGTCAATAATATGTACGGACTGATCCTTTCCCTGCTGCAGCTTGTCAGTGAGGGGATCGTGTTTGTCTGCCTGATCGCAGTCAGTCTCGTTTCTGATGTGATGATGAGTATTACGGTGGCGCTGCTTCTTGTTGTAGTCCTTGCCATTATCAAATGGGTATTGAAACCTATTATGCGCAAGGCGGGAGAAGAAAACCAGGACTACTACAGCGGACTGTATAAGTGGATCGACCAGTCCGTCATGGGGATCAAGGAGATCAAGATTGCCAATAAAGAGAATTATTTCATTAACGAATATGCGAAGTGTGGGGAGGGCTATGTCAATGCAGTACAGCGTTATAATCTGTACAATGCAACTCCAAGACTCCTGATCGAAACCGTAGCGCTGGCAGGCATGATCTTTTATATGATGATCCAGCTTCTTTCAGGTGTACAGGTTACCGCCATTCTGCCACAGCTTACGCTGCTCGCACTGGTGGCCATGCGTCTGATCCCCTGTGCCAACAGGATCAACAATCACCTCACCTCGATTTCCTATTTCGAACCGTTCTTTATGGGGGTTTCTGATAATCTGCAGGAAGAGATCCGGGATGAAAGTATTGATTATAACGCAGCCTCCTACCAGAAAAAGGTGGAGGTACAGAAGCTTGAGATCAGACATAATATCCAGCTGAAGGATATTGTGTATAAATATCCAAATACAGAGACACTGATCTTTGACAGGGCGAATATGGAGATCCCGATTGGAAAGAGTGTTGGTATCGTGGGAACCTCCGGTGCCGGCAAGACGACGATCGTGGATATCCTGCTTGGGCTTCTGCAGATCCAGAGCGGTGAGATCCTGGCAGATGGCGTGGAAGTGAGGAAGCATTACCAGTCCTTCCTGAAGGATATCGGTTATATTCCCCAGACTATCTTTATGATTGATTCTACGATCCGGAAGAATGTGGCCTTTGGTGTGGCAGATGAGGATATTGATGATGCCAAGGTGTGGCGTGCCCTGCAGGAAGCGCGGCTTGATGAGTTTGTAAGAGGGCTTCCGGATGGTCTTGATACCAGCATCGGTGAAAGGGGAATCCGTATTTCCGGCGGACAGCGCCAGAGAATCGGTATTGCAAGGGCTCTGTTCGAGGATCCGGAGGTACTGGTATTAGATGAGGCGACCTCTGCACTTGACAATGAAACAGAAGCAGCGATCATGGAATCCATCAATATGCTTCATGGAAAGAAAACACTGATCATTATTGCCCACAGACTGCAGACCATTGAAAAATGCGATATGGTTTACAGGGTAGAAAAGGGACAGGTCACCATAGAGAGACAGTAGGAAAGGAAACGGTGTGGCAGAAAAGAAGCGGCTTGCAAACATTGAATATCTGCGTGTGATCGCCATGGCGATGGTGGTTGTCCTGCATTTTATGACAAAATCGGGAAGTCTGCCGGAAGCAGGAAATGAGGCAGCGGGTTATCTGACCGGCCAGAATATACTGGCACTGCTTCTGGAATCACTGTGCATCGTAGCGGTGGATGTTTATGTGCTGATCAGCGGCTATCTTGGGGCAGATAGAGAGCCAAGGCCTCAGAAAGCAGCTGCCTTTCTGCTTCGGATCTGGTTTTACAGCCTGCTGATCCCGCTGGTGCTTACTGTTTTTTTTGTACCGACAAAGGCAGGCGAACAGGGGATTTATGGACTGGTACAGTATTTTCTTCCCATTGAATCCGAGACTTACTGGTTTGCCACCTGTTATCTTTTTCTGCTTCTTCTGATGCCGCTCTGTAATCTGGCAGTGAAGCATATGGAAAAGAAGACCTTTGAGACGATCATGCTCTTCTTTTTTATCATCAGCAGTCTGATCAAGAGCATCTGTCCGGTACGGCTTCCGGCAGACCGTTTTGGCTATGATGCCCTGTGGTTTGTGTTTGTATATCTACTTGGTGTTTACCTTCGGAAATATGGCACGGCTGCATGGGAGAAAAGAGGCGGTCTGCTTTACAGGGGAAGTGTACTGCTGATCTTTTTTATGGAGTTTGTGCTTCAGCTGTTTTCCGCCAGAACAGGGGCGCTTACCTATTATGCGTCTGTTCCGTTTCATTATAATTTCGTATTTTGTCTGACAGGCGCAGTGGGCCTGTTTTACGTGTTTTTAAGGAAACCTGTGGCAGAAGGGAAAAAAGCGGATGTGATCCGTTTCCTTGGCAGGTACAGCTTTGGAGTATATCTTTTCCATGAACATCCGGATATCCGGGACAGATGGTATCCGCTGATCGACAGGGGGATGGATCCTTACGGGAAAAACAGCCTTATCCTGTGGCTTTTAAAGCTTATTTTCAGCGTACTTCTGATCTATGGAATTGGTGTTTTTTTGGATTTTTTGAGAGATAAGATTTTTATATTTGCAGGAAGCTGCATAAGAAATATAAGGGAAAAGAAGGGAGCAGCCAGATGACAGATCGCAGTGAAAACATATACAGCCAGAGAAATAAAGCATTGGAAATTCTGTTTGCCGTGCTGCTTTTGCTCCTGCCTCTGCTTAAGATCAATCAGGGCGTGGATCTTACGGATACCCCGTACAGCCTTGGAAACTATCGTTTCTTTGAAGGAGCAGACGGTGTGTGGGTGCTGGCAACCTTCCTTTCCAACGTGACAGGCTATCTGTTTACCAGACTTCCCTTCGGGGGAACGATGATCGGCATGAAGCTTTATTCTTCCCTGCTGATCAGCTTCATGGCACTGTTTTCCTTCCGTTTCTTCAAGACGAAGATGCCCATGTGGGTCGCATTCCTCGGGGAAGTGTCGGCGATCGGCTTCTGCTGGTGCCCCTCTGTGATCCTGTATAATTATATGACGTATCTTTTCTTTCTGATCTGCGGCGTACTGCTGTTCCGTGGACTTGCAGGCAACAGGCCGATATGCCTGTTCCTTTCGGGGATCAGTCTTGGACTTAATGTATCTGTTCGAGTGCCCAATATCCTGGAGGCGGCACTGATCCTCTGTGTCTGGTATTATGGGGCAAGAAAGAAAAAGAGCTTTGAACAGATAGCAAAAGAAACCGGGCTCTGTATCGGCGGCTTTCTGGCTGCACAGGCGGTGATGTTCCTGATCATCAGCCTGCTGTATGGATTTGGCGCTTATGGAGAAATGATCGGCGGACTGTTTGGCATGTCAGAGAGTGCATCAGATTATACGTTTTCCGAAATGCTGCTGTCGATCCTGTCAGCCTATGGAAGAGGCATCCGCTGGATGGTTTATCCGGCACTCTGTATTTTGCCCGGGATCCCGTTCCTGATCCTGTGGAAGGATAAAGGGCAGACACTCCGGAAGATCATTTACTGCGCCTGTATCGTGTTCCTGTTCTTTGTGCTGTATAAATGGGGGATGTTCAATTTCCGGTATTACCAGAAGGAATCCGGACTGCAGTGGGGCGTTGTATTCCTGCTGATCTCCCTTTCGGTGACGGTCTGGATGCTGTTTACCCGTATGATCGATGATGAATGGATGCTGATCGGCAGCATTGCACTTATTATGATCCTGATCACACCGCTTGGCAGCAATAATTATGTATGGCCGGCATTAAATAATCTTTTCTTTGTGGCACCGGTAACCTTCTGGATGGTATACCGGTTCGTAAGATGGGGAAGATCGGCTGTGGACAGCACGGGGCGGGTTCCCTTTTTCCCGGCAAAGGCGATGCTGGCAGCTCTTGTACTTATGTTCTTTGTACAGAGCATCGGTCTGCTTTTTAGATATGTGTTCCTGGATGGAGAAGATGGTACTAGAAGGACGGCGAAGGTAGAGAACAGCCCGGTTCTTGCGGGTATGTATACCAGTCAGGCAAACGCAGAGAGCCTTGAGAGTTTATTTGCTTATCTGCAGTCCCATGAAGAGCTGGATGGAAAGGAACTGATTCTTTATGGGAATATTCCGGGACTTTCCTATTATCTGGACAGACCCTGTGCCATCCGGACAAGCTGGCCGGATCTTGACACCAGCAGCTATGAGGATCTGAAGTTAGATCTGAATGCACTCAGCACGAAGATCGCTCTTACCGATATAGATAAGCCCACACCGCTGGTCATATTGGCTGCAGATGCACAGGAGGGAGATAAGCTTTCTGCTATCCGGGATTTTATGGAAGAATACAGCTATCAGCTTGCGTTTCAGAATGAACGCTTTCTGGTTTATTGGTAAAAAGATGACATACAGCAAACGAGGAGGAGAAGGATGATCCGGTTTAATGTGCCGCCCTATACAGGGAAGGAAATAGAAAATGTAAAAAAAGCAGTGGAAAGCATGCACATCTGCGGAGACGGCGAGTTTACCAAAAGGTGTAATACCTTTCTGGAGGAGACAACAGGCACGAAAAAGTGTCTTCTGACCACCTCCTGCACCCATGCACTGGAGATGGCAGCCCTGCTCTGTAACATTAAGGAAGGGGACGAAGTGATCATGCCGTCCTATACCTTTGTGTCTACTGCAGATGCCTTTGTTCTCCGCGGAGCGAAGATCGTATTTGTGGATATCCGTCCGGATACCATGAATATTGATGAAACACTGATCGAGGATGCGGTCACCGAAAAGACGAAGGTCATTGCCCCGGTACATTATGCCGGAGTCGGCTGTGAGATGGATACCATTATGGACATCGCAGACAGACATCATCTGATGGTAGTGGAGGATGATGCACAGGGGATCATGAGTACCTACAAGGGAAAGCCCCTCGGAACCTTTGGTGAGTTTGGGGCACTGAGCTTCCATGAGACCAAGAATTACAGCATGGGAGAGGGTGGTGCCCTTCTGATCCGTGATGAAGCATACATTGAAAAGGCGGAGATCCTGCGGGAAAAGGGAACAGACAGAAGCAAGTTTTTCCGTGGTCAGGTAGATAAATACAGATGGCAGAGCTTTGGCTCATCCTATCTGCCAAGCGATATGAACGCCGCTTATCTTTATACCCAGTTTGAAATGGCACAGGAGATCAATCAGGTGCGTCTTGACAGGTGGAATCAGTATTACCGTCTGCTGACTCCCCTTGCAGAGGCCGGAAGGATCGAACTGCCCTTTGTACCGGAGCACTGTGTCCACAATGGCCACATGTTTTATATTAAGACAAAGGATCTGGAAGAAAGGTCAGCCCTTATTGACTTTATGAAGAAAAATGATGTGCTTACTGTATTCCATTATATTCCGCTTCATTCCGCACCGGCCGGACAGAAATTCGGACGGTTCCATGGAGAGGACAGATATACGACAAAAGAGAGCGAAAGACTGCTCAGACTTCCCATGTTCTATCAGCTGAAGGAAGCAGAGGTAGATTATATCGCGGGAAAAGTAAAAGAATTTTATGGCATGTAAAAGCTTTTTGAAGAAAAAGGAAAACTGTATACTGACACTGCTCTTTCTGGGGATCCTGCTGCTTGTGAGTGCCATCCGTTATGATTATTATTTTGACCTGAATGATGATGTGCTGATGAAGGACATTCTGGCAGGCGTTTATACAGGAGATCCTGAGGGACATAATATCCAGATGCTCTGGCTGATCAGCGCACTGATCAGTGTGTTTTACCGTGTGGTACGGGTACTCCCCTGGTATGGGATGTTTCTATGCTTCTGTCATTTCCTGAGTATCGGACTGATCGTGCACAGAAGCCTTCTCCTGACAGAGCAGCTGGAAGCCTTTGGAAAAAAGATCCGGCTTCTGAAAGGATTTCTGTTTCTGACAGAGCTTTTCTTTGCCCTTTCGTTCCTGATGCCGCATCTGGTATGCGCCCAGTACACCGTTACCTGCAGTATGCTGGCGGCAGCAGCAGCCTTTCTGTTTCTGACAACAGATATTACCCTGCCGGCAGGAGCCTTTATCAGGAGGAACATCGGAACAGTACTGCTTGTATTCCTGGCCTATCTGATCCGATCAGAGATGCTTCTGCTTCTCTTGCCGCTGATCTGTGCAGCAGGAGTGATCAAGTGGTCCATGGAGAAGAAAATCTTCACCGGGGAGCATATGATCAAATATCTGTCTGTGATCGGACTGATCCTGCTTTCTGTCGGGATCGGACAGGGCACCCATAAAATTGCCTATGGCAGCAGTGAATGGCAGAAGTTTAATGAGTTTTTTGATAACAGGACAGAGCTTTATGATTTCCAGATCCTGCCGGAATATGAGGCAAATAAGGAATTTTATGAGTCCATAGGACTGACGGAAATGGAACGGGAGCTGCTTGCCAATTATAATTTCGGACTGGATGAGGAAATTGACGAAGACCTTGTCCTGAAGGTGGCAGATTATGCAGCATCCATACGGCAGGCGGAGCGTCCCTTCCTGCAGAACCTTATGGACAGCCTGAAAAGTGATTACCGCAGGATGTGCTATGGACCATCCCATAATGAAAGTGACTATCCCTGGAATTATATGGTGATACTCGCCTATGTGGCAGTGCTTGTACTGTCTCTGATGGACGGAGAGAAAAAGATGCCGGCACGGATCAGCTCTGCAGCCTTCCGGCTCGGATTTCTCTTTGCTGTGCGGATGACCCTCTGGCTCTGGCTGATCATGCGTGACCGTGTACCGGTGCGGATCAGTCATTCCATGTACTTTATGGAGCTGTGCATTCTGTCTGCCCTTGGACTGATCCTGTGGATAAAGATGGCTGCAGATGACAGAAGCCGGAAAACGTGCAGTGTGACAGGCGTGATCTGTCTGGCAGCAGTGCTTCTTTACAGCGTGATGGCACTTCCCTTTACCATAAGGAGTCTGGATCTTGATACACAGGCCAAGGCAGAGAGAAATCTCCCTTATCAGGAGCTGTATCAGTACTTGCGGCAGCAATCAGATGATTTCTATTTTATAGATGTATATTCCTCTGTGGGATATACGGAAAAAATGTTTGTGGATGTAGATAATTCCCTTGCCAACTATGATATTATGGGCGGCTGGGCCTGCAAGAGCCCTCTCCAGAGAAAGAAGCTGGCGGCCTTTGGGATCAGCAATATGGAAGAGGCGCTGCTGACACAGGATAATGTATATTATGTGCAGGAAAAGGGCGCTGATACGAAGTGGCTGATCCGGTATTACAGGGATCATGGAAGGGAAATTACGCTGATACGGGAAAAGGCTCTTGCGGGCTTTGAGATCTACAGCCTGCAGGAAACGGCAGAAGGAAAGGCAGTATCATGACAGCGTGGATCAGAGGAAAAAAGATCCTGCTTCGTCCGATGACAGAGAAAGATACAGAAAATATCGTCAGATGGCGGAATGAAGCATTTGTAAGGGAAAATTTCATTTATCAGAAGCCTTTTACAGCAGAGGGGCATAAGCACTGGGCAGAGACTATGGTAAACACCGGCAGGGCCGTGCAGTTTATCATCTGTACCCAGGAAGAAAAGCCGGTTGGCAGTGTGTATCTCCGGGATATTGACAGAACCCACAATAAGGCAGAGTATGGCATTTTTATCGGAGAAGAGGAAGCCCTGTCAAAGGGATATGGTTCAGAGGCAGCGGAGCTGATGATCCGTTACGCATTTGAGGAGCTTCAGCTTCACAAGCTGTATCTGCGGGTGCTGGCAGGGAATGAACGGGCTAAGAAAAGCTATGAGCATGCCGGCTTTGCACAGGAAGGATATTTCAGGGATGACGTCCTTCTTCCGGGAGGATATCAGGATGTGATCTTTATGGGCATCCTGAATGAGATAAAATCTGAATGAAGAAAGGCATAGGGCATGAAAAAAATCAGTTTTGTGATTCCCTGCTACCGTTCGTCGAAAACGCTGCCGGGAGTTGTGGCAGAGATCGAGGAGACAATGCAGAAGCTTCCGGACTACAGACATGAGATCGTACTGATCAATGACTGTTCCCCGGACGATACCTTTGAAACGATCAGACAGCTATGCAGGGAAAATAAGAGAATTACCGGGATCAGCCTGGCAAAGAATTTTGGGCAGCATGCGGCCCTGATGGCAGGGTTCCACCATGTCAGCGGGGATATCGTGATCTGCCTGGATGATGACGGACAGACACCAGCCTGTGAGGCTGACAGACTGATCCGTGCGATAGAGGATGGTGCAGATGTAGCCTATGCCAGATACGCACACAAGCATCACTCCGGATTCCGGAATTTTGGCAGCAGGGTTAATGAGGTTATGACGAGAGTCATGCTTGGAAAGCCAAAGGATCTGTATGTATCCAGCTACTTCGCAGCAAGAAAGTTTGTTGTGGAGGAAATGCTGCATTATGAAAATTCCTATCCGTATGTGATCGGACTTGTGCTCCGCACAACAAAAAATATCGTAAATGTGGATGTGAACCACAGAGACAGACAGGCAGGAGAATCCGGTTATACGATGAAAAAGCTGATGGCACTCTGGTTTAACGGCTTTACGGCATTTAGTGTAAAGCCTCTCAGGATCGCCACGGCAGCCGGAGTAGTCTGTGCAGTCTGCGGATTCCTGTATGGTATCTACACGATCATCAAGAAGATATTTATCCAGCCCCCGGGACTGGTGACCGGCTTCAGTGCACTGATGTCGGTGATCGTATTTATGGGCGGTATGCTCATGCTGATGCTCGGGCTTGTTGGCGAATATATGGGACGGGTCTATATTTCCATGAACAGCTCCCCACAGTTTGTGATCCGTGAGGTCGTAGGAAAAGAAGCCTGGGAACAGGCGGATCTAACAAAGGAAGACACAGAGGAATGAATGTGGATCTGAAAAAGAAAATAATTCCAGCTATATCGGGATTTATGTATGCGGTCTGTCTTGTCTTTGGACACAGCCTTGAAAAAGAAGGCAGCATAGCCTACAGAGATGGCAGGCTATGGCTTACGATCCTGATCCTTGGTATTCTGCTTTCGGTGTCTCTGACAGTAATTATGAAGCAGCTTCAGAAGAGATTGCTGCCAAAAGGTCTAGAGCATGAGACAGGACAGCAGATCAGACAGGTTCCGGCAGGCCGCATGACATTTTTATATGCAGGCATAATTTTCCTCTGCTATCTGGTTGTATTCCTTGGTGTATACCCGGGATTTTTCGTATATGACGCACAGGATGAACTGATGCAGGTCATTACCCGGAGCTTCTCCACCCATCATCCGCTGTTTCACGTACTTCTGATGGGAGGTACAGTACAGCTCATCCATAAGCTGACAGGCTCATATAATGCAGGAATTGCCTGCTACACACTGCTGCAGATGGCAGCGCTGTCCCTGATCTTCGGATACGGGATCCGGAAGCTTAAGGAAGAAGGCATGGGAAGAAGGGGCGGTATTCTCTTACTGGCTTATTTTGGAGGATTTCCTACGATCGTCATGTTTTCCCTCTGCTCGGCCAAGGATGGATTATTTACCGGCATGGTGCTTTTGATGGTATTGATGCTGTGTGCATTCTTCCGGGATCCGGCAGGCTTTTTTCAGAAGAAGGGGCACTGCGCATGCCTGTTTCTTTCCAGCTGCCTGATGATGCTCCTTAGGAACAACGGCTTTTATGCCTTTTTTGTATTCGTGGTGCTTCTGGCTCTGCTTTTTCTCAAGGCAGAATGGAAGCCCTACAGAAAGAAAATGCTGCTGGTATGTGCAGGCGCCATGCTTGCTTTCCTTGTGGTCAACAAAGGCTTTGCTCTTGTACTGCATGCGGATGACAGTGAGCATCAGGAGATCCTGACAGTCCCGATCCAGCAGCTTGCCAGAGTGTACAGTATGGAAGGTGACACCCTGACAGAGCAGCAGAAGGAGACGCTGTTTGAGATCCTGCCGGAGGAGGCATTGAAGCGCTACAATCCCAAGGTTTCTGATCCGGTCAAGGTGGACTTTGATAATGAAGCTTATGAAGCTGATAAGGGAAAGTACAGAAGGCTCTGGTCTGATCTTTTCAGGGAGCATCCCTTCGGGTATCTCAATGCCTGGTTTATGACCTCCTATGGATTCTGGTATCCCGGGGCAGTCATTGATGTGTATAAGGGAAATACCGTGTTTACGTTTACTTATGAAGGAAGCTCCTATTTTGGCTATGAGGTAGAGGAGCCGGGAGAGAGAAAGAGCCTGATCCCGGTGGTCGACAGGGCTTACCGTTTCCTTTCCCTTGATGAAAGGGCACAGGAGATTCCGCTTTTATCGCTGGTTCTGTCACCGGGAGCAATGTTTTTTCTGTGGACCTTTGTCCTTTGCTTTTTCTGGTATACAGGACAGGACAGGAAGCTGTGGCCATTCCTGTTTCCGGGACTGCTTTTCCTGACTGTACTGCCAGGTCCCACGTACCTTGTCAGGTATGTAGTCTTTCTGTGGGTGCTTCTGCCGGTGCTTTTGTGGGAGCTGTGCAGAAAATCAGAAAGAAAAGCAGCAGAAAAGTGGGAAAAGGACGATGCCGGAATTTCCGGCAGGTTTGATAAATAGGGGTATCTGTGTTATACTACCCATGATTTTAAGGCAGCCTCCGGCTGCAGATAAGAGGACAGATGAACAAGACAATATATCAGGGCAGAGCGATACAGGCAGTGATCGTGATCATCGCAGCGATTCTGCTGCTCTCCATATGGCCGCTCCGCATTTTTAAAGAAACCGTTACAACCTCCGTAGGATCCCCTGCAGAAGAGATGCAGGCATATACAGTGAATGAGGAGAGTATGGTCATGCAGACCATTGCCGCCCAGTATGACCATATGAACACCCTGCACCTTTATCTGGGAGCAGATGCACAGGGCAGTGATTTCTATGTCAGGATCCTTGACAAGGACTGGCAGCAGGTCTGCGAGGAAAAGGTGGATATTGACGAGGCTGCACTTCCCGGCTATCAGGAGGTGGAGATCGATGTAGATATGGAAGTCAATGCACTTTACTATATCATTGTACAGGGAGACCAGTCAGAGATCCAGCTCATGTCGGTTCCGGCAGCCATGACAGATATGCCGTTCCTTGGAGAACTGTATTATCAGGATGCATCCATGGATGGCATGAGCCTTGTGGCAGATTATGACTATGGGATGCCGCTCCGCAAGATGGGTATGCTGGTCTGCGGTGCAGCGATCATTATAGTGGCAGCACTTCTTCTGCTTCTGGTAAAGGGAATCTACCGGAACCGGGAAGATAGGCTGATCACTGTGGAAAAGGCCTTTAAGACGGTGATGAACCCTTTGGTCGCAGCAGGAACCCTTGCAGCATTAATTGCAACGTTCCGGGGTACCTTTGGTCACTATGCACTGGATAATACTGTATTTGTGATCAGTATTCTTTTTCTTTCAGTGATCCTGTTCTATGGGATCAACCACAGCAGAGAAGGACAGAGCCCTGTGATCACGGCAGACTATCTGAAGAGTCATGCAGGAGATCTGCTCCAGTCCATCTGTATTGCAGGGGCACTGGCAGCCTGCTGTGAATATATGAGCGGTCTTTATGATATCCACCATGCTGTGGCAGAGCGGAAGGAAATGATTTGGTTTGCTCTTTCTGTGATCGCCATGTTCAGGCTGAAGGATATTTTCCGGGTATATAACCTGATCTATCTGGTGGCAGCAGGAATTGCAGGTCGTTCCTACTATCAGGCACATCTGACAGAGGATATGGATGACCTGAACAGACAGGTATTGAAATATACGGTATGGATCGCCATTCTGCTTGGCTTTATCGTGATCCGGACGGTGATCGCACTCTGTAAGAAGAAGCTGGCAAAGCCAAATGTATGGTACAGTGCTCTGCTTCTTGTTTTCTTTGCCCTGATCATTATTTTCAGGAATGGCAGATGGTGGACAGTTGTCATGGCGGCAGCCTTTACGCTGCTGTATCTGAATTATGGGATGTGGGAGCATAAGGAACGCTTCCTGACCAATGTACTGCGTGGCGCTGTCCTGCAGTTTGTGCTGGCGACAGGCTGTTGCCTGCTCCATAGACCCTATGTGACCTTCCGGAATGCGAGATATACCCATATTTTCCATACGGTCACCATCACAGCAACCTATCTGACCATGATCGAGTGCGTGGCAGCAGTACTGCTTCTTACCAAGCTGACCAAAACAAGAAAGCTGAGAGATATCTGGAAGGAGCTTAGCTTCTTCGGGGTAGTTTCTTCCTATATGATATTTACTATGGCAAGGACTGCCTGCTTTGCAGTGGGAGCCACGGTGCTCTTTGCCCTGATCCTGATTGCAGCAGGAAAGGGAAAAGCAAGACTTCTCAATATAGGAAAGAACCTTGGACTGTTAGTCCTTTCCGTGATCGTTCTTCTGCCTGTGACCTTTACCCTGCAGAGGAATATCCCGGCGCTTGTCAGTGAACCCTATCTGTATGAGATCGAGTATTCCATGTATTGTCCGGAGGATGTGATGAGAGGACGTCATGCGGATTCTAAGAATTTCATGAGAGTGGGCCGTTTTATTGATGTTTTCTGCGAAAAGATCTTCGGGATTCCGGAGGGAACCTTTGACATATACGGGGAGATCAAAGAATATCAGAGAACCCATCAGAAGCAGGTGGCATCGCTTAATTATGTGCCGTCTGTAGATGATCTTTACCCGGCAAAGGGCAGTGAACTTCTGTTTGCCAGTGCAGGTGAGTTGGATGAAAATGGAAATCCGGTGGATATTCCGGAGGATAATGATTATACCAACGGCAGAGTGGATATCTACCGTTCCTATATAGAGCAGCTCAATATGACAGGACATGAGGAAATGGGAGCCGTGCTTGAGGATGGCGAGATCGCGACCCATGCCCATGATATTTATCTGCAGGTAGCCTATGACCATGGTATCCCTGTGGGTATCGTGTTTGTCCTGGTCGGGGCAGCAACCCTTGTGGCTTCCCTGATTTACTATGGAAAGCAGAAGAAAACGATCACCTATGCGGCGCTGCCTGCAGTGATCACAGTGGCAGTAGCAGTAGCGGGTATTGTGGAGTGGATCTATCATCTGTCCAATCCCTGTGGATATCTGCTGATGCTGGTCATCACGCCCCTTTTGTTCATGGAAAAGCAGGCTGCCAAATAACCGGAAGTGAAGGTTCATCGTGAAAAAGATATGAAAAAGGATAAAAAAGTTTTTAACGTCAAAAAATTATATAGAAGAACGTTTCTGCTGATCTACGATATTATCAGTGTCATTGCCTGCAGCTATCTGGCGATCCTGATCCGTTATAATTTTGAACTGACAGAGATCCCAGGACATTTTCTGGCACCGGTCAACCGGTTCCTGCCACTGAATGTACTGATCACGATCCTGATCCTGTATCTGTTTAGGATGTACTCCAGCATGTGGGTATTTGCCGGAGAAACAGAGCTCCAGAATCTGGTGATCGCCAGTGTGCTTTCTACGATCTGTTACAGCATCGGCATCCAGTTCTTCAGGATAAAGGGAGAGCAGGCGGTTCCTTCCAGCTATTATTTCCTGTATATGTTCCTGCTGATCAGCTTCATCTTTGTCAGCCGGTTTTCCTATCGGTTTATGCGAAGCCTGAAGCATAAACAGCAGAATAAGAACAACAGCATTGCCGTTATGGTGATCGGTGCCGGAGAAGCCGGAAATGCCATTATCAAGGAAATTGTAAACAGCAACTTTTCCACCATGGTCATTCGTTGTATCATTGATGATGACAAGGGAAAATGGGGACGGTTTATCCAGGGCATCAAGGTTGTCGGCGGCCGGGACAGGATCATGGAGTGTGCCGATATTTATAATATTGATGAGATCATCGTGGCCATGCCCTCTATTTCCAGGAAAGAGCTCTCTGAAATCCTGGATATCTGTAAGGAGACAAACTGTAAACTCCGTTCTCTGCCCGGCATGTACCAGCTTGTAAACGGAGAAGTCAGTGTCAGCAAGCTGCGGGACGTAGAGGTAGAGGATCTGCTTGGAAGAGATCCCATTGAGGTAGATCTGAACTCGATCCTTGGATATGTTCAGGGAAAGAGGATCCTTGTTACCGGTGGCGGCGGCTCGATCGGCAGTGAGATCTGCAGACAGATCGCAAGTCATAAGCCTTCCATGCTGATCATTGTGGATATTTACGAGAACAGTGCCTATGATATCCAGCAGGAGCTTCTTGGTACCTACCCGGATTTAAATCTGGTGGTGCTCATTGCCTCCGTTCGCAATACCAACCGGATGAACTGGATCTTCGAGCATTATAAGCCGGAGATCGTATATCATGCAGCAGCACATAAGCACGTGCCTCTGATGGAGACAAGCCCCAACGAGGCCATTAAGAATAACGTATTTGGCACCTTTAAAACAGCGCAGGCGGCAGCCATGAACGGTGTCAGGAGATTTGTCATGATCTCTACAGACAAGGCGGTCAATCCCACGAATATTATGGGAGCCAGCAAGAGGATCTGTGAAATGATCATCCAGACCTTCAATCGGCACTATGATACGGAATTTGTAGCGGTTCGTTTCGGCAATGTCCTTGGCAGCAACGGCAGTGTGATCCCGCTGTTTAAGAAGCAGATCGCAGCAGGGGGGCCTGTTACGGTAACAGACCCCAATATCATCCGTTACTTCATGACAATCCCGGAAGCAGTTTCTCTGGTACTGCAGGCAGGAGCCTTTGCAAAGGGCGGTGAGATCTTTGTCCTTGATATGGGGAAACCGGTGAGGATCCTGGATCTGGCAAAGAACCTGATCCGGCTGTCCGGATACCATGTGGATGAGGATATCATGATAGAGTTTACAGGTCTTCGTCCCGGCGAGAAGCTGTATGAAGAGCTTCTGATGGCAGAAGAGGGCATGAAGGAGACCTCCAATAAGCTGATCCATATCGGAAAGCCCATTGAGATCAATGAAGAGCAGTTCTTTGTACAGCTTAAGCATTTGAAGGATGCTTCTGTCAGTGAAAACCAGGATATCAGGGAAATGGTACAGCAGATCGTACCGACCTATCATTTTAAAAAGGAAGATGCAAAGAAAGGAAGCGGAAACTGATGGAGAACAAGAAAATCTATTTATCCAGTCCTACCATGCATGGAGAAGAACAGAAATTTATTCAGGAGGCCTTCGATACCAACTGGGTAGCGCCTCTTGGACCCAATGTAAATGCCTTTGAAAAAGAGATGGAGGCTTATACCGGAGCAGCCCATGCCTCTGCCCTGAGTGCAGGGACAGCAGCCATTCATCTGGCGCTCCGTATCCTTGGGGTTGGTGAGGGAGATCTTGTGTTTGCACCAACACTGACCTTCAGTGCAACCTGTAACCCTATCGTTTATGAAAAGGCAGCACCGGTATTTATCGACAGTGAAGAGGATACCTGGAATATGTCACCGGCAGCGCTGGAAAAGGCCTTTAAGACCTATGGAAAGCCCAAGGCTGTGATCGTGGTACACCTTTATGGTACACCGGCAAAGCTTTCCGAGATCATGGAGATCTGTAACCGCTATCAGGTACCCCTTGTAGAGGATGCGGCAGAGTCCTTAAGCAGTACCTATGAAGGAAAGCAGACCGGAACCTTTGGAAAGATCGGTATTTATTCCTTTAACGGAAATAAGATCATCACCACATCTGGCGGTGGCATGCTGGTATCAGATGAGGAAGCGATCACCAAGAAGGCTACCTTTCTGGCTACCCAGGCAAGGGATCCTGCCAGATTCTATCAGCATTCCCAGATCGGATACAATTATCGCATGAGCAATATCACTGCAGGGATCGGCAGAGGACAGCTCCTGCATCTGGAAGAGCATAAGGCACTGAAAAAGAAGATCTATGCGGCTTATAAGGAAGCCTTTGCGGATATTCCGGAGCTTACCATGAACCCCATGAATGAAAAGGGAGATGCCAACTGCTGGCTTTCCTGTGTGACCATTGAAAAGGGATGCAGTGTGACACCGGATCAGATCATGGATGCGCTGGCAGCAGAGAATATCGAATCAAGGCCGATCTGGAAGCCCCTGCATTTACAGCCGGTTTTTGCAGAATATGATTACGTCACCGAAAAGGACGGCTGCAGCGTAGCTGCGGATATTTTTGACAGAGGCTTCTGTCTGCCAAGCGATATCAAGAACACGGATGAAGATATGGATCGTATCATCCGGATCGTCAGAGGATGCTTTGGAAAATGATGAACAGACTGTACCGTAATTATATAAAACGTATACTTGATGTTTTGCTGTCCGGGACTGGTATTGTTCTGCTTTCCCCTGTATATCTGGTATTGTGGGTTCTTGTCCGCAGTAAGCTTGGAACGCCTGTGTTGTTTAAACAGGACAGACCTGGAAAAAATGAAAAGATTTTCAAATTATATAAGTTTCGTACCATGACGGATGCGAGAGATGAAAATGGGAATCTGCTGCCGGATGAGGTGAGACTTACTTCTTTTGGAAAAGCTCTCCGGGCAACCAGTCTGGATGAGCTTCCCGAACTTTTTAATATTTTAAAGGGAGATATGAGTCTGGTCGGACCAAGACCGTTACTGGTAAAATATCTTCCGCTTTATAATGAATTTCAGAGACACCGGCATGATGTGACACCGGGACTTACCGGCTGGGCACAGGTAAATGGAAGGAATACGATAAGCTGGGAAGATAAATTTGAAAAGGATGTATATTATGTAGAGCATCTGTCCTTCTGGCTGGATCTGAAAATATTGTTTTTATCGGTTGCAGTTGTTTTCAGACATCAGGGGGTCAATAGTGGAACAGATGCGACCATGGAAGCATTTACCGGAACAAAACCGGAAAATAAGGAGTGATCAGAGATGAATTTATTATTTTGCAGTGTGGGAAGAAGATGCGAATTATTGAAGGATTTCCGGAAAACGCTGGGTGATGGGCTAAAGATCGTGGCGACAGACCACAGCACGTTTGCCCCGGCATTTGCTTTCGCAGATGCCTGTTATCAGGTGCCGCTCATCAATGATCCTGGATATATACCGGAAATACTGACTATCTGTAAAAAGGAAAATATAGATGCAGTCACGACACTTATCGATCCGGAGATCATGCTCCTTGCAGAACACAGAGATGAGCTTGAGGCGCTTGGAGTTATGGTGCTTGCTCCATATTATGACACAGCAAAAAAATGCTTCGATAAGTATCAGATGTTCCGGTATCTGCAGGAAAAACAGATTAAAACAGTAATGACCTATGGAACATTTGGCGAGTTTAAGGAAGCTTATGACAATGGGGAAATCGCACTTCCTGTTTTCGTGAAGCCAAGAACAGGAAGCGGAAGTGTAGGAGCAAGAAAAATAGAAACACTGGAAATGCTGGAGGAAGTGACAGAAGAGGATCCATCGCTGATCATCCAGGAGCTGATGACAGGTGAGGATATGGATGCAGATGTGTATGTGGATACGATCAGTCATAAGCCGGTTGCGATTTTCTCGAAGAAGAAGATCTCCACAACGATCGGAGGAGCAAATAAGACAATCTCCTTTAAGGATGAGAAGCTGTTTGCGTTTGTAAAAACGGTGATAGAGGTACTGGAGTTCAACGGACCGCTTGATATGGATCTCTTTTATCAGGATGGTCAGTATTATCTGTCAGAGATCAACCCGAGGTTTGGGGGTGCCTATCTGCATGCGTATGGTGCCGGGGTTGACTTTCCGAGATTGATTGATAATAATAGTAAGGGTATTGTTAATGAGGAAAATATTGGAGATTATGAGGAGAATGTAGTTATGATGATGTATGACAGTGTCGTGATCAGGACACTGAAAGAGCTGGAAGATACATTATTATGAAGATACTGATTCTGACCAATTATGCCAATGGGTTATATCTGTTCCGGAAAGAGCTGCTTTTGAAATTTCTTAAGGAGAGACATGAAGTAGCTGTAGCGGTTCCACAGGATGAAAACTGCCGTAAGATCGGGAAGCTGGGATGCAGGATGGAGTATGTCCGTCTGGAACGCAGAGGCAGCAATCCTGTCCATGATCTGAAGCTGTTTCTTTCCTACAGGAGGCTTCTGAAGAAGGAAAAGCCGGATCTGGTGTTGACCTATACGATCAAGCCCAATATTTATGGCGGTCTGGCATGCAGGCTTTACAAGATCCCTTATGTGATGAATATCACCGGACTTGGGACAGCCATTGAAAATAAAGGTCTGTTAAGTAGGGTGCTCCTTATTTTATACAGATGGGCAGCAGGGAAAGCGCAAAGGGTCTTTTTTCAGAATGAAAGGAACCGGATCTTCATGCAGGGACATGGTGTAGCCCAGGATAATTCTGCGCTGTTGCCGGGATCAGGTGTTAATCTTGCAGAGCATCCGTTCCGGGAATATCCATCAGAAGAAAATGGGATCTGTTTTCTTGCCGTTATCAGGATCATGAAGGATAAAGGGATCATGGAATTTCTGAATGCAGCAGAAAAAATAAGAACAAGGCTGCCAGAGAAGAGTGTGCAGTTTGTTCTTGCAGGGGAATATGAGGAAGAGACAAGAGATCAGTATGAACCGCTGATACATAAGCTTTGCGAAAGCGGGATCATAACCTACCTTGGACATATTGATTATGTGGAAAAGGTGATGTCGGAAAGCCATGTGATCATACATCCCTCATACCATGAGGGCCTTTCCAATGTACTGCTCGAGGCGGCAGCCTGTGGAAGACCTGTCCTTGCAACAAATGTGAATGGATGTAAGGAAACATTTATAGAGGGAAAAACCGGATTCTCATTTGATAAAGAAGATACAGATGCTCTGGTGAAAGCAGTTGAAAAGATACTTTCCCTGACAGAAGCTGAGAGAAAAGAAATGGGAAAAGAGGCAAGAAATTTTGTGGCGGCACATTTTGACAGACAGCTTGTGCTTGCTGCTTATGAAAAAGAACTTGAAAGGGTAAGGGTGAAATAAATGGATTTATATGAAAAGCTGTTAAGTGGGGAAGAAAAGCTTTCCCTTGTTGGACTTGGCTATGTGGGAATGCCCATTGCCGTGGCTTTTGCCAGAAAGATCAAGGTAGTAGGCTTTGACCTGAATAAAAAGAAGATCGAATTATACAAGGCGGGTGTGGATCCTACCAACGAAGTGGGCGGTGAGGTGATCAAAAACACAACCGTGGAATTTACGGCAGATCCTTCCAAACTGAAGGAAGCAAAGTTCCATATCGTAGCCGTTCCCACACCGGTCAACCCCGATCATACACCGGATCTGACACCGGTAGAAGGAGCCAGCAGGATCCTTGGACAGAATTTGCAGAAGGGCTCTATAGTAGTATTTGAATCTACGGTATATCCTGGTGTTACCGAGGATATCTGCGTGCCGATCCTTGAGAAGGAATCCGGCCTTAAGTGCGGCGTAGATTTCAAAATCGGTTATTCACCGGAGCGTATCAATCCCGGTGACAAGGTACACAGGCTGGAGACCATCACCAAGATCGTATCCGGTATGGATGAAGAAACACTGGATACTGTTGCCAAGGTATATGAGCTTGTTGTAGAAGCTGGCGTACACCGTGCGGAATCCATTAAGGTAGCAGAGGCTGCAAAGGTCATTGAGAACAGCCAGAGAGATATCAATATCGCTTTCATGAATGAGCTTTCCATTATCTTTAATAAGATGGGAATTGATACCAAGTCTGTACTGGAAGCAGCAGGAACCAAGTGGAACTTCCTGAAGTTCCAGCCGGGTCTTGTAGGCGGACACTGCATCGGCGTAGATCCCTACTATCTGACCTATAAGGCTGAGGAGCTTGGCTACCATTCCCAGATCATCCTGTCCGGACGCCGGATCAATGATGATATGGGTAAATATGTGGCAGAATCACTGGTAAAGAACCTGATCAAGGCAGACGTCCAGGTTAAGGGAGCCAAGGTGGCTATCCTTGGATTTACCTTCAAGGAGAACTGTCCGGATACGAGAAATACCAAGGTGATTGATATTTATAAAGAACTGCAGGAGTATGGAATTACCCCTGTTGTCGTAGATCCTGCAGCAGATGCAGATGAGGCAAAGCGTCTGTATGGCATTACCTTCAATACCATGGATGATGTGAAGAATATGGATGCTGTGGTCGTGGCAGTTGCCCATAAGCAGTTCCTTTCTTTGGATAAGAAGACGATCAGCAGCTTCTTTAATCCGGCACATCAGAAGAAGGTATTCAGTGATATCAAGGGAATCTATGACAGAAAAGAATATCTGACAGATGATTATATTTACTGGAGACTGTAAGAGACAGAAAAGAGGACGAATATGAGCTTTCGAGAACTGAAATTTGACAAAGATGCCGTTTTTCTTGTGACAGGTGGTGCCGGTTTTATCGGCTCCAACCTGTGTGAGGCAATTCTTCAGCTGGGATATACAGTAAGATGCCTTGACAACCTTTCCACCGGAAAGCTGGAAAATATAGAGCCTTTTATGGAGAATCCGAAGTTCACCTTTATCAAAGGAGACATCCGGGAGCTGGAAACCTGCATGAAGGCGACAGAGGGTGTGACCTATGTACTGAACCAGGCAGCCTGGGGCAGCGTTCCGAGAAGTATTGAAATGCCGCTTCTGTATGAGGAGATCAATATCCGTGGTACCTTAAACATGATGGAGGCCTCCAGACAGAATGGGGTAAAGAAGTTTGTATATGCTTCCAGTTCCTCTGTTTACGGAGATCATCCGGTGCTTCCCAAGAAGGAAGGACACGAGGGTAAGCTTCTTTCTCCCTATGCACTGACCAAAAGGGTGGATGAGGAATACGGAAGACTGTATAAGGTTCTCTATGGACTGGATACCTATGGCATGCGTTACTTCAATGTATTTGGACGCAGACAGGATCCTAACGGCATGTATGCCGCTGTCATCCCGAAGTTCATCAAGCAGCTGATGAACGGCGAAGTTCCCACGATCAACGGTGATGGCAGACAGTCCCGTGACTTTACGTATGTTGACAACGTGATCGAAGCTAACCTGAAGGCCTGTCTGGCAGGCTCAGAGGCAGCAGGAGAGGCTTTTAATATCGGTGCCGGCGGCAGAGAGTATCTGATCGATGTTTACCATCAGCTCTGTGATGCCCTTGGCAAACAGGTTGAACCGAACTTTGGACCAGACCGGGCAGGTGATATCCGGGATTCCAATGCAGATATCAGCAAGGCAAGAGAGCTGCTTCATTATGATCCGGAATATGATTTTGCCAAGGGAATCCATCTGGCAATCAACTGGTATAAGGAAAATTTATGAAAATCGCAGTAAGATTAGATGACATTACACCTGATATGGACTGGCAGCGCTTTTTTAGGTTTAAGGCGCTGCTGGATCAGTATCAGGTGAAACCGCTTATAGGGGTTGTTCCGGACAACCGGGACGAGAACCTGAGGGGCAGCAGCGAAAGCAGAAAGGACGCACCGGCGGACTTTTATGCTTATATCAGAGGTCTTCAGGAAGAAGGCTGGTCTGTGGCTCTTCATGGCATGAACCATGTATACAGTACAAAGAAAGGCGGCCTGTTTCCTTTAAATGACTTTTCTGAATATGCGGGAAAGCCTTATGAGGAGCAGAAAGAGATGATCGCAAGGGGAAAGCAGATCCTTAAAGAGCATGGTGTGCATACCGATCTGTTCATGGCACCGGCTCATTCCTATGACAGAAATACACTGCGGGCATTGAAAGAAAATGGCTTTCAGGCACTGACAGATGGCTTTGGAGAACAGCCTTACCTCTGGCAGGGACTGACCTTTTATCCCATTTCCTTCCGGCTTTCTGATACCCTGAAAAAGAAAAAGGGATATTCCACCATGGTGGTTCATACCGGAACCATACAGGAAAATGAGCTGGCAGGCTATGAGAAGAGATTCCAGGCAGAAGGTGTTACATGGATCAGCTATGAGGAATACCGGAAGGTGCCGGCTGTGAAACGAGGCTTTCCCGGGTGGATCCGGGAATATCTGATGGCTAGGGCGAAGTTTTTGCTTGTGAAGTTGCATCACTGAAAAGAGAAAGGATAGAAAGCATGGGAGAAGCAGTACGGGTACTCCATGTACTTGGCAATACCAACCTTGGTGGAGCAGAGAGCAGGATCATGGATCTGTACCGTCATACAGACCGAAATCGTGTACAATTTGATTTTCTGGTGCATTCCGGAGAAGAAGGCTTTTATGAAAAGGAGATCAGGGAACTAGGAGGACGTATTTTCCGGGTTCCCCGTTTTCGTATCTATAACTATTTTTCTTATCGGAAAGCACTGAAGGAATTCTTTCAGGAGCATCATGAATTTGCCCTGATACAGGGACATATGACGAGCACAGCGGCCATCTATCTTCCAATCGCAAAGAAAGAAGGTGTAAAGAAAACAGCGGCTCATGCAAGAAGTGCCGGAGTGGATAAGGGGCTTAAAGGTACCATGACACGGTTCCTTCGGAGAAATCTGGCAGATAAGGCAGATTATCTCTTTACCTGCTCCGAGCTTGCAGGGATTTCTGTTTATGGAGAAAAAGCAGTTCAGGAAGGAAAGACGATCTTTATCCCTAATGCGATCGACTGTGCAGGATTTACCTTTGACCCGAAAAAACGGAAAAAGATGCGTGAGGAGCTTGGGCTTACAGATGCCATTATCATCGGGCATGTGGGAAGATTCCACTATGCCAAAAACCATGAATATCTGATCCGGGTGTTTGCGAAGCTGTGCCAGATGGGCACAGGAGCATGTGGCAGCACAGCAGAGAACGGAACTGATCAGAATTATCATTTGATTTTACTGGGAGAAGGACCTCTCATGGAGGATACCAGAAAGCTGGCAGAAGAGCTTGGCGTGGCAGACAGGGTACATTTTCTTGGAAATCATAAGAATATTGCCGATTATTATCAGGCTATGGACTATTTCGTATATCCGTCCCGGTATGAGGGTATGCCAGGAACCATCGTGGAAGCGCAGGCAAGCGGTCTGCCGTGTCTGATGAGTGATACGATCTGCCGGGAAGTGATAGCAACAGAGCTGGTAGAAACGATGAGCATAGAGAAAGAGCCGAAGGTCTGGGCAGAGGAATTACAGCGGCGGATGGATGCTTTAGTGTCCAAACAGGAGAACAGGGAAAAATACGCTGCAAAAATGGCAGCAGCCGGCTTTGATGTGCAGGCTCAGGCAGAAAGGATGATGCGCTTTTATGAAAGCGGAAGGTGGGAAAATGAGTAAAAGAAAATTGATGCTGATCAGTCCCATGCTTCATCAGGGCGGTTTTGAAAGGGTGTGCGTCACTACGGCGAGACTGCTGGAACCCTATTTTGATGTCACCATTGTAATCTTTGATTCTGCCAATATCGCCTATGATGTGGAAGGACTTTCCATTATTGATATCCAGATGGGTGTCCGTAAGGGAAAGCTGCAGAAGATCCTGAATATTATCAGAAGATCCCGGAAAGTGCGTAAGCTGAAGAAGGAAATGCAGCCCGAGATCGCCTACAGCTTCGGACCGACAGCCAATATGGTCAACGCCTTTTCCAAGACGGGTAAGGAGAAGGTCTGGCTTGGACTTCGGAACTACACCGATGTAGAAGAAGAGACTAAGATGCGTCTTCTTGTGAAAAGGGCAGACCTGATCGTATGCTGCTCTAAAGATATTGAGAAATCTATAAAAATTAAATATAAATTTAATAATACAGCAGTGCTGTATAATCTCTATGATGCGGATACGATCCGGAAGGAGGCAGCCGCATCAGATCCGCCGCTTCCTTTTGCAGAAGAATTGAAAGAGGCAGGAAGTCTACAGCAGGAACCTGGGCAGCTCCGCTATCTGGTATCCATGGGAAGAGACGATCCCATGAAGGGCTTCTGGCATATGATCAAGGCCTTTAAGCTGGTGCACGATCAGATACCGGAAGCAAGACTGATCCTGATGGGAGCCGGTACCTTCCAAAAGTATAAAACACTGGCAGAACATCTTAAAATAACAGATGTAATTTATTTTGTCGGCATGCGTAAGGATCCTTACGCACTTCTGAAATACGGGGAAGTATATCTGCTTACCTCTGCCAACGAAGGATTTCCTAATGCACTGGTAGAGGCCATGACTCTTTCCTTGGCACCTGTCAGCACCAACTGTCTGACGGGTCCTGCAGAGATCCTCGTAAGGAATGGAGACACTGCTTCTCTGAATGATCAGTTTACAGAGAAACAGAAAGAAAAAGAAACACCTGTTATATATGGAGATTATGGAATCGTGGTACCGGAAATGAAGAAGGAGGAGAATCTGGATCCAGCAGATATTACGGAGGAAGAGAGAAATCTAGCAGATACTGTGATAAGGCTTTTGCAGGATGAGAAGCTGCTGCAAAGCTACCGCCAGACGGCTGCCAGACGGGCAGGAGATTTTACCTATGAGAAATATCTGGAGCAGTTTCTGAAGCTGGCTGAAGAATAAATCATTGATAATTTATGATTAAATGTGTATACTATGTATATACAGATATAAGAGGTGAGGTGGTCAAATGCAGGCACAGGTAAAAGAATGGGGAAATAGTCAGGGAATCAGATTGCCTAAGGAAATTTTGAAGAGTGCGGGAATCACAGTAAATGAAATGCTAGATGTGACAGTGACAGATGGAGTAATCACTTTGGCAAAACCCTTTAGGCATAAAACATTGGAAGAAAGAGCATCTGAATATAATGGCAGGTTAATGCTTGATGGGGAATATGATTTTGGAGAGCCCGTTGGCAGAGAGGTGTGGTAATGGGGAGTGTGCAACAGGGGGATATTATTAAGGTTGAGAAAATAAAGCATCCTGTGCTGGTTGTCAGTAAAGATTTCTTTAATACAAGTGGCGAGGTAATAGGATGTCCAATTATCCGTGATTCAAAGGAGGGCCCTCTTCATATATGGACATCCGTGCAGGAAGTGGAAGGTTATATTCAGTGTGAGAAGATAGCTCTATTAGATTTGACTGTGCGTGGGTACAAAAAAGTGGCTAGGATACCGTTATCAGAACTGATGAATGTATCTGATGCAATACAGGGAATTTTTGAATATATCTGACGTGATCCTGAGCAGTGAGTGTCTGGGCAGGGATCACCCCGCAGACTTGTGAGAGATTGTCAGATGTGATAAAATGAGCAGAAAGATTGTGGAAAAACGGGAGCATTATGAGAAAACTTCTATTTCATTTAAACTGCTTTGAGCAGGGCGGCGCAGAGCGTGTCGTATCCAACCTGGTGAACCAGTTGGTTCAGGAGGATTATGAAGTGATCGCTGCCACGGAATGGCAGGGAGAAGTGGAATTTGCGCTGGATCCCAAGGTAAGGCGGATATCAGTCGGACTTCGGCCAGAGGATGAGGAAAAGAGCAGGATAACCAAGATCTATCTGCGCTTTGCCTATCTTCACAGACTGATCAGAGAGGAAAAGCCGGACGTGGTGATCTCCTTTACCAGAAGACCGAACTACAGGGCACTTGTATCAGCCATAGGCACGCATGTACCGGTGATCCCGGCAGTGCGTCAGGATCCGAAATCCTATTATAATACCTGGGCAGACAAGCTTTTGATGCCGACATTATACCGGCTGGCAAAGGGCTGTGTGTTCCAGACAGCAGAACAGATGAGTTATTTCCCAAAATCCCTTCAGAAAAGATCCAGGATCATTTTGAATCCTGTCAATGATAAATATCTGCAGGCAGAAATACCGCAGCAGAAGGAGAAAGTGGTTGTACAGTCTGGGCGGCTGGTTGATTTTAAGAATCAGGCCATGCTTTTCAGGGCATTTATCAAGGTTCGTGAGAAGCATCCGGATTATATATTGAAGCTGTATGGACCGGATTCCGGGGATGGCACCAGAGAAAAGCTGGAGGAGATCATTCGTCAGAATCATGCAGAAGAGTATATGCTTCTGATGGGCGGCAGCGATGAATTGCAAAAGGAGCTGCCAGGGGCAGAGATCTATGCCTTTTCTTCTGATTATGAGGGCATGCCCAATGCCCTGCTGGAGGCTATGACCCTCGGTATGCCGGTTGTAGCGACCGATTGTCCCTGCGGCGGCCCTGCTACTGTGATTGAGAATGGGGTCAATGGTATCCTGATCCCGGTGGGAGATGAGAAGGCCATGACAGAAAACATCAACCGTCTGATCGAGGATGAAGAATTAAGAGAAGGACTGGCAGGAGAAGCGCTCCATATCAGAGAAAGGATCAATGGACAGGCTATTCTGCAGCAATGGAAAGAATATATAGAGGAAGTACTTAAGTAGAACAGACAGGAGCAGGATCATATGTGTGGAATATGCGGATTTGTATCCAAACAGAATATTACACGGGAACAGCTTAAGATCATGAATGATACGATGATCCACAGAGGACCGGATGACAGCGGAGAAGAGATTTATCCCATCCGAAACGGTTATCAGGTGGGTCTGGCACAGAGAAGACTTTCCATTATGGATCTGTCTCCTTTGGGGCACCAGCCCATGCATTCGGCAAATGGCCGCATCAGTGTAGTTTTTAATGGCGAAATTTACAATTTTCAGGAGCTTAAGGAAGCGCTTACAGATTATCCCTTCCGTTCTACTTGTGATACCGAAGTGATCATAGCAGCCTACCTGAAATGGGGCATTGACTGTATCAGCAGACTGAATGGCATGTTTGCCATCTGCATTTTTGACAGAGACAAGGATACCGTTTATCTGGTAAGGGACAGAATTGGCAAGAAGCCATTGTATTATGAGCTTTCAGATGGGAATCTTATCTTTGGTTCAGAGTTAAAGCCGCTGATGGCAAGAGAGGGCTTTCAGAAAAGGATCCGGAAGGATGTACTGTCAAGGTACCTTTTCCAGCAGTATATCAATGCACCGGACAGCATTTTTGAACAGGTTTATAAGCTGGAGCCGGGCGGTATCCTGCAGTTCCATTATGGAGAGGTAAAAATCTGGAAATACTGGGATATTAAGAATGTCTATCATGAGATGAGAAAGAATCCTGTGACGGATTATGAGCAGGCAAAGAGGGAATTAAAGGCACTGCTGCAGAAGGCTGTGAAAAGCCGTATGATCGCAGATGTTCCGCTGGGAGCCTTTTTAAGCGGCGGTTATGATTCTTCCCTGATGACAGCTATGGCACAGGAAGCAAGCAGTGAGCCGGTTAAGACCTTTTCCATCGGTTTCCATGAAGAGAGATATAATGAAGCAGGCTATGCCAGAGCAGTGGCAGAACATCTGGGCACAAAGCATACCGAGCTGATCATAGATGAAGCGGAAATGTTCAAACTGGTGGAGAGTATCCCGAAGTATTATGATGAACCCTTTGCGGATTCTTCCCAGATTGCAACCATGCTGGTGTCAAAGCTTGCCAGAGAGCAGGTGACGGTTGCGCTTTCCGGGGATGGCGGCGATGAGTTTTTCTGTGGCTATAATATTTATGAAAATGTCAGACAGGCACAGAGACTGGATGTGCTTGGCGGTATGGTGCACGGGATATGTAATCTGCCAGGCCTAAAGCAGGCAGGACTGGAAGGAAAGCTGCCTTTCCGGGTAAGAGTAATTGCCGGAAACCGTGGTAAAGAAAGTAAAACCCAGTTTGGCGCAGGAAATTATGTGACAAGAGCACAAAAAATGGTGCTCGGCGAAGGACAGCCCTGTCATTTTGAAATAGAAAGTGAATATGGGGTATCAGACTGGCAGATCCGCCGGATGCTTCTGGACATGGATACCTATCTGCCGGGTGATATTCTCTGCAAGGTAGACCGTGCATCCATGAAATATTCCCTGGAAGCAAGATGCCCAATCCTGGATAAGGAAGTCATGGAGTATTCCTTCCGGATGGATCATTCCCTGAAGTATGACAAGGGGAATAAAAAGCGGATCCTGAAGGATATTGCCTATGATTATATTAAAAGAGAGCTTCTTGACAGACCAAAGGTTGGCTTTGGCGTGCCAATGGATCAGTGGCTGAGAGGACCTTTAAGGGAACAGCTTACAGATATGTGCAGCAGGGAATACTTAAAGAAGCAGGGAATCTTTGATGCTGATTTTACCGCCGATATGATAGAAGGCTATATGAAGACCGGAGATAAGGGACCGGCTACCGGAGAGAATTATTCCAAGCTGACCTGGTCCTTCTTCACCTTCCAGCAGTGGTATCAGACCTATATGAAATAAGGGAGCTGTGGATCCATGCATGTGGCAATGCTGATAGGGGCGCTGACAAAGGGCGGCGCAGAGCGGGTACTGGTGAATCTGGCTGCAGATCTGACAGAAAAGGGCCATGAGGTCACCATGGTGACCCAGTATAAAAAAGAAAATGAATATCCGCTTCCAGATGGTGTAAAGCGTGTGATCTCAGATATCACAGAAGAGGAAATCACGGGAAGCCGCATTGTGAACTTTGGACGCCGCTTCGGGAAGCTGCGTATGATCTGGAAGACAGAAAGGCCGGATGTGATCCTCTCCTTTATCGGAAAGAATAATATGATGGCGATCCTGACAAGCCGGTTCCTCCATATCCCGGTAGCGGTATCTGTCCGGGCAGAGCCTGCACTTGAATATTACAATGGTTGGATGCGGTTTATGGCAAGACATCTGTTTGCGTCAGCAGATGGCGTGATCCTGCAGACCAGACAGTGCTTTTCCTTCTTTCCAGAGAAGGTGCAGAAAAAGGCAGTAATCCTTAAAAACCCGATCAACAAGGCTTTTTTCAGACAGCCTTACCGGGGAGAAAGGGAAAAGACCATCGTGGCAGTAGGCAGGGTGGATGAAAATAAGAATCATGAGTTGCTGATCCGGGCATTTGCTGGGATTGCCGGGGAATTTCCGGATTACAGTCTTAAGATCTATGGTGAAGGGGATCAGAAAGAAAGGCTTCAGCACCTGATCCATGAGCTTTTACTAGAAAAGCAGGCTTTTATGATGGGAGCAGTCAGTGACGTAGCAGGTGTTATTGAAAGGGCGAGACTCTTCGTCCTTCCTTCTAATTCTGAAGGCGCCCCTAATACTTTGATCGAAGCCATGCTTCTGGGACTTACAGTGATCTCTACAGACTGCCCCTGCGGCGGTCCGGCGGAGCTGATCGAAGACGGAAAAAACGGATATTTGATTCCGGTTGGTGATATACAGAAATTGCAGGAAAGGATGCAATATTTGCTAAACCACTTGCAGATAGCCGATGAAATCGGTGAGAATGCCAGCAGAGCAGCTGCTATTTTTAAACCGGATGTGGTTTATGGAGAGTGGGAGAATTACCTGTATTCCCTGACAAAACTGGAGAAATGACACGATAGAAAAGACTGGAGGAGGACTTCATGTGCGGAATTGCAGGATTTTGCAGCTTTGATGGAGACAGAAAAAGAAATATAGAGAAGATGAAGGCGCGGATGCTGCACCGGGGACCGGATGCAGGAGGAAGCTATTTCTCTGAGGATGGTCAGGTAACACTGGGGCACAGAAGACTTTCCATCGTGGATCTGTCTGAGAATGGGGCACAGCCCATGACCTCACACAGCGGCAGATATGTCATTACTTATAATGGAGAGATTTATAACTATAAGAAGCTTTCTGACAGATTGCTTTCCGAGGGAAAGGTCAGTGCATTCCGTGGCACCTCTGATACAGAGGTACTTCTGGAGTCCTTTGAAGCCTATGGGATAGAAGAGACCCTTGCATTCTGTAAGGGAATGTTTGCCATCTGTTTGTATGACAGGAAAGAGCAGTGCCTGTATCTGATGCGTGACCGTATAGGAGAAAAGCCCTTATACTACGGTATGGTAGGCAGAAGCTTTGTGTTTGCCTCTGATATAGGATGCATTTCCGTACTGGATGGCTTTGACAATCCGATCAACCGGGAGGTGCTTGACCTGTACTTTATCCATGGTTATATTCCAGCTCCTTATTCCATTTATGAGAAGATCTATAAGCTGGAAGCAGGAACATTTGCGAAAATTAAATTGTCATTTAATAACATGGATGATGTTACTGTAAAGCCCTACTGGTCAGTAGCAGAGGCAGCAAAGAAGGGGCAGGCAAACCTCTTTAAAGGAAGCCGGAAGGAAGCTGCAGATGAGCTGGAGAGACTGTTAAAGGAGGCCATTGCTGAGCAGATGGTGGCAGATGTGCCGGTAGGAGCCTTCCTGTCAGCAGGTATTGACTCCAGTACGATCGTGGCGCTGATGCAGGATCTGAATAAGGGAAAGGTGAAGAGCTTTACCATTGGCATGGATGAAGAGGGCTACAATGAAGCCACCTATGCCAAGGAGATCGCACAGCACCTTGGAACAGAGCATACAGAGCTTTATATTACAGAAGCAGATGCGAGAGCTGTTGTTCCGAAGCTTTCTGAAATGTTTGGAGAGCCCTTCGCAGATTCCTCCCAGATCCCGACGTATCTGGTAAGCAAAATGACGAGGGAGCATGTGACGGTATCCTTAAGCGGGGATGCCGGAGATGAGCTATTCTGCGGCTACACCTCCTATGCATCTGTGGAGCGGATCTGGAATAAAATGAAGGGTGTGCCTTATTTTATCAGGAGGCCCTGCAGTGAACTGGTCATCCACAGCCCGCTGGCAAAAAAACCGATTTACCGGATCAAGGGGACACTGCTTGGAGCGAAAGGACCTTCTGATCTTTATATCTGTTCCTATGAGACAGATCCTCTGACAAAGCAGATATCCTTAACGAAAGGGAACTGCAGCTATAAGTACAGTGAATACGATCCTCATTTTCTTGCGGAAACAAACCATAATATCATGCTGATGGATATGGAAATGTACCATCCGGACGATATTCTGGTGAAGGTGGACCGGACGGCCATGGCTGTTTCGCTGGAAACAAGAGTGCCGATGCTTGACAGGGATGTGGTGGAATTTGCCTGGACACTCCCCATTGATTATCTGCGGGAAGGAAAGCGCGGCAAGCTGGTCCTCCGTGATGTACTTTACCGGTATGTGCCGGAGGAAATGATGGAGCGTCCCAAGAAGGGCTTCAGTATCCCGGTGGAGAAGTGGCTAAGAAGCGGGGAGCTTCGTGACTGGGCGGAGGCACTTCTTAATGAGAAAACGATTCGTGAACAGGGGATCCTGAATGCAGATGTGGTGAAAAAGATCTGGAGCGACTTTACAGAAAAGGGAGAATGGCGGATCCAGATCTGGTACATTCTCATGTTTCAGGATTTTATGACACACCGGTTTATATAAGAAGGAAGGCAAGTATCAGCTTATGATCATTATCAGAATGGCAGGGGGCCTTGGCAACCAGATGTTTCAGTATGCTCTTTATGAGAAGCTGAGATTCATGGGAAAAGAAGTAAAATTTGATGATATCAATGAATACCGGGGCGAGAGGGCAAGACCGATCATGCTTGCTGTCTTTGGTATCACCTATCCAAGAGCTGACTGGAATGAGATTACGGCTTTTACAGACGGATCCATGAAATGGAAGAACCGGATCCGGAGGAAGCTGCTTGGCCGAAGAGCAATCGAATACGAAGAGCAGGGATTTTTTGACCCGAAGGTACTTACCTTTGATGATATGTATTTAAAGGGAGCCTTTCAGAGTGAATGCTACTTTGCCGATATCAGGGATGACATCCAAAAGCTTTATACATTTCCTGAGTTGGACGAAATGCACCTGCCTGAAAAGCTGTATGTGGCTACAGAGGAGTATCTGCAGAAGATAAAGACCGGAAGCTCTGTCGGTCTTCACATGTACCGCAGTGATTCCCGTACGGATGAAGAGCTGTATGAGGGGATCTGTACTGAGAAATACTATGAGGGTGCGGTACGCTTTATGCAGGATAAGGTAAAGAATGCCACCTTTTATATTTTCAGCAATGAGCCAAAGTGGGTGAAAAACTGGGTAGAAGGCCTGATCGAAAGCCAGCAGACCGAAGAAATGAGTAAAGAAGAGAAGGCGGTACTCAGAGAAAAATTTATTCTGGTAGAAAGCAATACAGAATATACCGGATATCTGGATATGATGCTGATGAGCAGGTGTGATCACAGTGTTATCAGCAATTCGAGCTTTAGCTGGTGGAGCGCCTATCTGAATACCAATCCGGACAAGATCGTGGTAGCGCCTGACCGCTGGAAAAACAATGTGGAAAGCGCAGATATCTATACAGATGGAATGGTTCTGATCGATCCGAGGGGCAGGGTGAACCGGAAGGAGCGTAAGGAATCATGAATATAATCAGGATGACAGGCGGCCTTGGCAACCAGATGTTTCAGTATGCACTGTATCTGAAGCTGAAGGAAATGGGCCGTGAAGTGAAATTTGATGATGTAACGGAGTATGCAGGCAGGGAGAATGCAAGACCGATCATGCTGTGGTGCTTCGGCATTGATTATGAGAGGGCTACAGGTAAAGAACTGAATACCATAACAGACGGGTTTATGAGACCCGTGGACAGGATCCGGAGGAAGCTGTTTGGGAGAAAAAGTCTGGAATACCAGGAGAATGGCTGCAATTTTGATCCGGTGGTATTGCAAAAGGAGCCGGCATATCTTACCGGCTATTTTCAATCTGAGAAATATTTTGCAGATATGAAGGATAAGGTGAGAAATGCCTTTACCTTTACGGACAGGGTGTATAAGATCCTTAAGCAGGATGGCTTTGGACCGGTTCTTGATCAGATTGAGAGCTGTGAATCCGTCAGTGTGCATTTCAGACGGGGAGATTATGTCAGCGGCAGTGCGATCTATGGGGGCAACTGTACCGATGCCTATTACCGGAAAGCGATCGAAGAGATCAGAAAAATTCACCCTGATGCCACATTTTTCCTGTTCAGTAATGATGCACCTTATGTGAAGGAATGGGTCCAAAGGTTTTATCCGGGAGATCCGGCTTTTTTTGTTATTGAGGGGAGCGGCGAAGAAAAGGGATATCTGGATCTGCTTCTGATGAGCAGCTGCAGGCATCAGATCGTGGCCAATTCCAGCTTCAGCTGGTGGGGAGCCTATCTGGATGCTTTCCCTGAAAAAATGGTGTTCGCACCGGCGAGGTGGTTCAATAATCAGGATTGCCAGGATATTTATACGGAAAATATGATCCGTATTGATGCAGAGGGAAATCTGGAGGATGAATAAATGTATCAGTCCGAGCTTTTGATATCCGTTATTGTGACGGCTTACAATATAGAAAAATATCTGCCAAGATGTCTGGACAGTCTGATCGCACAGACCTACCAGAGACTGGAAATTATTGTAGTGGATGACGGCTCTACAGACAGGACGGGACAGATCTGTGACAGATATGCGGCAGAGTGTCCCCGTATTTCTGTGATCCACAAGGAAAATGGAGGTCCCTCTGCTGCCAGGAATGCCGGTGTTAAGATCGCAAAGGGCGATTATATCGGCTATGTGGATGGTGATGACTGGGTGGAGCCGGATATGTACGAGGAAATGCTGAGAGCCTGTACAGATTTGCAGGTACCGGTAGCGATCTGCACCTACAGACAGGTTGGAGAAGGTGCTGAAAAGATCCATCCTACAGGAAATGTGATGCGGCTTGACAGAAACCGGGTACTTGAGGTGTATATCTGCGACCAGGAGCAGTATCACATCTATCCGTCTGTCTGGAGCAAGCTTTTCCGCAGGGATATCATAGAGAATATCAGCTTCAGGGAGGGAAGGAAATCCGAGGACATCATGTATACCACGATGGCTCTGGTACAGGCGGAAAGCTGTGCCTTTCTTGATACACCTTATTATAATTACATGGTGGACAGGCAGGGCAGCATCATGAATGAGAGACTTCACGAGCGCCGCTTCCAGGATGAGATCCCTTTCTGGAGGGAGCAGGAGAGCTATCTGGCAGAGCATGGCTTCACAGAGCTGGCTGATAAGTCTTATTATTATTTCTGCAAGCGGATGCTTTATTATTTCCTGGATTTTAAGACAAGGGGCATGAAGGAGTCGGCAAGGAGGATCGCAGAGATGCTGACCGGAGAAAAGAAAAGGATCCGGGAGATCTACAGGAGCAGCTATGTGGCAAAGGGTGACCGGGCAAGAATGGCACTGTTCCTGAAAAGCCCGGAGATATATTACGATGTGGTGAAGCTTTATGACAGGGTGGTCATCCCAATGAGAAGCAAGGCGTGATCATGCAGGATGGAGCATGCTGTATACAGCAGTGAAAAATAAAAACAGATGGGAACAGACAGATGAAAAAGACGATCATTGTCATGCCGGTTGCAAATGAAGAAAACACAATGGGACAGATCCTGGATGAAATCCTTGCCCTGCCCTACGATAACCTGTATATCTATCCGGTAGTTGACAGCTATTCTAAAGACCGTACCGAGGAGATCATAAGAGAAAGAGAAAAAGCTTCAGATAAGGTAAAATGTATCTTTTACCAGGAATCCACCGGGGTGATCAGCTGCTATCTGGAGGGCTTTAGGCAGGCGCTTGAGGATGGGGCAGAACTATGTGGTGGGATGATTACCAGGCACTCACCAATGATCTGATCGAAAGCCTGCTGACAGAATTTTTCAATATCTTTTCCCTGGCAATACCAGAGAGACTGGAAAATTATCCTTATAACCTGAAGGTATTTCTGATTGTGCTGATCCTTGCAGGACTTGCAGCTTTTATTTTCAGGAGCTGCAGACATTTTACCAGAGAATCGGTGCTGATCACGATGGGAATTCTGTATGATGTGATTTTTATTGGCATCCGCTATGTGTCATCCATGGACAGCTTTTATTTCCGCTTTTTCGAACCGGGTACATTCCTGATCTGTATAGGGCTGGCCGGCTTACTGCTGCCTTATGTGAAGGGCAGGAAGCCGTTTAGGTTCTTTGGCATGGCAGTGACAGTGATCACCGTGCTCTCCGTCCTTTCCCTGCAGGCAAATGGGGAGCTGGATGCTTCAGACTGCTATTATAATGCGGTGGCAAGGCAGTGGGAGGAGGCTTATGCGGAGATCCCGGAAAGATCGGTAGTGATCTTTGATGATATTGATTATCGCTCCGCATGGTACAGGGCAGATGTGGTGGACGGCATGATCACACCGCAGGATACACTGGAAAGCATTAAGGAAACCTATTACGGCTCTGATTACCTGTGTATTCGTAAGACATTTGCAGAGACAATGCTGGAATCCGGGGAATATGAGGAGCAGGTAAGTGACTGGCTGGCTGAGGGCCTGCAGAAGTCAGAGGATGACAGAGAGTATGTGGTACTGGCACTGAAGGATTCATCAGTGCCAGCCTGTTCATAGATCGCATCATAATCATAGCTGCTGAAGAACGCCCTTTCAGCAGCCAGCTTTTTCAGATAGTTTTCACGGGTAACAAGGCATTTATCCTCTGCCATCATCTGAAGCAGCATGGAATTTACTTCACTGTTGTAGTGACCATCGTCACAGTAATAATCCGTATTACAGATGATATCATACTGATCAAAGAAGTTATAGAGCCTTACATTTGGGCAGTCAAGCAGAAGCTCGGTAGCGGTCTGCTCAGCCTGAAGCTGTCTGTAAAGGGTTCCCTTCAGCATGAGAGCATCGAAGTAGCAGATGCTGTAAGGCGGGTACATGATATAAAAAGTCACATCCGGATACTGGCTGACAAGATCAACCACGTTTGTATTGATCGTCTGCTCTACCTTCGCCTTTTCTTCAGGACCAAAGCTGGTATCTGCCGGAATGGTCACATTTTCTCTGTCATAGGACTGCAGAATATAGTCAAGTCCACAGTCTCTTTCCCAGGAAGAATATTCATCCATAGTAGTGCTTTTCGTGTGCGACAGCGTCATGCGCACATTGGAAAAAACACCATGATAAAGAATGGATTTATTAAATAAATAAGCGGTATCATTCCATGGATTGTCATCATAAAGATAGGTTGGGTAATCTTCGTACTGCTTCCAGTCATAATCCCTGAGAAATCCATTGTAATCAACGACCCAGAGCACTGTTTTCAGCTCCGGATTGCGCTCCAGGGCACGCCCCAGATTTTCAGAAAGCTCCTGATAGCCTGCACCGGAGAAGGTTTCTTTAACCGCATTGGTTCCAAACAACTCGTCCATTTCACTTGGCTTAAAGTTCTGCGCCATGGAAGTACCGGTGATCATGGCGTCAAAGTCAAAATGCCGGGAGATCCCGTCATTGGTATAGCGCTCCTCATACAGCCTGTAAGATAAAAAGGAAAAGGGCTTATGATAATGGAAGTAGGGATCTACGACCACAACGACAAGACCGGTCAGGATCAACAGACTGGCAAGGATACTGAGACATCTGTGGAACCATTTTCTGGCGGCTGCTTCAGACGGATCATTTCTGCTATTATTTAAATTTTCTGAATGCTTTTGATTTTCCATATTTGTGTACGCTCTTAAAAAGTAAAATACAGGAATTCACTGATTTCTGCAAGGGACAGGATGCTCCAGAATAAAAGTCCTGCTGTTACCATGCATTTCCACAGCATTTTTCGGCGGCTTCCCTTTTCGGGACTGAAGGTGAACAGAGCCATTTTCTCCTGCGTGTTCTTCATGGTAAAGCATGCGGCCATAAGAACCACGATAAACAGGGTCAGTATAAGCCAGGGCTTGGATTCCATAAGGCCTCCAAAACCTGCCCGGTAGAGGATGCTGATCTCGATGACATCCATAAATTTATCCCGGATGGGCTGATAGAGAGAAAAACCGCCGGAGAACAGTCTGCCAAACAGAGCCATGGAATCAGAAAGGGAAGGTGCGCGGAAAATACTCCAGGCCAGTGTCACGAAGCTAAAGGTAAACCCTCTCCGGAGAAGGACGGGTATTTTCCGATCCTTGATCCACAGTGCCTTTTCCAGCACATTCAAAAGTCCGTGAAGAGCACCCCACAGGATAAAGGTCCAGTTTGCACCATGCCATAATCCGCTGACCAGAAATACGATCATGACGTTTAACAGAGTCCTTGGCAGTCCCCTGCGGCTTCCACCGAGAGGAATATAAACATATTTTGTAAAGAACCGTGTCAGGGTCATGTGCCATCTGTCCCAGAAGTCTGTGATGGAAACAGCCTTGTAGGGCGAATTGAAGTTGACCGGCAGATCCAGGTTCAGCATCCTGGCGATACCAAGCGCCATATCACAGTAGCCCGAAAAGTCGAAATAGATCTGCAGGGAATAGCTCAGCATCACGAGGATCGTACTGAAGGTATTCAGCTCCGGAATATTGGCATAGCCTACAGAAACAACCTTGGCAAGAGTATCGGCAATCAGTACCTTTTTCGCAAGACCAAGGGAAAAGGCGTACAGCCCCTGCCCCAGGTGGGTAAACAGTACCTTTTTACGTTCCGGATCCTGAAGCTGGGGTATCAGTTCATTGTGGTATACGATAGGACCGGAGGAGATGCTTGGGAAAAAGGTAATATAAGCCAGATAATCAGAAAACCGGTATCCCTTACATTCTTTCCGATAACAGTCTACACCATAGGAAATCTGCTGGAAGGTATAAAAGCTGATACCGAGCGGCAGAAGAAGCTGCAGCGGTGAAAAATCGGTATCAAAGGCCAGGTTTATATTTTCCAGAAAGAAGCTGAAATATTTATAAACAAAAAGGAGGCCGATGTTCCATATGAGCAGGATGATCAGATGCATTCTACGCAGCCCTGCCCACTCTGGCTTCTGCATGAGACAGACAAGGGCATAATTGACCACAATACTGACAAACAGGATCAGCAGGGCGGAAATACTGTTGTAGCCATAAAAAATCAGGGACATGGCGGTAAGGAAATATACGGCCGCCCTGGAATGACCTCTTGAGCCAAGAAGGTAATAGCCAAGCAGTATTATGGGTAAAAATAAAAATATAAAAAGATAGGAGTTAAACAGCATGGATAGAAAGTCCCTTTTTAAAATATTTCTTATATAGCATATATGCTATAAACAGGCATAGCGTCAGGAGAGATAGGATCTCAGAAATTCTCCATAATACAGGTTCAGCGTAATATATGTGGATAGTATTGCTGAAGCCGGCAGGAATGAGAATACACATCCTCTGGTTTTCCCCTGTTGTGATATTTAGTTCTCCTTTATCGAAAGAGGCATGATAACCCTTGTATGGGATCAGCGGAAGCTCAAGGTATCCTTCTTGTGAGGAGGCATTGTCAATACGTATACTATAGTCTAAATGCTTAGCCTCGACAACCTCAAAGGTGATTTGATCAGGATTGGATATAGTGATTTCAGGACTTATATCAGCCGTATTGAAACCGTCAAATAGATATTGTCCAGTATAAACAGCGCCAATACTTAAATCACGGAAATCATTTTCGTGCTCAAAGGGGATCATGGAATCATTGTACTGGAAGATATATTCGCTTCCCTGCCAGACAAAACAGAGAATAAGTAAAACAGAAATGAAGTTGATCCATTTTTTCTGTTGAGGCAGCTGTTTCATGAATGCATGATATAATAAAATAAACAGGAGTGGTAAAAGAGCTGCTGCTATGGCCAGAAATCTCCAGGCAAACTGAAACTTCATAAAAAAGTAGAATAAAAATGGGCAGTATGCCTCCAGCCATTTATAAGGGAAAAGATTGGTAGCTATATAGATGGCTGATAAACAACAAAACAGAGGCTTTGATAACAATCCTTTATTTTTCCCGGCATTGTAAATCAGAATGAATCCCAGACAGAAAAGTAATAAAACTAAGGCTGCTGGACCAAGAGACATCGGCATATCATGATACATACCGGTTAAGTCCTCGCGTACATCACCAACTGCGTTAAAGGTGTTAGTAAACAATTGGGAAATATAGGCACTATATTGGTAAATGGGTCTGTACTCTGTCTGGATCTGTAATGGAGTTGCAATGTATAGATCTAAAAAGGGTACTATAAATGATAAGTTAAGACATAATGTAAACAGTGCGGTTTTTCCAAGGCATAACAGAACTTTAGGGCAAAAGGTCTTTTTGAAATTTATAATTAAAAATATAATGATAAAAAGGCAGGTCATAATTGTGCCCAAAATATGAGTTTGAAGAAGACCGGTTATTCCGATACCAAGAAAAATCCAACTGGCTTTTGAATTATCAGCCTTTGCGTCCGCAGGCTCATCACCACAGGAAAACATCTTCCAAAGACCGAGGATTACGAGCGGAAGAAAAGCCATGCCAGAGAATGCGCCAACGGCAGCTCTGGTATATGTGGCTACCAGACGATGCAGGGACATGGTATATATTGCAGTACCGGCAAGACCCAGGTATGGAGAGCGGCTGATTTTCCTGAAACAATAATATGAATTCAGTATTGTCAGTATATTTATAAAAAGGACATAGGTTTTGTATGCACTGCTGAGGGAAAAACCTAAAACATACAAAATAGCAGGAAAATAAAGAAAAACATCACCATAAAATACACCAGTAGCATATCCGTAACCGGCTAACCATTCCGGCTGTATCTTTACTGGAAATATACCATCCTGTAAACCGGTGGCAATAGAATAAATTCGATAATAATGAAAACGAAGATCATAACCCTTGGGGATATAATTCATAGTCATGGGCAGCTCAATCATAAATAACAGCCCGAAAAGTCCTAATAACACACATCTCTGTTGTTTGGACAGCTGGTAAATACCATAGGAATGACTGAAGAAAAAGAAAATGCAGGTATCAATAAAAAGGAACAGAACAAATAAGCGGATAATTGTAGATGCAATAGTCTTTTTGTTGAGAGGTGTAATAATAATCTGACTGATAGTTATAGTGTCATTAATATTATCATCCATAATAGCTCTTACATCGACAGGAGTATTGCCCTTTTTTATATAAAAACGAAAGCCTATATGCTGGCTTTGATTTGTAAGCATTACAGATTCAGAGCTAATCCATTCTGCATCTTTGCTGGATGCAGAGATATGAGTTCCCACAGTGCTTGTGCAGGGAGTGGAGGATTGAAAAATAACATCCGTCTGGTAAATGCCGGAATTAAGTTCAATAGTGGGGGAAATAAGCCTTCTGTCAGTACCGGAATAATTACTGTCTATGGTATTGACATTATTAAGCATGACAAGAGATCCTTCTTCATTTTGAGCAAATGTATAGCTGGATGGATCCAGCTCGATGACGGATTTATTTTTGCTTTCCATTAGCTGATAAATGAAAGCGCATAATATGATCAATGCTTCGAGAATACATATCGTGAGAATGATTTTTTTGCTTTTTTTCATGTTGACTAACCTCCGCTGGGATTATGATAATATTATAAATGATTTTTAGGGACAAATGTCATATCAAAATTCTTGGAAATAAATATTATTTTCTATGATACAACATCAACATGGGAAACTCAAGGGTGTTCAAATTGCACAAATATAGAAATGTTGTTATAATAAGCAAAAAATTGTGCAAAAGGGAAACGGAACTTATGAAAAAAGGGTCAGATGCAGTTTTCGGTGCGTTATTGTTTTTGATCAGTATGGGATTTTATCTGTTCTTTGCGTTTTATGATGGAGCAGTGATCTGCGTGGATTCTCCAAGCTATATTAATATGGAGATATCCAGAGAGCCTTTATATCCTATGCTGCTTTTGCTTTTCAGACAGGTGTTTTCATCAGCCGGTGAGGGATATCTTCAGGGAGTTGCTATTTTTCAAAGTATACTGGCAGCCTGTGCGGCTCTTTCACTAACCTGTTTCCTGAGAAAGGAGTTAAAACTCGGCAAAGCAGTCAGCCTTGTGGTGTTGATGATCCCATTGCTGACCTCCCTGCTGTGCAGATTCGCAGCAAAACGTGCCTCCATGTATTCTAACAGTATTCTGACAGAAGGAATTGCCACTTCATTGTTTCTTTTATTTTCCAGGTATTTAATTGATTACTGTATAAAAGGAAAAAAGAAGGCACTCTTTACAGCAGCATTTATTTCGTTTTTACTTATTTCCACGAGAAAACAGATGGTTATAACGGTACTGCTCCTGATATCGGCTATTGTATGGAGAAGTATAAGAGAAAAAACGGTGAAAAAAGGACTCCTTATTTTGGCGGTCTGTGTTCTGGGTATAGGGACAGGAAGCTATCTCCTGGATTGTAGTTATAACTACTGTGTCAGAGGCTCTTTTTCGGGGCATACGAATGATAACCGCTTTTTGAGTACAGTGGTTATTTATGCATCTGAAAAGGAGGATGGGGAGGCGATCAAAAGAGATGATACCAGAGAACTGTTTGAAAGCATCTATGAAATCTGTGATGAGGGCGGCTATCTGATGCACAGTGCCGGTCAGGGATGGTATGAAAGATCAGCGCATTTTGGGGATTATTATGACTGTATCCAGATTGATACTCTCTGGCCGGCACTGGAACAGTATGTCAGAGAGCATTATGAAGGAGATAATGCCAGTCTGGAAAAGATTGTAGATGATTATAATGCACAGATCATCGGGGCAATAATGCCAGAAGTATTTCCGAGGCTTATGAGGGTTTTTGCAGATAATGTGCTGAATGGAATGGTCACGACGGTGGCGAAGAAAACACCGGTTCTGGTATGGTACAGCTTTGCAGTGTACATATTGTATATAGTGCTGCTGATAACTCATGTAAAAAGAAATGGACTGGATGGTAGGGCAATTCTGGCGGTGTATACACTGCTTGCTGTCATGATCAATGTAGCTGTGGTGTCGGCAACGATCTTTTGCCAGACAAGGTATATGATCTATAACATGCCGCTGTTTTATATCAGTCTGGTTCTTTTATGTGGCTCTTTTGGCACAAAACCGGCTGTTTACGCAGGCAGTAAAGGTATGGTATAATTCTTATAATTATGTGTGCAGAAAATAAAAACAACAGACAGAATGTTTACAAGTTTATAATACAGCTGACAGGAATACTTGTCGGAGCAATCCTGCTTGGGTTCGTGCTATTGGTTCTGGCATATATGCTGCCAACAGAAAGAATGCGCCAGAATGTAGCAGTGACGGCTGAGCAGATTAATACAGAAGGACAGTATTACCAGTGGGCCAAAGGATATAAAAATGCCCAGACCGATACCTATACAGACACTTCGCTGCTGCTGAATGCGATGTATCCTGACTCAGGAAGTGCGGTCAGGGATGCAATGAATGCGCCAAGGCTTCTGTATGGTGATGATAACAATGAGGTGTCAGTAGTGCTGCTGGCAAATGGTGATACTGGGGAAACCCATGAGGTATGCTATGGACGGTACTGGCATGGAAGCCTGATTTTGCTGAAGCCGTTACTATTGCTGTTTGATCTTGGAGATATCAGGATGATATCCATGATCATACAGATGGGATTACTGTTCGTAGTGATCATGGGCTTCTGCAGGCGGCAGTTGTATAAGGAGCTGACGGGCTTCTTTGGCGCGATCATCACCCTGAATCCGGTGACAATGATATTTGGATGGTGCTTTTCCATAGAATATGTTCTGATGCTGCTTATGACAGCTATTCTGTTATATTTTCATGAGGAGTTGCAGAAGGGGTATAATTATTATTTTTGTTTCCTGATCAATGGAATTTTGTTTGTATATTTTAATGAGCTGTCATTTCCCATGATAGGTTTTGCCATTCCCCTGATCGTTTATCTTCTTCTCTCTAAGGAAAAAGTAAAGGAAAAGATAAAAAAGGAAGTGGTATTTGGTATGCTGTGGGGAGTGGGCTATGCTGTGGTATGGCTTGGGAAATGGATTCTGGCATGGATCTTTACCGGTTATAATTATTTCAAGGAAGCTATCGAGCAGGCAGAACGATATACCTCAGATCACGCAACATGGGAAGTAGAAAATCCCACAGTAATTGACAGACTGGTAAAAAACATCAATATGTATATGAAGTGGCCATTTCTGTTGATGGCAATTGTACTGTTAGGAATTATCTGTGTAAGCATGATAAGAAAGCATGCTAAAATAACCAGAGAGAAGCTGGTGGCGGCATTACCATATTTACTGGTCTGCTTATTGCCGTTTGCCATATTTACAGTGCTTGGAAACGGATACTCCTATGTACATTACTGGTTTACACACCGTCTGCTGGCGATCAGTGTATTTTCAGGAATCACAATGCTCTTTACAATAACGGGAACGAAGGAAAATCATACATGAAAAAAATAACATTACTTGGCAAAGTAAGAGCAATCTTTGACAGAAAACAGAAATGGCAGTTAGTTGGTCTTGGCATCATGATCTTTATCGGTGGTCTTCTGGAGACGCTGGGGGTCAGTGCCATGATCCCGGTGGTACAGGCTCTGCTGGCACCGGACGAGCTGATGGGTTATATCGACAGGATCCCAGTAGTAAAGAATCTTTGTGATGCTTTATCCATTACAACGGTGAAACAGGTCACCATGGCACTGCTCTATGGAATGATGGCCATTTATGTGATCAAGAACCTGTATATTCTGCTGCTGACCTATATGCAGAATACTTTTATCACAAAGAACCGGAATCGGATGATCAGCCGGGTTATGGCTGAATTTCTGAACCGTCCATATGAAAAATATCTGGGAGCAGATATTCCTACTGTGTTCCGGATCACAGACAGTGATATCCCACAGACCTTCTCCCTGATCCTTGCCATGCTGCAGCTGGCAAGTGAAGCCGTGGTTACCTGTCTCATTTTTATGGTGCTTCTGCTGAATGATCCCAGAATGACGTTATTTATCATTGTGGTATTTGGTCTTCTGACCCTGTTTATTGTGAAGGTGTTTAAACCAAGGCTGAACCGGATCGGTGCCAGGAATCAGGCGATCCAGTCAAGGATCGCCAAATGGAGGATCCAGGCAACCTACGGACTGAAGGATGTCAAGGTGCTGAACCGGGAAGAATTTTATGTGAGAAACTACTATGAAACTGGTAAGGTCGGCGCAGAGGTGGCCAGAAACTATGCCGTGCTGAACAATATGCCAAGATTACTGATCGAAACCGTGTTTATCGTAAGCGTACTGGGATTTCTGGTAGTTTATATTAATGGCGGCGGGGATATCACAGCCATGGTAACGACGATCTCTGCATTTGCGATCGCAGCAGTCCGTGTACTGCCCAGTGTGAACCGTATCAATACGTATATCACAGAAATCGCCTATACCCAGCCCAGCCTTGATTTCGTGTATGACAATCTGCAGGAGGGCATGAAAACAGATGCCATGCTGGCAGAGAGAAAGGCTTATTCTCAGGTGGAAAAGCTGAAGCTGGATCATCAGATTAAGCTGGATCATATCAGCTTCCATTATCCTGATTCTGACAAAAATATTTTCGAGGATGCCCATATGATCGTTCCCAAGGGAAAATCAGTGGGAATTATCGGAACCTCAGGAGCCGGTAAGTCAACGATCGTGGATATCCTGCTTGGACTTTTACATGCACAGACCGGTATGATCACCTGTGATGGGGTGGATATCTTTAAGAATTATGAGTCCTGGCTGGCGCAGATCGGCTATATTCCACAGTCTATCTATCTGATCGACGAATCGATCAGGGATAACATTGCGTTTGGTATTGATGCAGACAAGATTGACGAGAAGAGGATCTGGGAAGTGCTGGAGGAGGCACAGCTGAAAGAATTCGTAGAGGAGCTGCCGGAGGGGCTGGATACGACGATCGGTGACCGGGGAGTCAGGCTTTCCGGAGGACAGAGACAGAGGATCGGTATTGCAAGGGCTCTGTACAATGATCCGGAGATTCTTGTATTTGACGAGGCAACCTCTGCACTTGACAATGATACAGAGGCAGCAGTCATGGAGGCAGTCAACAGCTTCCATGGACGTAAGACCATGATCATTATTGCACATCGGCTAAATACCATTGAGAAGTGCGATATGATCTATAAGGTAGAAAATATGAAGCTGGTGGAGACTACGCTGTAAAAAGATAAGAACAGTAACAGGAGCAGATTTATGATAGGAACAGAATTATTGGCGGGACAGGGACTGGGAAATCAGCTGTTTTGCTATATCACGACAAGATGCATGGCGCTGGATCATAATTTGGACTTCAGCATTCTGGGAAGTGAGACAGTGGCCAATAATATGCACAGTAGTTGCGGAATGTATTTTATGGATCTGGATTATGGAAAATCATCCCGCAAGGAGGACTATAAGCAGATCTACTATGAAAAAGAAGACAGGCTTTTTCTTGGAAATTCAAAACACGATTTAACACATGGCTGTTACGTGACAGGAACGGATGATGCTCTTTTTCATCCGGTAGATGGGACATTGTATTATGGAAATATGCAGGATGAGGCATACTATTTGAAGCATAAGGAGGAAATCCGGGAATGGCTGAAGGTAAAGGAAGAGTATGACTGTATGGAATTCAGCAGGGACGATCTCTGTATTCTTCATTTACGTTGCAGCGATTATCTGGATTGCCCGGAACTGTATCTTCGTAAGAAGTACTGGAAGGATGGCATCCGGAATATGAAAAAAGTTAATCCTGATATGAAATTTATAATAATCACTAATGATGTGAAGGAAGCAAGTCGGATCTTACCTGGAATTCCTGCATATAATTTTGATCTTGCCAAGGACTATTCAATTATAAAAAATGCGAAATATTTGTTGCTGTCTAATTCATCATTTGCGTACTTTCCTGCATTTACAAGTACAACTGTGAAATTTATTCTGGCACCAAAGTATTGGGCAAGACATAATGTATCCGATGGATATTGGGCATCTGAGCAGAATATTTATCAGGGCTGGCATTATCAGGACAGACATGGAAAAATATACACAAGTGAGGAATGTAAAGAGGAACTGGAAAAATACAAAAAGACTTCTCCAAGATATCAGAAATTAAATCAGAAACCGGAAGGATCAGAGCTGAGAAAAGAAGAAATGCAGAGTACACTTCGTTATAAGGAATATCATGTGATTCGGCTGATCAGGGGTGCCAGAAGAAAGGTAAGAATGCTATGGAAGAGAAGTTAAAGCTTCCCAATGTCACACTGGCTGCCATGACCAGTGTGAAGCTTTATGAAACGATCAGGGCACTTACTTACAGCATGCAGGGAATCGAATTCGGGGAAGTTGTACTGATCACCCACAGAAAGCCTTTTTCTCTGCCAAAGGGAATTACCTACAAGCATACTTCCAAGCTGACGGATATTGACTGTTTTAATTATAAGATGGTTTACGAGCTTGGAGATTATATTAATACAGATTATGTGCTTCTGGTTCATTATGACGGTTTTGTGGTACATCCTGAGATGTGGAGAGAGGAATTTCTTCAGTATGATTATATTGGATCTCCATGGCCCATCCCAAAGCCGGGAACACAGCATTGTTATCATGATATTTACGGAAATCTGTGCCGGGTAGGAAACAGCGTATCACTTCGCAGTAAACGGCTCCTTGAGTTTCCAAGGAAAGCGGATCTTATCTGGGAAAAGGATGAGGACGGATTTTATAACGAAGATATCTTCCTCTGCTGTATGAACAAGCACAGGATCGAATCGGCGGGCATGAAGATCGCACCGGTCGAGGTGGCGAAATATTTTGGACATGAGCATCCTGTTCCAGAAGTGGCAGATGTGGAGAAGCCCTTTGTTTTTCATAAATGGTGGGGCAGAAATGAGCAGTATCCCAGATTTGAGAATCCATGGACGAAGCGGTGGAAAGCCTTTAAAGATGTAGTGAGACCACTGCTGTTCTGGAGAAGAATCAGAAGATAGGAAGAAAGAGGAAACAGAATGGTATACGATTGTATCCCGTTTTTTAATGAAATTGATATATTGAAGATGCGGCTTCACATTCTGGATCCGATTGTAGACCGGTTTGTGATCGAAGAGGCTACGGTGACCTTTTCCGGTGAGCCCAAGGAGCTGTGCTTTGAGAAGAATAAGGAGCTGTTTAAAGAATTTTTACCCAAGATCACCTATATTGTAGTAGATAATTCACCGGTGGATACGACTACCCACTTAAGGGACAAGTTTCAGAAAAACGCACTGGTAAAGGGACTTGTGGATGCAGCAGATGAGGATGTGATCATCTTAAGTGATGTGGATGAGATTCCAAACCCCAAAACACTGCAGAAGGTTATTGATACCTTTGATCCTGACAAGGTATATCACTTTGCTCAGAGGATGTTTTACTGTTTCCTGAATATGGAAGAAGTATCGGGGAAACTCCTGTCCATTACTGGGGAATTTCCGGGAGTAAAGAGGAAGCTCTGGCTGGGAACCAAGGTATTCTCTAAAAGGAGCATACCGGAGGATGGGATCATTCAGCTCAGGGAAGCTGGTGTGACAGCACCAAATGCAGTAAGAGTAGCTGATGGCGGCTGGCATTTTGGATATATGGGCAGCAGCGGTGAAAAGGATGTGGCCAGAAGAATTGGAACCAAAGTCGTGGCAGCGGCTCATCAGGAATATAACGATTCTGTGCTGCTGGCAGAAGCAGCAGACAGACTGCTTCTCGGAGAAGATATGTTCGGGCGGGAAGCCAGATTTGAAAGAGTGGAAATAGATGACAGCTACCCAGAGTATTTGCTGCAGCACCGGGCAGAATATGAGTATCTGATCATGCCGCCGGTCAGCCGGGCGAAGATATTCTTTACCAGAGCGACCCTGAAGGTGAAAAGGCTTGTAAGGAGAGGAAACAGGAAGCTGAAGAGGATATGTGACCGTAGCTGAAAAACGGATAAAAGGGCTTATAAGAATGAGATTGATTGTAGATTGCTTTAAACTTGTGAAAGGTCAGGGAAAAAGTATAGGGATTTATAACTTGACAAAGAACCTGATCACAAATCTCACACAAGAAAATCAAAAAACAAAACAGATAGAAGAAATCGTGGTTCTTGGAACGGAAAAAAACAGAGAAGATTTTGAAATTCCAGAGGTTACTTTTGCAGAGGTTTTACATGATCCGTCAGACAAGATACAGTGTGTTTTATGGGAGCTTTTCTGGGTAAAGAAGTACGTGGAAAAATACAATGGGGACAGAGTCCTGTTTCCAAGAGGATATGCGCCTCTGTTCTATGGGGGAAAAGACACGATCATTATCCATGATCTGATTCCTTTTTATTATCACGAAAATTATCCGGGAGTATTTAACTCGACAGAAAATTTCTATATTATGAGCCGCCTGAAAAGCTCTATTAAGCATGCAGATCAGGTTATTACTATTTCTGAGTATTCAAGAAGTGAAATAGAGAGAAGGGTACCTTCAGCGAAAGGTAAAGTGAGAGTCATATACAATGGACTGAATGGTCTGCCTTCACTGAGGGAGGATAAAATATCAGAGGAAAAGAAAACGGCATACCTGTGCGCAATGACGTCAAAACTGCCACATAAGAATGCGAAGGGAATTCTTGAAGCATATAAAGCGTACTGGAGTAAGACGGAAAAACCACTTCCTATTAAAATAATTGGAATAGAGTCAGCGGATCAGTTTGGAATAGGAGAGGCTGCGAAGGATGTGATTTGTTACCCTTATATCAAGGATGATAAGGAACTTCTGGAAATCATAGCAGGAAGCAGGGTATTTCTGTTCCTTTCCCTCATTGAAGGATTTGGCTTTCCACCATTGGAGGCTATGCAGCTTGGAGTGCCTGTAATCTGTTCTGACAGAACCAGTCTACCGGAGGTTATTGCAGATGCTGCAGTTGCCGTTGACCCGGAGAAACCGGAAATAATTGCTGATGAGATAATACGGTTACTGACAGACAGGGAACTGTGTGAGATGCTGATCCGGAAGGGCAGAGAAAATTATAAGCGTTTTGACTGGGATGGGATTATCAGACAATATATGGAGGAACTGACCAGATAATGGGAAGCAGATTGATTTTTTATGATACGTCGAATTTCATAGATTATCCGGTTGGTGGGCAGTTAACCAGTATCCGAAATTTTCTGCGCTTTTTAAAAGAAAATTTTCCAGAGCACAGAGAAGATATTTTATTGGTTGGAGTTACAACGGATCCAGAGGAAGTTGGAAAGCTCTCATCTGTTTCGCTGGATGGAATAAAGTATCCGTTTCTGGCGGTAACGCAGGCAACAGTTAATCTGAGTAAGGTAAAAAAATCATTACGCCTTGAATATATGAAGGGGATTTGGAAGTATCGTAAAGCTATTCATATACAGAAAAAGGATTGCAATTATATCCATACACCGGAAGCATTTGGAGCGGTACGTCTGATCAGGCCGGGAGCAGTATGTTATGTATTCTCTCATGGAACATACAAAGATATGTGGCAGAGAGTACGTTTTTTCCAGAAAGCACCATTGATCCGAAAAGCGTTTCAGAAGTTTCTTATGCATGTGATTAAGAAAAGTACGGCAGTATTTGTTCTTGAGAAGGAAACGCAGGAAGATTATCAGAATTATAATAAAAGAGTTGTCCATGTGGGAAATTCCATTGTTTGCCATCCATATGAAGAAAGAAGGCTTCATGAAGACAGGATCCGGCTTTTGTATGCGGGACGTTTGTCAAAAGTAAAGAATGTTGGACCTTCTATCGAGGCAGCAAAAACATGGCAGAGAGAATGTGAATTAAGAATACTGGGTGATGGAGAAGAGAGAGAGTATCTGAAGGGCATTGCAGGGAGCAGTGGAAGAATTGTTTTTGCAGGTGCAGTTACTCCACAGCAGGTACAGGAAATTATGCGGGAATCTGACATTCTGGTTATGAATTCTACTTTTGAGGGAATTCCCATGATTATCCTGGAAGCGATCAGCCTTGGAGTACCGGTAATTACTACAGATGTTGGTGGAATTAAAGAGGTGCTGACTTATGGACAGGATTCTGAGATGACGGATGGAACGGTGAATCAGATTCAGAAAGCTATGGAGAAAATCTGTGCAGACTATGACAGATATTCTAGAAATGCATATGAGAAATCGCTGCAGTTTGATTATCGTAAAGTGAACAGGACTATTTTTAGTGTGTTGAATGAAAGCCTGAAATGGGAAGGAAACTGATATGATTCAGAACAGAAAAGATCTGAAAGAGTATCTCATGTATGAAAAGAGCCTATATTTCGGTGGAGAAAAAGGTTCACTGGCTGTTGCGTTTCTGCTTCGCTCGAAAAAGTACCGTATCTGGCAGTATCTGAGGGTACTCAGGCATGCAGAATATTATAAAAACCGTCACTCTGTAATGGATAAAATAGCTTTTGTCATATACCATAGGAAGAAATATGTCCTGGGTCACAGACTTGGATTTGAAATACCGGAAAATTGTGTTGGAAAAGGACTGATGATCTACCATATAGCACCTGTGGTTATTAACGAAGATGCCAGAATGGGAGAGTTCTGTTGCATAGCAGGAAATTTTTGCCTTGGAAATACAGGAGCCGGAACGAAAAGCCCGGTTCTTGGTAATGGAGTCCATGCAGGGTGGGGAAGCTGCGTGATTGGAGATGTAAGAGTAGCAGATCATGTGATATTAGGAGCAGGCTGTGTTCTGACGCATTCAGTTAATACAGAAGGAGCTCATGTGGCTGGAGTACCTGCAAAAATAATAGAGAAGAAGTAAGGAAGCCAGAATGTTACAGAAAACAGTCAGTGTGATTGTACCGGTTTATAATGCAACAGAATATCTGCATAAATGCGTGGACAGTATTATAAACCAGAGCTATGTCAACCTGGAAATTATACTGGTGGATGATGGATCTGTGGATGAAAGCCTTTCAGTCTGTGAACAATATGCCTGTCAGGATCAACGCATTAAAGTTTTACATAAAGAAAATGGAGGACTGATGAGTGCGTGGATGGCAGGAGTGGAATTGGCATCCGGGGAATATTTCTGCTTTGTAGACAGTGATGACTGGATTGATCCCTGTATGATAGAGGAATTGTTCGGGCGAACCTCAGATGCAGAGCAGGAAGTGATATGCTGTAATTTTGCAATAGAGAAAAAAACAGGAAGCATTCCGCAGAAGCATGAATTACCGGCAGGAATATATGAAGAGAAAAAACTGGATGAAGTAAAGGAAAGACTGCTTGGAAATGAGATAAGAGAGGTAAGCTTTTCACGCTGCATGAAACTGATCTCCAGAGAACTGATCCTGAATAATCTCTGCTATTGTGATCAGAGGATCCGTATGGGGGAGGATGTCAATATCATGCTCCCGGCGCTGTTAGATACCAGAAGACTGGTGATACTTGAGGATGCCTTTTACTATCATTATTATTTTAATGAAAGCTCCATGGTACACCGGTATGATAAAGGACTAGTAGAGAATATCCGCATTTTATCAGGGCATATTCATCAGATAGCCAGAGAAAAATCGGTCAGAATGGAATGGGCTGCCCGGCTTATGAAAGGAGCAGACAGGGAAGAGCTTCTGCTGTGGCTTCTGGTACTCAAGAATGAAGCAAGAGGTAATCCATCCGGTTACCGCAGGAATATCCTTAAGCTCTGCCGCTCAGAAGAGATCAGAGATTTGGTAAAGAGGACAGAAATTACCGTGAACCAGCCAGCAAACAAATTGTTGTATCTGGTAATGAAACATCCTGGTGAAGTGACGGTAAGACTGCTCCGCCTTGCGATGATCTGGTATTACCGTTCCTGAGATGAGAAAGGAGGCCGGGACATGCTGGCAGAACCAAAAGAGAATTTACCGCTGATCAGTGTGATCGTTCCGGTCTATAACGGCGAAAGCTATCTGAGAAGCTGCATCAAGAGTATAGAAAGCCAGACGTATCAGAAGCTGGAAATCATCATCATCAATGACGGATCCACGGATAGTACTGGCAAAGTATGCGTGGAATTGAAAGAAAACTATGAAAATATCCGCATTATAACCACGGAGGATGAAGGTGTTTCTGCGGCAAGGAATGCCGGTCTTGATCTGGCAAAGGGGGCGCTGATCACCTTTGTGGATGCTGATGACAGGCTGCGTCCAAGGATCTTGGAAATTCTTTCCGATGTACTCCGAAAGACAGGCAGTGATATGGCAGGCTGTAGCTTCCATGCCTGGTCAGAGGAAGAGGAATGGGAAGCGTTCCTGACAGAACGGTTCCGGATCGGAGAGCCAGTCACCTATACAGGAGCACAGTATCTGAGAGAGGAGCTGCTGCAGGGCAACAGCAGGTGCTGGAGTAAGCTGTACCGCAGGTCATTGATCGGAAAGCTCCGTTTTCAGAGAGGACTTTCTATCGGGGAGGACATGCTTTTCCTGACAGAGCTACTTGGATATGCGAGAAAGGTGTCAGAGATCAATTATCCGGGATATGGATATTATCAGAATGCCAAGGGGGCTATGAACAGACCCTTTACAGCATCTTATATGGATCAGATCACCTGCTGGGAGCTGGCAAGAGACAGGATCCTTGCCATAGATAGCACTCTGGAAGCGAAGGTGACCGCCATCCTGATCATGGGTATTATGCTGACAGCAGGAAAGCTTGCCATGCTGCCTGCAGCGGACAGAAGGAAGCATGCACAGTATATTCAGATATGCAGAGACAAATTGAAGCAGGAGCTGCAGGTTTCGGGTGCATATGAACTGCTTTCCGGTGGATACCGGTTGAAAGCGAAGCTGTTTGCAGCAGCGCCGAGGCTATACCTGTATGGTTATCATTTCAGAAAATATAAGGACTGAATTCATGAAAGAAAAAAGACTGGTTATGTATATGCATGCAGGAAGCGGCAATCATGGCTGCGAGGCCATTGTGAACAGCACCTGCCATATGATCAAGGAAAAACCTGTACTTCTCAGCTATTACGGCAGAGAGGATCAAAGATATTCACTGAGGGAGCTGTGTGATATCCGGGGAGAGAAGAGCTTTGCAGATCATAAGCTGGCACATGTCTGGTATTATCTGTATCGGAAGCTGACAGGAGATGAGGAGAGCTTTATCCGTTACCGCTATGGAAAGACCTTCCGGGAGGATATTCCCCTTGCCATATCGATTGGCGGGGACAATTACTGCTATGATAATATGCGGAAGGATCTGCGCCTTGCCAATCAGGCCTTTGTAAGGAAAGGGACAAGAACGGTATTGCTTGGCTGTTCCATAGAACCGGAGCTCATTAAGAAACCGGAAATCGTAGCGGATCTGATGAAGTATCACACGATCATTGCCAGGGAGAGCATTACCTTTGAGGCATTGCAGCGTATGGTGGCGCAGCAGCAGGCAGGGCTGAAGGGATTGCGGAGCTGTGACCGGGCAAGATATAATGTACCTAAGGTATACTGCTTCCCGGATCCCGCCTTTACCCTTCAAAAGAAGGAGCTGCCCCTGCCATCAGGCTTCCAGGAGGGGAATACAGTCGGAATCAATATCAGCCCCATGATCCAGGATAATGAAGAGTCAGCCGGGATCACCATGAAAAACTACCTGGCGCTCATCCGGTATATCATAGAAAATACCGGCTTCCAGATCGCCCTGATCCCACATGTTGTCTGGGACAGAAATGATGACAGAAGACCGATCCATGCACTGTATGAACAGTTTAAGGGTACAGGAAGGGTGCTGGAGCTTCCGGATGGCACCTGTGAGGAGCTGAAAGGCTATATTGCCAGATGCCGGATGTTTATCGGAGCCAGAACCCATGCTACCATTGCGGCATACTCCAGTCTGGTTCCGACACTGGTGGCGGGCTATTCTGTGAAAGCCAGAGGGATAGCCAGAGATCTGTTTGGAACAGAAAAAAATTATGTGCTTCCGGTACAGCTTCTTCGGAAGGAAGAAGACCTGACGGAGGCTTTCAGGTGGCTTGCTTCGCAGGAAGAAGCTATCCGCAGCCAGCTTGCAGCCAAAATGCCTGCATATAAAGAAGCAGCCATGCAGACAGGGAAAGAAGTAGATCATTTATGGGAAGAGTGCAGTCAGCAACAAAGAATATAGTATTTGGACAGATCGGTAATCTGGTGACGCAGCTTCTTGGCTTCGTTCTCCGAAGTGTGTTTATTGCATACCTCGGGGATACCCTTGTTGGTGTCAATTCCCTTTATACCAGCATACTGTCCGTGCTTTCCATGGCAGAGCTTGGAATTGGCACAGCGCTGAATTACAGTCTGTATAAACCGGTGGCCAATAAGGACTATGAGAAGATCAAGTCCTATATGCTGCTTTATAAGAAATCCTACCGGATCATAGGCCTGGTCGTAGCGGGAATCGGTCTTGCCATTTCACCATTTCTGCCCTATCTGGTGAAACAGCCTGATGGTGTGACAGTCAGGGATCTGACACTGTATTATTTTATTTTTCTGTTTAACACGGTCAGTACCTATTTTGTGGCGTATAAATACAGTCTGGTCAATGCCGAGCAGAAGAATTATATCCAGACCAATATCATCACGGTTACCAAGATGATCACAGTCAGCCTGCAGATCATAGTGCTCCTGATAACTGGCAACTTTTACGCTTACCTTCTGACGGCGGCGGCAGTGGAGCTGCTGCAGAAAATATATGTAAGCCGCTATCTGAACCGCCTGTATCCCTATCTGAAGGATAAAGGAGTGGAGAAGCTGACAAAGGAAGAAACCGGAGAAGTTGCTGCTAAGACTAAGGCACTGGTGCTTCATAAGGTCGGAGATGTAGCGAGGCTCCAGACCGACAGCATGATCATTTCCAGCTTTATCAATGTTACCGTCAATGGCTTCGTGGATAACTACAATATGATCATGAATTCGGCAGCGAACGTGGTGAATATTGTCTTTAATTCTGTGCTGTCAAGCTTTGGAAACCTGATCGCCACAGAATCTAAGGACAGGCAGTATGAGCTCTTTAAGGTATACCGGTTTGCAGCGAGCTGGATCTACGGCTTTGCAGCTGTTGGATTTGCGATTCTGCTGACCCCTTTTATCACGCTCCTGTGGGGTGTAGAGAGAACTCTGGCATTTTCCGTCATTGGCTGTATCCTGATCGATTTTTACTTTAAAGGGGAAAGAATCGTGCTGTCGAATTTCAAGACAGCAGCAGGAGTTTTTGAACAGGACAAATATCTGGCACTGATCCAGGGAGTAGTGAACCTGATCATTTCCATTGTACTGGTCGTAAGGATCGGGCTTGTGGGCGTATATATCGGAACGATCGTGTCAGGGCTGATTGCCAATGTGACCAAGCCGATCATTATTTACCATGTGATACTGGATCGGAGGGCTGGGGAATATTTCAGGGATTCGATGAAGTATTGCTTGATGCTGGCAGGACAGTTTGCTCTGTTTTATGGGATATCTAAAGTGGTGATGCCGGTAGTGACAATGGAGAGCTTCCTGATCATGTTTATGATTATAAGTGTATTGTTTAATGTGATTTTTGCAGTACTGTTCTGGAAGACAGGAGAGTTTCAGTATCTGGTTACGATTGTAAGGAGAAAGATAGATGAGAGAAAAGTACGCTAAGCTGTGTCGCTTTCTTTCTGTCAATAAAATAGCGGTTTTTATGGGGATTATATTTCTTGTTTCCCTGATTCCGGTCTGCTATCTGTCATTTGTAAACAGGGCTTCAGGAGATGATCTTGGGTATGGAACCTATACCCGGGTCGCATGGATGGGGACTCATTCCCTGATTGCTGTAGGAAAGGCGATTAAACAGACAATAATACAGTTTTATTATGGCTGGCAGGGAACATGGTTCAGTATTTTTCTTTTTACTTTGCAGCCGGAGGTATTTAGTGACAGCGCATATGTGATTGTAGCCTTCATAATGATCTTCTTATGGACAGGAAGTACTATACTGTTATTTAGAGAAGCCCTGATCAGAAAGTGTGGATTTGATAAAGGAAGTTTCTGGCTGGTCACAGTATTATTTCTGCTGATCAGTATTCAATATATACCAAGTACAAAATCTTCCATATTCTGGTTTAATGGATGTGCACATTACCTGATTCCATTTGCAATGTGCCAGTTATTATTTTATTTTCTGCTCCGGTACGGAGATAGCTTCAAAACGAAATACTTTATTGCAATCCTGATCATTATGACATTACTTGGTGGAGCCAATTATCAGGCGGCATTGTTTGCTCTCATAATCAGTGTATATAGTGGAATGGTGTCATGGATCACAAGGCGAAATAAAAAAATACTGCTGTTAACAGTTCCAATTATTACAGAAATGATCGGATTAATGATCAGCATGAAGGCTCCTGGTAACAAGGTCAGGGGCGGAGAAGACTTTGGATTTTCGACAGGACGTGGAATTAATACGATACTGGTTTCCTTCAGACAGGGCGCCACGGATATAGGAAGCTATGCAGAGAATAAACCACTGGTGATAGCAGGACTGGTACTTTTGTTTCTGTTTTTACTGGAAGGTGCTGTAAAGCGTAAAACCGGTATAGAACAGAAAGAAAGCAATATAGACAGAAAAAAGAAAAAATGGTTTGCCGCAGGGATTATAGGAGGAGCATGGTGTCTATATTGTGCAATGCAGGCACCTGCTGTTTATGCAGGTGTGGAGTTTTCCAGTGGTGTTTACAATATGAATTATCAGTGCTTTCTACTGATGAGCATGACCGTATTTCTCGTTCTGGCAGAACTTCTAGCAGAGTACCTGGTATACCAGAAACATCTATCATCGGAATATATACACAAAGTGGCAGTCATACCGGGGTTTTTATTATGTGCATTTGCCATTATTGTCTGCAGAGGAACAATTCGAAACAGCACTAGCTGGAAATGTATGGAATATATTACGAGCGGACAGGCTGCAGATTATAAATGGCAGATGGATCTGCAGACCAGTCTGCTGGAAACAGACGAAAAGGACATAGTACTGCCGTTTATTAACGATGATCAGGGACCACTGATGCAGATGCCGGTTACGGATGATCCGGATTCATATACAAGTTCCACAACGGCGAGGTTTTACCAGAAGAACAGCGTGACCGCCATGCCGAGAACAGAATGGGAAGAACGATATGGGAAGGAGTGATTTGCAATGCTTGAGATGGTAAAAGAGGCAGAAAAAGAGTTATTACGCTATCCGGGATATTCCGGTAGTTATTACGTGAAGCGAATTCTGAAGCAGATCTGTGGAAGGAAGGTTCCCCCGGCGGACAAATTTAGCTGGCCAAACGGGCTTCTTGCCAAGGCGCTTGCAGATTATTATCAGGATCATAAGAATTCCGAGGAAGCCAGAGTGATCCTGGACATCCTGAAGAAATATTATGACAGATGGATCGCCGGAAAGTGCAGAATGTATTATCTGGATGATGCTGTCAGCGGCATGGCACTGATCGATCTTCATCAGATCACAGGCGAAGAAAAGTATAAAGAGGCAGCAGACAGGATAGCCGAGTATCTTTTTCATCATGAAACAGATGGCGGTGGAAATCTGCCCTACAGACCGGAACAGAAAAACGGATACATTTTTGCTGATGGTATCGGCATGGTCTGTCCGTTCCTCTGCAAATATGGGGCAGCCTATGATGATATGAATGCTGTGAACCTGGCAGTTACCCAGATGATGAACTTTATCCAGATGGGAATGGATGAGAAGACAGGTCTTCCCTATCACGGATTTGAATATGAAAGCGGTGTGAAATATGGTATCATAGGCTGGGGACGGGCTGTAGGCTGGCTGATGATCGGTATGGCTGACAGCCTTGCTTACATGGAAACCAACAGACCAAGCTATGAGCCGATTAAACAGGCATACCGTCGTCTTGTTGACAAGGTAGAGGCCTATCAGCTGGAGGGAGGACTTTACAGCTGGCAGCTTGGAGCCAAGGAGGGACCGGTAGATACTTCGGCTACGGCTATGATCCTGTATGCCATAGCAAGGTCTCTGCAGACCAATGTCCTTATCGGTATACATAAATCCCGTATGGTCCGGGGAAGAGAAGCTCTCTGGAACTCAGTAAAGGAAGGCATGATCTATGGATGCCTTGCAGAATGTCAGGGCTTTTCCATGTATCCGCAGGTGTACGGAGCCTATCCGTGGTCCCTGGCACCGGCATTGTCTCTGTTTACCATGACAGAGGAAAAGGAATAGGAATATGATCATTATTCAGGTAGCAGGTGGGCTGGGAAACCAGCTCCAGCAATATGCGCTGTATCAAAAACTGGTGAGACTTGGAAAGGAAGTAAGACTTGACATTTCCTGGTTTGATCAGGTACAGATGAAGGAAACAGAACATACGAGGAGAGCGGAAAATACACCTGTTGTGACAAAAAGGGTTCTGGAGCTGCGGTATTTTGACAGGCTTATTTTTGAAGTCTGTACAGAAGAAGAAAAAACAGCACTGATCGGTAGTGATGGGATCACAGGAAAAGTACGAAGAAAGCTGTTTCCCTTTACTGTGAAGTGGTTCCATGAAACAAAAATGTATCATCCGGAGATTTTTGATTTTGAAGACATGTATCTCTCCGGATATTTTGCATGTGAAAAATATTACAGTGATATTTTGTATGAGCTCAGGGAAAAGATCCAGTTCCCTCAAAGCCGGGATCCACGAAATGCGGAACTGGCAAGGAAAATGAGCATGCAGGGTTCAGTCAGTGTACACATCCGGAGGGGAGATTATCTGAAGCCGGAAAATGCAGCGATATTTGGCAATATCTGTACTGAAGAATATTATGAGACAGCAATTCAGGTAGTTAAAGAAAAACATCCGGAGGCACATTTCTATATTTTCTCTGATGACATTCCTTATGTGACAGAGCATTATCAGGGGGATGAGTATACTATCGTAGACATCAACCATGGAAAAGACAGCTTTTATGATATGTATCTGATGAGCCGGTGCAGACATAATATCTGTGCCAATTCCACCTTCAGCTTCTGGGGAGCCAGACTGAACGGACACGAGGATAAAATGATGATCCGGCCGACAATCCATAAGAACTCACAGGTTTTTGTGAAGGAAGAGATGGAACAGCTGTGGCCGTCATGGATCTTTATTAGTCCGGAAGGAATATTGCAGTAAATAAAGTTAAGGAAAGCTATAAATGAAGATAGAGCAAAAGCAGATTGAAAAAATTGCATATGGCAGCTTTTATCTCGGAGTGATCATAGAGGTTCTGATGGTTATCATTGATAAGAGCGCCTTGATCAATCCGATAGAGGGCAGGCTGTTTCAACTGACATTTCTGCTGTTTCTGATCAAAACCTGTCTGACCAGGTATGATAAAAAAGAATATGCTGTGATAGCAGCTTTTCTTGCATTGGGAGCAGTATCCTATTTTGTGACGGACAGGAATGATATTGTCAGAATTGTAATGTTTCTTGCCGCCTGCAAAAATGTGGATATGCAGAAATGTCTGAAGCTTGTATTTTATATGACCTTGACAGGGTGTCTCATCATCATGTTCCTGTCATTCTTTGGAATCGGGGGAGGCATGGCACTGACCCAGGACTATGGAAGGGGCAGTGTGGAGACCAGATATACACTTGGAATGGGACATCCCAATGCACTCCAGTGTATGGTATGGGCTCTTACCGTGCTGGCATTGTATCTGTATGGGGAAAAGTGGAAATGGTATGGCTATGCAGCTACGCTGGCAGTTAATACAGGATTCTTTTTCCTGACGGATTCCAAGACCAGTCTGGCAGCAGGAGTTTTTGCAGTTGGCTTTACATGGATTATCTGTAAGTGCAAAAATGAGAAGATCATAAAGCTCTGCGGAATAGGCAGTATTTTAGTGACAGTGGGAAGTGTTTTGTTTTCAATATTAGTGGCATTTAAAGCTCATTATGTGTATGAGTATGACTGGGGAATTGATAAGTCTCAAACTGCATACTTGTATAAAATGTTGGACAGAGTATTAACAGGCAGGATCCGGACATTGGCAGGGACGGTCAGATGGGAAGGAACCGTTTCAACATGGAAGTTATTCTCTGAGCCGGCCAATAATTATTATTTTGATATGGGATGGATCAGGCTGTTTTACTGGTATGGTATCATTCCAGGGATCATTGTGACAACATTACTTCTGGTATGGGCAGTTTATTGCTATCAGAAAAAAGAGTATCTTGTATTAGTTTTTATAGCTAATTTTGCAATATATACAGTATTTGAGGCTCACATCGTATCTCCATATATCGGCAGAAATTATCTTCTGTTTTTGTTGGGATATTATTGGGGACAAATGCTTCATAGCAGAGGAAACATGGGATATGAAAAAAATAAAAAGGATACTGATCATAAATAAATTTCTTTTTGCCAATGGCGGATCTGAAACTTATATTTTTCAAACAGGGGATCAGTTCCGGAAAATGGGGTGTGAAGTTCAATATTTTGGGATGGAAGCTCCAAACAGGGTTGTTGGAAATGATTTGCATCTATATACAGATGCTATGGATTTTCATACAGGGAAATTGAGTAAGCTGTTATATCCGTTTAAAATTATATATTCAAGGGAAGCATACAGAAAGTTAATGTGTGTTTTACAGCATTTTCAGCCAGACATGGTACATGTGAATAACTTTAATTTCCAGCTTACACCATCCATTTTATATGCTGTAAAAAACTATAAAAAACATACAAAAAGACAGGTGGCTGTCATTATGACAGCGCATGACAGTCAGCTGGTATGTCCAAATCATTTAATGACAATTCCCATAAGTGGTAAACAGTGTTTTGACTGTCGGAATGGAAAGTATAGAAATTGTGTAAAAAATAAGTGTATTCATAATTCTACATTGAAGAGTATACTCGCAGCAGCGGAAGGATACCTGTATCGATGGAAAAAAACATATGATCTTTTTGATTTTATCATATGTCCAAGTGATTATCTCAGGGGATGCCTGAATACTGACAGGATCTTAAAAAAGAAAACAATAACCTTGCATAATTATATAGGTATCTCAAACAGGGAACAATATACAGTGGAGGAAAAAGAAAATTATATACTTTTCTTTGGAAGATATTCAGAAGAAAAAGGGATTCCATTGCTGGCGGAGATATGTAAGAGATTACCGGATATTCCTTTTGTGGTAGCAGGGGATGGACCATATCGTGAACAACTGGAGGAACTGCCTAATATAGAAAACCGGGGATTTTTAAATGGAGATGAATTATACGGAACCATAGCAAAAGCAAGGCTGGTATTATTTCCATCAAGATGTAATGAGAATTGTCCGTTCAGTGTTATGGAGGCAATTTACCTTGGAACACCTGTCATGGGAAGCAGGCTGGGAGGTGTTCCTGAGTTGATAAGGGATTCTGAAACGGGATATCTGATGGCAGATGGAGATACGCAGGCATGGACAGATAAGATATCCTGGCTGTGGAATCATCAGGATATTCTGACAACATTGTCTGAAAACTGCAGGGGAATATCATTTGATACCCTGCCGGAATATTGTGAAAAGCTGATAACTCTTGCTGAACAGCGAATTAGTAATGGAGCAGAAAAATAGTATGAATGTTTTGCCATATACACAAATATTAAAAACAAATATAAATATACTGACGCTGGATGAGACAGTTGATTATCTGGATAAACATCTGGATGAATTAAGAGGAAAATATATCTGTGTATCAAATGTTCACACGACTGTAATGGCATACAGGGATGAAGATTATCGTAAGGTGCAGAATGGAAGTGTAATCAATCTGCCTGATGGAAAGCCATTATCTATTGTACAGAGGCGTTATGGCTATGAAAAGGCGGGAAGGGTACCTGGACCGGATCTGATGCCGAGGATATTTGTCCTGTCGGTACAAAGAGGATACAGGCATTATTTTTACGGAAGCAGGCAGGAAACATTAGATAAACTGATTTCAAACTTGAAACGACAGTATCCGGGACTCCAGATCGCAGGCAGTTTTTCACCTCCTTTCCGGTCACTGACAGAAGAGGAGGATCAGAAGATAATAAAAGCTATTAATGATACAAAGCCGGATTTTATATGGATAGGACTTGGTGCACCTAAACAGGAAAAATGGATGGCAGAACATCAGGGACAGGTTTGCGGTGTAATGCTTGGAGTAGGTGCAGGATTTGATTTTCATGCAGGCACAGTCAAAAGGGCACCAAAATGGATGCAGGAGGTATGCGTAGAATGGCTTTGGAGAATGCTGCAGGATCCGGTACGGTTATTGCCAAGATATCTGGATACTAATACAGCATTTCTTTATTATCTTCATAAAGAAAACAGGGACAAACGAAGAGAAGAAAAGAATGCAAGAAAACTATATGGAAAATTCAAGATTTCGATGATAGGGCATAAGAGAATCCCTTCCCGTGAGGGAGGAGTTGAAATTGTAGTAGAAGAACTTTCCACAAGAATGGTAAAGCTTGGAAATCAGGTGGATGTCTACAACCGTTCCGGATATCATGTATCCGGAAAGGAATTTGATGAAAAGAGAGGAAAAATATTTGAGGGAGTAAGATTGTATACCGTTCCGACGTTCAGAAGCAGTAAATTGAATGCCATTGTATATTCATTTCTGGCAACTATTCTTGCCACAGTGAGATCGGTATTCCGAAAAAATCATGTGATACATTTTCATGCAGAAGGTCCCTGCATTGTTTTGTGGATTCCCAAGCTATTTGGGATAAGGACAGTTGCTACTATCCATGGACTGGACTGGCAAAGAGCAAAGTGGGGAGGATTTGCTACTAAAATGCTGAAATTTGGAGAAAAGGTAGCAGCAAAGCATGCAGATGAGATCATTGTTTTGTCCCGGAATGTACAGGAGTACTTTACGAGGGAATATGGAAGAAAAACTGTTTATATACCAAATGGAATAGAATGCCCGGATAAAAGATTCCCCAGGGAAATAACAGAATTATACGGATTACAGGGAGATGATTATATTCTTTTCCTTGCGCGGATCGTACCGGAGAAGGGAATCCATTATCTGATAGAGGCTTATAAAAATATAAAGACAGAGAAAAAGCTTGTGATAGCAGGAGGATGCAGCCACAGTCTGGAATATATGGAAAAAATACAGAAAATGTGTGCAGATGATCCCAGGATTATTATGACAGGATTTGTTCAGGGAACACTGTTAGAAGAACTGTACAGTAATGCATGGCTATTTGTTTTGCCAAGTGATGTAGAGGGAATGGCAATCAGTCTGCTGGAAGCAATGAGCTATGGAAACTGTTGTCTGGTCAGTGATATATCGGAGAACACAGAAGTAGTGGGAGAAAATGCATTTACCTTTGAAAAAGGGAATGCGCAGGATCTCCAAAAAAAATTGACGGAATTACTGGATCATGAGGAAAAGGTAAAGGAAAAGAGGGCAAAGAGCCAGAAATATATTTGCAGTAAATATCATTGGGATAGAGTGGTGGAACAGACATTAAAACTCTATGCAAAGGATTAATATGTATAAAATACTGATGCTTGTTAACTGGAAAATAGAATATGCAGCGGAGCGGCCGGAGGGAAAACAATCACCAGATTATTATGTAAAAGGCGGAAACTATTGGTTCTTTAAATGGTTTCAGGATCCGGTGCAGGTTGATGTTATTGATATCAGGAGCTTTTCGTGGCTTGAAAACTTTGAGAGAAATCGACTAAGGTTTTATGTATGGCAGACCTTACGGGCTATTCCACGACTTCATAATTATGATCTGGTGATATCCCATGGGGCACAAAGTGGAATACTATTATGTCTGTGGAGAAGATTGTTCAGGGGAAAAGAAAAGCATATATTATTTGACATAGGATCCTTTAACAGTGCTGCAGAATCAGGCATGGCATTAAAGCTGATGCAGTGGGCATCCGGATCACTGGATGGTATGATTTACCACACCAGCAAACAGATAGAATATTATAAAAAGTATTTTCCCTGGCTTGTTACAAAATCAAAATTTATCAGGTTTGGAACAGATAATCTGTATTTTTCAAGAACAAGCGAAGACAGGGAGAAACAGAAATATATCCTGTGTGTCGGATATCAGAAAAGGGATTGGAAAACATTGATCAGGGCATATGGGATGATGGCAGAGCGTTTAGAAGCGGGAGAGGAAAGCATACCGGAGTTAAGATTAATTGGCAGATGTATGGAAATAGAGGACATTTTACCACCTTCTGCCAGAATAATAATGAAGCCATATATCCCGCTGGAAGAACTGATCGACCATATCCAAAACTCCCTGTTTGATGTGGTTCCTTTGGAAGATTTTAATTACTCTTTTGGACAGATGACACTATTGCAACAGATGGCACTTGGCAAAGCTGTTATTGCAGCGAGAGTTCCAAGCATGACAGATTATGTAGAAGAAGATCGGACAGCACTCTGCTATACGGCAGGGGATGCAGAAGAACTGTGCAGGAAAATGATATGGCTGTTTGAAAATGGAGATGCCAGAGAGCAGATAGAAAAAAATGCGGCAGCTTATGTAAAAGAACAATATAATGAAAAAAAGATGGCTTTACAGATAGAAGAATATCTGAAACAGATTTTAAAGGCATAGCGGAGACTATAGATGAAAGTGATTTTTGTAATTGTCAGTATGGCCGGTGGTGGTGCAGAAAGGGTCATTTCCATACTGGCAAATCAGTTCGTGAAAAGTGGAATTGATGTCTGTATCATGATGACGGCAGGTGATGAAGTTGCCTATGAACTGGATGAGCGCATACAGCTCTGCAGTATGGGGGGAACAAGTGGAGGCAGTCTGAAAAAAAGAATAGAAAGAATCCGGAATATGCGCACCGTCTTTAAAAGAAACAGAAACAGTACTATTATTTCCTTTGGTCCGGGAACGAGTTTTTTTACGGTGGTTGCCGATTTATTTTTACATCACCACCTGATCATATCGGAGAGAAACGATCCAGCTGCCTGCGCATACCCAATAATAAGAAATATGATCTATTCAAAGGCCAGAACTGTTGTGTTTCAGACAGAGGCAGCGAAGAACTGTTTCCCGGTGAGAATTCAAAAGAAAGGTGTTGTGATCGCCAATCCTATTTCTGCTAATCTGCCTGATATCAGTCGGGGAGAAAGGCAGAAGACAGTAGTTGCAGTAGGAAGGCTGGAAACACAGAAAAATTATCCACTTTTGCTGGATGCTTTTTCAGAATTCCATAAGCAGAATAAGGATTTTATACTTCATATATATGGGGAGGGAAGTCAGAAAGGGATATTACAGGAACAGGCAGAGAGGCTGCATATTGAAAATTATATCGTATGGGAAGGCTTTTGCAGGGATGTACTGCAAAGAATCAAAAGAGCCGGAATTTACGTTCTGCCTTCTGATTATGAAGGCGTGTCCAATGCATTGCTAGAGGCTATGGCAATGGAATTACCTGTAGTAGCAACAGATTGTCCGATAGGGGGATCAGCACTTTGTATTGAGGACGGAATAAATGGAAGGCTTGTTCCAGTGAGAAATGTATCCCGGATGGTACAAGCTATGTCAGAACTTGTCAATGATCCGGAAAAAGCAGAGAAGATGGCAAAAGAAGCTGGAAAAGTAAGAGTAAGATTTTCTGAGGAAAAGATAGCAGAGCAATGGAAAAAACTGTTGCTGTAAAGACAAAATAAAAGAACTGTGTTAAGATAAGAAACAGAAAAAGCATGGAGAAAAAATATGTTAAATAAACTCAACTATATATTTACGAAAAAAGATAAATGGAACTGCTTTATTCTTTTGATAGTTGTTATCATTGGAAGCTTTCTGGAGCTTGCCGGGATTTCTATCTTTTCGCCGTTTGTGGAACTGATCATGAACCCGGAATCTATCCAGGAAAATGCAGTCCTGTCGAAAATATATGAGCTGTCCGGAGTGACAAGCGTAGAGCATTTCCTTGCACTTATTGCTGTTGGAATCATAGTGATCTATGTGGTGAAGAATGTATACGTTATCATTGAAAAAAATCAGATTTATATTTTTTCATATAAACTGCAGAGAAAGATATCTACGGGACTTCTGAATGCTTATATGAATAAACCATATTCTTTTCATCTGAATAAGAATATTTCAGTGTTGCAGAGAAGTATTCAGGAGGATACAGAACAGTTTACGCAGTGCATTATTCATCTGATGGAAATGATCGCAGAAGTTTTTGTATGTGTATCTATAGCTATTTATCTGTTTGATGTCAGTAAGTCTATTATGGTTATAATTGCAGTACTTCTTGGCGTCTGCATGCTTGGCTTTTACAAGATTTCAAAGAAATATTCAGTGAAATGGGGAAGACAGGGACAGGAGTACAGAGCCTATACCTTTCAGTGGATGAATCAGTCGCTGGGGGGAATCAAAGAATTAAAGGTACTAAACAGAGAAGAAAGCTTTGTGGAGGAATATGACAGCTTTTATGCCAAATATGTAAGGGTTCTGAGATTAAGCCGTCTGATGGGAGTGGTGCCAAAGTATATTATTGAAATGGTCAGTATGACAGGACTTTTACTGGCAGTTATTATTAAAATTTTCTGGGGACAGAAAGATCTGGTCGAGTTTGTTCCGCAGCTGGCTGTATTTGCAGTTGCGGCATTCCGGTTACTTCCATCGGTAGGAAGAATCAATGAGCATTTGTCTACGGTGTTATACGCAAAGCCTTCTGTAGAACTGATCTATAATGACCTGAAAGAAATAGAAAAGCCAGAGATAAAGAGTGATACAGTAGATGAAAGCTGGCATTTCAAAGATAAGATTGAAGCAAAAAAGGTAACATATGCATATCCGGGAAGCAGTGAAAATGTAATTGAAGATGCAGACTTTGTGATAAAAAGAGGTACCACGGCTGCTTTTGTGGGAGCCTCGGGGGCGGGTAAGACCACAATGGTGGATATTATCCTTGGACTTTTCATACCTCAAAAGGGAAAGATACTGGCTGATGGAATGAATATCTTTAAGAATCTGCGGACCTGGCAGAAGGAGATCGGGTACATACCGCAGAGTATTTATCTTTCAGATGATACGATAGAGAGAAATGTGGCATTTGGAGTCCGTAAGGAAGATATCGATGAAGAGGCCGTACTAAGGGCTGTTAAGCAGGCACAGCTGTTTGAGTTTATTGATACCCTTCCGGATGGATTGCAGACATATGTAGGAGATCGAGGAGTCAGGCTGTCAGGAGGACAGAGACAGAGGATCGGAATAGCCAGAGCGCTGTATCATAATCCGCAGATCCTTGTCCTGGATGAGGCTACTTCTGCACTGGATAATGACACAGAGAAGGCGGTAATGGAAGCCATAGACAGACTGAAAGGTGAGAAGACTATTATTGTGATTGCACACAGACTGTCAACGGTAAAGGATGCGGATGCTTTCTTTGAGGTTAAAGACGGGAAGGTGTACGAAAGAACGAAACAGGAAGTGATGGGAGAGTAATTTATGGTAATTAGTGTTGCATTTTGCTTTGACGATAAGGTATTTAAACCATCCTGTATAGCAATTACAAGCCTAATGGATAATGAACCGAATAAAGATATACATCATCATATTTATTGTATTTCTTCGGGATTATGTGATGAGCATAAAAAAAAGATTGAGGATCTGGTGAACAGTCGGGATAGAGAAAGTACGGTAAGATTTTTGAAGGCACCAGGAGAGTTTAAAAATGCATATATTCATTCAGGGTTTACACAGGATACGTATACAGCACTTTTGATGCACAGGTTATTACCGGATGAGGATAAAGTCATTTATATTGATACAGATACATTGATAAAGAAATCACTGGCTGATTTATGGAATATAGATATGGAAAAATATAAATGTGCCGGTGTTTTAGGAACTGTCAATTTGAAATTTAGCTGGGATAAACTGATGGAGTACCCTAATGCAGGGGATTTTGACAGTGTGCGGGGAAAGTATATTAATGATGGAGTCCTTTTTATAAATCTGAAAAATATGAGAGAGTGGAATCCAGATGAATTGTTCTTGCAGATGTCAAAAAAGAATTATCGCTATCTGGAACAGGATATATTTAATATAACATGCAGGAAGGAAATACTCATTCTTCCTCCCAAATATAATGTATATGCATATATGACGTGGAAAAAGTATATGGAGATGGTTAAAGAGGGATTTTTGACGGAAGAGGAAAGCCAGATTGCTTATGATGATCCGGTAATCCTTCACTATGCAGGACCGAAGCCATGGAATAACAGAGGGGTTTTCAGGGCAAAAGAATGGTGGGATTACGTAGAACAACAGCCGGATCTGAACTGTATGTTTGACAAGAAGAAAATCCCATATCGGAAGACGACAGGATTGTTAGGAAAGATTAACCGGCATTTACCATTTTAAAATATATCAATTAGGGGAAGAAATGACTTCTATTAAATACAGTGAAATACTATTTTATATATGCTTCGGTCTATTGTTTTTTGCAAAGGGTATAGGACTTTACGATGGTCAGGGGATTTTTAAGGTTATTTTGGTGTTGGCTTGGGTGTGTCTGGTTGCAAAAATGATGCTGGAACGATATAGCAGATCACAGGCTGTATGGACAATGGTTATGCTCGTACTGGGTGGAATTACCTATTATATATCCGGAGAAAAGGGTCTGCTGTTGAATTTTCTTATGGCAATTGGAATGCTGCATGTTGATGAACGAAGACTCCTTCAAATTGCAGGTTATATATGGACCGTAGCATTTGGAGGAAGGGTTCTGGTATCATTGCTTCACATGAACGGAACCGTGTATAAGGTTCATGAAAAAATGGGACTTGGGCATTTTTTCCGTTGGGGGCTGGGATATAGTCATCCAAATGTATTGCATGTGTCGTATTTGATATTGGCAGTACTTGTTGTTCTCATATTGGGAAAGAGATGCCGAATATGGCATCTCTGCATATTGTTTCTGGGAAATTGTTTTATATTTCTTTTTTCTGTCAGCTACACGGGAATGTTGATAGTCAGTTTATTGCTGGCAGGAAGAGCTTTTCTGTTTTTTAGACCAGTATTGGCAAAATGGGAAAAAATATTATGGATGTTGGTAGTCCCCGCATGTGCGGTGGGTTCTATTATATTACCGTTAGCTGTTTCGGGTTCAGCCTATACTGTTTTAAATAATATTTTTAATACACGGCTAAGTCTGGCAAGGCAGTTTTTACAGCCAGATAATATCCATCTCTTTGGAAATCGTCTGGCAGATATCATAACATCTGAATTAACGATGGATAATGCTTATGTATTTGCGCTTGTAACATATGGTGTTATTCCATTTTGTCTTGTTTTGGGATTAACAATTTATACCACTCATCAATTGTTGCGGAGAAACAGAAATGTAGAAGCGTTGGTTGTGGTAGTGTTGGCTATTTGCGGGTTAACAGAGCCATTTTTATATAATACGTCTTTTAAGAATATTTCTTTTTTGTATATGGGAGAAGCTTTGTATGGGACAGGAAATGGAAAAGAAAAGATAGGGCCATTGCTTAAATGGAATGGAGAAGTTCCCATCAACAGCAAACGACTTGAGAAAGTCAGGAATCTGATCAGTGATGTTTTGGCATTAACCAGAAAGAAAGCAGCTGTGGCAGCCGGGATGGCATTGGCTGTAACAGCAATTGCCTGCAGTCTTACAACATACCCGTCAGGGTATGTTGTAAGACGATCCAATTGTGAGGATATACCAAAGATTTTCAGATATTATGGGAATGCTAATGGGCAGGATGATTTTGAAATCATGGAGGATTTTCAGATTGGAGATAAGGTAGAATATTTTGGCGGGAATATTGTCAAAATTGAAAGAGTACGTGATGTTATTAAAATATTTACCATAAGTTTTTCAGGAGCAGTTTTTTTATATGGAATTATAGATGAAAGTAAAAAGCAGCAAAGGAAGAAATAATGCGTATTTTATATGTGGCACCCAGATATCATACAAATCAAAGGCCAATTATGAAAGCTATGTGTGAGCATCATCATGAAGTTTTCTTTTTTAGTCAGTATGCTGCTGATAATGATGATTATGTAGCGGTAATGCCAGAAATTATCGGATATTCATGGCTGTTTAATTTATACGATACAATTAACAAAAAGTGGATTCATCCAAATACAGAGTCTGCTATTAACAAAAGATTGATTTATGGATTTCCCCCAGCTATAAAGCTGGCTAAAAAACTGAAGAGGGTTAATCCGGAACTTGTTATTATCAGAGAGCGATCTTTATATTCCATATTTACAACCTTTTTGTGCAGATGTTTTCATTATAAGACAATTTTATATAATCAATCACCATTATATATTATTCCAAAGAGTGATATGAAGCATAAAATTGTTAATAAACTGACGCCTACGATTCGGATGACACCTGTGAGAGGGAAATTAGAATCAGGGATGGTGTTGGATCCTAATGCAGTTTTTGTTCCCTTTGTAATGGAAATAGAGAAAAAGGTGGAGGAAAGAGAATACTTAAAGAATGGAGTGCTGCATATTTTTGCAGTTGGAAAGTATGAAGCACGAAAAAACCTTCAGATGCTGGTAGAAGCAGTAGAGAATATTGATGCAGGAATTCCTGTATATCTGACGATTGCAGGAGAGGTAGAATCAAAAGAAAATCATGAGCTTTATAAAAAAATAAGTGACTATATTTCAGACCGGCATCTGACGAATATAAAATTATTATCTAACCTGAAAAGAGAAGAAATGAAAGAACAATATGCTGAATGTGATCTCTTTGTGATTCCAAGTACGAGAGAACCAGCAAGTATTTCTCAACTAGAGGCAATGGCATTTTCCGTGCCAGCAATCTGTAGTGATACAAATGGAACGGCCTGTTATATAGAGGATGGGTATAATGGATATCGCTTTAAAGATAATGATAAGAAGAGTCTGAAAGAATGCATTGAGATATTTGCAAATTCACCAAACAGAGTAAGTGAAATGGGAAAAAATGCAGCAGATTATCTGGATAAGTACTGTCAATATGAAAATTATTTCAGTGGCATTACAGAATGTATGAAAAGATTGTGAGAAAAAAATCATGAAGATTATGTCAAACCGGTTGGATCGTGGGTATTTTAAATATCAAAATGAATTTGAAGATAAGGCATTAGAGGTTCTGCGTTCAGGCTGGTATGTCCTTGGAAAAGAAGTAGAAGCTTTCGAAAATGAGTTTGCAGCTTATCTTGGAGTAAAATATTGTGTTGGAGTAGCGAGTGGATTAGACGCTCTGTGGATGGCATTCCGTCTGTTGAATATAGGAAAAGGAGATGAGGTCATTGTTCAGGGAAATACCTATATTGCGTCAGTAATGGGAATTACGATTAACGGGGCAACTCCCGTATTTGTTGAGCCAGATGAACACTATGGAATCAACGTAGAAGAAATTGAAAAGAAAATTACGGATAGAACCAAAGCAGTTCTTGTTGTTCATTTATATGGTATGGCATCAAAAATGGATAAAATAATAGCATTATGCAAAAAGTATAATTTGCGGTTAGTTGAGGACTGTGCACAGTCACATGGGGCATGCTTTCAGGGACAAATGACAGGAACTTTTGGGGATATTGGATGTTTTTCTTTTTATCCATCAAAAAATCTTGGAGCGTTTGGCGATGCAGGTGCAGTGGTTGTTAAAGATGAGCAGCTATATAAGGATTTTAAGGTGTTTCGCAATTATGGAAGTGAAAAACGATATTACAATAGAGTTGTAGGAGCAAATTCACGACTGGATGAATTACAGGCTGGTCTTTTAAGGATACGGCTTAAACATATGGAAGAAATTACGAATGAAAGAATTAAAATTGCAGGGAGATACAATGAAGAGATACATAATGAACTGATTAAGCGGCCAGTACTGACGGATGGGGCAGAATGTGTATGGCATCAGTATGTTATAAGATGTGAGGAGAGAGAACGATTGATTCAGTACCTGAATAGTAAGGAAATTGGGACGATTATCCATTATCCTATTCCACCGCATCTGTCGGAAGCATATCAGTATCTGGGCTACAGGAAGGGAAGCTTCCCCGTTACGGAGCACATGGCAGAGACAGTTCTTTCGCTGCCGATGTATAATGGTATGACGGAAGAGGAACAGACTTATGTGATAGAGACATTAAATCAGTTTAAATAAGAGGAATAATAAATGACGTTGAAAGAAAGATGCCCGGTATTACAGTTTAAGGATCTGGGAGATGAAAGAGGAAAGCTTGTTGTAATAGAAGGACAGGAGGCTATTCCTTTTGAAATCAAAAGAGTGTTTTATATTTATGGTTCTGACAGTACTGTGATTCGGGGACAGCATGCAAATCGGGAGTCAGAGTTTGTTTTAATTAATGTAGCAGGAAAAAGCAAAGTAAGAATTACAGATGGAAAAGAAGAACTTATAGTAGAGCTTAATAAGCCGCGAATGGGTGTATATATACCGCAAATGATATGGAAGGATATGTACGATTTTTCTTTTGATTCTGTATTGTTAGTTCTTGCGAGTACACATTATAATGGCGAAGAGTATATTCGTGATTATGGTGATTATTTAAAACTGATGAGACAAAAAGAAGAAGGGGAATACAGGACGAAATGAATGGAGTTATGAAAGGATATATTAATAAAAGAAATATTTTTTTTATATTTGTAATAGCTGCCTGCGTCCTCATTTTTGTGAAGAGATATTCTTTTTTGCCAGATTATATTGTATCAAATCCTGATACATATATTGAGTTTAATGTACAGGATGAGGTAATAGAACAGACATGGCAGCCGAGGAGCAAGATGATTTCCGGGGTAAGTATGCCTTACAGAGTTCTGGATGGCTTCACGGGAGATCTGGAGCTTATTATATATAATGATGATCGTTCAAAAGAAATTGTAAGTAGGAAAGGGATTGAAAAAACATTTGAAACGGGAGAAGAAGGAAATGTTGATTTTGAATTTTCCAAAACAAAAGTGGTACCGGGAGAACGATATCATATCACAGTCAGAATAAGCAGTGCTGCAGGAAACGGAAAACTGGAAATACCTGCGGGTAGTAATCATGGTGGATGCCTTGTCGGAGGAGAGGATACACAGGCAGGAGCAGGATTTATCCTTACATTTATAAAATATAACAAGATATTCTGGTTAGGGGCAGTTTTATTCCCGATGATGGCAATTTCATTATTTGGCATGACTCTGATGAAAAGAAAATTTGAAGAAGTAATTGCCGGAACTGTAATCTTTGAGGGAATAATACTATATGTTTTTGCACTGGCTGAAAAGTTAGTATGGGGAATAGCAGCCATATATATAATGGCAGCTATTCTATTTGGAGTAACACTCATTCTGTCAAATAAAAAACAGGTGGAACCTAAGGAGTGGTTATCTCCTGGATTATTTATTTTTGCAGCGATTTTTATGCTGTTTGTTTTTGCTGATGGAAATCAGTTATTGGGCATGAGGGATGATGTGCGGCATTGGGGACCAACAGTACGTGACATGTTTTACTATGACAGTCTTGCAAAGCATGTGAATACTACTGTGATCCTGCCGAGATATTTACCTTTTGCAGCATTGCTGGAATATCTGTTTGTATATATGAACGGGTTATTTAACGAAGGCATTGTGATGATAGCTTATCATGTGATGATGCTGAGTATGCTTATGATCATATGTAAACCATTAGCTAGAAGAGAAAAAAGACATAAACAGATTTTCAAGGTGATTTCTGCTATCGTCATAATGGTATGTGTTCCGGTTATATTTTTCCCGGAAGCACCAAGCAGTATCAGAGTTGATCCTTTGCAGGCTGTTGTCATGGCATATATCCTGATCTGCTACTATTCTGAGAGGTTATCTGGTTACAACTGTGTCAGAATACTGGAAGGTTTCTGTGCATTGGTTCTTATAAAAGATATAGGTTTGATCTTTGGGGGAATCCTTGCATTAATTATTCTGATGGATACTATGATATCGCAGATCCGCGAAAAAAAACTGGAGATCTGGAAACTGCTGTATCCAGTTTTTTGTGTGCTGATGGCAATGGCGTTATGGATAGGCTGGCAGAAGTATCTCACGATTCCGTCACATAACAATAATAGCAGTACTATTGAGGTAAGTGTGACTACGGCATATAGTGCAAGTGGTATCTCAATAGGGAGAATTATTGATGTACTGAAAGGAAACGGGGATAGTTACCAATATCAGACTACCCGAAGATTCCTTACAGAGTTATTTGATGGAAATACATTTCAGATAATGGGAATACAGATATCATTTGCCGATATGCTTATACTGATATGTGCGTTATTGATCTCACTGGTGTATTTCAAATACTGGGATATGAAGAACCACAGGATATATTCAATGTGTGCTTCCATATTGCTAGGGGGATTGTGCCTTAGTATGTTTTTACAGATCACATACTGGTTCAGCTTTACTAAGGCAGAGGCATTGCAGCTTGCAAGCTTTGACCGTTACCTGGCACCATATTGCTGTGCAATTTTGATATTCGTTTTGTGGCTGTTATACAGTGAGGCAGACAGCACCAGCCAAAGAGGGGAGAGAAGCTCATACCTTGTTGCTGTTGTGATGCTGATCATGGCGATCAGTATGCCGGTAGGAGGAATTGTAACAAAAAGTATGGATATGGATGGAAATACAACCAGAGATATGGTATATGGTTATGATCAGATTTCGGAGATCCTGCGGAGTGTTTCAAAAAGAGGAGAAAAGGTACAATTTATATGCAGCGAAAGTGATGGGTATTCAGAATATATTTTCAGAAACGAAGTATGTCCGTTGATATCTGATCACGCTATGTGGAAAATGGTAGGATCCAAAGAAATCTATGCACGTGAATATGAACAATATAAGGAAGAAACCGGTGAAGATTACTGGGCGGATGTTGTTTCTGAGGAGGAATTGGAAAAGCACCTGAAAGATTTTCAATACGTTGTGTTGTTTCATGCAGATGAGGCATTTAAGGAAAGCTATTCTAAGCTATTTGAAAAGTGTGGAGGAATTGTGGACGGAAGTATCTACCAGGTGATCCCAAAGGCTGACGGGATTTCTTTACATTTAATCGGAAGAACAGGGATAAAGGAATGGAGATAACAGAAAACAAAAGAAGGATATTACTGATTATTCCGGCTTATAACGAGGAAGAAAATATTGAATCTGTAGTTAACAATATTCAACAGAATTATCCTCAATATGATTATGTAATCGTAAATGATGGATCCGGGGATCGAACGGAAGAAATATGCGAAGACAATGAATATAGGTTATTAAATCTTCCACTGAATCTGGGAATCGGAGGGGCAGTTCAGACTGGGTATCGGTATGCTTTACAGAATCATTATGATATAGCAATCCAGATAGATGGAGACGGACAGCATGATATTGCTTATGTGGAGAAATTGATAGAGCCAATTCTTTCAGGGAGGGCGGATATCGCGATAGGATCTCGTTTCCTCGAAAAAGAAGGTTTTCAATCGAGCACAGCACGAAGAATGGGGATCTCCTTTTTGAGTGGACTGATCCATATGCTGTGCTTTCAAAGAGTGAAGGATGTTACCAGTGGTTTTCGGGCAGTCAATAAAAAGTTTATTAAGTTATATGCAGAGAATTATCCAAGTGACTATCCAGAGCCGGAGGCTATTGTAGCAGCAATCATGCACAGGGGAAAAATAATAGAAGTGCCGGTCGTTATGAAGGAAAGAGCAGGAGGCAGCAGTTCAATTAATTTGAGACGCTCTATTTATTATATGATTAAAGTGACACTGGCAATCCTTATTTGCAGAATAAGCTTTGGAATACGGAGAGGGAGAAAGAATGATACCAGATAAACTACGGATCAGCCTGGTTTTGGTTTTGATCATATACTTTATTTTAATACTTTTGCTCCTGAAAAAAAGAGAGATTTCCTTAAAATATACCTTGCTGTGGCTGTTTGCAGGATTATGTATGGGGATTTTGGTAATCTGGCCAAAATCATTGACGATTATAATCAGTATCATTGGGATACAGGGAAGTATGAATGGACTGTTTATTCTGGCGATTGCATTTGTGATTGCGATTTTGATGTCGATCACGTCCATTGTATCCAAACAGAGTGAAAAAATCCGGTCTCTGACACAGACAATAGCGATACTTGAAAAAAAGATCAGAGAGCAGGAAGAAGAATTAAAGAAAAAAAATTAATTGGGTTGTAAAAACGGAAAGCAGGAACGAAAGCTTTCCGTTTTTGAGATAAATATTCAAAAATTTTGTGTCATTAGATTTTTTGAATATATTGTATGAGAATATAAAGTGGTATTCATTAGTGAGTTCTTGCGTAATAATTGCAAAGTAAATTATTACATATTTCTTTGCATACAATTAAAAAATAATAATTGAAACAGTATAATATATATTGTACAATTAATATATAATTTTTGATTACAGGGGGACATGCATGAAACTACAACCTATTATTAAAGCAAAATTAAACCGTTTTAGAGAAATACGGGATGCATCTGATCTGAAAGACAGTTTGGCATTTGAAAAGTTTGCAAATGAAATGGTATTAAGTAACCATCAGGCAGGAGGCATAAGCATTAGTGATGATTTGCTGAATGCATCTTCGGTAGGTGGATCAGATGATATGGGGATAGATGGTATAGGAATTAAAATAAACGGTATTCTTGTAGAAACTATGGATGATGCTAAAGATATCATATCTAACAGAAAATCTGCAGAAATAGAATTTATATTTGTCCAATCAAAATATAAGGATAAATTTGATTCTGGCGAATATGCGAAATTTATAAATGGGGTTACGGATTTTTTGGGTGACACACATTATCAACCGATGAATGAAGCTGTAAAAAAATGGCTGGATATAAAAGACTATTTAATGAACGATGAGATTATTCTTTTATGGAATGAGAATCCCATTGTCCGTTTATATTATGTTGTCATGGGTACATGGAATGAGAGCGAACATATTATTGCGATTTCCAAGAAATTTGAAGATGAAATCCACCAATTAAACACGTATGGAGAAATATATATTAATTATATAGATTCTGGAAAATTTAAAAAATTATGCGATGATAACGAGAACCAATTTTCAACAATTATAAATGTAATAGATACTCTTTCATTGACAGAAGTAAATAATGTGGATAATTCTAACATAATATTATGTTCTGCTGATGAATTGATGCATTTATTAATTACAGACGATGGAATTCTGAGAAAAGGGTTGTTTAATGACAATGTTCGTGATTACCAAGGAGAAACCACAATTAATGAATCAATCTATCGAACAGTAGAGATAGAACCGGAAAATTTTGTCCTTATGAATAATGGTGTAACCATTATTTGTACAGACATGAACTCGGCCAACAGAAAGGTAACAATTACCAATCCACAAATTGTAAATGGGTGTCAGACATGCAGTGTTTTGTATCGGGCACATCGAAAAGGTGTGGATATTTCTAAAGTGGTTATATCAGCCAAAGTAATATCAACAAACAATCCTGAAATTACAAATAAGGTTATCCGTGGAACGAATCGTCAAAATATAGTGTATGATGAAGCGTTTGAATGCACAAGACAATTCCACAAAGAATTGGAAGAATTATTTGAGGCATTATCAGCCGAATATCCGGATAATAGAGTTTTTTATGAGCGGAGATCAAAACAATTTGCAGATAATCCAACTGTTAAATCCTATGAAAAGATATCCTTTAGAGCTTTAATTCAGAGCTTTGTCAGTATATTCTTGTATTGTCCTCATAAAGGACATAAACATGAATCAAAGCTGTTGCAGGAGTTCAATAACAAGATTTTTATCGATGCACAGTCGAAATTACCATATTATGTTTCAAGTCTGATGTATTCTGATATGGAACAACTGTTAAGAAAACATACAGAATATAAAGATCTAAAAACATATAAATTTCAAATTCTTTTAATAATGCGAGAACTATGTAATCCTGATCGGTTTTCGATTAATGATGAAAAGAATATTGATGCATATTGTAATAAAATCTTGCCAATTTTACATGATAAACAGAAATTGGAAGAGAAATTTCTTTTGGCTATTTCAGAGTTTAAAAGATTATTTGATTCATGGATAGAATTGAAAGGCGAAACATACAGGTATGGTGTGAAAGATGCAGCTGAATTTACAAATTATATGTTAGCTAATATATGCTCATCACGGGAAAATGAAATATTACCATACCGTGGAACTGTAATCAAAGTATCACTTGATAGGCATAAACATTATTACGGATTTATTTCTAAGCAGCCTGTTAATATATTTTTTCATTCCGCAGATAATCGCAATGTTGATTTCTCAAAAGTGTTAAATCGGGATGTTATATACGAAGTGGGATATGATAAAGTAACCAACAGAGAAAAGGCTATAAATATACAAGTGATTTGAAAAGTTCAATAAAGTAGGTGACTACTGTTCAAATAATCATAAGATACTTAGAAAACAATTAGGAAAAATAGGAGAGGAAGAAATGAATTACGTAGGTATAAGTATTGTATTTGGTGTGTTGCTGGCAGTTTTGACTTTGATTATCGAGATTATTACATGGAATATATTTAAAAAAAGGAAAAAGAATGGTTACATCGAAAATAATAATCAAATGATAAAAGAACTGTATAATAAATGGAGATTATTAAAGAATGACCAGTATAAGCGGGAGGAAAAGAACCAATATGTTAATATTATAAAAAGTAAAGATATGGATGAAATAAAACATGCAAGGAATTTGTTGAATAGCCCCCTTGGGGAGATAGCATTTTGGGGAATACTCTTTACAGCTTTTACTGCAGCCTTATCTAAGGTAGTGTTATTAATTAGCTATATATATGTAGCTGAATTGCCAATTTTAGAAGAAAACATACCGAATGCGGCTTCTATTATAGGGAACTTTGTAATGATTCCATTGCTCGGGATGATAGTATTTTTCATATACAAAAGTATAAATAATTATCAAAGAGATAAGTATTTAATTGGCATTATGGACGAAACGATTAAAGAAATGGAATATAGAGAAGATAAAATAGAAGCCGTTAAAACAGATTCAGAGGATGATGTAATTGGGCAGAATTTAAGTAAGGAATAATTAATACAACGACAAATACTCCCGAAATCTTACATCCTTATCAAATTTCATTGCCTGCACCCGGCAGGCAGCAGGAGTAATAGCTGTATTGCCATCAAGTGAGAGAATGGCCTCTTTAAGCTTTACAGTATTACCTTTTTCAACGACAATTCCGCATTTGTCTGTGATGCTTTCCGGACTTCCACCGGTGCGGAACGTGATCACGGGAGTGCCACAGGCGAGGGCTTCCAGATTAGTGGTAGGGAAGTTGTCTTCCAAAGTTGGATTGACAAATACAAAAGCACATCTATACCAGTCAGCAAGTTCCTGCTGGCTGGTTGTTTTTTGAAGAGCAGTAATAGAATGACCGTATCTGGATTGAACCATTTTTTGCTGTCGGCAGTTAAGTCCAATCAATACAATGTGATAGGAGGCTGGAAGTATTTGACTCAGCTGGAGAAAATAATTAAGCCCTTTATGCCTGGACCATACACTTGCCACACCCAATATGATTTTGACAGTTGAGGATGAAGCCTGTGGTGCTACCGGATGAGATGACTGGGAAGAAGGGGTGAAAATGGCCAGATTGATTCCGTTTGGGATTACTTTGACAGGGTATTCCTGCAAAAAAGACTGCGAGACAAGCGAGGCCAGCCAGCGGCTTGGTGTAACAATTGTCATATCTTTTACACCAGAGAATGCAGCTTTTTTTAATATATAATTTTGACGACTGTTATCGCAAAACAGAGAATAGGGATAATCACAGCGATAAACAGGACAGTCATGACATCCGATCATCCACCTATTGCAACCTGCATAATCAAAATAGGCGCACTGGCCAGTGAAGGACCAGCAGTCGTGTAAAGTCCATATGATTTTGATGTCATGCTCTTTGATATAAGCAAAGAGCATTTCAATGTTAAGGTAGAAACCGTGCAGATTGTGAAGATGCAGCAGATCAGGGTGAATCTGATCAAGCCATTTCAGAAAGCGTTTTGTTACATATCTTGAGCCAAATCCGCTTTTGCCGGCAAAGAAATTAAGCATTACATGACAGCTAAAGTCTAAGGGATTACCAATCTTGTAGCTTCTGATATCTGCAGGGGAAGAGCCTCTGCCATAGGCAAAATAACAGGTATGACCAGCTTCTTCAGCAAGACGATAAAGATCCAAAGCAATTTTGCCGGTGCTCCCGGTTCCGCATACGGTGTTAATCTGAACAATTTTCATGGTAACCTCCACTTTGTTGTAAATCTCACAAAAGTATGATATAAATAAAAGAGTATATCTATTGTAAACGAAACAGAAAAGAAAGAAAAGTCAAAATGAAATTATTATACCTGTCAACATGGGATTTTTCCAATGAAAAGTCAGATGGTGTCTGCAAAAAGATTTATTCTCAGATTGCTGTTTTTGAAAAACATGGATATGAGGTTGATTTTATATGTCTTAAAGATGGAAATATTTTTTACAAGAAAGGTGGACAGGAAAGAATCATAGGACATGTTGGAAACACCAAGAAGACACCTGCCTATATCAAGATGTATAAATCTCTCAAAAATAAGAAATATGACTGGGTTTATAATCGATACGGTATGATGGACACATTCTATTATCGTGTTCTGAAGAGATTGTACAGAAATGGTGCGAGAATACTGATTGAGATACCTACTTACCCATATATACATGAGATCCCTAATGGTTTATTATACAACTTAATGATTCTGTGGGATCGGATATATATAAAAAAAATGTCAGATTGTGTGGAACGGATTGCAACGTATTCTCTGGATGAACAAATATTTGGAATTCAAACAATTAATATTAAGAATGGCATAGATTTTTCAAAAATTAAAATAAAAGATACGAAAACGCATGATGGAATAATAAACTTAATAGGTGTAGCGCATTTGTCCAAATGGCATGCCTATGATAGAGTTATTAAAGGACTTCATGAATATTATACAACGGCAGCAAATGAAACAATAATTAATTTTCATATTGTTGGAACCGGTGATTCGTTGCAGGAATATGAAAACCTGGTACAAGAATATGAGCTGCAGAACCATGTGTTTTTTTATGGTAATAAATGCGGTGATGAACTTGATGAAATTTACGATAAATGTGATATTGCAGTATCATCGTTAGGCTTGCACAGAATAGGTGTAAAGAATCAGGCAAGTGTATTGAAAAGCAGAGAATATGCTGCAAAAGGAATGCCGATGATTTCTTCTATAGAAATCGATGTTTTCAAAGAGAAAGAATTTAAGTATATACGTTATTTCTCAGAGGATGAGACTCCTATCAATATGAAAAAAGTCTTGGAGTTCTATTCGGAAATAACTAAAGAGAAGAAAGATTTCAGACATGAAATAAGAGAATATGCATATTCAAAATGCGATAAATCAGTTGTAATGATGCCAATAATTAACTATATGAAAGAGATGTAAAATGAATAGAATATTGCACGTTGTTGGAAACAGACCACAGTTTATAAAACTGGCACCGGTGGTCGAAGAATTGAAAAAAAAAGAGACTGAGCAAATAATAATTCATACAGGTCAGCATTATGATTCTAATTTGTCAGATGTTTTTTTTGAAGAATTACATATACCACAACCTGACGAAAACCTGAATATCGGAAGTGGAACACATGCTGAAGTGACAGGGAAAGCAATGATTGCGCTGGAAAAAGTGATTCAGCAATATGCACCGGATTTAGTTGTGGTTTATGGAGATACCAACTCTACTTTGGCAGGAGCATTGGCATGTCGAAAGCTGTATTTTCCATTATGTCATATTGAGGCGGGAACGAGAAGCCATAATAGGGAAAATCCAGAAGAAGTGAACAGAATAATCGTCGATCACATATCAGATATATTGTTTTGTCCGGATAGAGTCAGCGTCGATAATCTGGAAAAAGAAGGTATTACAGAAAATGTCTTCTTCAGTGGAGATGTTATGGAGGACGCCTTTATTAAAACTCCTGTTTCACCAGAAGGCTTGAGGATACTGGAAGAAAACAATCTGAAAAAGAATGAGTATTTTCTTATGACATGGCATAGAGAGGAAAATACAGATTCAATTGAAAGTTTAAATAATATTATTTCACTCATTAAAGAAATTCCAAGTCCTGTCATTTGTCCATTACATCCAAGGACACGAAATGTCCTGGAAAAAACTGGTTTAATGGAGGAAGTAAAAAAAATAAGTAATTTTATATGTATTGAGCCGGTTGGCTATCAGGAAATGGTTACATTAAATAAATATTCCTGTGGTATTCTCTGTGATTCTGGGGGACTTTCCAAAGAGGCTTATTATGCCGGAAAGAAGTGCCTTTTTTTGCTGGATCTGAATGTTTGGCCTGATCTGCTGACAAGCGGCTGGATGAAGAAATATTCCAGAGGAAGTAATAAATGTGATTTGATTAAATGGATAATGGATGAAGAGGTTCCTACTGAAAGAAAAAACTTTTATGGGCAAGGAACTGCAGCACAAAAAATTGCAGCAGAACTGATCAAATTTTTGGAGAGGTAAAGAACATGAGGTATGCATTAATTGGATGTGGCAGGATTTCGCCTAATCATATAGTAGCCGCACAGAAGAATGGACTTGAGATAGTCGCATTATGCGATATAAACAAGGATAGTATTATTGATAAGATAAAAAAATTTGATTTGCCATGCGAGATAAAAGCCTATACAGATTACAAGGAAATGTTGGAAAATGAAAAACCTGAACTGGTAGCAATAGCAACAGAAAGTGGGAAGCATGCGCAGATCGCGCTTGATTGTTTAGAGCATGCATGTAATCTGATTATCGAAAAACCAATCGCATTGTCAATGGAAGATGCAGATAAAATTATTGAAAAAGCGAGCCACCTGCATTTAAAGGTCTGCGCATGCCATCAAAATAGATTTAATAAATCCATACAAAAGATCAGGGATGCAGTGGGAAAAAATCGCTTTGGAAAAATGTTTTATGGTACTGCACACATCAGATGGTGCAGGGATCATGAATATTATGACAGAGCCAGCTGGCGTGGAACATGGGAGCAGGATGGTGGAGCTCTCATGAACCAATGTATTCATAATATAGACTTACTTAGATGGATGATGGGCGATGAGATTGAAGAAGTTGTAGGCATGACAGACAGGCTTCATCATGACTATATTGAGGCAGAGGATCTGGGAATAGCATTGGTGAAGTTTAAAAATGGTGCTTATGGTATCATAGAAGGAACTACAGATGTTTATCCCAAGAATCTGGAGGAAACACTTTATTTGTTTGGTGAGAAGGGAACGGTGAAAGCCGGCGGACAGTCCGTTAATGTGATTGAAGAATGGAGATTTTCTGATATGCTGGATGATCCGGAAGAAGTAAAGAAGAGATTCCACGAAAATCCGCCGAATGTTTATGGCTATGGACATACACCATTATATGCAGATGTAATTGATGCAATTAAAAATGACAGGAAGCCATATGTAGATGCAGGGGCAGGAAAACGTGCTCTGGAGCTAGTATTGGCAATATATAAATCATCATATGAACAAAGCATTGTAAAGTTGCCGCTTGATAGATGTGCGACAGTAGATTTTAAAGGGAAGTTTGATTGATGTGAGGAATTTATGAGTTATTTTATACATGAATCGAGTTATGTGGATGATGGGGTACAGATAGGAGAAGATACAAAAATATGGCATTTTTGTCACATCCAATCCGGGGCTAAAATCGGCAGCAGATGTTCCATTGGACAAAATGTAAATGTTTCGAATAACGTAGTTATTGGGGATGAAGTAAAAATTCAGAATAATGTGTCTGTATATGAGGGTGTGGAGATTGAAAATGGTGTTTTCCTCGGACCATCTTGTGTATTTACCAATGACCTGACTCCGCGTGCCAGATATCCCAAAGGACATGATAATTATAAGAAAACAGTTATCAGAGAAGGGGCAAGTGTTGGAGCCAATGCAACAATTGTATGTGGACATACTGTAGGAAAATATGCACTGGTGGCAGCGGGAGCAGTAGTTACTAAAGATGTTCCAGACTATGCTCTGGTGGCCGGAGTGCCGGCCAGGATTGTTGGAAAAGTAGATGAAAAGGGAAATATCATCAGAAAATGAGGTCTAGTGATGGAATTTCGAGATTTAAAAACACAGTACTTACAAAATAAAACAGCAATTGATTCAGCAATACAAAATGTATTACTGAGCAGTCATTTTATTGGAGGAGAGCCTGTTGGCCAGCTGGAAGAGAAGCTTTCAGATTATGTGGGTGTAAAACATTGCATAACCTGTGCAAATGGAACAGATGCTTTGCAACTGGCGCTGATGGCATGGAATATTGGTAAAGGTGATGCAGTATTTGTGCCGGATTTCACTTTTTTTTCAACGGCAGAAGTAGTTCCGTGGGTGGGAGCGACTCCTGTATTTGTAGATGTTGATGAGAATACATTTAATATATCTGCGAAGTCTTTGGAAGAAGCTGTACAAAATGTGATTAATGAAGGAAAACTAATCCCTAAAGTTGTGATTGCAGTAGATTTGTTTGGACAGCCTGCTGATTTCCCAGAAATAAGGAAGATAACCCAAAAGTATGGTATGTTGTTGCTGGAAGATGGTGCACAGGGATTTGGAGGCAGTATAGATACACAGAAGGCCTGCAGTTTTGGAGACATAGCTACTACATCTTTTTTTCCGGCTAAGCCATTGGGGTGTTATGGAGACGGGGGTGCAGTATTTACCAATAATGATGAATGGGCAGAACTTATCAGATCCTATAAGGTGCACGGAAAGGGTACAAATAAATATGACAATATAAGAATTGGCATGAATTCTCGATTGGACACCATACAGGCGGCAATATTATTAGCAAAGTTTGAAAATTTTGTTAATGTTGAAATTAAGGCTGTGAATGAGGTGGCAAGAAATTATTCAAATCTATTGGGAAATTATGTGGTCACACCTTGGATCAAAAGTGGTTTTAATTCTAGTTGGGCACAGTATACAATTAAAACAAAGAATAAAAAAGAGAGAAATGAAATTCAGGAAAAACTAAAGAAAAAAAAGATTCCCAGCATGGTATATTATGCTAGATCGATTCATGAACAAAAAGCTTTTAATACGAATATAAACTCTCAAACGGAATTGAAAAATTCGGTTTTATTATGCAACACAGTGTTATCGCTTCCTATGCATCCATACTTACAAAATGAAGAGGTGTTGCATATTTCAAATGAAATTATCAGAATCTTAGATAGAAGATAAAATATATTTGCTGTGTTGGAGATAAGACGGAAGAGGATAAAAAATGGTTATTATTCTTGATTACGGTATGGGAAATGTAGGGTCTATAAAAAACATTTTGCATAAGATTGGCGAAAAGGAAGTAATAGTTAGCCATGATATAAATGATATTGAAAAGGCAGATAAGATGATTTTGCCTGGAGTGGGAACTTTTGATTCAGGAATGAATAATCTAAAAAAATTATGTCTTATTGAAATGATTCAAAAATATGCGTTGATAGATAAAAAACCTGTTCTTGGCATATGCTTGGGGATGCAATTACTAGGAAAGAGTAGTGAAGAAGGACAACAGAGGGGATTGAATTTAATCCCGTTTTCAAGTTATAAATTTTCCTTAAATTCGCAGTATAAAGTTCCACATATGGGATGGGATTATGTGAAAATTAAAGATAAAAAGTGTCCATTGGTCAAAGGCTTGGAAAATGAACAAAGGTATTATTTTGTGCATAGCTATTTTGCAAAGTGCGAAGATGAGAAAGATATATTGATGACTTGTAATTACGGACATGAATTTGTTGCTGCAGTGGTTAAAGATAATATCTTAGGAGTTCAATTCCATCCAGAAAAAAGTCACCAGTTTGGAATGAAATTACTGAAAAATTTTTTGGAGGAATATTGAAATTGTTTATAAGACCACGGATCATTCCAACACTTTTAATAGACGAAGGGAATTTAGTAAAAACCAAACAATTTAAAAACCCCAATTATTTGGGTGATCCTATTAATGCTATTAAAATATTTAATGAAAAAAATGTTGATGAATTATGTGTACTAGATATATCTGCATCAAAAAAAGGGAAAGAACCCAATATGGATTTACTTCTTAATATGGCTTCGGAGGCATTTATGCCGCTTAGCTATGGGGGAGGAATTACAGATTTTAATCAAATAAAGGAAATATTTGCCTTGGGATTTGAAAAGGTAGTATTAAATACAGCACTAGTTAATGATTCTAAGTTGGTTACAGAAGCAGTTGAATACTTTGGAAGTCAAAGTATAGTTGCATCTGTTGACTACAAAACGAGATTGGGAAAAGAAAGATGCTATATAAATGATGCAACACAGAAAACAAACTATACACCGGTTGACATGGCTAAATATGCGGAAAAATTGGGGGTTGGAGAGATTCTCTTATACTCTATGGAGAGAGATGGAACTAAAAAAGGATATGATTTAAAAACGATTGCAAAGGTAGTTGGGCAAGTAAAGGTTCCGGTTATTGCATGTGGAGGAGCTGGAAATATTTGTGATTTGCGGGAATGTTTGGAAAAAACTGGTGTACATGCAGTAGCAGCAGGTAGTATGTTTGTGTATTTTGGGACAAGAGATGCTGTCTTAATTAATTTTCCGGAAGAAGATGTATTAATAAAAAATAAAATCTTTAGAAAGGTAGATGGTGGAGATGGGAGAATATAAAATATGCAATAGATGTATTATGGATACTACAAGTGATCCCTATTTGATTCTTGATGAAGAAGGAATATGTAATTATTGCCATGATTATGATAATTCAATAAAAGAGTGGAAAAAAGATAGGGACTGTGGAGAAAAGAAATTGTCAGAAATATTTGACAAAATAAAAGAAGATGGTAAAGGAAAGGAATATGATTGTCTGCTAGGAATATCTGGTGGAGTGGATAGTTCATATTTAGCATACATTGCAAAACAGTATGGTCTTAGAGTATTAGCCGTTCATGTTGATGCAGGCTGGAATTCGGAACTTGCTGTGCAGAATATTGAAAACATGTGTCAGAAGCTGGGATTTGATCTTCATACAGTTGTAGTGGATTGGCCTACCATGAGAGAATTGCAAAGAGCATATATGTTTTCTGGACTAGCTAATTTAGATGTTCCACAAGATCATTGCTTTGTTGCAGCGTGTGAAAAAATGACAAAAAAATTCCACATAAAATATGTTTTAAATGGATCCAACTATGCAACTGAAGGTATTCTGTCTACTGCATTTCAATATACATGTAGGGATTGGAAAAATATTAAGGGAGTGTACAAACGCTGTGGCAGAGGAAAAAGTTTGAAAAAATATCCTCATCAAAATTTTTATCAAATGTATGTTGAAAGTCCTATTTTAAGACGGGTAAAAATTGTACGTCCTTTAAATTATATTGATTACTCAAAGAAAATGGCAATAGAAATTTTAGAAAAGGAATTTGGTTGGAAATATTATGGAGGAAAACATTACGAATCCCGATTTACTAAATTTTTTCAAGAGATATATTTACCACAAAAGTTTGGTTGGGATAAAAGACGGGATCATATATCCAGTTTGATTGTTGGTGGTGAAATGAGCCGGGAGGAAGGGTTACGGGAAATACAGGTTCCTGCAAGTTCTCAGAATGAGCTGGAAGAAGAAAAAGAGTATGTTTTAAAAAAACTTGATATATCGGAGGAAGAATGGAAAAGTATATTAGCAGCACCTATCAAAACTGAAGACGATTATCCTAATAACAAGAGATTAGTAAAAAGATGCTTAGAAATTAAGAAAAGATTATTTGGAAATACAAGTTGGCTGTAAAAGACATGTAAAACTGGTTGAGGGAGTTCTTTAGGTAACATGGAGAAAAGAAAGCTTTATATTTTTACACAACAGTATCCATATGAGCGAGGAGAGGAAACATTTATTGAACCGGAATTAAAAGCATTAGTACAAAGTAATAAATTTGATATTACAATTATCACAAATGGCAGGAAAGGTAAAAATAAAATTTTTACAGTAGATGAATGTGTGAAATGCCGGTTAATACCTCTGGTTTCGCTTGTTAAAAGACCGTTTTTGGCAGTAAAGTATGGTTTTCAATTTCTCTTCTCAAAAAAGACTCGAGCAGAAAGAAAAGCAATATTAGAATGTTCAAAATGTTGGGGAAAATTTGTTGACTCTCTTCTGCTTTTCCTATATGCACAGATGTTTTATTATGACATTAGTCGTTTATCGATAGATTTGAATGATACTATACTATACACATATTGGTATAACATACAGACACTAGCAATTGCCTTGCATAAGCAGGAATGGAAAGATATCAGATTGATTTCCAGAATACATGGTTATGATCTATATGATGAGAGAGCGCCACATGGGAGACAGCCGTTTCGAACATTTATTAAAGAGAATTTAGATAAGCTGTTTTTTGTAGGCAAAACAGGATTGGATTATTATGCCCAAAAAGAGGGGAACAGTTATAAGTATGTCTTGAACTATTTGGGGACAATAAATAGAGACCAATATGAGGCTATATTAAATAGTCAGAACTCATATGAAGGATGTCTGATTGTGAGCTGTTCGAATATTATCCCATTAAAAAGGATTAATCTTATTATTGAAGCAATGAGCTTGATTACAGAATTTGATATTAAATGGATTCATTTTGGTGATGGCTCTGATAGAGAGAAAATAGAACAATTGGCAAAAGAAAAATTCAGTAATAAAGAAAGTATCACTTATTGTTTTATGGGGCAAACGAAAAATGAGGAGATAATGAATTATTATAAGAATAATAATGTTGACTGTTTTATTACCACAACGCAGTCAGAAGGATGTCCAGTATCTATACAGGAGGCAATGTCATATGGAATTCCGATAGTAGGGACGGCGGTGGCAGAAATTCCCTTAATGATACAGGAAAATGGTGTCTTGTTGAGCGATAATCCCCAAATAAAAGAAATAACAGACGCTATTATCCAAGTATATTCTTTGCCAGATGAAAAAAAGAAACAAATGCGAAATCAATCAAGAAAGTTATGGGAAAAATATTTTGATGGCAATAAGAACCATGAGGAATTTATTCAGTATCTTTTAAGATTATAGAGCGAATGGAAAAGAATAGGAAACATATAGATGAAAATAGGATTTGCAACGTCAGAATTTGTTACAGAAAATATGAAAGGTGGACAGGCATATTATTTGGCTAATGTTTCTGAGATGTCATCGATGCATGGGCACGAGGCAATAATTATTGTTCCTTCTGAGCAAAATGAAGAAGTTGAATGGAAACCGGGAATAACAGTATATAGAGTAAAATATAAAGAAAAAATATTTCATAACCATATTAGCAAATATAATCTTATTGGGAGAATTTGTGAAACATTTTGGAGTTATGCAGGTGTCAGCATTATTGTTAATCCAAAAATAAGAAAGCTTTATAAAGAGAATAAAATTGAAGTGGTGCAATACAGCAGCTTGAGAGGAATACCTCTGTTTATGAGCCAAAAAATACCAAGCCTTATTCGCTTATCAACGCATCCCGTATATTGTAGATGCGCGGCAAGGGAAACTTTTAATATAGAAGAAATAGATAAAGGGTTCACTTTACTAGAAAAATATGGCTGAATTCTTTTAAGTGGGCAGATTGTATTTTTGACCCTAGTAGAATGGTAGGGCAGGCGATGGGCGAAAAAATAGGAAGAAATAAGTATTTAAAAGGGAAAAGTTATATATTATTTTTTGGTACGTTAAATTATATCAAAGGTAGTTATGATAAAAAAAAAGAACTCTTAGATCAGTATGAAAATCAAGAGATATTTGATGTATACACAAGAGGATTCTTAGGGGCAATGTCAACGTATGTTATCAGACAGAATTATTTCGAGGTAGGTTCTCCGCTTCTGGATATAGATTTTTTGGAAATGTGTTTTAGTATTCCTATAACATACCGAAAACAGCATAATAATTATTTAAAGTGGATTAAACGATATTATAAGGGAGCAACAAAGTATAGATGGGAAAATGGGCTGGTGTGCCGCCGAAACAGGAGTTTGCCTAGATTCGAGATGAAGCTTTTGCTGTTCGAAAAATTAAAAGAATAATAAGAAGTTTCTTTGGATATCAAATTAATGACAACATGAACCCAATAGACTTTTGGTATAAAAGGGATAAAGAGGCGCAACGATTTTTGAACAATACTTCAATGATAATATAAATAATACATGCATTACATGTGAGCTAAAAAAAGATGTGACCCAGTTATTTAAAGAAGGAACTGGAATTGAGAAAATACAGGCAATAACAGTTTGGAAAATGATAAAGTTGTATTTGGGGGAGAAAGAATAGTGGACAAAGAATTGATTTCGGTCATAGTACCTGTTTATAATGTTGAACAATATGTTCAACGGTGTGTGAAGTCAATTATAGAACAAACATATACAAATCTTCAGATTATTTTGGTTGATGATGGATCAACCGATGGATCAGGTGTGAAATGTGACGAATTAGCATTACTGGATGAGCGAATTGAAACGATACATAAAGAAAATGGGGGATTGGCTGATGCAAGAAATGAGGGAATATGTCATGCCAGAGGCGAATATGTAGGATTTGTTGATAGTGATGATTATATTGAACAAGATATGTATGAGACTTTGTATGCCTCAATTATTATGAATAGGGCAGACTTTGTATCGTGTGGTTATTTCGAAGAATTTCAGGATGCAGTCTCAATAAAATGCAGTAGTCCTAAAATCAAAGTATTAGATAAAAGGGGGGCATATATGGAACTGTATTCCAGAGATGGCAGTTTGGGATGCAGTTCATGCTGTAAGTTATTTAGAAGCAGATTATTTGATAGTGTTAGATACAAGAAGGGAATTTTAAGCGAAGATTTAGATTTGATATACCGAATGATAGATATATCAAATTTAATAGTCTGTGTAAATGCCACAAAATATCATTATGTACACAGAGAAAATAGCATTACAACATCTTTATCAGATACACATATTACTGATGTAATTTTGATTTTTGAAAATATGATATCATTCATTGAAAAAAAATATCCGGAAGTGCTGAAAATGGCATATGCGTATCGGCTTTCGTGGATGATTGGAATATATAAAAGTGTATATAAATCTAGAAAATCAGGATATCAGGAATTGGAAAAAAAAGTTCGGAAAGTATTGTATAAGGACATAGAGCATTATAGAAATAACGAATATGTATACTGGGCTGATAGATTGCTACTAATGGCGGCAATAGTACATATTTTTGGTATGGTAAATTTAGTATTGGGAAAAGGGGTTGTTCTGTATCATAAATTGAAAAGGCATTTGGGGCAACATGAGTTTTAGATATAATGCTTGGTAAATCTGTTCCTATTTGCATTATGATTCTAGATCATAGAGGGAGAAATCGAGAAATGAAATTTAATGGAATAAGACACGTTAAAGAATTGATTATGAAAAGCACTCGATTATTGATGGGATTTTTTATGGAAATGCCAGAAGTAGATAGTATTGTGATACGAGCACAGAGATATCTACATAGAATTACTTCTTGCTATCCATATGCATATTGCCGTATAAAGAATAAAAAAGCAAAAGACAAATATTGTGTTGTTCGATTTTCAAGACCGCAGTTTGAAATGTTTGCTGCGGGAATACAGTATATTTTTGCTTACTATGAATTGATGGGACGGGGATATATACCAGTCATAGATATGGAGTATGAATATTCATATAAGCACGGTGTAATTGGAGAATTTAATATATGGGATTCATGTTTTCAACAGACAGTTACTGCAAAGGATGCCAACAAAGGTGAGTTTATTGTGATGACGGGCGATATATTTCCTGATTTATATAGTAAAAAACTGTGCAAAAAAATAAATGGAGATAAATTTGATCACTGGGTACATTTGTATAAGGATAATTATAAGGAGTATTACAGGAATGTTAATAAATACATTCAACCCATTTGGAATATAAAAAAAGAGATAATTTGTGAGTTGGATGAGGAAATTGGAAATGAAACTACAGGTAAAAGAGGAATAGGGGTATTTTTTAGGGAGGACTTTACAAATGAAGTGGAATATACGGGAGTGAGAGATGAGGAAGTATTAAATAGGCATCCGCTGTTGCCCTGTGTTAGTGAAGTGGTAAAAATTATTGAGGATAAGCTTTCTCAGTGGAAGTGTGATTATATATTTATTTCGACACAGTATGTAGAAACAGTAGAATATATAAAAGAATTATTCCCAAGGAAAAAGGTTATATGTATTGAGAGAGAACGTAAGCACATTTGGGCAAAAGAAAATGCATGGGATATAGAAGAAAAGGAAAAATACGAGATAGCAAAAATGAATAGAGAAAAAGATGTTGAAAGGGCTCAATCCTACATTAAGGAAATAGTTGCGTTATCAAAATGTAGTTATCTTTTGGGGGGGGGCATCGTCAGGAATGTTGGCGGCTCTAATACTAAATGCTGGCAGATATAATGATATTTGTATACTGGAGGATAAAAGAAAAATAACACGTTATTAGCAGTAAAGTGAAATTTAGCATACGGTAGCCTATCTCGGACAACTAGAGACTGAAAAGAGAAAAAGGTATATAGAAAGAAAGGAATTTGCTTTTTGCAGTATAAGTGAAATGAAAGTTGTAATATTAGCAGGTGGAAAAGGAACAAGAATAAGTGAAGAGTCTGTTGTAAAACCCAAACCTATGGTGGAGATTGGGGATAGACCAATTTTGTGGCATATTATGAAAATTTATTCCTATTATGGATTTAATGATTTTATTATTTGCTGCGGATATAAGGGATATGTGATTAAAGAGTATTTCGCAAATTATTATTTGCGTATGTCAGACGTGACATTTGATTTTCGTAACGAAAATCAAATGATGATACATAGCAATATTGCAGAACCATGGAAGGTCACACTGGTGGATACAGGTTTGGAAACTATGACAGGTGGAAGAATTAAAAGAATACAGAAATATATTCCGAAGGGAGAAAGTTTTCTGATGACCTATGGAGATGGGGTTTCTGATATTGATATAAACGAACTGATTAAATACCATAATGAAAAAAAAGTAACAGCTACAATGACAATTGTTCAGCCAGATGGCAGATATGGAGCGGTAGCTGTGGATTCGCTATCTGGTAAGGTGCAAAGGTTTGTGGAAAAACCGGTAGGAGATGGAGGATGGATTAATGGGGGCTTTTTTGTACTCGACTATGATGTGTTTAATTATTTAGATAGTGATTCGTTGGTATTTGAGAGGGAACCATTAGAAAAGCTAGCGTTAGAAGGAAAACTGGGTGCATACAAGCATGACGGATACTGGCAGTCTATGGATTCGCTTAGGGATAAAAATATTTTGGAGGAAGAGTGGAGAAGGGAAAAGGCAGCATGGAAGGTTTGGTAGATAGAAGAGGAGAGGATAACTTTAAACTACTGAGTATATATATCCCAACTTATAATAGGGAGAAGTATATTTTGCAGCAACTGAAGTTTCTGATAAACGAGTTAAAAGATGTAAAAGAGGAACTTATAGAGATAGTTGTGAATGACAATTGTTCTACTGATAATACCGGAGAAGTAGTGAAGCAAATCATAAAGGGGACAAAGATAATATATCATAGAAATGAACGTAATTTAGGGATAGTACGTAATTTATATGAAGCGGCTAATTATACAACAGGGAAATATTTGTGGACGATAAGTGATGATGATATACTCTGTGAGGGAATAGTTAAACATGTTGTGTCAATATTAGAAAATGATGTAGATATGGGCTATATATTTTTGAACTATGCAGCAATCGAGGACAAAGATATATCTGCATATAGTGGAAGGGGAGGAAAGATTGATGATGGAGCTTACCATATATTAAATGAAAGAATTAAGGAACTGCCGGCAGTTATATTGATGTCCGCATCAATTTACACGAGAGCAGCATTTATAAAAAGTACGCAGGTATTGCCTTTGGGATCTGAGGAAGCATATGGAATTAATGGATATGCGTCATTGGCAAGTATGAAATTTGGAAAATCATATTTTGAGAGAAAGGTATGGGTATATTGCAATCCCACAAATAAAAGTTGGAATGATATTGTGTATGAATCCAATATGGGGATGCTGAGAATGTTCCGAAAATTATGTGAAGTAGGCTATACAAAAGCAGATGTTTCAAAGATTTACCATATGTGGATATCGCAAGCTTTGGTGGCTGGAAAGATATTGCATAGAATGACGATAACAGGAGATGTTAAAAGATATTTGAAAGATACAGGATACTGCATGAGATATGCACCTGATAATGTGGTTAGAATATATACTTCCCTAACTTATAGAAAGATAAGAGGCTGGATATTTGCCAATAGAGCATGGAAGTGAATAATGAATAGTATAGTGAAAATATCAAACTTAAATCTTGCGAATATAAAGGTGATTGAGACAAATCATTTGACCGATGAAAGAGGCAGTAATGATAAGCTTTTTTCAGAAGCAGATTTAAAAGCAAATGGCATAGAATTTTTACCAAAAGAATTGTTGCTGATACATAGTGATAAAAATGTTTTGAGAGGATTGCATTTTCAAAGAAAATACGAGCAAAGTAAAATAATATCATGCACCAAGGGGAAATTATTCCTAGCCATTGTAAATATAAATCCTCAAAGTATGGATGCTGGTAAATCCTGTACTTATGTTTTGGACGAGGCAAAATATCATATATATGTTCCTTGTGGATATGCAGTGGGAACATATGCGGTAGAAGATGCTGATTTTATATGTATGTGTGGGGAGAATCCGTTTGTTCCGGAATATGCAAGTGGAATTAGATGGAATGATCCGACAATTAATATAAAGTGGCCAATAGAGAAGGATCGGGAGCCGATTATTTCAAAAAAGGATCAAAAGTTACCAGCGTTTAAAAACGGTGCAGAAGAAATGGAAGATTATGAAGAGAAATAAATGTATAGTGTGCAATGCAGAATTGTATAAATATCCTATATACATATGTAAAAATATGCCTGCAGTATCACAGAATTTGCCTACCAAAGAAATGCTCAAAGAAGATAAGCCAATAGATTTCGAATTGTGCCAGTGTTCTGGGTGTGGGCTTGTGCAGTTTAATAATGAACCGGTTCCTTATTATCGTAATTCTACCCGAGCAGGAGAACGATGTGATGTATTAGTTCAGTTACGGAAAGAGCAATATACATACATGATAAAAAAGTTTAATCTTTCAGGAAAGAAGCTTGTTGAGATTGGGGCAGGAAAGGGGGGATTTCTTAAAACGCTGAAAGAATTAACAGATTATAATATAAAAGAATATGGGTTGGAATATAATGAAGAGTTTGTGAAAATAGCTAGAGAGATAGAAGGGGTTAATGTGCAACAGGGGAACCCGGAATCGGCAGATACAATTATTGATGGGGCGCCATTTGATGCATTTACATCATTTGCGTATCCTGCAAGATTGATCGATCCAAATGCAATGATGCAATGTATATATAAAAATACTACAGACGATGTAGTGGGATTGATTATGGTGCCGAGTATGGAACATCTCCTGAGTACTGTGGGTTATTATGATATTACAGCAGATCATATAGCGTATTATGATATTGAAACATTGCGTTTCCTGTTGCAGAAGAATGGATTCGAGGTTATTGAGCATGGTGAGACTGCAGGTATTTATTTATATGCATATGTAAAAAAAAGAAAAAAATATGATTTGGAAAATGCATGGAAGAACGTTGGGCTATTAGCGAATGAAGTGTCCTCCTTTATAACAAAAGAGAGAAGACTTGGGAAAAAAATTGCTGTTTGGTGTGCTGGACATTTTGCATTTACTGTACTTGCGATGATTGAATCCCCTAGGGATATAGAATATATTATTGATAATGCAACGTTTAAAATTGGTAGGTACTCGCCAGCTACGCATGTACCGATTTATGGTCCTGAATATTTTAAAAAGAATCCAGTAGATATTATTATGATTCTTGGACCGATATATGTTGAAGAATTAGTAAGAGAAATTCGTACGAAGTGTTCTGAAACAGTTGAAATAGTTACAGTTGATAAGAATGGTTTACATTTGAAGATCGGAGAGTGAATTTGAAGGTTTCAGATTATATAGTGCAGTTTTTAATAGATAAAGGAATAACAGATTTGTGGGGGTATCCAGGAGGATCGGTAACAAATCTTACAGATTCTTTATATAAGAGAAGGAAAGAAATAAGAGCACATGTAGTATATCATGAGCAGGCTGCGGGTTTTGCTGCCTGTGCCTATGCAACTAGGAATGAAATTCCAGGAGTAGCTTATTCCACAGGAGGTCCGGGGGCAACAAATCTTATTACAGCGATAGGACATGCTTTTTATGACTCTATTCCAGTTATTTTTCTTACTGGAAATGTAAATACATATGAGGGAAAAGGTGAACTGAAAATACGACAAAAGGGATTTCAGGAGTCAGACATTATTTCTGTTGTAAAACCACTTACGAAACTGAGTATTTATGTTGATGATCCGGGTAGAATTAGATATTGTCTTGAACAGGCATATTATTATGCAACAACGAAAAGACCGGGACCGGTTTTAATAGATCTTCCGATGAATGTTCTTAGGGCAGAAATCAATCCAAACGATCTTATCTCTTTTACTTGTAGGGATGAAGAATCTGGTAATAAGGAATTTGGTGCATATGTTGAAGGGGCGCTAAATAATGCGAAAGCGCCGTGCCTGTTATTAGGAAACGCACTAAAAAAGAAATCACTGTACTCTAAAGTGAAAAATGTCATTGAAAATATGAAAATCCCATATGTTACCAGTATGATAGCGTTTGATGTCATCGAGCATAATGAATATTATGGAGGATTTATTGGTGCATATGGGATGCGAAGTGCTAATATTATTTTAGCAAAATGCGATCTTCTTATAGCAATTGGAACGAGACTAGATCAGAGGCAGGTTGGAGCAGTGAGAGAAAACTTTGCAAATAATGCCAAGATCATAAGAATAGATATCGATGAAGGAGAATTGGAATATAAAGTTCATGAGAATGAAAAATCTTTCTGTATGGATGTGGAGAATGCACTGGATGATTTACTGAAAATAAAGATAAATAATCATTTCTTTGAATGGAATAATAAATGCCAAATAATTAAGAAAAAACTTGAAAATATTGATAAAGCACTCCCAACAGAATATATAAAAAAAATAAGCGAATTTGTGCCGGAAAATGCTATGATTACAACTGATGTTGGACAAAATATGGTATGGGTACCACAGGGATTTCAAGTGAAAAAGGGACAGTTTTTTATGTTTTCAGGAGGTATGGGTGCTATGGGACATGCCCTGCCAGCTGCGATTGGAGCATGCTATCCAAGAAAGGATAATACTATTTCTGTTTGTATTTGTGGTGATGGGGGATTGCAGATGAATATACAGGAATTGCAATATGTGTTCCGTGAACAACTTCCAATAAAAATTATAGTAATGAATAATTATGCGCTTGGAATGATCAGATATTTTCAGGAACAGTATTTTGACAGTATTTATTTTCAGACAACTGCAGAAGGTGGTTGGTCTGTTCCAGACTTTGTTGAAATTGCAAAAGCATATGGGATTAGAGGACATGTTGTCTATGATATAAGTGAGATTTCCGATTTAAAGAGAGAAATAAATGACAGCAAGCCACTTCTTATAGAGATACGAATGGAGAGTAATACTTATGTTTTGCCCAAGTTAGAGTACGGGTCGCCTAATTATGATCAGCAGCCTTTACTAGATCGAGGATTACTTAGAAGATTGATGGATTTATAAAAGTATGAAGAGAGATTCAAAAAGGAACAATATAGAATTTTATAATGGCAAAAAAGTACTTGTGACGGGTCATACCGGATTTAAAGGTGCGTGGTTAACCTGCATTTTAGATTACTTTGGAGCAGATGCAAGTGGTTATGCACTGTTGCCTGAACGTAATTGTTTGTATGAGCAAATCAATGGCAGCAATATTATCAAAAATTATACTGGTTATTTAGAGGATTTTGAACATTTAAAAGGTACTATTAAATTAGTACAGCCAGAAGTTGTTATACATTTAGCAGCTTATGGTTTTATAAATGAATGCTATAGAGATCCCCGAAATGCGTATTCAACTAATATTATGGGAACTGTCAATCTATTGGAAGCTATTCGGCAGTGTGAAACAATTCGAAGTGTAGTCATATTATCTACGGATAAAGTATATGAAAATAAAGGTGATGGAGCTATATACGTGGAAGGAGATGTGTTGGGGGGAAGTAGTCCGTACTCTTGTAGCAAAACATGTATGGAATTTATAGTTCGAGACTATTATGATACCTACTTTAAGGAGGATAAAAGAAAGATAGGAATAGGAGTAGTTCGTGCAAGTAATGTTTTGGCTGGGGGAGATCATATACAGACAAGACTTATTCCTTCTATATTAAGATCAATCGATGAAGGCAAACCGGTTGAATTAAGAAATCCGGATCAAACTAGACCATGGCAATCAGTGTTGGATGCATTGGATGGATACCTTACGATTGCCAGATACTTGTATATGAAGCCTGAAGATTATTCAGGTGTTTGGAATATAGGACCTACAATTGATGGTATTAAATCAGTGCAGTGGATATTTGATAAAATGGTTTTATATTTTAACGGATTAGAGAAAACTGATACAAAAGGATTTCAAGTTCATGAAACAGCAACATTGGGACTTGATATTACAAAAGCAATTTCAAGATTGGATTGGGAACCAAGGATTTCTATTGATAGAGTAGTGGAATTAATTGTGAATTTTTATAAAGGGCAAAAGAAAGGAAGTCATGCATTGGCTCTGTGCCGTGAGGAAATTAGGGAATATTATGGAGGAACTGAAAATGCGTTGGAGTAGTGAGGAAGAAGCACGAGAAGAAATATTGGCTTTAGTTACAGATTATTATCAACAGTTTAAGAATGACCGGAAAAAATATATAGAGGGTGATAGGATTCCTTATGCAGGAAGGGTTTATGACGAAAAAGAAATGTGTGCACTTGCTGAGGCAACGTTGGATTTCTGGCTTACATCAGGAAGATTTGTTAAACAATTTGAAAATGAATTTGCAAAATGGTTAGACGTAAAGTACGCAAGTGCTGTAAATAGCGGATCATCCGCAAATCTAGTTGCCTTTTTTGCATTGACAGCAGCTGAGCTGGGAGATCGTGCGATTAAGCGTGGAGATGAAGTTATAACTGTAGCCGCCGGGTTTCCGACTACCATAACTCCAATTGTGCAATATGGAGCAATACCTGTGTTTATAGATGTTAAGATTCCATACTATAATATAGATGTTGATATGTTGGAACAAGCATATACGGATAAGACAAAGGCTGTTTTAGTAGCTCACACTTTAGGAAACCCATTTGATTTGAGGAAAGTTAAAGAATTTTGTGATAAGCATCACTTGTGGCTTGTGGAGGATAATTGTGATGCCTTAGGTGGAGTATACAACATTGATGGAGAAGAAAAAATGGTGGGAACTATCGGAGATATTGGAACATCAAGCTTTTATCCACCGCATCATATGACAATGGGGGAGGGAGGTTGTGTATATACAAATAATCCGCTTCTTCATAAACTGATACGTTCTTATAGAGATTGGGGACGAGATTGCGTTTGTGCTGCCGGACAGGATGGCGTATGTGGACATAGATTTGAAGGCCAGTTTGGCGAATTACCGAAAGGATATGACCATAAATTTGTATATAGCCATTTCGGGTTTAATTTAAAAATTACAGATATGCAGGCGGCGGTAGGTTGTGAACAGCTGAAAAAGCTTCCTATGTTTATTCAAAAAAGAAGAGAAAATTGGGATAGGCTTAGAGAGGGACTTCTGGATTGCACGGATAAACTCATACTTCCAGAACCTGCTGAGAATAGTAAACCAAGTTGGTTTGGCTTTATTATGACAGTAAAAGAAGGAGTGGATTGTATTAAGGTTGTGAAATACCTTGAAGCTCATAATGTTCAAACACGCAGGTTATTTGGAGGCAATTTGATTAAGCATCCCTGCTTTGATGAAATGAGAAGAGAGAGGATAGGATATCGCATAGTTGGGAACTTGGATAATACAGACAGGATTATGAGAGATTCGTTTTGGGTTGGAGTATATCCTGGATTAGATGAGAGCAGAATAGATTATATTATTAGGATGATACATGAGGCGCTTGAAATATAATGAGGAAGTGAAATGAAAAGAGTTATAGTTACAGGAGCTTCAAGTATGTTGGGAGTGGCTCTAATTGAAAGGCTGCTACGAGAAGATATTGAAGTAATATACGCTGTGATACGACCACAAAGTCAAAATAAGAAAAGGCGGCGTATTCCTATAAATGAGAGAGTAAAAATTGTAGAATGTGAACTAATAAAGTACTATGATTTAGTAAATCTAATTGATGAAGAATGTGATACATTTTATCACATGGCATGGCCACGAACAGGTACGTACAGAGAAGATTTATCGGATATACTGTTAAAATGTGATGCCATTAAAGGAGTTGCTTATGCCGTGGATGTTGCAGGTAAGCTTGGATGCAACAAGTTTATTGGCGTAGGATCACAGTCTGAATACGGAGTGCCCAAGGATGGATATTATTCGACAGATATGCCGTGTCATCCAGTAAGAGTGGATGGAACCTTACATATGGCAGCTGGAGAGACGGCTAGGATCATGTCTGAAGAACGAGGAATAAGGTGCTTTTGGGTACGAGTCTTCAGTGTATATGGGGTATATGATAGAGATAACTCAATGATAAGCAGTACAATAAATAAACTTCTTTCAAAAGAGCATTGTTCCTTTACCAAGTCTGAACAAATATGGGATTTCGTAAATGTAGATGATGTGGCTGAAGCTTTTTATCTTATTGGTGATAAAGCGAAAAAGGGAGCTGTTTATAACATGGCATCAGGAACATCCAGACCGCTTAAAGAATATTTAGAAATTATTCGTGATATTGTTGATCCAAACGCAATACTGGGAATTGGAGAATTGGAATATCCACAAGATCCTATAATGAAGATGATGGTTGATATTTCACCATTGACGAGAGATATCGGATGGAAACCTAATATCAGTTTTGAACAAGGGATAAGAGAAATTTATGATTATAGAGCAAAGAAAAAGAGCAATGAAAATGGATAAGCTATATGATTTGATAAAAGAAATGAGAAAATATGTAGATAAACCAGAGGATGGATTGCCGGAGGAATTATTTCTTTTTGCAACTGAAATAACTCCGATGGTGAATGTAGATTTGCTTGTTAAAGATGATAGAGGGAGAATACTATTATCATGGAGAAATGACAAGTTCTATGGAGCTGGTTGGTATGTACCAGGTGGAATACTGCGATTAAAAGAAACGTTAGAAGACAGAGTTCGAAAAGTTGCCGAAAATGAAATTTTATGCAAAAATATTTATTTTAATCAGGTTCCAATTGATGTTGTACCAATAATTTGCCCGGAGATGAAACAACGAGGCCATTTTATATCTTTTATTTATGAGTGTAAGCTTCCAGAAGAATTTGAATTGCATAACAGGAAGCAAAAAGGTGAGGCTGGCTACTTACAATGGTTTGATGCTTGCCCTGACAATATATTGAAAGTACATGATTTTTATAGAAAGTATTGGAATGATTTATGACGGTTTCAGAGTATATATTTTACTTTTTACATTCAAAAAATTGCGATACAGTTTACATGGTATCTGGGAGCTCTGCGATGTGGCTGACAGATGCACTCTGTAGAAATAAAGATATGACAGCAGTTTGCTGTCATCATGAACAGGCGGCAGCAATGGCAGCGGATGGATATGGAAGAGTAAACGAAGCGCCAGGGGCATGTCTGGTGACCATTGGTCCCGGTGCGACTAACGCCATCACAGGTGTTGCACAGGCATATCTTGATTCATCACCAATGTTTGTGATATCAGGACAGGCAAATTCCAGATTATTAAATTATGAAATAAAAACAGGTATCAGACAGCATGGAACACAAAGCCTGAATCTGGAACCAATTGTATCACCGATAACTAAATATTTTGTTGCAGTTATGAAGCCGGAAGATATCCGGTTTCATATGGAAAAGGCCTATAGTGAAGCAATGAGTGGGAGAAAAGGACCTGTATGGATAGATGTCCCGGTAGATATTCAGAATAGGCAGATCCCGGAAGAGATGGCAGGTTATAGTGCAGAAAAATGTACATATGATAAGGTCGATTATGATCAGATAGTGCGTTTAATAAAAGAAGCAAAAAAGCCGTTGATATTGGCTGGATATGGTGTGAGAAGCGGAAATGCAGTAGATGAATTGCAGGAGCTGTGTGAAAAAATTCATACACCCGTTGTGCTTTCCAGAGGGGGAATTGATGTACTGGCTTCGGACAGTGAATGGTATATTGGAAGACCGGGAGCTTATGGTGACAGAGCGTCACACTTTGCGATTCAGCAGTGTGATCTGCTGCTTATTCTCGGAAGCAGGTTATCTGTATCGACAATAGGATATTATCCACAAAGACTGGCTGAAAAGGCTGTCAAGGTTATGGTTGATATTGATCCCAAGGAGCTTCGAAAGGAAGATGTGCCAGTAGATTACAAAATTCATATGGATGTAAAGGAATTTATTGGTTCACTGGCTGTGAATCTTCAAGATGAAGAAATAGATTCGCATGACGAATGGGTGAAATATTGTAGAGAAATGAAAGAAAAATATCCAAATGTGAAAGCGGAATATCAGAAGGAGATACCGCTGAATGAATATTGGGTAACGAAAAAGCTTTCAGATCTTGTTGGAAGAGATGCTAATATTATTGTAGATACTGGCAGTGTATGTAATATTGTATCACAGAGCTGGAATTTGAAAGCAGGACAGAGATATCTGATATCAGGTGGATTGTCATGTATGGGATTTTGGGCAACGGCAATGGGAGCAAAGCAGGAAGGAAAACAGCTGATCGCGATAACAGGTGATGGAAGTGCCCAAATGAATATTCAGGAATTTGCAACGCTTTCTTACAATAAGATACCGCTAAAACTGTTTATTTACAATAATGATGGATATATGTTAATAAGACATAACCAACATAACTATATGAATGATCGCTTTCTGGGAGTTGGCCCGGATAGTGGGTTGCAGACACCGGACTTTTGCAGAGTTGCAGCAGCATATGGGATAAAGGCGGTAAAGATTACAGAAGAGCAGGATCTGGATAGCAAAATCACAGAGGTCTTAAATGCAGAGGAACCAGTTGTCTGTGAAATTATGGTACAGGAATTTGCGCCAATTATTCCACGAATTGCATCAAAGGTTATGCCGGATGGGGCATTAAAGGCAGCGGAATTTGATGATTTATTCCCATTTCTCGAGAATGCAGATAAAGTTTGAAGGGGGAGAAGAGGTTAAATGTTATTTAATTCCTATATATTTATACTGCTCTTTCTGCCATTGACATGGGCTGTCTATTTTGGATTGAATTCTCAAAAATGCTTTCGGGGAGCTCAGATAGCATTAATAATTGCGTCCTTTGTTTTTTATGGTTTTTATAATTGGATGTATCTGGTATTGATGTCAGGAAGCATAGTGGTTAATTATGTGGTGGCATATATTGCACATACGGTAAGAAGAAAATGCTCGACTACCGCAGGAAAAGTGGTTATTGCTGTGGGAATTATAGGAAATATTGGCATTTTGTTTTACTATAAGTATATGAATTTTTTTCTGGAAAATGTAAATAGTATGTTTCATACAGATCTAAAGCTTCGAAACATAGTTCTTCCATTAGGCATCAGCTTTTATACTTTTCAGCAAATTTCGTTTCTGATTGATACATATAAAGAGGACATCATATATCATTTTGGAGATTATGCTGAGTTTGTCTGCTTTTTTCCACAGCTGGTAGCCGGACCTATAGTTTCACATGATCTGATTGAACAGTTTACAGACAGGAGCAGAAGAAAGGTTAATTTTGACTTTATTGCAAGAGGACTGTTCTTGTTTTTAACAGGCTTATTCAAGAAAATAATAATTGCAGATACTTTTGCAAAGGCGGCCACCTGGGGCTTTAGCAATATAGATATTATGAGTGGTATAGATGCCGTGATCGCTATGGTCGCATATACGTTTCAGATTTATTTTGATTTCAGTGGATATAGTGATATGGCAGTGGGACTGGCATCCTTGTTTAATATAGAGATACCATATAACTTCAATGCTCCCTACCAATCATGCTCTGTTACAGAGTTTTGGAAGAGATGGCATATTACACTTACCAATTTCCTTACGAAATATGTGTATTATCCCTTGGGGGGGGGTAAACGGGGAAAGGCAAGAACATATGTCAATATAATGATAGTTTTCCTGATCAGTGGACTATGGCATGGAGCAAATTGGACATTTATCATATGGGGAGTAATACATGGGGCTGCCAATGTGGTCAACAGGATATTCAGTACAGCCTGGAATAAAATAACAAAAGGAATACGTTGGTCTCTTACCTTTATATTTATATGCGTAACATGGGTAGTTTTCAGGGCAGATACACCGAAAATGGCTTTGGAATTTCTGCTTAAAGTGTTTTCACAGCATACACTGCAGGTGACACCTGAGCTGGCAGGCTGTTTTGTGCTGCCGGAGGTAGATCTGCTTAAACGGGTATTTGGAATTTATCAGTTTTCAGCAACAAATTATGTGATTATGATAATTGAGATCATGATGGTGTTTATTTTGATACTTAGGGTGCAGCCGTTCGTGACCAAAAGGTTTTGTCCTACAGTGAGTAATATGATAGGGACGATCATATGTCTTACGTGGTCTGTTTTCTCACTGGCAGATAATTCTCCCTTTATTTACTTTGGATTTTAGAGAGTGGTATTATGAAAAAGATTAATGAAAAAAAGTGGGTTTATGGTATTCTGGCTGCCATGGTGGTCATTCTGGCAGGGTGTACGATATTAGTTATCACGATAGATCCTTATCTTCATTATAGATTGCCCCGAAACAGGCTCAGTTATAGTATTACAAATGAGAGATATCAAAATGATGGCATTATCAGGCTTTTTGATTATGATGCTGTGATTACGGGTACATCTATGACAGAAAATTTCAAGACATCACAGCTGGATGATTTATTTCATGTAAAGTCGATCAAGGTGCCTTTCTCAGGAGGGAGCTATAAAGAAATCAATTACTGGACTGAAAGGGCGTTGAAAAGTCATCCGGATATTAAGATGGTTGTTCGAAGTATAGATCTTTCCATGCTGGTACGGGAGAAGGACTATATGTGGTACGAAAGCTATCCGGAGTACCTGTATGATGAAAAGTGGTGGAACGATGTTAATTACTGGTTGAATAAAATGACGATTCTGGAGGGAGTCTGCCAAAATGTTTTTGGTCATTCAATGGTTACCGGACTGCAGAGCACATCTCTAGCCTTATTCTCCTTTGATGAGTATGCTAACTGGAATGACAGTGCAGTCTTTGGAAAAGAAGCAGTGCTATCTGGCTACGAGAGGCCGGATAAGGTAGAAGATACCGTTTATTTATCAGAACAGGAAAAGCAGATCATCCGGGAGAATATAACACAAAACGTAACTGCGCTTACAAGAAAATATCCGGATACGAAATTTTATTTCTTTATCACACCTTATAGTATATGCTATTGGGATTCTTTGCATCAGGAAGGGAAAATCAGTTGGGAGGTTGAAGCGCAGAAAATCGCTATCGAAGAAATGCTTACATCCGACAATATTGAGCTGTACTCGTTTTGCAATGATTTTGAGACAGTATGTAATCTGGGTAATTATAAAGATGAGGCTCACTACGGAGAGGATATCAATGCCCTGATTTTATCTGACATGAAAAATGAAGAATATAAACTGACCAGTGATAATTATGAAGATTATCTGAAAAGCATTTATGACTTTTACAGCACATATGATTATGATACAATATTTACAGATTCATAAGGACTAACAGCAAAAGGGAGAAGGAAAATGATTCTAAGAGCCAAAACTAAGAATCTGTTTAGTGGAAAGGAACTGACAGAGAGACAGCAGAATAACAGTAATAAGAATATGGAAGAAATGGAAGCAGGTAAGACAGTGCTGGAATCCTATCCCAGAAGACTGGTTTTTGAACTGACCAATGCCTGTAATTTGAATTGTATTATGTGCGGAAGAAATGCAGCAGATTTCAAGCCGACAGTTTTTGATATGGATGTATTTCGAAGCTTTGAACCTTTAATGGATACAGTGGAAGAAGTGACATTAATGGGATGGGGAGAACCTACAATTCATCCAAACTTTATTGAGATGCTGGAGATTATAAACAAACATAGTGCCAGAAAGTATTTCTGCTCTAATGGAATGAATTTAAAGAAGATCAAAAATGCGATTTTTGATTATAATGTAGATGTATTTGCTGTGAGCCTTGATGGGGCAACAGATGAGACAAATAGCAGGATCCGCAGAGGATCTAAGATTGATCAGATAACAGAAGATCTGAAGGACATTGTCCGTATCAAAAAAGAGAGAGGACTGAAATATCCATGGATCAATTTTGTTTTCTGTGCCATGAGATCAAATATCAGGGAACTTCCGGATTTGGTCAGGCTTGCCGCTGAAATTGGTATTGAAGAGGTAAAAGTGGTTTATCTTACTGTTTTTGGAGAGGATTTGATGAATGAGTCCTTATGGGGACAGGAAGAATTGGTTAAAGAGGTATTTGAAGAAGCAATTCGTGTTGGAAATGAGCTGGGAATACTGTTAAAGCTGCCACATTATGTGGGAGAAGATGTTGCAGGGGATAAGCTTCACAAAGATTGCTTTGTTTCATGGAGAGATTTTTTCCTTGGTTCAGATGGATATGTCCGTCCATGTATGTCTACTCCTATTCACTTTTTTGCATATGATAAGAATAAGGATTTCATGGAAATGTGGAATGCACCTGAATATCAGCAGTATCGGGCGACAGTAAATGACAGTGAAAAGATGGATAGTCCGTGTAAGCGCTGCTATCAGTCATCGCACTGTAATTGGAATAAAAAGGAGTCCTTTATTCAGGTAGGTGAGCATTTCTCACCGGATTGGGAAAAGAGAAATGAATAAGCTGAAGAGCCTAAAAGAGATTTGGAATAAATACAATTTTATTTTGACAACTTCCCAGAAAAAGTGGGGAGTTGTTGTTATAATTATGACTCTGTTTGGAGCCGTATGTGAAACGCTCGGGGTGTCTATTATATTACCTCTGGTACAGGTAATGATAGAGCCGCAGCAGTTAAGGAGTAATGCGATACTGGCACCGATCATTGCAGGATGGAATCTGGACACAGATGCTTCCCTGATCTGGACGATTGGCGGCTGTGTGATCCTGGTATATTTGTTTAAAAATATATTCTTAACGTTGCTGTCCTATGTGAGAGTGAAATATGCCTGTAAGGTTCAGCGGGAATTGTCAGTAGAGATGCTGGATTCTTATATGAAAAGAGGCTATGTGTTTTTCCTGAATGCGGGGACAGGGGATCTGATGCGGGGAATGTTAAATAGCATTTCCAATACTTACACAGGTTTATATCAGATTTTTAAACTTTTTGCAGAGGCTATGACGATTCTGTTTATTTGCATTTATATCATGCTGTCAGATATAGGGATGGCATTATGTGTTGTATGTCTTGCAGCAGTCTGTTTACTTCTGGTAGTGCTTGTATGTCAGAAGCAGGTAAAGCGGTGTGGAGAGATTTATTATAAGTATAGCGGATTGATCAATCAGTCTCTGATCCAGACCTTTCAGAGCATCAAGGAAATCCTGGTGATGCACAGACAGGATTATTTTATAGCTTCTTATAAAGAAAAATATCAGAAGCAGCAGAAGGGGTTCATTGGACAGACAGTTGCAGCGGAAAGTCCGGCTTATGTGATAGAGGCGATTTGCGTTGGCGGGCTGATAATAGCAGTATGTATAAAGGCGATCGTGGCAGAAGATGCAGCCTCACTGGTACCACAGCTGGCGGCGTTTGCAGTGGCCGCATTCCGGATTCTGCCTTCTCTGGGAAGAATATCTAATAATTTTAATCAGTTTATGTTCTGTGTACCAGGAATCAATGATACTTACGAGAATTTTAAAGAAGTAAGGCAGGATGAAAATACAAGGAGTGCATCTTGTCTGACAGAAAAGAGTAACTGTCAGATAAGCTTCACAAATCAGATTTCTGTAGAAAATATCACATGGAAATATCCGGCAGCAGAAGCTTATGTGCTGGAGCATATCTCACTGGATATCAGGAAGGGACAGGCTGTTGCTTTTGTAGGAAAGTCAGGAGCAGGCAAAACAACTCTGGCAGATGTGATATTAGGATTGCTTAAGCCGCAGAATGGATGTATTAAGATAGACGGTATAGATATTGAGAATATTTCAGGGGAAAGCAGCAGGCTTGTTGGTTTTGTACCTCAGAATGCGAATTTACTGGATGATACAGTCCGGAGAAACGTGGCTTTCGGAATCGAGGATGGTGAAATTGAGGACAGCCTTGTCTGGCGTGCACTGGAGCAGGCACAAATGAAAGAGATAATAGAAGAATTGCCATATGGGCTTGATACGGAGATTGGAGAACGCGGTGTCAGGTTTTCAGGCGGACAGAGGCAAAGATTTGCGATCGCCAGGGCATTGTATAATAATCCGGATATTTTGATCCTAGATGAGGCTACATCAGCACTGGACACAGAGACAGAAAATGCGGTTATGGATGCGATTGATGCCCTGCAGGGGCATAAGACGCTGATTATAATAGCACACAGACTGACGACAATTAAGGACTGTGATATTATTTATGAGATAAAGGATGGAAAGGCGTTTGAAAGAAAATATTCAGAATTAGTGTGACAGTAAATAAAAAGCAAAGGGGTGTGAAGACTAAAATGGATCTGAAAAGAATAGCATTTAATAATTTTAAGTCGTTGTATCAAGCATCATTTGAACCGGGAAAAGTGAATGTTTTTATAGGAGCCAATGGTGCTGGAAAGTCAACCGTTCTGGAGGCGATAGGACTTTTGAGTGCAGCAATGACGGATAGGGTGAATGATAACAGCCTGCAAAGAAAGGGAATACGTCTAAGTGCAGCATCTATGTATAAATCGAAATTCAAAAGTCTGAAAAGAGTACCATTAAATGTTTCATTGTCATTGGAATGGGAAGAACAGGAAATGGGATCTTTTAAATATGATGTTCATTTGATGCCGCCAGGGGATTCAGGAGAGGATTTTTGGAAGTATCATTCGGAGGCTTTTTTGCATAATGGAGAGCGAAAGTGGGGAAGGAGTAACGCATCTCAAAATCCGGGTAATAATCACATAGGTTTTTTTCTGATAGATGATGATCCGGAACTGGAACAGGGAAGAAATATTGCAAGATCCTTTGAAACCTATGGAATTTTTCAACCTAATACACCAACTTTGAGAGGAACAGTAGCAGATCCTAATCAGGTAGTTCCAATAGGACTTGGGGGAGGAAGATTGGCAGAGGCCATACAGGATATTCTTAGTAAAAATGGGGATGATATAATGTTTGGCAATATGGATCTTGATGATGTGCTGGAGCTGATTGATTGGGCTTCATATATATCTGTTAATGTTCCGACCAAAACCCGTATTAATCCGAGTGTTCCTATGACCCGTCAGGTTATAGAGTTTTCAGATTATTTTTTGAAGGAAACAGCAAAGTTTACAGGATATGATGCCAGTGAAGGAGCGTTATATGTGCTGTTTATGTTATGCCTTGCAATGCATCCTAAAGCTCCTTCAGTTTTTGCAGTGGATAGTTTTGATCATGCATTAAATCCAAGACTGGCGAAACGACTGATGCAGATATTCAATGAGAAAATAATAGAAAATGATAAACATGTATTTCTGACAACACATAATCCACTTGTGCTGGATGGGTTAGATCTTTTAAATGATGATATAAGATTGTTTACAGTTGAGAGAAACAGAAGTGGTTATGCAGAAATAAAGAGAGTAAAAATAACGAAAGAAATGATAGATGAGGGACAATCGCTATCAAGACTTTGGATAAATGGGAGACTTGGAGGAATTCCAAACAATATATGAAAAATATAGGAATTGTGTGTGAAGGACCAACTGACTACATTATTTTAAGAGATATAATTGATACCATAACAGGAGAAAATCATTATTATATGCAATTGCAGCCAGAACCGGATCTGACAGGAAAATATGGAAATGGGTGGAAGGGCGTTTGGAGATGGTGTCATGAGCATGCAGATGATAAGAAAAGGTACATGAAAGAAATTGAACCAATACTGGATCTACTGGTTATTCAAATGGATGGTGATGTTTCTCGAAAAGAAAGAGAAGTACATTGCGGATGTGAAATGGCTCAATGTCAGCGGAGGAAAAAGTGTTTTCCACTTGATTGTGAGAATGAAAAAGATTTTTTGGAATTTTGCCCAATTGAAATGCCGTGTGGAAAACATGAAAAATCCGTAAAAGGGTATATTGACCATTTAGAGATAATTATTCAGGAGCAGTTAAAGGATCTTGATGATGTCTGTATTGCAATTCCGTGTGATAGTACAGAAGCGTGGATAGTTGCCGCCTGTGATCAGAAACAGGAATCTGAAAAAATAGAGAATCCTTGGGAGAATTATATAGCACGGGGAAAGCAATATCATGGTATACGGATTAAAGGAACAAAAAAACGGAAAAAGGTCTTTCAGGAATTGTCTAAACAGGTTTGTACACAGTGGGAAATGGTTACCACATTGTGTATGAGCGCAAAGAGGTTTGAGGATCAAATATTGAAATTTTCTTAATAAAGAATAAGAAGGAACCTATAGATGAAAAAGAATATAAGAACAGATAGACTGGTAATACGTGAATATATAATCAGTATTCTCATATTCAGCGTAATTGTATTCGGATTCTTAATTGGAACGGGAACATTAACCTCAGGAATTCATTTGACAGATGATCATGAATTTTTCTCTATTCAGAATGAGATTGAGTCAGAAGGATTGGGAGTGTGTAAGGCAGTAGAAGCGGTAATCTCTATGTGGCTGTTATATGTATTTGCGAGAAAATGCAGGTTGGTAAAGTGTTTTCCATGATGGTTTTGATTGGTATGGCATTATTGAGAACATATGAATTAAGCAGAAAACGAAATGCTTTTAATATTATAAGCTTTTTAGGAATCCTTATATTAATGTCTCTGCAGAAGGAAAATTTAAAGATTTCTTTGTGGTATTTATAAAAAACATATAGTGGAAATTTTGGTGGTAATTGGTATATTGCTGACAGAGTCTTACGAATGCCTGCTTACCGTATATTATGCTTTTGGCAATAGAGCAGATATGGATATAGCAAGTGTGATGATATCAGCAAATACGAAGAAAATATAGGGGAATTGAAGAAGAATGTGAGAGAAATATTTATAGACCGAAGTATGAAATAGAAAGTAAAATACTGCATAATGACATGGGGTAAAGACTAAAAATGAAAAAAGTTATAACAGTAATAGTTGTGATATTGGTACTAAATGCGTTATGCTTTGGCTATTATAATCCATTGCATGGTTCAGATTTAAATAGTTATCGGCTGGAACCGAATACAGTTGGTATCAATGCAGTAGAAGGTCTGGGCATTATGTATGCAGATAAAAATGGATTTAGTAATAGAGATCTGCCATTGGTGGATAATGGTTATATACTGGTCATGGGATCGTCTTACTCAAAAGGTGATCAGGTATCTGTTGACAAAAGATATTCTGATCTTTTAAATACATACTTAGGTTATTCAGAAGAATTGGGAGTATATAATCTGGCATACAATGGTGGGAAATTTGATGATATCGTTAAAAATTTTAAAGAATTAGTAGAAGAGTTTCCGAATTCAAAAACGGTCATTATTGAAGTGACAGACTCTCAGTTACAGTTAAGCCAGGCGGAGTGTGAAGAGGCATTAAATCAGGTGCAGATGAAAGACAGTATAACCGGAGAGGCACTAAGCAGGCACGATTTAATGGGAACTGTTAAGGCGGGAATAAAACAATATTGCCCGCTGTTACTGCTTTATGTAAATCAATACATACAGTGGAAGAATGCGTATACGACAACAAAGGAAGGATATAATACAGATCAGCAGAATTCAGAACTCGAAGAATATAGAAAACAATGGTATAAGGATGCTCTTTCCCTGATTCGAGGAGAATATGAAGGTGAGATGGTGGTTGTTTATCATAATGGATTTTCGCTGAACGAGAATGGAAAGATGAGGACAGAAGATTCACAGGTAAAGGCAGATTTTTTTAAAGCCTGTGCAGAGAATGATATCATCATGATAGATATGACTGAAATTATGAATGAACATTTTCAACAGAGCAGAGAAATACCATATGGGTTTTGGAATACTGCTATGGGAACTGGCCATTTAAATGAAGCAGGACACCGGCTGATTGCACAGACGTTGTATACGTATTTGAAGGGAAAATAAGATGAATTTTGCAACATTGGAATTTTGGATACTTGTCTGCATAACAACACTCGGATGTAGACTAAGTAAAGACCAAAATGTGAAGCTTGGGATACTTGCCGGGGCGAGTATTATTTTCTATTTATGGTGGGATTACAGATTCCTGATTTTGTTAATAGGATATACAATGGTAACCTATGCAATTTCCCGGAGGATTAAACCAGGAGAGAAAAAGTATACTCTATTATTTGTGATAATCTCATTGGGAATGCTTGGGTGGTTTAAATATTACAACTTTTTTGCAGAAAGCTTCAGTTATTTTAGTACAGCAAACACAAAGGTGCTGGATATTGTTTTGCCGTTAGGAATATCTTTTTATGTTTTAACGGCAATAGGATATATTTTGGACATATATTATGGGAAATACACCGTTGAAACCAGTTATATGAAGGTTTTGGTCTTTCTTATCTTTTTCCCGAAAATACTTTCCGGACCGATTGAGAGAGGTAATGTATTTTTTGAGAAGCTTGAACACATGAAAGTACTGACAAGGAACAGACTTTCCACGGCAATGCAGATTATATTATTTGGACTGATCAAGAAATTAGTTATAGCAGACAGACTGGGAGCTGCGGTAGATGCGGTATTTGAACATCCGGAAATATATGCAGCACCTGCATTAATTTGTGCGAGTATTTCATTTTCAATTCAGATTTATTGTGATTTTTCCGGATATACGGATATAGCAGCGGGTGTTGCATATCTGCTAGGAATAGAGCTGTGTCCTAATTTTAATTTACCATATTGCTCAGAAAATCCGTCAGAATTTTGGAGACGCTGGCATATTTCATTGTCAAGTTGGTTTAGAGATTATGTTTATATACCAATGGGAGGCAGCAGAAAGAAATCGGCATCGACATACAAGAATATTTTGTGCACTATGTTATTAAGTGGATTGTGGCATGGAGCAAATTGGACGTTTGTTTTGTGGGGTCTGATTCACGGAATAGCACAATGTATGTATAAGGCTGTTCATGTAAAAATAAAAATGCCAAGAGGAATAGGGATTGTTTTAAACTTCATCTTCGTGTCAATTGCATGGATATATTTCAGAGCTGACAGCATTGGTATAGGGAATACTATTTTGCAAGGAATTATCGGGGGGGGGCAAAGTGGTGTGAAATACATATATGTATATACTCCGATATATGCAGCACTGGTATTTGGCTGGGATTATTTTACTTATAAGCATCGTAACGGCAATTCAGCGTATATGCAATTGGATTTAAACAAAACAGTCCATTTCGGTATATTTATTGCAGAGGTATTGCTGCTGGTTGCGCTGGCTTACTTTGGAAATGGAGCATTTATTTATAATAAGTTTTAGGGTTGTGAGACTCACAAAAGAGGAGATTGAAATAATAAAACAAATGAAGAAAAATATCTGTTACTATGCTGTTTGCTTGTTTTTGACGTTTACGATATGTATATATGCACCATTTGAACTCTATCTGAAAAATCAGAGTGAGTTTTGGTTCAGTTTATCATTAATCTGGTGGATTCCATTAAGCGTCTTTATAGCTGCAGAGGCAATCGTGTTGTTGATCGGTAAATTACCGATAAGGAAAAATCTGTATGAGGCCTTACTCTTCTCGGCAGCGGTATGCTTTTACATACAGGGAAATTTCCTGAATCTTGATGTAGGAGTTATGAATGGAGCCGAAATAGATTGGAAAGATTATTCTGGTCATATAGCAGGAAGGTTCTTATAGTACGACTTCCGATTCGCTGTCACACCTTTCTACAGGTAAGATATGTCATAATGAGGCAGTGTTACATGAATGGATAAAAAATGTTTCTGAGGACAGACTCTATTTAGATGAGCTGAGAGATAATGGATACAGGTTTTCGATATATACGGAAATGCCAGGATGCCTTCCTAAGCGTTATATTAATGATTCAGAGAATTATCTTGAAGCGCCATTAAAAATTAGTAATACATTACATTTTACATTTGATTTATACCAATTGGTTGTTCTCAGGTATTTTCCAGACGTTTTTAAGTCTGTTCTCTGGATGGATGGGACGGAATTTAATTACTGGAAATCAGTGGAATCGGATTATAATGTATACATAGGGGATAATCTGGGCTTTAAAAATAGCTTGGAAGAAAAGGGAATAAAATCAGGAGGGGATCAAAAGGAATTTAAATTTATTCACTTAAATGGTGCACATTATCCCTATACAATTAATGAATTTGCGGAACCGGTTGCAGAGAATAGCGTTACAGCAGAAGAATGTGCCAAAGGTGTAATGAATATTGTTGAAGAATATTTGAATGAGCTGAAGCAGAATGGGGTTTATGATAAAACCGCGATTGTTATGGTGGCTGATCATGGATATTATTGGGATGGAACGTTGACCAATCCGATTCTATTGGTTATGCCAAGAGAAGCGCATGGGGAATTGACAGTTAATGAAGCACCGGTATGTCAGAGGAGAAATCTTCAGACTGATAGAATATAAGGCTGCTAGCGAAACAAATGATCCGGCATTGTTTGAATTAACAGATGTAGAATACACAATTAATGGAAATAAAATCCAGCATTCAAAGTATTGCAGCCTGTGCAAGGGGGAAGAGGAATATGTACAAAGCGAATACGATCCACCAAGGATTGTACATCATAAGAGCAGAAATTATCCAGATGACTAAATAGAATCATCAGAACTTCAGGAAAAGTGTATTTTCACCCAATTTTTCCCGGAATAGTTTGAAAATTCTGACCTCGTAAAATCGCATATACAGTGCAGAAACACAAAAAAATGCTAATAATCCAAATGCAGAAAAGATAAGTGCATATTTAAAATTGTACCATTTATTCTGACTGGCAGCTAAGGGTAAAATGCCAGTCAGAACAGGTGCATCTGCTGCAGAAGGGTGCTCAGCCAGTTGGGCTTCTTCTGTGGTAACACCGGGAAGCGGCTCTTTGCTTTCCTTTCGGGCACCGAACACACTGCCAAGCAGGGCAAAACAGGAAATGATCAGAATTCCCAGGAAAAGTTCTTTTCTTAAAAATGTCAGATATTTTTTCATAATATTATTCCTCGTTTTGATAAAGATAAATGGAATATCGCCCATTGCTTATGAGCAAACGGTAGTTAGAGGACAGAGCGGTCCAGTCTGATGGAATGTAGATCAGGAGATCCCTGTCACATTCATGACCGGTAAGAAATTCCTTTGACAAGCCATATTGTTGAAAATCCTCGTAGGAGATTTTTTTCCATCTGTTATAATTACCAAATTCAAGATAGTTTCCCTGAAGCAGATTGTCCTGACGTTGTTCTATGAAGACACAGTCTGCACCTGTATACTGGTAGGCAATCTGATGAAATTCTTTTTGTGCAGCGGCATCATAAAACTGTTCGTCGATAAAAGAAATGGTAGGTGTAATTCCAGATATTATCAGCGCAAGAAACAGGGAGAGTGGTAACCAGAGGCAGGGCTTGCTCCGGGTTATTGTTTTTATACAGTCAAGTACAAATATTGATATCAGTACTACATAGGATAAATAAAGCGGTGTAGAGTAGTACCACACATTTTCATCAAGAGTATAGATGATAAGTGAAAACAGAAGTGTAGTGATAAATGTGATCCTGAAGAAGACGGAATGCAGGGGTAATTCTTTTTCTGAGTGTAATTTCGATTTCAGAAAAAGAATGAGTATTAATATAAAAATGGCTAATGCAATATAACCCCGGGAATTAAATAACTGAACATTAAGAAAGTGAATATACTGGGAAAGTTTATTTAACGTCCATGGGTTAATGCTGGTGTGCTTTTGCATCTGATTAAAGAAAATATGCCATATGATCCAGGGAAAAATGATCCATGATAGTATGATCCCCAGAATTCCGATACATACATAATTGCATACATAATAGAGCTTTTTTGTTCTCATTAGATGAAAAAAGGTAAAAAGAGACAGAAGCCCCGCAAAGACGTAAAAATAATAGTGGGTTTGTGAACCCAGGAAGATGCAGAATATCATTTGAAGGAGATCCTTTTTGCCCCAGTACTCATTTTGCAGAAGACTCCAATGGATGTAAAGGTACCAAAGACAGAAAAATGCAAGCATCATATACATTCTAGGAAGTATATACAGCTTCTGAAGTACCACAGTCAGGAAAAGAAAACAAAATGGAACTGCGGATACTGAAAGTTTTTTGTACATTTTATAGAAGAGTGATATGATAAGAATATCGCAAAGGGTAATAAAAATAAAATTAACAATCATTGTATATGTTGGAGAGTAAGTTCCGGGAAAGAATGAACTGACAGTGTGAACCAGAGAATAATACAGTAATGGATGGTTATCGATTCGCTGGTGAAAATATACGGATGAATAGTTAAAACGACTATAAGGCTGTACCATATAGCTTTCCCGTAAAACAGAGGCATTGATCCAACCATTATTTTGTGGAAGCTTTGAAAGCGTAGAGTCAATATACTCAAAGGAATATGGATTGTTGGCAAGTGTATAAGTAAATATGCCATCACCGCCAATAGTCGTATGAAGCTGAAGAAAAATAATAAAGATTAAATGGGCGATGACAATCAAGAGTAAGACTAGTTTTGCATTAGTCAGGTGAAAGGTGTTTCTTTGAGATTTTGTATCTGATATCATAGTATAAAATCCTGTTTGCATTTTAATGTGACATAGTATATTATAACAAATACCAGTGCTGTTTACAACTATATTGGAAAAGTGACGGTAGGAGTAAGGAGAGATAGAAGTATGCTTGCATTAATAGCGGTGATAGTTCCAAGTATAATAGCAACATTTATCGCATATAAGAAGTGCCGGAAATACGGAGGCAAAGAATCTTATATGTGGAATTGATTATGCTTGTAATAACGAATCTGCCAGTATGGGGAATGCTTTGGATAGTGGGGATGCGCCAGTACAATTTTTTCTCGATGAGCTGTCACTTTTTGATAAAATGGCTGCTTTTAGGAACCGGTATTGGCATATTCGCAGTTTCGGTATGGACTAAAATTAAATATGAAGGAATGAAGAAGCTGTGGCAGGATATGAAACAGATTTTTCCAGTAGCAGTTTTCTTTGGGATAACAGTACTGGTATATGCACCGGCATCTTTATATTTGAATAATATTAACGAATTTAATGTAGCGGTATGGAAAGTAGTGCCTGTTTTAGGTACGATAGGAATAATAGGCATATTAATGATTATGGCTATAGGAGGGGGCTTGCTGAAAGGAAAAGGTCTTTTTTTTTATACAGCATGTGTTTTTGCAGTTGGACTTAGTGCATACATACAGGGCAGCTTTTTGAATCCTCAATTTCCGGATATGGATGGGGCAGTTATAGATTGGAATAAGTACCAGAAAAATAATATAATCAGCAGTATTGTCTGGATGGGATTATTTTTAACCATAATCGGATTAGCAATATATAAAACAAAAATGATAGAGAAGGGGATAAAGTATCTTTCTTATTTATTAATTGGAATGCAGATGGTATCGTTAGTGGTTTTGTGTTTCACCTGCAGACTGGATATAACTGCCAATATCCGTTTTTCTAAAGAAGGGGAATTTGAACTAAGCAGAGAAAAGAATATTATTGTTTTTGTAATAGATACACTTCAGTCTGATACATTGCAGAAGTATATAGATTCTGAATATTATCAGGAAGGGATGCTTGATGATTTTACATTTTTTAGTAATACTGTAGCTGGGGGTGCTTCAACTAATGTTGCATTTCCGGTTTTTCTTTCCGGAAATGAGTATGATCCAGAGCAGTCATGGGGAGATTATGCTGGAGAAGTTTGGGCAGATAACGCATTTTTTGAAGCTATGATCAAAAGAGGATATGATATTCGCTTATATACAGATCAGCAGACAGTAGCAGGATTGCCAGAAGATTATGCTGAAAATTATACGATAACAGATGGAGCGAAAATAGAGGATTATACACATTTTCTGAGAAAATTATATCAGCTTGGAGGGTTTTATCTTGCGCCTCAGGCATTTAAGCCTGCTTTATGGATGTCTACAGAACAGATTACAGATAATATTGATTGGGGAGATGAATATTACAACATAAATAATATTTCGTTTTACCGTGATATGATACAGGAAAATGGATTTGAACTGGAGGATAATCCATGCTTCCGCTTATATCATTTGTGGGGAGTTCATAAAGAATTTTGTTCCGATGAGAATTTGAAAGAAGTTACTCCGAATTCGGTTACCGAACAACAGGTAATGCGGGGAGTTGCAAAGGAGCTTGGTATTTATCTGAAACAAATGAAGGAGAACAAACTCTACGATCAGAGTATGATAGTAATTCTTGGTGATCATGGAAGACACGAGGAAGGAAATATTGAGGCAAACGCAGCGATGATGATAAAAATGCCGGGAGAGCAGCATGAGCTGCAATATAGCACGGCACCGGTAAGTTTCCGGAATCTGTATGCTACTTTAGTAGAGGAAGTAGAAGAGGATTCAGCAGCCCATGGAGCATCTGTTTTTGACGTATCAGAGGATAGTGATGTGGAAAGAATGCATACGATCTATGAGACTGTTATGGAAAGGACAGGCACAGAGTTTGAACATTATAAAGGCAGCTATGCGCGATTGATCATACAGGGTGATGCAGGAAGCGGAAATTATACAGAGTGGGATCCATCTGTAATTAATAGGATGGAATACAGTGTAGGAGATGTAATATCGTTCTTGGATGAAAGTGATCCATATGCTGATTATTTTAGCCACAGATTTCTTAAAATGGAGGATGGTGCAATTATTGGTCATGAAGCCAGTATGTGTCTGAATCTGCAGAACTATAATACAAAGGAGCTTGTATTGAAATTGAAGTGTGCAGAAGTTTATGGGAACTCTCAGACAGCCAAAATTTATGTGAATGGGCATAAAATTGGTGAATATGAATTTTTGCAGGATGATACGGACAAAGAAATCAGTTTTGTGGTACCAGTTGAGTATATAGAAAATGACAGAGCAGTTATTCGTATGGTCTTCCCTAAAGCAATTATGTCTAGCAAAATAGAAAAATTGAAACAATATGATAGAGATGTAGCTATTATGCTGGAAGAGATACAGTTGGAAGAATATGACGGTATGATGGTGATGTTGCATAAAGACAAGTTATAGATTATACTAAAACCAATATGATTACAAAGGAGACGGGGATATTATGAAAAAATTAGCAGGACAGGCATTTAAGTTTATCTATTTCTTTAGTTGTTTCTTTACACTGTTTACCAATTATGCGCACGCATATATTGACCCCTCAGCAGTGACTTATGTCATTCAGGCTGTCGCAGCGGTTTTTATAGCATTAGGTGCAGTAATAACTGTATTCAGACATAAGATCGCCGCATTCTTCAGGAAAAATACAAAAAAAGGGGAAAAGAGAGAAATTCATGTCAAAGAGAATGAAACTCAGGAATGAATTTGGCTTAACGGATTAAAATGCAGATTATAGGTAGATTTTTTGGAAGCATCATGTACGGGTGCTATCATTTGGCAGGAAACTATGGACTGGCGATTATCCTGTTTACTTTTTTATCCAAGATAATTTTACTGCCTATCTCTATTATGGTACAGAATAATTCCATTAAAATGGTTAAGATGTATCCGGAACTGAATCGTATCAAGGTAAAATATTTTGGAAGCAAGGATATGATTTCAGAAGAAGAATACCAGTTGTATAAGAAAGAAAATTATCATCCAATGCTGGATCTGGTGCCGGTAGTTATTCAGTTAGTTCTGTTAATGGGTGTTGTAGAAGGAATCCGGGGACTGACTGTCGGGGAAAAGGTATTTATGGGCCTTGATCTCGGAGTGGTGCCGATAGAAGTATTTGGGAAAGCTGCAGCTGTACCGGTGCTGGCAGCATTGTCAGCATGGTTGATGTGCTTTACGCAAAATAAGGCGAATGTTCTTCAGTCAGAACAGAACAAATGGAATAAAGCAATTACCTTGATACTGTCAGTAGGATTATCGTTATACTTAGGATTCTTTGTGGAAGCAGGGATTGGATTTTATTGGATAGCAAGTAATTTGATGTCCATAGCTTTAATGTATATATTGAATTATTTTATTAATCCCAAAAAGTATATTGATTATGAGGCGCTGGCGGAGAGTAAAGAAGAATTAGAGCAGTTAAAGCAGGCAGAGTCACAGAGAGACCATTCTGTAGAAAAGAAATATGCACAGTTAGAAAAGAAGGATTATAAACGCTTTCTGAAATTTGAAAATAAGCAGCTGGTATTTTACTCTGAAAAGAATGGATTTTATAAATATTTTAAGGATATTATTGAGATCATCCTGCATAAAACAGATATTATTATTCATTACATTACCAGTGATCCTGCTGATGAAGTGTTTAAGCTGCAGAGTGATAATTTTCAGGTGTACTATATCGGGGAGAAAAAGCTGATCGTGCTTATGATGAAAATGGATGCAGATATGGTAGTTATGACTATGCCGGATCTGCAGAAGTATCATATCAAACGCTCTATGGTCAGAGATGATATAGAATATGTATATATAGATCATGGAATTGGCAGCATAAATTTGATGCTTCGCAAGCATGCACTTGACTATTTTGATACAGTATTTGCGTCAAATGATATTTCCTATCGGGAGCTGAAGGAACAGGAGAAACAATATGGATTGACTCCAAGGAATATAGTGAAATATGGGTTTTGCCTGATTGACAATATGATCAGAGAGTATGAAAGTCAGCCTGTCATAGAGAATGAAGTCAAAACTATCCTGATAGCACCTTCCTGGCAGGAGGATAATTTGCTTGATCTGTGTATTGATCAGATCCTGGATCAGCTTCTTGGAAAAGGTTATCATATTATTGTAAGGCCACACCCTCAGTATGTGAGACACTGCTATGAAAAGCTGGAACTGTTAAAACAGCAATATGCACAGTATGATGATTTTACTTTACAGACTGATTTTTCGTCAAATGATACCGTATTCAATGCAGATATATTGATGACAGACTGGTCAGGAATCGCATATGAGTATTCATTTACTACATTGAAGCCATCCTTGTTCATTGATACACCTATGAAGGTAATGAATCCGGATTATAAAGAGATAGATGTAGTTCCTTTCGATATAGAGATCAGGAATCAGATAGGGCTGTCGGTTTCTGTAGATCACTTAGAAGAATTGGATTCTGTAGTCAGGAAGCTGCTTAATAGTGAGGATTATCAAAAAGAAAACATGAAAGCACTGAGAGATAAATATTTATATAATGTATCGAAGAGTGCAAAAGTAGGAGCAGACTATCTGATCAGACGTTTGATAGAAATGTCGAAAGTATAAGCGGATAACAGGGATGCTGTAAGCATCCCTGTTTATTACACACATGTTCACAACAGAAAGGGAAATGAATAATATGAACAAAAAAGAAGGGGATATTTTAAGACTGCTTACAGAGGAAAGAAATGTTACACAGCGCATACTGTCTGAAATAAGTGGTTATTCACTGGGGAATGTAAATGCGATCGTGCAGACCTTAGTGGAAAAAAATTATATCAATGAAGACTTGGTAGTGACAGAGAATGGTTTATGTGAACTTCAAAGAACATCTCCGCATAACGCAGTGATTCTTGCAGCAGGATATGGGATGAGAATGGTACCGATCAATTTGGAAAAGCCAAAAGGACTTCTGGAGGCAAGGGGAGAGGTATTGATAGAAAGGCTGATTCGGCAATTACATGATGCCGGTATCAGCGAAATCCATATTGTTGTTGGCTTTATGAAGGAGTGTTATGAGTATCTGATTGATAAATTTAATGTACATTTGATCGTTAATGAGAAATATGCAGCAAAAAATAATTTGTATTCTTTGTATAGGGCGGAAAAACATCTGACGAATAGTTATATAGTTCCATGTGATATATGGTGTGAAAGGAATCCTTTTTCTAAAAGGGAGGCATATTCCTGGTATATGGTATGCACAAAGGCTGATAAAAACAGCAGCATCAGAATTAACAAAAAGAATGAGCTGGTTAAGGTATCAGGAAATACCGGTGGGAATCAGATGGTAGGAATTGCATATTTGACAGGGGAAACAACAAAATATGTAAAAGATAGAATGGAAGCATTCCGGTCAGATGCGAAATATGATAATTGCTTTTGGGAAGAGGCACTGTTCCGTGATAATAAAATGTCAGCATATGCTAATATTGTAAATGATACGGATGTGACAGAGATCAATACATATGAGCAGCTCCGTGAATTTGACCACAATTCTGATCACCTGAAGTCAGATGCGATCGCTGTGATTGAAGAGGTATTTGGGATAAATGCAGGGGAAATAACAAATATAGAAGTACTGAAAAAGGGGATGACAAACAGATCTTTCATATTTGAATGCGGGGCGGAAAATTATATCATGCGGATCCCGGGAGAAGGAACGGAAGAGCTGATCAACAGGCAGGATGAGGCAGAAGTATATTCTGTGATTAACGGAACAGGTATTTGTGATGACAACATTTATTTGAATCCTCAGAATGGATATAAGATTACAAAATTTATAAAAAATTCCAGAACGTGTGATCCACTGGATGAGGAAGATGTGAAAAAATGTATGGCCAAGTTAAGGGAATTTCATGAAAAAAGAATGATAGTAAGTCATACATTTGATCTGTTTAACCAAATAGAAAAATATGAAAAACTGAGAGGAAAGGAAAAATCATTCTATAAAGATTATCAGGAAACCAGTGAAAAAATATTTTCATTAAGGGAGTATATAGATAAGAACAAATGCCCATATGTTTTGACGCATATAGATGCTGTACCGGATAATTTTCTGTTTGATCTGGAGAACGGGCAGGAAAAGTTATATCTGATTGACTGGGAATATGCAGGTATGCAGGATCCGCATGTGGATATTGCCATGTTTTGCATATATGCCATGTATGACAGGAAGAGGATTGATCAGACAATTGACTTTTATTTTGGTGAAAAAGCTGACAGGAATGTAAGGATCAAAATATATTGTTATATTGCAGTCTGTGGATTGCTGTGGAGTAATTGGTGTGAATATAAGAGGACACTGGGAGTGGAGTTTGGAGAGTATTCGTTAAGGCAGTATCGTTATGCGAAGGAATATTATGAAATTGTGATGTCGGAAAGGAAGGGGGAATAGCGTTGAATAGGGTAGAACGTGCAGTGATTCTGGCGGCAGGATATGGAAACAGGATGAAACCTGTGACGCTGGAGACACCCAAACCGTTAGTGAAGGTAAATGGGATCAGGATGATAGATACAGCCATAGAAGCGTTGCATTATAATGGAATTTATGAAATCTATGTTGTTGTAGGATATTTAAAGGAACAGTTTTATGAATGGAAAAAGGAATATCCGGAAATCACATTGATAGAAAATCCATTTTTTGACAGCTGTAATAATATTTCTTCCTTGTATGTTGCCAAAGAATATTTAGAGAATGCAGTTATCATGGACGGGGATCAGATAATCAGTAATAAAGAAGTATTGAAACCGATGTTTGAGCATTCAGGTTACAATAGTGTATGGGTTGATACATTTACTGATGAATGGCTTCAAACGGTAAGGAATGGGATCGTAACCTCCTGCAGCAGGAACGGGGGAGAGCGTGGATGGAGATTATACAGCATATCCAGATGGACATCTGAGGATGGAAGACGTTTAAAGCAGCATCTGGAAAGAGAGTTTGAAGAGAAGAAAAATCATCAGATTTACTGGGATGATATTGCACTGTTTTGCTATCCTCAAGAATACAAACTGAGTATTTATCCAATGAAAATAGGCGATGTAACAGAAATAGACAGTATTGATGAACTGGTGGAAATAGATCCGGGCTATCGGAAATATGTGGAGGGAAACAAATGAGGACAAAGCATACTAGTGAAAATAAAATTGATTGGATGATCACACTGGTACCACTGGGAATTATTATTTTTTTGTGTGTACTGTTTTTTCTCATGCCGGATCAGTCAAATCTGGTATTGGGCAAGATCAGATTTTTCTTTGGTGATACGCTGGGCAGCTATTATCTGATAATCGGACTTGGAATATTTCTTTTATCCTTGTACGTTGCAGGATCAAAATATGGAAATATTGTTTTAGGAAAGCCAGATGAGAAGCCACAATATTCTTTTCTAACCTGGGGGGCTATGATGTTTACCTGTGGTCTGGCGGCGGATATTCTTTTTTATTCATTTTCAGAATGGGTTCTCTATGCAGCGGATCCCCATATAGAAGAAATGGGAAGTATACAGGAGTGGGCAGGTGTATTTCCTCTGTTTCACTGGAGTTTTATACCATGGGGATTTTATTTGCTTTTAGCAGCAGCATTTGGATTTATGCTCCATGTCCGTAATTGTGAAAAGAAAAAATATTCAGAGGCCTGCAGAGCACTATTGGGGAAGCATACAGATGGAATTGCAGGAAGAATTATAGATTTACTGGCTGTGTTTGCGTTATTGGCAGGAACCGCCACGACCTTCAGCGTAGCGACACCACTGATGGCAGCTCTTATTGCGGAGCTCTTACATATCGAGATCAGTCGTACAATAATTAATATTATCATTCTGCTGGTTACATGTGTTGTATACACATATTCACTATTGCATGGATTTAAAGGGATCGGTATTCTGGCAAAAGCGTGTATTTATCTTTTTTTTGGATTGATGGCATATGTGTTGTTGTTTGGGGGAGAAACGAAGTATATTATAGAAACAGGGCTGTCTTCTCTGGGCAAAATGACTCAAAATTTTCTGGAGCTTTCCACATTTACAGATCCGTTAAGAAAGACATCGTTTCCACAGACGTGGACAATATATTACTGGGCATACTGGATGGTCTGGTGTGTGGCAGCACCGTTCTTCATCGGGAATATATCAAGAGGAAGAACTATCCGCCAGACAATATTAGGTGGGTATATTTTTGGAGTTGGATCAACGATAGCAAGCTTTATCATTTTTGGCAATTATTCTATGGGGCTGCAAATGCAGGGAAAAGAGGATTTTATAGCGGAATATCAACAGACAGGAGATCTGTATGGGATGATCGTAGGTATGATAAAGACACTTCCGGCAGCACCGGTTATAATGGCAGTATTACTGATTACGATGATAGCCTTTTATGCGACCTCATTTGATTCCATAGCGCTGACGGCAGCAGGTTATAGTTATCATAAGCTGGAAGCAGGGAAACAGCCACATAAGCTGGTTCAGTTAATGTGGTGTATTTTGCTTATTCTGCTGCCAATGGCATTGCTGTTTGCAGAGAGCTCTATGAGTAATCTTCAAAGTGTGAGTATTGTTGCAGCTTTTCCGGTAGCGGTTGTTATTGTTATGATAGCAGTCAGCTTTATGAAGGATGTGAAAGAGTATTTAAAGCAAGTATAACATCATAGCAGGAATCGCTGAGGTAGATTGTACCAGATAAATATATGCGATATATTGACCGCATCCAACTATTTGTACGATCATATTATCGTGAAACAGTATATTTGACACAGTTTATTTATGACGGTATAATATGTGCGTAAGTAAAGGTGTAAGATATTATAGTGTAGCAGAGGGTGGGAAGTGTGTATATGAAATGGTGGAAAAGTAATTGGATTTTGTTTTTATATAGTGCGATATCAGCACTGGCTGTCACAATGGATCTGAATGTGGCAGATGCGCCGGAAGCAGGTATAACGATAGGATTATATCAGCAGATTTACAAGCTGATCACTATAGTTGCAGCGGATATAACAGGTAAGGGATTTCTATTATCCATATTAACATTGTTATTCTTTGGAGGATATTGGTATATCTGGAAGCAGAAGAAGATGGAAGTGATCAGATATAGTAAAGGGGTATCCTTATTTCTTTCTTTGATGTATGTGGCCGGAGTCGGGTATGCATATCAGAATACAGTGACAGTTTTGTTTCAGTCATCCATAAGGCTGTTAAAGACGGCCATTATGATAGCTGGCTTTTTTATGATCTTTCTGGCTGCGATGAATCTGCTTTATGCAGCATTAAATTCGAAGGCAGATTTACAGGCAGAAAAGGGAAGGACACTCTCAAAAAGACCGTTTTTGTGGTATTTCCTGATTATTTTCGGTGTGTGGTTTGTACATCTTCTGCTTCGGTATCCGGGAGCGATGTCTTATGATAATGCAAGGGAGTTATCCTATTATTTTGGCTATGCTGATTTTACGACGGCACAGCCTATTTTCCATACAGTATTATTCAGTTTCTTTATCCAGATCGGGTTGTGGTTCGGAAGTGAAAATATTGGATTATTTTTGTTTGTACTGTTTCAATCAGCCGTCATGGCGGCGGTTCTGGCATATACCCTGCTGCAGATGAGAAAATGGAATGTATCACGCTGGCTCAGAGTATTAACACTGGTGATATATACATGGGCACCATATTATGTGGGATATGTCTCTTTTCCTATCAAGGATTATCTGTATACAGCGTTTTTTGTGTTCCTGCTGATGTTGAGCTTCAAATGGGATGAGCTTACAGGAAAGGAGCAGATAGGCTGGATTTTGTCAGGATCTTTACTGGTACTTCTCAGAAATAATGGAAAGATCATTTATCTGGCAATATTTGTGGTGATGCTGGTCTACATAATTAGAAAAAAGAAACTTGAAAGAAGAAATTTACTGGTATTAGCACTTCCCTTAATTCTTTCTTCAGTAATAACAGCAGGAATTACGATAGCCTTTGCAGTGCAGAAGGATACACCAAAGGAAATGCTTTCCCTACCTTTTCAGCAGACAGCAAGGTATGTCAGGGATTATGGAGATGATGTTACTGAGGAAGAGAAGGAAGCAATAGGAAAGGTACTGGACTATAATAAGATTGCGGATGTTTATATGGAATTGACTTCTGATCCGGTGAAGACTACCTATCATGCAGAGAGTACGGATGACCTGATTGCATACTTTAAGGTATGGTTTAAGCAGTTCTGGAAGCATCCCTTATGCTATGTGGAAGCAACATGGAATCAGAATTATTATCTGTTTGCACCTAATATAGATAATATTGTTTATAACAAGGATTGCACGATAGCACATGAAATTATGGAACAGATGGGAATGCAGGAGCAGATTTCTTTCCATGTTCCGGAGAAAATGCACGGGATCTGCAGCATTATGGTAAGCTACTATACGCTGCTGCACAGGCTGCCTGTTATAGGAATGTTAAGTAACGTAGGATTTTATATAATTCTGTTATGGATGATAACCTTTTTCTTCCTGAAGGACGGAAGAAAAAGGGAGCTTGGGCTGCTTCTGCCCCTGTGGTTAACGTTTCTTATTATCATAGCATCACCACAGATTCAGAATCAGCCCAGATATGCGTTCCCGATTATCTATGCCATGCCTATATTGATTGCATATTACAAGAAGGGACAGTCTCAAAATATTATAAGTTTTAATCTTAAAACGATGTGAATCTGTTATTCGGCGATTTTACTGACAGGATTCAAATGATAAAAATAGGAGATTGCCTTGTTAGGGCGACCTTCGGGGTCATTTGATAATGTGAAACAATAAAAGTTGTCAATAGTGGACGGTACTTGAGCAGAATACAGACGTAGATCGGAAATAAAAGAAAACGTTGGATGGAAATGTGAGATGAAAAGTAGAAGAACCGGATATTGGACAGCCATTATATTAATAGTATCTTTGGTGTTAATGGTATTTTCCATGTTTGCTTCCACAGATTATGCTATGAGAGATCAGTCAATAACAAGACATTTTTTCCTGCTTGGACTGGGAATGTTATTATGGCTGATCGGACAGGTTTTGGTGGTAAGAAATGAACCGTTACAGGTAATGCGCCAGATGGCATGGATTGACGGGGGAATAGGACTTGTTTTCATATTGCTGACTATAGTTGGAAAGAATCAGCTACAGGAAGTGGGTAGAGAGAAATACTTAATATCATATGGAATGATTGTCCTGAGTTGTTTCATTTCGTTCATAGTATTATGCTGTAAAAAAGATTTTTGGGTTATAAAAAAGAAAGCGGGAAAGAAATGGGTCAGTGACAGAAAATATATTTTGGGATTGCTTATTGTATGTGCAGTTATTGCCATAATACAGTCTGGTTCAGAACCGAGATGGGACGGGGCTTACTTGTTTCAGTATATGGATGAACTGAACCTTGCCAATATTTTTAATTTGGAAGCACTTTCATTTTGTGATCACATTTCAATGTCGTATATAGCAATAAATGAAATTATCAGGGTTATTGTAGGTAGTCTGCAACTGGGCATGACGATTGCTACAATAGTCCTCTTTTTGCTGAGTATTTACAGTATATGGGGCATAATCCGTCTGGTATTGAAAGATAGAAAAGAATGGGAATATGCATTTCTGACATTATGCTATGCGGTGTCACCATTTATTTTAGGCTTGTCAGGATATAATTATTGGGATTACTGGGTAGTTACGATGTATCCGATTGTAATTTATTCTGCAATGAAAGAACAGTGGATTATTCATTTTTTTGTGGCATTTCTTATGTGCTTTGTAAAAGAGCCTGTTATTGTTGCTTATGGTGCATATTGCGCAGGATACATGCTTGTAGATTACTGTAAACACAAGGATTTACGTTACATAGCAGGACAGAGAAAATATTGGGGAATGCTGACGATAGGATTGATATGGCTATATACCTATAAAGTACTGCCACATTGGAATGGTGTAGGCGGATTTGAGATAAACGGGCATTATATCTTAAAAAAAGCAAAAGTTTTGTTTTTGCTTAATTTTAACTGGGTGCTGGTAATATTGAGTGTATTGGCAATTATCCAGATACTAAGAAAGAAGGAAAAATCATTTGAATATATAGTTCCTGTTTTGATCAGTGATATATTTTTTATTATATTTAGTATTACTTTTGAAACAGTGAATCATGCCAGATATATTGATACACATATTGTTGCTCTGAGTCTGTTTGCAATTCTTGGTCTGGCAGGAGCTGTTGTGATTATATTGATCATTTCTAATTATGGAACATTGGATCCGGTCACCAGACTGGTATTCAGAAAGTATGATATAGGAACTACAAAAATGATCAGTACGGAAGATTCTGAATTTCTGAGTGATTCCATGGTGTATAACCAGCAGTACAGGTATTTTGATAAAGCCCTAAATCTGGCGTTAGGTGATGTGATAGATGAAGATACAGTAAATTATTTTCCTGTTATTAATGGAAGACCCTGGTTTTTTGATGGAATTTATACTTCTGCAGAATCAGACAAAATACAGACCGAATACTGGGATCGTAAGACACAGAAGAGAGTCCTGAAAGAGAATCCAGATTGTACCTCTTTTGAAGTATGTAGTGTTACAAATGATTCAGCAATAAGTGATTTATCTAAGGGAGAAATAGGATATTACTATTATATTCCCTGTGCAGGTCAGGAAATTGCAGAGAAGTTACAGAAGGAGACAGAGATTCAGGAAGAAAAAGAGTTCTTCTATAGAGGCTTTAAAGTATATAGAATCAAGTTTTATATAAATTAGGGGGAAATAGATATGCTATCTGTTTTGATCAGCTGGATGATAATTTTAGGAATATCATTGATATTAGGATACGGGATTATTCATTATGGTTATAAAGCAAACAGTACGTCAATGGAACATTTGGACATCTATGTGATATGTGGTCTGATGATCGTAAATGTATATGCTGAATTCTTCAGCTTATTTTATAAGGTTGGAGCAAAGGCATGTTTAGGACTGTTAATAATAGGTATTGCCATGTGCCTGTATTATCATATTTCAACACATGGAGAATGCTGGAGGATTCATGTTTCTGGTATGGGTTGGTACAAATGGGTAGTGGTTTTGCTGATTGGCGTAGCAACCTTGATATGGACGGTTGGTTATCCTCAGCATTATGATACTTCTTTATATCATTATCAGGCAATCAAATGGATTGAAGAATATGGTGTTGTACCGGGACTTGGAAATCTGCATAACCGATTTGCATATAACAGTGCATTTATGCCATTACAGGCATTGTTCAGTTTTGAGTGGCTTATCGGACAGTCTTTACATACTGTTAATGGATTTTTGTGCTTCTTTTTTCTTTCTTATGCAGCTGTGACCAATAGAATGTGGGAAAAGAAGAAGCCGGTTCTTTCTGATCTGTTAAAGATAGCGACATTCATATATATATGGTATAACAGAAGCACGATATCTTCACCTTCTTCAGACACATTAACCATGTTACTGATTCTGTATATATGTATCAAGTGGAGTGAATTCGCAGAAGAAAATATAGAGGACGAAAAGGTATATGGTTTTCTGTGCATACTTTGCGTATACGCAGTTTCAGTAAAATTATCAGCTGCTGTATGTGTGATTCTTGTAGTATGGCCGGCAGTGAGAATGATCAGAAAAAGAAGGACTGGTCTGATAGCAGCTTATATAATATGGGGAATTGTTATTATCGCACCGTGGCTTATAAGAAATGTAATCATTTCCGGTTATTTGTTATACCCTTATCCACAAATAGATTTGTTTAATGTTGACTGGAAGATGCCGGCTTCTGTTTTAACATATGACAGCAGAGAGATTATGGTATGGGGAAGAAGAGTTTTTGAAGTAGAACAGTATGGAAAACCTATATGGGAATGGTTCCCCAAATGGTTTATGGAGACATCTCCTTTTATTGTTACGTTGGGAATAATAGGAACAATTGGATGTGTTATTTCTATGATTATAAAAGTTAAGAACAAGAAAGGTGATATAAAAAGGGATATCTTAGGAATCTACGGTGTAGTCGCTATTATTGCATGGCTGTTTTCGGCACCTTTAATACGGTATGGGATGGTATATGTGTTGATTCCTGTTTGTATATGTATAGCTGATCTTATGGAAAGGGATGGAAATAAAAAATTTGTTATAGCACTGAATATTTTGCTGATGCTGATACTGATACCTACAGGAGCTGGATATATGGCATCGATAGAAGAGATAGGTGATAGGCAAAGGATCAGACAGGAAGATTATGAGTGGGGATTGACAACGAACAGAGAGTTAAAGGACGGTATTAAGGTGTGGCTTCCGATAGAAGGAGATCAGAGCAGTGCAGATGTATTTCCCTGTGTACCAAATGGTGCTATGCTGGATAAGATAGAATTGCGTGGAGATAGCCTGAAAGAAGGATTCAGGATGAAAGCAGAATACAAAGACATGCACTTAAATGAATATGGGTATGAATGGTAAAGGTGATGGGAGAAGATAAACAAAATGGAAAACCGGAATGAGGATAATGTAATAAAAGGATTAATAAACAATGTATGGAAGGGTTTACTGATTCTGGTAGGAAGGAAAGCAGAGGGTTTCATATTTCCAGAATTATCCGGACTTTCCTGATCGTGAATATTGGTTGGTATTTTGACCGGATTGTGAAGTTTACGGACTGTATGGCTGCGTTTTTTAATACGATATCAAAATTTAATGTTAATGATTTTATACCTGTTATGGCTGGGCTCATGAAAGATATTTTGTCGTGGCAGACAGTAATGATTGTAATAGTGGCTATTATGCTTGTATTTATCCACAGTTTTTTATCCGAGAAACAAATTGATGTTTTTGCCCTGCTGGGAACAAAGAACCGCGCGATCAGATGTGGGGTGTATTATGTACTGATGCTGCTGATCCAGATTTCCATGAGCTATGGAGCGAGTTCAGAGGCATTCTTGTATGCGGTGTTTTAGCAAAGAGGATAAAAGCTGAAAAACTTTTTAATAGTGCAGAAGTTTCTGAATGGCAGGCAGTGGTTTATTTAGCTGCGTGGATCCTTTTGACATGGCAGGTGTTTGCAAAGAAAAAGGGTCAAAGCAGCATTGGTATAGCGGAAAATAGTGTGGGGTAGTATGCAAAGCAGGGTAAAAAGAGTTATTTCTGTAACAGGTATCATATTTATACTGATGTTGTTGCTCTGTGTAATTATGACTAACCTTTTTCACTATAATTACAAGATGAACTCTGATATTGGTGCAGAGGCAGTTCTTGGGAGGTTAATCTGGGATAGCAAAGAGATTATTCCGGCAGCATGGTACTCCTCTACTGAAACCAGAATCATAGCAACACCGCAGGCTGCGGCGCTGTTTTACGGATTGACAGGAAATATGGATCTTTCCATGGGACTTGCCTGTTGTACGATGGCAATAGGTATTATATTAGCTATATGGCTTTTCATGAAGAAAGCAGGCAGCAGTAGTAGGATCAGTTGTCTGCTTATGTGCTTATGCTGCCTTGGACTAGCCGGAAATATAATAATCCTGGAGCTTCTTTATGTATTTGCTGGATATTACGCCATTCATGTAATAACCTTCTTTTTTATTCTGAATTGCTACAGCTCTTTGCTTCAGGAAGAATGGAAAAAGAGTAAAAGTCTCTTCACAGGAAGATGTATGAGAAGATATTGTAACGGAGACAAGAATAGAGGAATTTGAGAGATTTCTGGATACCTGGGTGAAATGTGACCGGAAAGACACGATAGGAAGCTATAGTATCTGCTTCACCAAGAGGATTTATAAAAGATAAAAATGAAAACGATTAAATGAGGGATCAGAAATGAATTTTACAGACAGTGAATTTAACGCTTTTGAAAAAGATTTAAAGAGAGTAATGGTTGAGCTTTGCGAGAAATATAAGATAAAGCTAAAAGGGTCACGGATTACCTATGGACCTGTAGAGTTTGATATGAAGCTGACCTTCCAGAAGAATGAAGAGGGAATCAACGCTGATGAAATCAACTTTTCTATGGACTGTTACAGATATGGATTCAGACCCTGCGACTATAAGAGACGGTTTGAACATCTTGGAACAGAGTATGAATTTATTGGTTTTGATACAGGCGCTAAGAAATATAACTGTCTGATTAAAGATATCAAGCTTGGTATTGTATCAAGAGTAAACCATAAAATGCTTGCTGAGATATTAGAGAGAGACACAGGTGCTTCTGCGATAAAAAGATGAAGAAGCTGTGATTGAGAGCAACAGCTTTTGTGAGGGTTAGCAAGGGAGACGATGAGAAATGAAAATAATTCTTTTCGGGGTGAGTAATGTTGGAAAAACAACTATGGGAATAAGGCTTGCCGAGAGACTTGGATATAGTTTTTATGATTTAGATGAAGAGGTAAAAAGGGAATTTCATACTACATTGGAAGCATTTGGACACATGGGAAGCTTACGCTGGAGAGATCAGAAAAGAGGGAGAATAATAAAAAAGATTTTGTCTATAAATGAAAATATGGTATTTGCCGTGTCACCAATTTCATATACTGACAATTTTAGGACTCGAGTAACAGCTGAAGATACGTTACCAATCGTTCTTGTTGATACACCCACAAATATATTCGATCGTCTCGTTTTTAGTGATGAGAATGATATAATATACAAGGATGATGTGTATAAAAACACACATAAGGAATACTACTTAAAGGATATTCAGGCTGATATTGAATGGTACAGCCGCGTTTTTGACCAAATGGGTATAGTAAATACATTTACTATAACGAAGGATACAGCAGAAAATAATGTAGACAGACTGATTCAAGAATACTATTTAACTGCAATAAACAATATGTGAGTGATAAAATTTCTGGAATCCAGTGGTGATCGCTTGAAAAGATTAGGTTGACACGATATGACTCGGGAGATATAGTAAATACAACGGGAGATTAATATGGATAAGATCGCAGGAACACAGGTCAAAAGAGTCACAGATTTGTATGCAGCTAATAATTCGATTTTGGAAACTGCCAGAGCAGTTGGGCTTTCTACAGTCAAGGTGCGTAAGATCCTGATTACAGAGGGATTATGGGAGAGCAGCACCAGTGTCGCAGTAGGAAAGCTTTTAAAGCAGGGAATGACATCGGAAGAGATAGCGGGTACTCTGCATATGACTGTGAAAAACGTACAGGCATATATGCCCTATGAGAGAGGCATATACGGAGATGAGGAATTGTCCGGAGAGGCAAAGCGTGCGGGCCGGTACAGAATCCGGATGAAGCATGCAGCCTCTACACAGGTAGTGAATTCAAAAGATAAAAGCAGATTACATGGAGAGAAGGGAGAGACTTTGAATATGGTCGCTAACAAAGGTATGGGATCAGAAAGGAAGAGAATGGATGTACTCAGACTGCACCTGGAGCTGGATATGGAGTATGCAGATGAAGCTGAAATGGAGACTCTGAAAAAATATGGGGCTGTAAGCAAGACTATCGCAAGAGATATCCTGGTTCCGGCAGATATTACCCTGCATGCTCTGAACTATGCCATTCTGAGAATGTTTGGGTGGCAGAATGGACACTTGCATAATTTCAGTCTGCCGGATGATGTTTTTAAAGACCTGACAGAAAACAGCTTTGTAGAATGGGCGAAAATGGCAGGGGTTTATTTCAGATTTCCTACAGAGAATTATGATGATATTTACTGGGATGATGATTATAGGGAAGGGGAGAGTATTAAATCATGGATGAGAAGAAAATATACTGGACCCTATCAATATAAGGGAAATGGGGAGCATTATCTTATGAATCAGATGAAAGTGGAAGATATGTTCAGAAGGTGGAATGAAATAACTGTCCGCGAATTCAACTTCAGCGCAGATGAGCAGCCTGAACCGTACAAAGTAAAACTGAGGGATGCAGCAGTAGACCAGGTGGAGCATGCATTTGCAGATTTTTATTGTCGTGAACTGATTGAAAGACTGCCAGTGGCTGATATTCTTTATGTGAAGGATAGCGGTAAGGCAGAGCTCTCTGATATAAGAGAATATATAAAAACACATACCGGAAATTCCGATGTGGATGATCTGGAAAGAGAGTATAACAGCAGACGGTTTGGAAGTGCAAAGCAGAAAAGGGAATATCTGGAAAGCATGGATATTCCGGTGAAGCCTGTAACCGACCAGCTGATCTACAGTTATGATTATGGTGACAACTGGAAGGTATTGATCACCTGTGAGGACACTTATCATTCAGAGGAAAACGGTGTATGGAAAAATGGGAAAGGAGAAACAGAGAGTGCGCTGGATGGCTTTTTAGAGGATGTTATCAGTGACTACCGTCCGGTATGTATCCGGAAGGATGGCATAGAGCTGGTGGATGATGTCGGAGGAATCTATGGCTTCTGTGATATGCTAAAAACAATATATGAAACCGATGATTGTGATGAGGATGCTATGAGTGAAAGAGAAAATACACTTGCCTGGGCAGAGATGATGGGATGGACAGGAAGAAAAATCAGTACAGGGCAGACATTATAGCGGTTTTGCTGCAAAAAATAGCAGTGAATTGTGGGCAGGATCTACCGCCACTTCACCTCACAGAGACTGGTGATCCTGGACAGCATGAATGGCTGCTCCGGCGAAAAGCATTTCTGGACAGAAGAAGGAATCTGTACTTGGCATGACGAGAGCGGTGGTTAGAATGTCAAACCATGTGCTTACGGATTTCCCTTGCTTTATTGAGTGCCTACAGATTTTTTGATAACAACCATTAATAGTGAAATAATATAAAACAGATTGCATCTTTTGTCACGATAATTATATAGTATTCGCGACATAAACAACAAAAAGAAGCTAAAAATAATTCATACACTTACAAAAGGAGGAATTACATATGAAGAAACATATAGCTTTAGCAGGTCTTGTTATGAGCTTTGTATTCCTGTTTACTACGATGGATATGCAGGCGGCACCGAAGACCATGCCAGATGGAACAGTTTTTGATGCAGAGTTTTATGCAGAGACTTATCCGGATGTGAAAGATGCTGTCGGAAGCGATGAAACAGCGCTGTATGATCATTATGTGAATTATGGCAAGGCAGAAGGACGGAAGACGGTAGCGGATGCGAAGGTAACAGCGGTGGCCAATGATAAGAAAGAAAGTGCCGGTAAAACTGCAAAGTCTGATGCGAAAACGATAGAGAAAGCAGCTTCCACAACAGCATCACAGAATGCAGCAGGTGGAATGTGTTGGAAATCAGCGACTGGATCAAAATATCATTCTATTGATCACTGTGGCAAGATGAACCCAAAGAAAGCGAAGAAGATTACGATAGAAGAAGCAAAGAAAGAAGGTCTGGAAGCCTGCAATAAGTGCTGGTAGAAAAATGGTATTGATGGCCTGAGCCGGGGAATGCAGCAAGTCTCTCTGAGGATTACAGAGAACTTTATGATATCCTGGAGGAAAACGGTATGCTACACTTTGGCATGACGAGAGCAGCGGCAAGAGTTGAGAGATCTGAAAATGTTAAAGAAATGCAAAATATAACGCAAAAACGGTAATTAAAAAATAAAAAATAAAACAAATTTTTGCGTGGGCATATTGACACACAGGTTCGTTTATACTAAGATTAGAACATAAATCAGTTGTGCATCTGTCTTATTATACAGGCAGATGCATATAGTATAATAGAACGAAAAAGAGGAAATAAAATGTGCTTTTATATTGGTATTGAAGACTTGGCAGCGAATGCACTGATTGAGATTTTACAGTCTAAGAATGGGGATGACAGTCAGAATATTGTCACATATGCAGAGCTGGAAAAGTATGGTGCTGAAGTAGTGCATTATCTTGGTGAACAGGGAGAGAAGGCAGTTCTTATTTTATCCAGAGAGAATACGAATCATATGCTGTGTAGCTATTCGGATTTCTTTGTAGAAACAGAAACGGATAAGAAGGAGCCTGCCATTGAATTACGGAAAGGAAAGACAGTTTCAGATCTGATTGAAAGGTTCCGGACATATCTGGAGATAGATGTGCTGTTGGCCTTTATGAGTGAGAAGACTGTCAGTGTATTAAGAAGGCAGCATGGATAAGAAAATAAAAGATCCGATATACGGCTATGTGAAGATACCGGTAGAGTATATGGAAGAGATTATTGATAAGGCAGAGTTTCAGAGATTGAGGAGAATTTTACAGACGAGTTATTCTCCATTATATTCTTCTGCTATACATAATCGCTTCGTACATTCTATCGGTGTTTTTCATTTGGGGAGTATAGCAGCTGAAACATTGAGGAAAGAAATGAATGCCAAGGAGCTTTTATCAGGCGATGTGGCAGAGCAGATGATAAGAGTTTATCGGCTGGCCTGTCTGCTTCATGATGTCGGACATGCACCATTTTCTCATACAGGAGAGTGTTTCTACAAAAACGAAGCTTTCCAGTCTGTGGAGCTTCATGCCAGAATTGGAGAGCTGGTGGGAGACAAAGACTTTACGACAGAATTGTTAAAAATGGAATCCAACGCTGCAGCGCCGCATGAATTGATGAGTGTTATTATAGGATTGAAGGTATTCGGAAAGAGTATAGGATCCAGAAAAGATAAAGAATTTTTTGCGAGATGTATAACAGGGTATCTGTATATGGATGGAACGAAAGAAAATCAAATCAGAAACTGTTTTATCACAATGCTCAATTCCAAGGTGATTGACGTAGACAGACTGGATTATCTGATCAGAGATGCCTATATTACAGGATTTGCTACAATTAATATTGATTATCAGCGTTTGCTGAAAGCTTTGACGATAGTAGAGTATAAGGAGAAATATCAGATTACCTATAAGAAGGATGCGGTCAGTATTATTGAAAATGTGGTATATGCACATGATGCAGAAAAGAAATGGATTCAGAATCATCCGGTAGTATTATATGAATCATATATTATTAAGCATATTATTGTACATTTAAATAATAAATTGAATGAGGATGAAAAGAGATTGTTTTCCGAGGCTGCGTTAAGCAGAGAAGGAGTGGAACTGCAGGACGGGGTGAAGGTATCTCTGTTATGTGATGACGATATTATTTATCTTTATAAGAATGTTTATCCGGATGAGTTGAGCATGGAGCTGCTTGACAGAGAAAAAAGAAGACATCCTGTCTGGAAATCAGAAGCGGAGTATATGGGATATATTTCGGAACTGAGTAAAGGAGAATTTAAGACGATGTTTGATGATTGTATTTCGGCTCTGGCAGCAGGAAAAACAAAGGATATTCCTTCCTTTATCAGAATTACACCAGGGTATATTCAGTCTCTGAAGCAGGAGTTGGAAAGGGTAAAAAGTCTGACAACGTCAGATAAAGAAAAGAACCGGTCTATAGAGCAGAATTACAAGGGAATCCAGAGAAAATTGGCTGTTTGTAATTTCCTTAAAAAAAGTGCCAGAGACAATAAGATTGACTGCGATTTTGTGATACTGAAGGCAGATATGTTTACGAGCAGTTTTTCAAAGCAGGAGCTGGCTAATACACTGCTTGTTTTTAACGATAATGAAGCAGAGGATATATTTGAACTGGATAAGGTATCTCCGCTTTTAAAATCACATACTACAAAGGACAATATGTTTTATATTTTTTATCGTAGAAAAAATCATAATCATATAAAGGATAAAAAAGAGTTCTGTAAAAGTCTGGTAGTGAAAACGATTGATACATAATGCTCAGCCTAACCCCTTCCGGTATTCCGTCGGTGTCAGCTGGTAGTAGTTCCGGAATGCCTTGTTGAAGTAGTGATTATCCGCATACCCGAGGCGCTCTGCGATATCGGAGATATTGATATCCGGCTGGGCGAGCAGCTCTGCAGCACGCTCCATACGCAGCTTCAGGACATACTCATAGATGGTAAAGCCATATTTGTTTTTAAATAGCTTGTTCAGATATTCCTGAGAGAAAAAGTACTTTTCTGCAAACATGGAGATGCGGATATTGGTACAGTAATTGCTCTCGATGTAGTCTTTGATAATAGTAACAATTTCATCAGGGGTGATGTGGTCGGTCTTGGCAGAAGTGTCAGAAATACCGAACACTGCATCAGGATCAATGGCCTTGACTGCCTTTTCAATAGCGCAGTTGAGGCTTTCTTCGTCTACGGGCTTCAGAAGATAATCGCAGGCACCGTTTCGGAGGGCATGCTGGGCATAGGAAAAGTCGTCATAGCCGCTGACAGAGACTAAGTCTGATGCAGTAGCGGCAACTATGCAGAGCCCGGCAGACGGAAGCGGATGCTACGGAATCGCGATCAAGGGTAATTATTTCGGTATCGTATACAACAAGGCGATCTTTGAAGAATGCGGTATTACTGAATTTCCTTCAACTGTAAGTGCCATGAAGGATGCCTGCGAAAAGATCTCTGCAGCAGAGCTGGTATCCGGCTTTGAAAATGGAACAGCCAAGGCGGCTATGGTTCTCGGACAGGGCGCATGGATCGAGGCAGATGTTCTTTCCATTGATCCTGATATCCAGAGTAACTTCGAGATCATGCAGTCCTATATCGCAGGCGATCTTGACAAGGATGGTGTATGCGCTCAGATCGAGAAGCAGTGGCAGGAAATCGACGGTGCACAGTAGGCACTGGCTGGATGATTTCCATCTAAAAAGGTAAGAGAGTCCGTTATCCTGTGGACAAAACAGGATAACGGGCTTTTTTGATTGTGGGGTGTGTGGTATACTGGTAAACATGAGAGAAAATAAGCTGATACGAATATTACTGATGATAAGTGCGGTGGCGCTTCTGCTGCTGACGCTCTGGATCGCTTATCTGCGGACAGACCATGAGGGAGCCTTTCTGGAGGAGCTCACATTCACTACGGAGGTGGATGGTGAAATGGTTTCCTTCAAGCCGTTTCTGGAGGAAACAGACGGAAGATATTATCTGATCCTGCCGTCCTGCTTTCAGGGAAAAGAAACAGACCTGACGGTGTATTATGACAAAGAGGATGGCAGGCTTTTCCTGAATGGGGAGAAGCTCCGGAACGGAAGTACCGTTTCCGGAATACAGGGCGAAGAGGTCTTTGCTTATCAGGTGAAGGGAAGCTTCGGTGAAACCTTCTGCGACCGTGAGCTGCAGGTGCTTATATCTGAAAAGCTGCCGTCTCTGCTTCTGACGGTAGAGGATATCTCCTTTCTGGATAAGGATCTGGAGACAGATAAGAAAAAGTATGCGCAGACAGGAGAGCTTCTGCTGCTGGATCCATCCGGGGAGGCTGTCCTCACCGATCATCTGGAAAAGCTGAGGGTAAGAGGAAATCTGACGGCAACACTGGATAAGAAGCCCTATACCTTTACTCTGTCAAAGGAGGCTTCTGTGTGCGGCATGGCGCCGGCGAGTAAGTGGAACCTGATCGCCAATGCTACAGATGGCTCCTACATGAGGAATAAGATCGTACTGGATCTGGCAAACAGGGCGGTGGGATCAGAAGGCTATGAGCCGGATGGTGAATTTGTCGAGCTGTTTATGAATGGTGAATATCAGGGACTGTATCTCATTACAGAGGCAGTAGAGATCGGGGGAAACAGATGGGATATTGCAGAAGATGGCGGCTTTGCCTTTGAAATGGAGCTGGATTTCCGAAAGGAAAACGGGAAAGACTATATTACAACAACAGGCAGCAGGCTGTTCGAGGTGAAGGAAGCATCCAGCCGGAAGCTGAGTGCAGAGCGAAAGCAGGAAGCAGAGGAGCTGTTGAATGATGTAGAAAGCGCTTTGCTTGCGGATGATGGGATCAGCGATATCAGTGGAAAGCCACTGGAAGAGCTGATCGATATCCCCTCATGGGCGACGGGATGGCTTGTGGAAGAGATTTCCGGTGATCATGATGTGGGAATTGCCAGTCAGTTTGCCTGTACAAAGGGAGAGAGTTCCCTGCTATATGCAGGACCGGTATGGGATTTTGACGGAGCTATGGGGAATGTAAATACGCCTATGTATGGAGTCCCGGAGGCGTTAACGGCATCCATTGCCATGAGCAGACCGGAGGGGAATGCCAATCAGAACACCTGGCTGGCAGCCATGTATCAGAATCCGGTTTTCCGGCAGGCGGTAGAAAAAATCTATCAGGACTCGTTTAAAGAGCCTCTGGCAGAGCTTTTGATCGGCGGAATTGACAGCTATACAGAGAGGATCAGCCGCAGTGCGCAGCTGGATGCCCTCAGATGGAATGAAAAACGTCTTTCCTGGGCATTTGTCCTTCCGGATGGACTTGATATCCCTGCAGAGGGGAATTATACAAGATTTGATACGCTTTCACAGGAGATTTCCATGGTGAAGCAGTATCTTACAGAAAAAAAGGAGTTCCTTGACAGCATCTGGATAGAAAAAAAGGAATACTGTGTTGTAGAAGTGAATCGCAGGGCGCCATTTCTTAATGAGGACTATAATCAGACGCTGTATTACTGGGTGGAAAAGGGACAGCCTCTGCCGGCCATTTTGGATGAAGACAGAGAGGATAGTGTATTCCTTGGCTGCTTTGATGAAGAGGATGGACAGCAGTATGTGGCAGGAACACCCGTCATGGACGATCTTGTATTGGTGGCCAGATGGGAACAGAAAGAGGAGTAAGGAGCAGAACAGGTGGAGGAAAAGCGGTATCGACACGAATATAAATATCCCCTTACGCATGGACAGGCATTGATTGAAAATGCTAAAATAAATGCAGTTGCATCCAGAGACAGCCATACTGGTGCAGAGGGCTCTTATCAGATCAGAAGCCTGTATTTTGATGATTATCAAAATAGCTGCTATATGAGCAATGAAAATGGGGTTGATGAGAGAGAGAAGTTCCGGATCCGGATCTATAATCACAGTACAGAACGGATCACTCTGGAGTGTAAGGAAAAGTATCGTGGGATGACACATAAAAGCAGCAGTCCGATCACACTGTCCCAGTGTGAAAAGCTGATGCGGGGAGAAATCCCTTCAGATATCACAAAGGAACAGCGGGTATTGCACCGGCTTGCTTATCTGATGGCAGTGCGGCTGATGCGGCCGGCTGTGATCGTGGAATATGAGCGTATTCCCTACGTATACAGGATGCAGGATGCCAATGTGAGAGTGACCTTTGACCGGAAGCTCCTTTCCGGCAGTGATGTGAGAACTTTTTTGGATGAAAGGATCGCGGGAAGAGGGATCCTGCCGGTAGGGACAGAGCTGATGGAAGTGAAGTTTGACAGCTTCCTGCCGGATGAGATATATCAGATCCTGCAGCTGGAGGGACTTCGGGCATCTACCTTTTCCAAGTATTACCTGTGCAGAAAATTTCAGGTGCGGCGGATGAAGTAAAAACATCTGCAGAGATAAAACCGGGGCAGGGCTCTGCCGAAAGCTACAAATAATTGAAACAGAAAGGTTTGGACAGAGGAATGGGATTTTCAGATATTTTCAAAAAGGATTTTCTGGCATCATATACCAGTGAGATAGTGAGTGTGCCGCATATTGTGGCGGTACTTTTCATTGCGTGTATCATAGGCTGCTACATTTTTATGGTATACCGGGTGATCACAAGGAAAACCTTTTATTCCAGAAACTTTAATATTTCCATTGCAGCGATCGCGGTGATCACAGCAGGGATCATACTGGCAGTGCAGTCCAGTATCGTGATTTCCCTTGGTATGGTGGGTGCTCTTTCCATTGTCAGATTCAGAACGGCGGTGAAGGAACCCATGGATCTGGTATTTCTGTTCTGGTCGATCGCTGTAGGGATCTGCTGCGGTGCGCATGTGACAGAAATCGCGATCGTCCTGTCTGTCTTACTGACGATCCTTGTGCTTATTTTAGACCGTATTCCAATAGGCAGAGCTCCAATGATTCTGGTGGTCAATCTGCAGGAGGGAAAGCAGGAACCTGAGCTGATAGAAAGGATCAGGGAATTCTGCAGATATTACAGGATCAAATCAAGGAATATTACCGGAAATGGCTGTAATCTGGTGATTGAAGTGCGGACGTCTAAAGAATATGATCTGGTACAGAAGGTGCAGGAGATGGAAGACCTTGAGAGCGTATCCCTGATCTCCCATGATGGGGAGGTTACCTTCTAGGAACAGATGTAAAAAAACAAAAGATGCGAAAAATGATTTCTCATTTCCACATCTTCTGCAATCCCCTTTTACAGGATAATTGTAATATAAAAATAACAACATTGTAAATAGTTAGTTATCGCATGCTGTTACTAATAGCAAAAAAAGGAGTTGTTCATGAAAAAGCTGAATGGAACTGTTATTGTAACCTATCGTTGTAATGCACGCTGTAATATGTGCAACCGCTATAAAAAGCCGTCCCTGCCGGATGAAGAGATCTCACTGGAAATGATAAAAAAGCTTCCTCCGATGTATTTTACCAATATCACAGGAGGAGAGCCCTTTATACGGACAGATTTAAAGGATATTGTGAGAGAACTAAAGAAAAAGAGTGACCGTATCGTTATTTCCACGAATGGCTTTTTTACAGATCGTATTGTAGACCTGTGCAGGGAATTTCCTGATATCGGTATCCGTATTTCCATAGAAGGACTGGAAGAAACAAATAATAAGATCCGTGGGCTGGAGAATGGGTTCCAAAGGGGCTATTCAACGCTGAAGCAGCTGGTGGATATGGGCATGAAGGATGTGGGCTTCGGCATGACAGTACAGGATGCCAATGCCAGGGATCTGGTAGCCCTGTACCAGCTTTCTGATGAGATGAATATGGAATTTGCTACCGCATCTCTGCACAATTCCTTCTACTTTGTGGAGGCGAAGAACATCATTCATGACAGACCTATGGTAGCGCAGGAATTTGAAAACCTGATCAATGAACTGCTGAAATCAAAGAGTCCCAAGAAATGGTTCCGGGCATATTTCAATCATGGACTGATCAACTATATTTATGGACAGAAACGCCTCCTGCCCTGCGATATGGCCTTTGATACCTTTTTTATTGATCCTTACGGGGATGTTATGCCCTGTAATGGTACAAAGGACAAGGAAGTGATGGGGAATCTGAATGAGTGTGACACCTTTGATGAGCTGTGGAACAGCCCGCAGGCTGATGCAGTGCGTGCAAAGGTGCGCTGCTGTGACAGAAACTGCTGGATGATCGGTTCAGTTTCTCCGGCGATGCATAAGTATATCTGGGCACCGGCGCTCTGGGTTCTCAGACATAAACTGAGGTTCTGGACAGATAAGAAATACAGTATGTATGAAAATAAGATCGTAAGGGACTATCGTGACGGCAAGGTAACAAAATCGCAGCTGGACGCTTGTTCCACCTGCGATCTGCATGCCATTATCCATGACGGTTTGTCGGAGAAGTCAAGGGAAAAACTTGAAGGTGGTGCTGGACGTTAGGATGGTCTATACGAGATGCCAGTAAGGTTCAGCCCATTCTCCCCTCGTATAGTTATAAAGGCGGCGGTATAATTTGCCATTTTCTTCTTTATAACGGTACTCAATAATGTCCGAACAAGGTGTAATTGCAGAGGATGATGCTTCTATAACTTCAGCAGGATATGTAGAATCTACAGTTTCTGCCGCAAATACGGGTGTGGATATGGCAAAAAATGAAGCAAAGAATGTGATGAATGAATAAATAAGTAATTTGTTTTTAAATTTCATGGTTAGTATCTCCTTCTACATAATAATAAAATAAGTAACATAGTATTTAAAACTTCTCCTATGTATTTAGAATACAATTTGTGGAAGAATATGTCAATATGACTGATACAAATACAAGAGAATACAATGTTAATTGATTAATATGGATAAGAATCAAAAATGGGTAGCTTTGGATCTAATATTTTTGTATCAGTTTTATAGTATTCATCATCAAAATATAAATCATAAGTTCCATCATCATTGGCAATATAGTAGAGACCACGATTGGAGGAATTAAAAGTATTTTCTGCATCAGATTCTCGTACTCTATATGGCTCAAACACAAAAACCAATGAGATTATCAATGCTCCAATAAGCAGCAGACTGGAAACCAGTCCATTTGGTGCCAGTGTTTTGATCTTATCAGGGCTTCCGATGATCATTTGTATTCTTTGGCTGAGAGAAGATGGCTTTTTGGAAGATTTGGTTTTTGGGGACTTATTCAACTGGGAATCGGGTGCCTTTGTAGAACTGTAGGTGGCAGTAAAAGCGGGTGTCGTCTTTTTCTCTGCAATGGTTCTTGCCATGCTGGTAAGGCTCTTGGAATAGTCTAACCGCCCAAGAGGTTCTAACGGTGCGATAACCTTGGAATCTACACTGATTTCTATGATACGGTTGATCTCTTTTGTGAAGATTTTAACCAGTGGGTTCCAAAAGTAGATCACCTCGAGAAGAGAACAAAGAAACTTATACAGAGTATGGTGATTATAGTAATGGGCTGTTTCATGGCTGAGAATATAGAATAGCTCTGCTTTGGAGTGAACACTGTCAGGCAGAATAATAACCGGATGAAAAATGCCATATATGAAGGGTGTGATATTCCTTGGGGTTATGTAGATCCTGAACACGGTTCTGCTTTTCTGATGATTGGAAGTGATCTTATGAAGTATGGCATATGCATCAGAGTCAGGCGTAGCTTCTCGAAGCCGATATCGTTGCCGGATAGTAGCAAACTGGAGAAAAAGCCGTGAGCCGCAGATAAGGATGCCAATATACCAAGCGATCATAAAAATAGTAAAGATATTGATGGGATGACCGAGAACATTGATCTCCAGCATAACAAAGAGATCATACAGATAGGATAAACCCCACTTTACCGGAACAGAAACAGCGAAGGGAAATTCAAATGGTAAAAGGAAACGAAGCAGAATAACAAGAGAGCTTAGAAGGAACAGATCTATATTAAAATAATTGATCACAGATGTCTTCGCCACCTGATTAAGGGCAATAACAAAAACAGCATTGATAATGATCATGCTTAAGAGGGTAGAAAATGTGAAACTCATATGCTGGTCAATCCTTTCCTGTTTGGTCGATCATGCATTTACCTTTCAGGAAAGGACAGGACAGGACAAATACTTTCTAATTTTTCCTGGAAAGTTCCTCTCTTTTCTGAGAGATAAGTTGCTCGAGACTGTCAATTTCTGACAGGAGATCTGAGGTATCTTTTTCCTCTTCGAGTAAAGTTGCTACAAAGGAAGAGGGAGAGAAGGGCTTGCCGGAAACCTTGCTGAAGGCATTCTCAAATTTCTGAATTTCAAATTGATCAGGTGTCATGGTCGGCTTATAGCTTCTGCTGAGAACGGTTCCACTATAAACGATCTCATCCACTGCAATCAGCTTCTTCTGAAGAAGCTTTTTCAGAACAGCCTGTACAGTATTAATGGATAAGTCATCACGCATAGAGGTGATTTCGGAAGCCACCATAGATTTTCCGGATTCCCAAAGAATATCCAAAATATCTCTTTCTCTGTTAGTTAAACGGTATCTGTCATTTCGACTGAGTGTCATAATTTCTTCCCTTACTTTTGTATAATAATGTTGTTAACATAAACATTAACGTATACATATCATAGAAGAAACATGGAAAAAAGTCAATAAAATAAAAGAACGAATATTGAACAATATTTACTCATAATAACACTATAGGACGATAATGCCACGCAGAAATGTAAAATGATTAACAGACGATTCCCCTTCATAAGTAACATCAGTCTTTCTGACAACACTTATTATACAACGTAAAACAGAATATTCAAGACTGTTTTATGAGAAATGTATAAAAATCAGCATATTGACAAATAATGCACAGAAATAACAAATAAAAATGTCCTAGAAGTGGGAAATGGTATTTATATAATTGCAAATTATTCCTACAGTTTAATGAAGTTTGAAAAATTTGGAAATATGTCTTAAAATAGGACACGCTATGCATAAGAATATACTAAAATAGTAACGATCCACTTATTCAAATGAGGAAAGAAAGGATAGCAAACAGAGGATGGAAAAGATGGATGCAAATCTCCAAAATTTTAATGTAGTAGGTGACAACGTAAGACGATACAGAGTAGAACAGGACTTAAGTCAGAAGGAATTATCTGAGAGACTGGAAACATATGCTGTTTATATCTGCAGAGGATCAATTTCAAGAATTGAGCGTCATGAAAGGGCTGTTATGGATTTTGAGCTGAAAGCACTTGCTGAGGCTCTGAAGGTTACAATTTACGATCTCTACGAGTAAATAAGGATGATCGAAAAGAAGCGATAAGCGCACTGGCAGATGCGGTGCGCTTTTTGTAGTGGGTGGATTATTTATTTGCCGCATCGTCTGCTGATAATATACTTGGGACGACGTTTAATCTCATCATAAATACGGGAGATGTAGTGGCCTATAATGCCAAGGCTGATCATTAATATGCTGCCAATGATCAGAAGCAGGAGGATCACAGTAGTAAAACCTTCCTGTGCAGTACCGTTGAAATAGCGGTACAGTGACTGTATGCCAAGTACAAGGGAAAACACCAGCAAGATCCAGCCAAGCAGTGTTACAGCCTGCATGGGTGCCCCGGAAAAGGAAGTGATATTCCGGATGGCATACTTGGTAAGGCTCCACATGGACCATTTGGAGGTTCCGACTGTACGTTCCTGAACCTCAAAGGGAATCTGAATACTGCGAAAGCCGATCCAGGAAGAGAGCGCACGGAAAAAGGGAGCACGCTCTGGCATGGCAAGCAGGGCATCTACAGCCTGTCTGTCCAGAAGTTTAAAATCGGAAGCGTTTGCCATATCAATATGGGTCAGCCTGCTGATGATAGCATAAAAGCCGTTGGCACAGAGGCGGTGGAAAGCACTTTCCTTTCCGCGGGAGATCTTGATGCCTTCGACTACCTCGTAGCCCTGTTCCCAGAGGTGGTACATTTCTATGATCGTGCAGGGAGGATGCTGCAGGTCGCAGTCCATGATAACACAGCATGCTCCTTTTGCTTCTGCAAGTCCTGCGAAGATGGCAGACTCTTTGCCAAAGTTCCGGGAAAACGAGATTCCCTGTACTTCCGGATTGTCTTTTGAGAGCCTGCTGATCTCCTGATAGGTTCTGTCCTGAGAACCGTCATCTACAAAAATGATATCAAATGGAATCTGACTTTCAGAAAGGATTTTCTTTACTGTCTGGAAGGTTGTCTGTATCATGGCTTCTTCGTTATAAGAAGGAATGATCACAGAAAGCATTTTATTGGAAGGATTCATAATATACCTCTTTTTCTGATTGGTCACAGTAACAGTATACGCAAGAAAAAAAAGAAATGCAATGTTATCCTTGGGAAAGAGAAGCAGGCAGACTTGAAAGAACAGGAACAATCCTCTATAATCGTGAATGTATGATACAGAGTGAAATGGCACAGGTCTGAGTGAAAATGACAGACAGTAAAAGACAGGATGGTAATATGCCGGAAACGACAAATTATGAAAAAAGAAAAAGGATCGTAAAGCTTCTGACAGCATTCTACCTGATCCCCTTGGGGATCATGGTTCTGTTTAATGCGGTTAACAGTCTGCTGAGGACTACATATTTTGAATTGTATAAGGACATGGAAACGGCAAAATATAAATGGGACGATCCAATCCTTCTGCTGATCGTAACAGGAATTATCTTGTTTCTCTTATACAGGCTGTCGGTAACGGAATGGTTTTGGCGGACAGGGAAATTATCTCTGACAGCATTGCTGTTTGGAACGGGAGTAAGTCTTGTGATCGTACTGCTCGTCAGGGGAACGGCAATTTGTGACGGAGAAACGGTAAGTAAAATCGCTATCAGCTTTATGCAGGGAAATTATGATGCATTCAGGCAGGGAGAATATCTGTATAATTATTCGTTCCAGATTGGTCTTACAGCGTTTCTTGAAGTGCTGTATCATCTGACAGGAGCAGAAAATTATCTGGCTTTTCAGATCATAAATGTGGCAGCTGTTGCTATCATTCTGTTTTCTCTGGATCAGATCACGAAAGAGCTTTTCCCGGAGAATGTCAGGAAGCTGGAGTCGGTTCTGTCAATGGGAATGCTGCCGCTTTTCCTGTTTTCTACCTTTGTGTATGGAGATCTGATCGGCTGGGCTTTTGGAATGCTGGCAATCTGGCAGATGCTCTGTTATCTGAAAAGGGATGGGGGAAAATATCTGCTCAGGATAGCAGTATTGCTGGCATGCGGCATCGTGATCAAGTCCAATATCAATATTGTTCTTGTGGCAGTAGTGATCGCTGTTTTACTGAATTGCTTCCAAAAGAGAAAATATAGACATTTGCTGTATATACTCCCCATGATCTTACTGCCGGTGATGTGTAATTCTGCAATAGAGGGCATTTATGTACAGAGAGCCGGACTTGACAGATACCCAGAGGGGATTCCAAAGCTTGCATGGGTGGCTATGAGTATGCAGGAGGGAGATGAAGGCGGGTATGCCTGCGGATGGTACAATGGTTATAACTGGGCGGTATATGGACAGAATGGATTTGACAGGGCTGCTACTGAAAAGGCCTGTATGGAAAACCTGAAGCAGTCACTGTCACGTTTTTGGCATGAGCAGAAATATGCGCTGAATTATTTCTATAAGAAGTTTACTTCTCAGTGGAATGCTCCGGATTTTCAGGCAATGATCAGTAATGAGTGGTGCACCAGGCATTCTCTGCACACGACAGGGATCGCAAAATGGTTTCTGTTTGGAGAGGGAAGGGAAATTTTGCTTTTTGTTATGAATGGATATCATTTTCTGATTTTTTTGCTGACAGGGACTTATTTTGGCATAGAAGTGTTCAGAAAAAGGGACTGGGATCTGCCTAAGGCATATTTTATGCTGAATATTTTTGGAGGCTTCCTGTTCCATATGATCTGGGAGGCACAGTCCAGGTATGTGCTTGGATATTTCGTATTGATGCTGCCGCTTGCGGCTGCAGGTCTTGCAGACATTCTTGATAATGTCAGGGAGAGAAAAGAAAAAAGAAAAGAAAAACTGGCACAGGCTGCCAGATGATGGAGGATATATATGAAACCACTTGATACAAACAAAACATATCTGATTACGGGAGGCGCCGGATTTATCGGATTTTCCCTTTCCAGGGAGCTTCTGCAAAAGGGAGCCAGAGTCATCGGGCTTGATAATATGAATGATTATTATGAGGTATCGTTGAAAGAGGACAGGCTGGCGGTTCTGAAAGAATACTCAACGTATATCTTTGAAAAGGGAGATATTGCAGACAAGGAAGCTGTTCACAGGATATTTGAAGCCTATCACCCAGATATCGTAGTGAATCTGGCAGCACAGGCAGGGGTCAGATACAGTATTACCAATCCGGATGCTTACATCCAGTCCAATCTGGTGGGGTTTTTTGAAATTCTGGAAGCGTGCAGACATTTTGGGGTGGAGCATCTGGTATTTGCTTCCTCCAGCTCAGTATATGGTGGGAACAAGAAGGTTCCCTTTTCTACAGAGGATAAGGTGGATCAGCCGGTGAGCCTGTATGCGGCTACAAAAAAGTCCAATGAGCTGATGGCTTATGCCTACAGCAAATTATATGGAATACCGTTGACTGGACTACGCTTTTTTACTGTGTATGGACCTATGGGAAGACCAGATATGGCATATTTTAAATTTGCGAAGAAGATCATGGCAGGAGAACCGATCCAGATTTATAATCATGGGGGTATGAAGCGTGATTTTACTTATATTGATGATATTGTGACCGGTGTGGAAAATATTCTCTGCAATCCGCCGGCACAGGATGAGAACGGTGCAGCTTATAAGATCTACAATATAGGAAACCATAAGCCGGAGAAGCTGATGGATTATATCAGTGTACTGGAAAAATGTCTGGGAAAGGAAGCAAAAAAGGAATTCCTGCCGATGCAGCCGGGAGATGTGTATGAGACCTATGCGGATGTCAGTGAGCTGATGAAGGATTTTGATTTCAAGCCATCTACAACTATAGAAGAAGGATTGTCCAGATTTGCAGAGTGGTTTTTGCAGTATTACGCATAAATGTATGAAATTCTGCATAGTATATGATGAACCACAGGGAAAGAACGCAATTCATTAAGATTTTATTAAGGTTTCTGAAGGAAACCTTAATACGCTTGGAAAGCTCTTTTCTATTTGGGTGAATGTGCTATGATGAGATTGCAGATGAGAGTTATGGAATCTCAAAGGAGTGTGAAAATTATGAAAAAATGGAGAAATATAATAGCAGGAGGTTTGATCACAGCGTTATTTGTATTTTCGCTCAGTGGTTGTGCAGGGAAAGAAACAGAGAGTGGGAGTCAGGAAAACGCAGCGGATAATGTGATCATTACGGAGACCGGGGAAACCCTGGTGCAGGAGCAGCCGACGGAGAAACCGGAGGCTGCAGCGACACCTGAAGCACATGGTGATCTCCCAGCGCCGGATGTGGTGCCGGAGGAAATGCCACAGGAGCCGGAGCAGGAGCAGGTGATCTCTGAGGAGGATCAGATAGAAAGTAAAGGCGGTCATTTGCAGATCGTGTTTATGGGAGACAGTATTTTTGATAACAGCAGGGATGGTACCGGAATTCCCTACCTGACATCGGAGGCCTGTGATGCTGACTGCTACAATCTTGCTATCGGAGGAACCTGTGCAGCAATTGAAATTGATGAAAAATATGAAAATAACCAGTGGACATCCAGAAGTCTTGTGGGAATCGTAAAGGCAATGAGAGGAGACATCCCGACAGATATCTTTAACGGTACAAGGACAGGGGAAATCTTAAGTAGTGGAAATGTGGATTTTGCAAAGACTGATTATTTTGTTGTAGAATACGGCATGAATGATCTTCTCCGGGCGACCCCTATGAGTAACTCGGATAATGACTTTGATATCAGAACCTATGTAGGGGCGCTCCGCTATGCAGCTTCCAACCTGAAGGAGTTAGCACCTGATGCAACGGTGATTCTCTGTGCACCGAATTATGCCATGTTTTATAATGGGGATAAATTTATCGGTGATGGCAATACCCTGAATACAGGCTATGGCACGCTGTTTGACTATAAGGGAAGCTGTGAGTATGTGGCAAAGGAGCAGGGAACAGAATTCTTTGATGCTTATCTGGATCTTGGCATAGACGGGTACACGGCAGAAGAATATCTGGAGGATGGTGTGCATCTGACTGAGGCAGGAAGAAGGCTGTATGCGGATGCTCTTTCCGAGATGATCCTGTCTATTGAGGAGACAAAAAATAATTAAGCAATAGTGTATATATATTTGCTTTTGGAAAGCGCTTTTTGACGATTTTATGGGTATCGTTCAAGAAGCGCTTTTCTTGACCATTCCCTTATATCGTGATACCATAAACATTATGGGTCAGTAGGCGATGGAAGCTGCTGACAAGAGGGAAAAGGAGTAAAATGGTCAGCCTATGAAGGAAAAGATCCAAAAGAAGGATATCATTATATTGACCATCCTGTGGCTTTCCTATCTTGCTTTTAATGGAATCCTGCTGGCAGGGCATGAGCTGTGGAGAGATGAAGCCAATGTCTGGCTGATCGCCAGAGAGCTGTCCGTTCCGGAACTGTTTGCGCAGATCAGGTTCCAGGGGCATCCCTGTCTGTGGTATCTTCTGGTGATGCCATTTGCTAAGGCGGGGTTTCCTTTTCAGACGATTAGCGTACTCAGCTATGTGATCATGGGAATAGCAGCAGGGGTATTTGTATATCGGGCACCGTTTCATCCGGTGACGAAGTTTTGCTGTTTATTCAGTCCGGTATTTTCCTATTATTATTCTGTGGTAGCGAGAAATTATTGTCTGATCGCCCTTTTTCTGGTAGTATTGGCAGCTTTTTATAAGGAGCGTAAGCGGAAGCCGGTAGTCTGTGGTCTGTTGCTTGGACTTCTAGTACAGGCAGATACGATCGCACTGGCACCGGCAGGACTGATCTCCCTGATGTGGCTGTGGGAAGCTGTATCAGAAGGTGTCCGTAAGAAACAGAAGAATGCATTTATGCAGGCAGCAAAGGGATTATGGATCCCTCTTGCCAGTCTGATGCTGTGGATCTATGAATTCCGCGGGGTATCGGACAGTCCGGAATATCAGATGCAGGATATGGGATTTACTTCTCTGCTGGCAGAGATCAGGAATTTTTCTTTCCATATCCTGTCCAGAATGACAGGAGCCGGGAAGATGATAGAGCTGCTGCTGATCCTGTTGTTTCTGGCAGCAGGGATCTGGCTTGGAGTGAAAAAGAAGAATTTCTTTCCTGTGATCGTGGCAGCAGGCACGTTCCTGTTTGAGGCACTGTTCAGTGTGCTGGTGTACCAGCTTCATATCTGGCATTATATCGCAATCGTATTTGCTGTGATCTGGTGCTTCTGGATCCTTCTGGAAACGGATGGAGAGAGCACCGGGCGGGCAGGAAGCACAAAAGAAGCTGCACGTATTCTGCCGGAGATTTTCCTGATCCTCATATCGATACTGATGCTTGTGCAATGGAACAGTGCAGAGGAAAGCTCAAGCCTCCAGAATGCTTTATCCGGGGTATATTCCGACGGCGTAAATGCAGCGTCCTACATCAGGGAACATGTGCCGGAGGATTCACTGATCGTCAGTACGGATGTATCGGAGGCTTCCACTGTGCTTGCTTATCTTGGGAGGAAATATCAGTTTTATTATGCGGGAAATGGAAAAATCGAAACCTTTGCAGATTATACAGAGAGACAGAAGGGCGGGATCGAATATACGGATCTTCTGGACTGGACAGGTGCTAATTTCCCAGATAAGAAAAGCTTTTATATTTTAAAATGTGAGCAGAACTGCATCAGCAGCTTTGAACCGGGAGAAGAAAACAGCAGGATCTGCTATGAGACAATGACAGACACAGCGAAGGGAGAAGCCTATACGCTGTATGAAATAGAAATACCATAAGTGAGAGGATCGCCATGGACAGAAAATATGACAAAGTTATAATCGGAGCCGGTCTGTATGGCCTGTACGCGGCGAAAAGGTGCAGTGATAAGGGTGAAAAGGTGCTGGTGCTGGAATATGACAGGGCACCCTTTCAGAGAGCAACCTATATTAATCAGGCCAGGGTGCATATGGGATATCATTATCCAAGAAGCCTTACGACAGCAGTGAAATCAGCAGGATATTTCAAACGGTTTGTAGAGGACTTTGGATTTTGTATTCATGACAGATTTGAACAGATTTATGCCACGTCAGGACGTTTTTCCTGGACGAATGCGGAGCAGTTCATGGAGTTTTGCAGGGCGGCAGGGATCAGGTGTGAGGAAGTAGCGGTTTCCAAGTATTTTCAGACAGGAATGTGCGATGGAGCCTTCCTGACAGAGGAGTATACTTATGATGCCGGGATTCTTCAGAAATATTATGAAGAGCAGCTTTCTGACAGGAATAACGTAACGTTTCTGTTTGAAGCAAGGCTGAAAAAGATCCTCCGGGAAAATGATATGTTCGAGGTATGGATGTGTGATGATACATGCTTTGAGGCTCCCTTTGTACTGAATGCCACGTATGCATCTGTTAATCAGATCATTGAGAAGACAGAAGGGATTGACCAGGAGAAGTTTAAAATAAAGTACGAGCTGTGTGAGATCATTCTGTGCGAGTCTGGTGATACGCTGAGAGGAACGGGGATTACCGTTATGGATGGACCGTTTTTTTCCATTATGCCGTTTGGAAAAACCGGGCTGCATTCACTGACTAGTGTGACCTTTACGCCGCATGTGACAAGCTATGAAGAGCTGCCGACATTCCGGTGTCAGGAGGGAAGTGAGGATGGCAGGCCGGAATGCAGGCCGGAGGCACTTGGCAACTGCAATACCTGTATTCATAAGCCGGACAGCGCATGGCCGTATATGTCGCATCTGGCAGATAAGTATCTGAAACCGGAATATGCCTATACTTATAGGGAATCCCTGTATTCTATGAAGCCGATCCTGAAGTCATCAGAAGTAGATGATTCCAGACCGACAGCAATCCGTGTACTCAGTGAGAGGCCGGTCTTTATCAGCGTGCTGTCAGGAAAGATCAATACCGTGTACGATCTGGATGCGTATTTATAAAAAGACAAAGCGAGGAAATGAATGTGACGGGAAACAGAAAAAAAGAAAAAAAGTTTATTTCTCTGGTTGTGTATCTGCATAATGTGGAAGAATATATCCGCTTTTTCATGCGTTCTATTATTCCGGTTTTTGAGGACAACTTTGAAAAGTTTGAGATCGTATGTGTAGATGATGGCTGTACAGATAGAACAATAGAGAAATTAAAAGGCTTTCTGGAGGAAAATCAGGTGAATGCCATGGTCAATATCATCCACATGAGTTATTTCCAGGGGATCGAGAGTGCCATGAATGCAGGCCGGGATCTTGCTATTGGTGATTTTGTGTATGAATTTGACGATGTATTCATGGATTATGATCCGGATATGCTGCTCCGGGTGTATGAAAAGCTTCTTGAGGGAAATGATATTGTGGCTGCCAGCAGTAAGGGGAAAATGCGGCTGACATCACGGATCTTTTATTCCCTGTATAATATGACAAGCAGGGGTGGCGGCAGGATCGGACCGGAAACCTTCCGTATTATTTCGAGAAGGGCGATTAACCGAATCAAGTCGATAGGACAGTATATTCCCTACCGGAAGGCTGTATACAGTAATTGTGGACTGAATGCAGCAACCATGTATTATGAGAGCAGGGATGAGAAGGCAAGGATCACGAATGAGACGGTAGCCTCAGAAAGAACATCACTGGCACTGGATTCCTTTATCTATTTTACGAATGTGCTGGAGAGAGTTTCCATGGTCATCTGCTGCGCCTTTCTGGTGTTTACAGTAGCCATGGGGATTTATCTGGTGTCGGATCTGTTTAATTCCCATAAGCCGGTAGAAGGATGGCTATCAACCATGGGCTTTCTGGCACTTGGTTTTTTTGGTGTATTTGCACTGCTGACCATTATTCTGAAGTATCTGTCAGTACTGCTGAATCTGATTTATAAGCACCAGAGATATCTGGTTTCTGATATCGAGAAAATTGCAAGGAAATAAGGAAAATACGATGAAAAGAGAAGTAAACAGCATCAATCTGCTTTTTCCGGTCCTGAATGAAAGACTGCGGCTGCAGAAAGGGATTGAGACAACCATAGCCTATGTCAGGGAACATGTGAAAATTCCCTGCAGGCTTACCATATTGGATAATGGATCTGAAGATGAAACACCGGAGATTGGAAAGAAACTGGAAGAAGCTTATCCGGAGGTAACCTATGTCAGAGTAGGGGAGAGAGGCGTTGGCGTAGCATTCCGGAAGGGAATCGAGCTGAATGACTGCGATATTGTGGGATATATGGATATTGATCTTTCCACAGATCTGAAATATCTGGGAAAAACGATAGAAATGTTTCAGCATGATCCGGAGCTTCAGTATGTAAATGGGACAAGATTCAGCAGGGAGTCTGATACCAGGGGAAGGAAATGGTACCGGAAGATCACCTCTATGGGACTGGTGTTTCTTCTAAAAGTAATTTTCCATATGAAGGCAACAGATGCACTCTGTGGATTTACCTTCTTAAGGAAGGAAGAAGCAGAGCAGCTGGTTGCAGAGAGCAGTCAGGATAATGGCTGGTTTTATACGGTAGAATTTCTGCTCAGAGCAGAACGGGATGGTATGAAGATCTGTGACATGCCGGTAGAATGGCAGGAAGATTATAATACCACGGTAAAGGTCTTCAAAACAATTAAAAACTATATCATACAGATCCACAGATTACGAATGGCATTGAAGTCAGAAAAGAAAGGGGCATAAAAATGCTGAAAAGAATTGATTTATCCAGAGATTTTCAGAAGCATAGAGAGGAATATTTAAAGGCAATTGAGGCTGTCTGTGAGGAAACAGCCTTTTCCGGTGGGAAATATGCAGATCAGTTTGACCGGGAGTTTGCGGAATATGTGGGAGTTCCTTACGCAGCGGGTGTCAATAATGGTACCAGCGCCCTGCACTGTGCAATGGCAGCACTTGGGGTAGGATCTGGGGATGAAGTGATTGTTCCTGCAAATACCTACATTGCAACGGCCTGGGGTGTCAGCTACACAGGGGCAACACCGGTATTTGTGGACTGTACGGCAGATACTTGGGAGATCGACCCGGATAAGATCGAAGAAAAGATCACAGATAAGACAAAGGGGATCATCGGCGTCCATTTATATGGACAGCCTTTTGAATTCAGCAAAGTGAAAGAAATTGCAGACAGACACGGATTATTTGTTGTGGAGGACTGCGCACAGGCACATGGAGCTGCTTATGAAGGAAGAATGACAGGAAGCCTTGGCGATATTGGCTGCTTTTCCTTTTATCCCGGCAAAAATCTGTATGCCTTCGGGGAAGGCGGCAGTGTGACCTGCAAAACACAGGAGCATTTTGATACAGTCACAACCATGAAAAATCAGGGATGTCATGTGAGGTATTATCATGACATGATTGGTTATAATTACCGTCTGGAGGGAATCCAGGGGGCAGTTTTGAGTGTGAGCCTGAAATACCTGCCGGAATGGACAACGCGAAGACGTGAGATCGGGAAACAGTATTTAAGAGAGATGCATAATCCCCTGATTACCCAGCAGGCACATCCGGATAATACAGATCCGGTATTCCATCTGTTTGTCATCCAGGTGGAGAACCCGGAGCACTTCCTGGCCTATATGCAGGAAAAGGGAATGGAGTGTAACAGACACTATCCGGTTCCCTGTCATCTGCAGAAGGCCTATGCTTCGCTGGGATATCATGAGGGGGACTGCCCGAATGCAGAAAAACTGGCAAAGCATTGCGTAACCCTGCCTCTTTTCCCTGAGATGACAGCGGACGAGGTGCAGCTGGTAATAGATGCCTGCAATGATTATACAGGCGAGTAAAGGAAAGCTTTAGCATGAAGAAACAGGAAAAAAATACAGCACTGGAGCTGGAGGCATTTGTTAAGGAAAAAGGAGTACAGTTTGGAAAATTTGTTTCTGGATGGCTGACACCGAAACGGTTATTCTGGTTTTTGCTGGTCGTTTATCTGCTCAGTCTGGTTCCGCTGCTCTGGATCGGATTTTATAATTATCCAAGTGCAGATGATTACTCGATTGGAAGTGATTGCAGACAGGCATTTGTAAATACCCATTCCCTGCTGGCGACAGTCTGGGCAGGGATCGTGCGTGCAGCGGATGACTGGCTGAACTGGATGGGTTATTTCACCTCGAATTTTCTCATGGCTCTGCCCCCCAATACCTTTGGGGAAAGGGCTTATGTGTGGACCAGTGTGATCATGATCGGGGCACTCAGTCTTTCTACAGCGTATTTACTGAAGGTGATCTTCTGCAGGGTATTTCATGCTGATAAATATCTGGCAGGCTCAGTGATACTGTTGATGCTGTTCATTACGGTGCAGCGTATGCAGGGCAGGGTGGAAGCCTTTTACTGGTACAGCGGTGCTGCTAATTATATTCTGGTGCATAGCTTCTGTATGTGGTTTTATGGACTGCTGATTTCGGCTATTTATGATACGGGGAAGAAACGGACCGGAAAGCTGGTGGGGGCATCTGTTCTCGGATTCCTGGTGGGAGGTGGCAACCAGATGACGGCTCTGAACGGAGCGGTTGTGCTTCTGGCAGTGATTCTGTGTGTCAGCATGCAGAAGAAATGGAGGGCTTACAGAGCTTTCTGGTGGCCCATAGGCCTGTATTATCTGGGCTTTCTTTTAAATGTGGCGGCTCCTGGTAACTGGGTACGGGCAGCAGATGCCACAGGGATGAATCCGGTAAAAGCCATTTTTGTATCCTTTTATTATGCATTTGATTACTGTATCAATGAATGGTCCGGCTGGCCGGTGCTTTTCCTGATACTGATTTTGATCCCTTTATTTTATGATATGGCGGGAAAAACAGATTTTTCTTTTCCCTGTCCTCTTGGCGTGATAGCCTTTGGGTTCTGTCTTGTGGCAGCGATGATGACACCGCCCCTGTTTGCGGTAGGGAGTATGGAAGCACAGAGACTGCAGGCGCTGACTTATACGATGTATATTCTGGTGGTGACATTGAGTACAGGATACACAGCCGGATGGTTCCGCAAAAAACTGGATCAAAGAAAACAGGATCAGCAGTTTTCCGGGAATACAGCAATGTATATCCTTTTCTGCCTGCTGTTTTTTACGTTTGCTTCGGCTCTTGCGGTTATACCAATACCCCACTATTTTACTTTTTCTTCAGCTATTACAGATCTTGCAAACGGATCAGCAAGAGCTTATGGAGAGGCCAGAAAGGAACGTATTGCGGTCTATGAAAGCGGAGAGAGGGATGTGGTGGTAAAGGAACTGCCATCGCAGCCAGAGCTTCTGTATTTTTCTGATATCCAGGAGGATCCAGAGTTCTGGGAGAATAAGGGGATGTGCAAGTTTTATGGGTTTGACTCTGTAAGACTGCAAAAAGAATTAAAGTAAACCAAAACGGTCACATAGACAGTAATTGAGAATTATGTTACAATCAATATAATTGATTAATCGGAAAGGTATAGGTATAGCATGAAGAAAGCACTGATCATTGGTGCCGGTCCGGCGGGACTGACAGCAGCTTATGAGCTCCTGAAAAAGGCCAGGGATATAGAGGTGGTGGTTTTTGAGGAGAGTGACTGCTTTGGCGGTATTTCCAAAACAGTAAATTATAAGGGAAACCGTATGGACATGGGAGGACACCGTTTCTTTTCCAAGATTCCGGAGGTAAATGAATGGTGGGACAACATGCTTCCTATGCAGGGGGCGCCGACCTACGATGATATTGTATTAAAGCGTGAGATGCCAGTGCATAAGGGTGGGCCGGATCCGGAGAAGGAAGATCGTGTTATGCTGACAAGACACCGTGTTTCCCGTATCCTGTTTGATACCAAGTTTTATGACTATCCGATTTCCTTAAAGCCGGAAACCTTTAAGAACTTTGGCGTGCTGACTACCCTGAAGGTAGGCTTCAGCTATCTGGGATCCATGTTCCATAAGCTGCCGGAGGATAATCTGGAGAATTTCTATATTAACTGCTTTGGCAGGAAGCTGTATTCCATGTTCTTTGAGTACTATACAGAGAACCTCTGGGGACGTCATCCCAGTGAGATCGATGCTTCCTGGGGTGCACAGAGAACCAAGGGACTTTCCATTATGGGAATCCTGAAGGATTTCTTTGGCAAGCTTTTCAAGGTAAAGAACCGGAAGGTCAACACCTCCCTGATCGAGGAATTCAAATATCCAAAGCTTGGTCCCGGACAGCTCTGGGATGTAACTGCAGCTGAGGTTGAAAAGCTTGGCGGCACGATCATCAAGAATGCGAAGGTTATCAGAGTTCATAAGGATGAGAATAATGTGCTGACCTCCCTGACCTATGAAAAGGATGGACAGGAGTTCACCATGGAAGGTGATTATTTCATTTCTTCCATGCCGGTGAGGGATCTGGTTGGCGGTATGAACGATGTACCGGCAGAGCCCGCAAGGATTGCCAAGGGACTTCCCTATCGTGATTATATGACGCTTGGCGTACTGGTGCCTAAGATCAATCTTGTAAATAAGACTAATATTAAGACCATTAACAATATTGTTCCGGACTGCTGGGTCTATGTGCAGGATCGCAATGTGAAGCTGGGACGTTTCCAGATTTATAATAACTGGTCACCGTATATGATCAAGGATCTGGAGCATACCGTATGGATCGGTCTTGAGTACTTTGTCAATGAAGGCGATGAGTACTGGAATATGACTGAGAAAGAGTTTGCAAAGATCGGTGTTTCTGAAATGGTGAAGCTTGGGCTGATCGACAGTCCGGATGTGGTACTGGATGTCCATATGGAGAAGGTGAAGAAGGCATACCCGGCTTATTTTGATACCTATGATGAGATGGACAGGCTGATTGAATATCTGAGCAGTATTGAAAATCTGTACTGTGTGGGAAGAAATGGACAGCACCGTTACAATAATATTGATCATTCCATGGTTACTTCCTTTGAGGCTGTTAAGAACATTATAAGCGGAACCAAGGATAAGAAGAATATCTGGAGTGTAAATACCGAGCAGGAATATCATGAGACCTCCAATAATGAGGATGAGAAGAACAAGGCTGAGGTAGATTAAGGTCATAGAGTAAATAAGAAATGATAAGAGGCGCTGCCGGATCATCTGTATAGAAGATGATCCGGCAGCGCCTTCTCGTATGGGAATGATCTTATTTTTTACGGAATAGGTACTGCCTTGCACCGTGGTTCGCGGCTCTGTGCTTCAAGGTATCATCCACCATGTCCATACGGAGTCCGGCATCAATGAAATCACAGTACTTACAGAACTGATAATCACTCCGGCTGGTTTTGATCGCCTGGCGGAGCTTCCTGTATTCCTCACTGTTCCATGCCTCCTTTAACGGGGTTTTAGTAAGATCTGCAAGTGTGGTAGCTTCGAAATTGTCACAGCAGCAGATACCCATGCGGCCATCCGGGAAGATAAACATATCGGTATAGGGCATTAAGCAGGTTTCCTTGATGATCTTTTGGGTATTCTGCTTGTTGGGAGCGCTGCCGGCACGGTTTGTAAGGACTGCATCCATATAACGCATCTGGATCAGAAGCTCTACGTCCTTGAACTCATCCGGATGGGACTTCGCATAATCATAAATTTCCTGCACATTATCATGAAGCTTCATGTCGCGGCAGTAGTTGTTGATGATCAGCTGGTTTACGTAAGGGATGATCTCCTTTACCTTATCGATGGTGAGCAGGAGACCGTTGCTTGAGAGGAAAATATAGCTGTCAGGCAGCTGCTCCCTGCAGTATTTGTGGAATTCCACGATTCTGGTATCCAGAAAAGGCTCATTGTTTCCATACAGTGTCAGGTGACCCTTGTAGCCCCAGTCGTGGAGCTGGTCGATAATGCTGTAGAACAGATCTTTATCCATGCGCTTATAGGGGCGCTTTTCAGCGTTTTTGTTGGCAGTACAGAAGGAACAGGTGCTGTTACAGCGGTTGATCGTTTCCAGGTTGACTACAAGCGGCTGTGGTGTTTCCTCTGCATTCAGGAAATACCGGATATACTGCTCCTGCAGCTTATTCCTGGTGAGGAACTGTAATTTTAAGTAACTTTCAGAGGAAAGCCTGGGGAAACGCTTCTGCAGATTCCAGCCAAGGGCACCGCCGAAATTGTGAAATCTTACTGACATAATAAACTCCTTTATCGGTACATAATATATAAAATGTACAATCTAACTTAATTATAGTAACATTGATTGCAGACAGCGTCAAGCAAGAAGAAACAGAGACTGGTGCTTCCGGAGAAAGTAGTGTAAAATAGAACCTATGGAAAATACAGGTATGAATCAGAAGGAAAAAAGAGATCATTATATAGAGGCGGGATATCTGCTGCTTTCGGCCTTTGCCATACTGTTTGTGACCAGCAGATCCTCCCTGCTGTATCCCTGCAATGACTGGAACGATGCCAACAGTTATTTTTCCGTAGGAAAAGGATTGTTCCACGGAAAGGTGCCATACAGGGACATTTTTGATCAGAAGGGTATGTATTTATACTTTTTTTATGGACTGGCCTATCTGCTGTCGCATACGACCTTTGCTGGAGTTTTCATGCTGGAGCTTGTGCTGGCGGCAGCAGATCTGCTTAGTATTTACCGGATTCTGTCACTGTATCTGAAAAAGGATCTGGCACTTCTGTTAAGTCCGCTGCCACTGGCGGCAGCTTTTGCATCAAGCAGCTTTTATTATGGAGGAAGCGCGGAGGAGATCTGTCTGCCGTTCCTGCTTGCCGGATTTTATCTGATCCTGCGTTATTTTAAGGAGGAATATCCGGAAAAGGCCATGGACGGTAAGACGTTGCTCTTTGGCGGGCTGCTGGCTGGTATGGTAGCCAATATCAAGTTTACCGTGCTTGGCTTTTTCTTCGCATGGATGATGTGCATTGCCATTGCTTTTCTTGTGAAAAAGGATCTGAAAGGTGCTGTTAAGGCCTGTGGAATTTTCCTGCTTGGCATGTTCGTTCCCTTTGTTCCGTGGATCCTTTATTTTGCCCTGCAGCATGCCCTGTATGACTGGTACTGGGGCTATGTGTATATCAATGTGTTTGCATATAGCAATCTGAACGGGGAAGGACCTGGACTTTCAGAGCGGGTCTATACACTGGCGAAGCTGCTTTACTGGGTGATCCGTAAAAATCTCTGCTATTTTGCATTTGTGATACCGGGTGTTTTATGGTATCTTCTGCAGGGAAAGAAAAAACGGATCCTGCCGGCAGTTACCATGGTCTGTCTGTGCTTTTTCCTGTTTCTTGGTATTTATGTGGGAGGCAGTGAGCTGCCTTATTATGCGCTGCCGTTATCTGTGTTCACGCCGCTTGGATTTATATTTCTTGGAAAAGTGCTGGAATGGATTTATGGTTTGTGCAAAAGGCAGAGAGAAAATGCAAAGGTGAGTGCAAAAACGGCAAAAAATATACGGTATGGAACCTTCCTCATCTGCGGTGCAGCCATTCTTATTATTATGGAAGTGCTGCTCTGTAACCTTTCCATGAATTTCCCGTTTCATAAGGTAAAGAAGGAAGATCATTTTTTGTATAAGCTGGCAGCCGTTGTAGAGCAGGAGGAAGCTCCAACGCTCTTAAATATCGGTTGTCTGGATGCCGGACTGTATACGGTATGTGATATTGTGCCTACCTGTCAGTGGTTTCAAACACAGACGGTCATCATGGATACGGTGCTCAGTGAACAGGAGCGTTATATCAGAGAGGGACAGATACAGTTTGTGCTGGCAAGGGATTCCTACCCGGATGTGATCTTTGAACGGTATGAGCTGGCAGCAGAAGAAGACTGGATAGAAAACGGACAGGACTTTACCTATTATCTGTTCCGGAGAAAGGATTAGAAAATGATCGTATTGCAGATACTGATGCTGATCTTCTGCATGGTTATTCTGCCATTTGGGATTGGCGTGCTGCCGGGACGGTGGCTTAAAAAAGAGGACAGGACACTGACGGGGATCTGGATCAGTGGCTATCTGGTACTGTTTGCCCTGTTTGAGCTGGTGGGAATCCCGGTGGTACTGTTTACTGTTTATCATGGATTCTCAAGGCTGTGCCTGATTTTTGAGCTTCTTGCAGGAGTGGGATTCCTTGCAGGAGTGGTGCGGCTGCTGAAGAAGAAGGAAGACTACAGCAGTCTTTTGCCTTGCAGCTTCCCTGAAAAGAGGACTGTGGAAGAATGGGTCTATCTGGTGCTGTTTGCACTGCTGCTTGGATTTCAGCTATATATGGCGTTTACCAGAGCATCCTTTGACGGGGATGATGCGTATTATGGTGTGCAGGGATTGATCGCCCAGCAGCAGGACACCCTTTACCGGATCAATCCCAATACCGGCAGAAGTGCACCATTAGATATCCGGCATGCGCTGGCATTGATGCCGATCTATGAGGCATTCCTTGGGGAAATGAGCGGGATCCATGCAACGATCATTGCACACAGCGCAGCACCGATCGGTCTGATCCTGCTGACCTACGCACTGTATTTTCAGATTGGAAGGAAGCTGTTTCCGGGGAAAAGAACAGAGATACTGCGGTTTCTTATTCTGATGGCACTGTTTCAGGTCTTTGGAAATGTGTCTATTTACACCAGTGAGACCTTTTTCCTGACAAGAACCTGGCAGGGCAAATCCCTGTGTGGAAACTTCATGATCCCGGCGATTTTTTGGCTGTATCTGTGTATGTTCCGGAGAGAAGCACAGCAGAAGCTGTTTTTCCTGCTGGCATTTTTAAATCTGGCATCCGGTATCAGCAGCTCCCTTGGGGTATTGCTTACCTGCCTTCTGACGGCGGGACTTGGCCTGCTTCTTGCAGTCAGTAAAAAACGCCCTGAGATTCTGGTAAAGGCCTGTTTATCCTGTGTACCCGGGGCAGCATATATGCTGATCTATCTGATTGCCAGCCATATGTGAGAGGAGTCTGTCATGTTTGGAATTTTTATGGAAAGTCTTGTGATCTTCAAGCTATATACGGGACTGAAGCTTCTGTTTGTATTGACACTGGTGTCCTTTCTTTATCTCCTGATCACAGAAAAGGATAAAACGATCCGGCAGCTGTTTATATATGCACCGGTTCTGATCCTGATCTTATTTCTGTTCCCGGTGAGCCGGAAGCTGTTTGTGGCCATGGGGCTGGATGGGGAGACCTATTACCGCGTGCTTTGGACGATTCCGATGGGGATGATCACCGCTTACGGAGCTGTGAAGCTTACAGGCAGGCACAGAAGGATCGGCCTTCTTGTCAGTATGGTGCTGATCATACTCTGTGGCAGTTATGTGTACAAAAGTAATTATATTTCTAAAGCGGAGAATTTGTATCACATTCCGGATACAGTGGTGAGGATCTGTGACCTGATCCATCCCTCTGACGCTGATCCGGATGTGCAGGTGACAGCTGTATTTCCAGAGAGGCTGGTGCATTTTGTGAGACAGTATGATTCGGATATCAGAATGCCCTACGGACGGGAAATGATCGCCAGCCAGTGGGATTACTATAATAAGGTTCACGAGGCCATGGAAGAGGACGAGGTTCTGGATCCGGAAAAGCTGGTAGAGGCCTGCAGGGAAGAGTACTGCCAGTATATTATCCTGGATAAAAGCAGGGAGATGATAGGAAATCCGGAGAATGCCGGCTTGACACTTGTGGAAGAGATAGATGGTTATCTGATCTATCTGGATCCTGTTTCAAAGGCGGCGGCAGAAAGCTTTGCGGTATATTATGAAGAGGATGATAAGTAATGCTGTTTAATTCCTATATCTTTGTATTTTTGTTTTTTCCGGTGAGCCTTTCCGGTTACTGGCTGTGTGTTAAAGCTGCGGAAAAGAAGGAAAGAAGCTTTTTGCCTTCTCTGTTTCTGGTGGCAGCATCCCTGCTGTTTTATGGCTATCGGAAGCCGGCATATCTGCCGGTTCTGCTGGTAAGCCTTCTGGTCAACTTTGCCTTTTACAGACAGATAGAAAAAAGGAAGGAAAAGAAAGCATTTCTGACAGGGGGGATATTTCTCGATCTGCTGGTGCTTGGCATTTTTAAATATACGGGAAGCACCTTTGTACCACTGGGGATCAGCTTCTTTACCTTCAGCCAGATCGCATTTCTGATGGAGGGATACCGGGGAAGCCTGAAAAGGACGAGCCTTCTTGATACCGGTGTGTATCTCACCTTCTTCCCAAAGATCATGGAAGGCCCAATAGCGCTTCCGACGGATTTTCTGCCTGCGTATCAGGAGAGCAGAAAAAAAGGATTTTCCATTGAAAATCTGTATCGAGGGCTGACACTGTTTATTCTTGGACTGTCGAAGAAGGTGCTGCTTGCAGATACCCTTGGAAAAGCAGTAGATTTTGGATACAGCAATCTATCGGCGCTGAATACACCGGATGCACTGATCGTCATGCTGTCCTATACCTTGCAGCTTTACTTTGATTTTTCCGGGTACTGTGATATGGCAATGGGAATTGCAAGGTGCTTTTCCATTTCGCTTCCGTTAAATTTTGATATGCCTTACCGGGCAGAGAATATCATGGATTTCTGGAAACGATGGCATATCACACTGACCCGTTTCTTTACGAAATATCTGTATATCCCGCTGGGAGGAAACCGGAAGGGAAGAATCCGTACCTATGTAAATACACTGGTGGTATTTCTTGTGAGCGGTATCTGGCATGGGGCAGGACTTACCTTTGTGATCTGGGGTGGCATGCATGGCGTACTGTATGTGATCACAAGATGGCTGCATGACAGGAGGAAGGACAGAGCTGTGGCATCAGGAGGAATGGAGAGAAAGGTGGATTTTCCATCCGGGATCAGAAAGCTCTACTGCACGATCCTTACTTTCTTGTTTGTGAATGCGGCGTGGGTATTCTTCCGGGCACCGTCTATAGGAGATGCACTGGTACTGTTTAAACGGATGGGAAGTCTTACCTTTACCAGGATAAACTGGAATCTTGCCGGAAGCTTTAATCTGGATGAATTCTGGTACGTGATCAAGGTATTGCATCTGGATTCCTGGCAGTATGCGCATTACATACTGATGGTATTGATCCTGACGGCGGCACTTGTCCTTTCCATGAAAAAGGAAAGCGCTGTAAGAATGGCAGAAAAGATAAAGCCGGGAGCCCTGTCCACGCTGGTACTGGCAGTCCTTTTACTATGGTGTGTGCTTGGCTTTGGCGGTGTCAGCTCCTTTATTTACCTGAATTTTTAGAAAGAGAGATTTTGAACGATGAAGCAATCAGTCTTTCGAAAAGCAGTGGCAGGACTACTTGGCATCTTTATTCTGGGCTGTATACTGGCAATGACGTTGGTCATTATAGTAGATCCCTTTTTCCATTATCATAAGCCGTTGAAGGGCTTTCCGTATTTGATCGACAATCAGCTTTCCCAGAATCCGGGGATGGCAGAGCATATGGAATATGACAGCGTGATCCTTGGATCCTCCATGACAGTGAATTTTCAGACAGACTGGTTTAAGGAACTGATGGGGCTCAATACGATCAAGCTAAGCTACAGCGGAGCCTATCCAAAGGATCAGTCCAATATCATGAAGATCATCTTTGACAGCGGCCACGAGGTAAAAGAGGTTTTTCTTGGTATTGACGTGATCACCTATATGGGTGGTGTAGATGAGACAAAGTATCCTATCCCGGAATATCTGTATGATGACAATTATCTGAATGACATAGAGTATGTACTGAATAAGGATGTGATCCTGAATTACATCCTGCGTCCTATGGCAGATCCGGATCCGACGAATCTCTCAAATGTATATGCCAGCTGGTGGACGGAGGAATATTATAATAAAGAATGGGTGCTGCATAATTATGAAAGTCCGCAGCCTGCGGAGAAAGAAGCACCGGCGGAGGAATATCTGCCCGGGACAAGGGAAAATCTGGATGTTAACATCTGTCCCTATATTGAACAGAATCCGGATACAAGGTTTGTGGTATTTTTCCCGCCGTACAGTATTCTGTTCTGGAATGATGTGGTTGTTGGAAATCATCTGGAGGCGACTCTTGCACAGTACCGGTACCTGGCAGAGCGGCTGAATGCCTATGCTAATGTGGAGGTCTATTTTTTCCCGGACAGAGAGGATATCATTCTGGATCTGAATAACTATGCGGATTACAGCCATTATCATCCAAGGTATAACAGGTTCATGGCAGAGTGCTTTGCAGATGGCAGCACAGGACTTGTGTCAAAAGAGGGATCAAAAAAGGGAAAGACGATTGACGAATATCTTTCCCACATGAAAACCATTGTTCAGAATTATGATTTTGAGGAGCTTCTTTCTGGTGAGTAGTTATTCACAGGAGGAAGCTTCTTCTGTTGTATCTGCAGTGCCTGTTGTGGCATTGAGGATGGCGGCGATGCGGTCTGCAAGCTTTTCGCGTCCCGCCTGATTGACGTGCATATAGTCGCGCATGTATTCTTTATAATTATCCTCGTTAATCGTGCCAAAGTAGTTATCGATAAAGGATACACCGCAGTCCATGGAGGCATCAATCTCCTTGAGGAGATAGTGGTTCAGGGTGCCATTGCCAAGATCTGTGGTCGTGCCGTTGTGAAGGTTCCCGTCCTCGTCCATGTACTGGGCATAGGTGGGTGACATCACAAAAATACGGATATAGGGCCAGGCTTCCTGAATGTTCTTAAGGGAGGTGCGCAGCCCGCCGGTGAAGGCAGTTACATCGTAGGCATTATCCGGGTTGTCGGAGGGAGTGCCATTGTTATAATCGGTGCTGTCATACATGATGATCATGATATCAACCTTGTCCATGTCTACTGTTTTCATCACATCTACAGCTTCCTGATAGCGGGGATCGGATTCATCTCCGGCGATGGAAGCGATAGCAGACAGATCACTGTTCCGGAGGCTCTCCACTACATAATATAAATTAAAATGATCCTTCGTATACTCTGGATTGTAAACGGCATACCTGCAGGCGGCAGAAGAATCCGGGAAGGAACAGTCATATACAGTAGAATTTGTTTTACCTGCGATCAGAGAAGCCAGACCATCGCCGCTTCTGTCATCAGCAAAGGGATTATTGCCAAGGCATAGGATCGTCGTCACACCGTCATCCTCATGACCCTCCAGTCTGGAAGAATCCATGGGAATGATCATATCATTGACCTCAATATCGAACTCGGAGGTATCTTCATTGGGATCGATCTTCTCGAGCTTTGTACCCTGATTCCATTTCACCAGACGGTAAACAGAGAAGCCGCCGATAAAGAGGATGATTGCCAAAAGCAGCAGGTGGAGGCTGAGCTGGATATGGGGGCGCCTGCCAGAGACGGCAGCGCTTTTTTCTGAAGATGGTGCACTGTCCATATCATCATCATCAGCCTCGGCATCGGGAATACTGTCTATTTCCAGATCCAGATCTTCTATTTCAGGATCAGTCAGCTCCTGAGCTTTTATTTCTTTTTTCATTGATGATCTCCTGTTCTAAGGGAATGTACCTTGCTATTCTACTATTATTCTTCCCAAAAATCTACCTAATTCATAAAAAATTAATATACTGGCCAGAGGGGATGTGATAGAATGGTAACATATCTCAAAAACGAACATCCGGTAATAAGCATCCGGTGGAAGGTGATAAGGTTATGAAAGATCAGAAAAAGAAGTTTCAGATCAAAGATATTCTGATGCTTCAGATTGTTTTTTTTATCTACAGTATTAACAGTGTAGTCGCGAAATTTGCATCGGCGCAGGAGCCATTTAGCCTGAATTTTATTCTGCTTTACGGACTGGAGCTGTGTGTACTTGGCGTTTATGCGATCCTTTGGCAGCAGCTGATCAAGAGAATGGAACTGTCGGTTGCCTATTCCAATAAGGCAGTTGTCCTTTTGTGGGCCATGGTTTTTGGCACACTTTTATTTAAAGAGCAGATCACACTGACAAAGGTGGCAGGCATTCTGCTTGTGATCGCCGGGATCGTGGTGCTGAACAATGAGGAGGTAAAGGAATGAATACACATTTACTGATCCTGATCCTGTCTGTGGTAGTGGCATCCTTTTCACAGATCCTGTTAAAGAAGAGTGCACAGAAAACCTATCGGTCTGTGATCTACGAATATCTGAATCCCTACGTGGTCTGTGGATATGGAATGATGTTTCTTTCTATGTTCCTGACGATCATCGCCTATTCCGGAATGGACTTTACCAATGTGCAGATCGTGGAAGCGACCGGATATATTATGGTGCTGATCCTTAGTTATTTCTTCTTCCATGAGAAGATCACCAGAAGAAAAGTCCTGGGAATGGCGCTGATCTTTGCAGGAATTGCTGTGTATTACTTGTGATGTGCTTTGTTGGCTTTTTCGGCAAGAAGAGCTGTGATGGGAAGCTCAGCAGAATTTTCTGCCTGCAGCTCCCGATACCATTTACTGTACTTGTACATCCGGTAGGTAGTCTTCAGGTCTGACAGTTCGCTTTCATTGGCACATTTCTGAAGAAGTGCTTCCCGTTCTCCGGGATCGAGATCAACATAGTCCAGATAGGAGATACGAAGCTCCGTGAGCGGATCTGTACACCTTGGACAGATCATCTTGTGACCGGTCAGCATCATGATCCGGTGACATTTTTTGCAGTAATGCATATACATCATATAAATTTCCCCCTTTTATAAGTTGTAAATCTGATTTAATATTATATTTTTTTTACAATCTTTGTCAATGGCTAAACCCGTGAAAGCGGTTAAGATTTTGTTAAGTCATCGTACAAAATAGCAAAAATGGGAAAAATAGACTATGATTTTTCGGCACTCGGGAAAAGATGACAGCAGAAATTTACGGAAAATGACATTAAGTTTTTTTTAAGAATAGTAGAAAAAGAAAGGAATTGTGCTGGCAGGGTGAAAATGATATACTAAAATGTAATTATTTTGGGTAAATGCTGTCCGAAGCAGACAGGCTGGACAGAAGCTGGAGGATTAAAGCTGGAATGAGCAGACTTTTTTTACATAGTAAGAAAAAAAAGCGGGCAGGAAATGGCAGGAAGTCAGGAAACAGATCCATGGAGTGGATGGATTTTGATGATGACTACGAAGACGACGACTACGAAGACGACGACTACGAGGACGATGACTACGAGGACGATGACTACGAGGATGACGACTACGAGGATGACGACTACGAGATCGACGACTACGAGGACGATGACTACGAGGATGACGACTACGAGGATGATGACTACGAGGATGATGACAGGACATATACCTTCCGGAGAAGAAGGAGAGATGGTCTTGGCAGGATCATAGATTTTCTGGAAGAACGCACTCTGACGGATTACGCGGTGGCCTTGACCGGTATCGTAGTGATCGCAGTTGGTATCATAGCGGGAAGCATGTATCTGAATGCCAGAGCAGAGACAAAAGCGATCGCGGCTTTTGCACAGATAGGGGAGGGCCTTGAAAATATCCCTGTGATCGGAGAGAGCGGTCTGCTTGCCATAGCAGATGCACAGTCCTCGCGTGCCATGGCAGAGGAGCTTGAAAGGCTTGAAAAAGAGGAAAAACAGGTTGATGAAAATACAGGTAAGATAGAAGTGGCGTTGAATATGACTTCTATCCAGAAAGACCTGAAGATCAAGTTCGTTAACAAAACTTCAGGAAAGCTGATACCAAGCATTGCCTTTGAAGCAGAGGTAACACCGCCGGATGGTAAGAACTATGTGCTGAAGGATGATGATAAGGACGGTATTATTTACGAAAAGAATATTGCCCCTGGGAAATATAAGGTGACAATCATTGGCCCCGATGGTCTTTCCGAATACAGCTTCAGCCGGGAAGCGGTGACTATAACCGTTAGAGACACGATCGAATATAAAAAGGTAGAAGTGGCAGATGAGATCAAATCAGAATCACAGGTCAATGCAGCAGTAGAGGATACCGCAGTCAATAACACAGAAGTGGAATCCACTAATACGGATACGGTAGAATGGGTGGAATCGACAAAGACACTGATAGAAGGAACTGAGAAGTCCGAGGACAGCTATGAAAAGGTTTCACGGTCAGATATTACAGATCCTGCTGCCAAGACAGCAGCAGGCTTCCGGCTGCTGTCCAGAAAGTCTGAGGAAGAGAGTGGTGGAAATAATAACAGTGAGACGACTACGGAACCGGTACAGACAGAGACTCCGACCCCGGAACCGGCAGTAACAGCGACACCGACTGCGGAAGCAACCAAGTCACCGGAGACTCCAACAGAAGCGCCGACCGAAAAGCCGCAGGAAACCAAGTCACCGGAAGCGACAACGACACCGACTGCGGTGACACCTACAACGTCACCTACAGCAACACCGTCTGCATCTGCGTCAGCCAGTGCCAGTGCATCGGTAAGTCCGAGTCCATCGGCATCACCGTCAGCAACGCCTACGGTTACACCGAGTGCCACGCCAACACCTGCAAACAGTGCCAGAACGGATACCAAGACAGATCTGAAGAATAACAGCGGTGATAAGCTGTATGTCAAGGACAGCAACGGTAATTTCCGGGAAGCCAAGTATGCAGATTATTATAATAATGATATTAAGGAGTTTTACCGAAAGAGCAGCAAAACAACAGGAGAGTACAGATATACCGGCTGGCAGACCATTGACGGTGCAACCTATTTCTTTGACAAAAACGGAAATAAGGTGACCGGACGTCAGGTCATTCAGGGAGCAGAATACAAATTTAACGATAACGGTGTGCTGGATACCGGTTCCGGCCATATGGGAATTGATGTTTCCAAGTGGAATGGTGGTATTGACTGGAAGGCAGTGAAGAACAGTGGTGTGTCCTATGCGATCATCCGTTGTGGATACAGGGGATCTACTACAGGAGCCCTGATCGAGGACCCGAAGTTTAGGAGCAATATCCAGGGAGCCCAGAATGCAGGGCTGAAGGTTGGCGTATATTTCTTTACCCAGGCAGTGAATGAGGTGGAAGCGGTAGAGGAGGCGTCCATGGTATTAAGCCTGATCAAAGGTTATAATATCAGCTATCCAGTATTCCTTGATGTAGAGGCAAGCAACGGCCGGGGAGATGCGATCAGTGCGGATACCCGTACTGCAGTCTGCAAGGCCTTCTGCCAGACGATTCAGAATTCCGGCTACAAGGCAGGCATCTATGCCAACAAAACATGGTTTACCAGCTACATGAACACTCCCAGCCTGACAGGCTACAAGATCTGGCTGGCGCAGTATGCAGCGGCGCCCAGTTATACAAGAACCAGATACGATCTGTGGCAGTATTCCTCCAAGGGAAAGGTGTCGGGCATCAGTGGCAATGTAGATATGAACATCAGCTATCTGGGGTATTAAAGGTTGTAATCTGACGGGATATACGTTATAGTAAACCGTAGATAAGATATCAGTGAAAGAGAAACGGAGAAAAACAATGCGAACCTATCTGGTAACAGGAGGAGCCGGCTTTATTGGCTCAAATTATATTCATTATATGCTTAAGAAGTATGGCAATGAGATCAGGATCATCAATGTAGATGTCCTGACCTATGCGGGCAATCTGGAGAATCTGAAGGATGTTGAGAAAAGAGACAATTATACCTTCGTGAAAGCGGATATCTGTGATAAGGAAGCGATCAGCAGGGTATTTGCAGAGAATGATGTCGACAGAGTGGTTCACTTCGCAGCGGAGAGCCATGTAGACCGAAGCATTAAGCATCCGGAGGTCTTTGTACAGACCAATGTGCTGGGAACCGCTGTGATGCTGAACTGTGCCAAGGTGGCATGGGAGCTTCCGGATGGCACCTTTAAGGCAGATAAGAAATTCCTGCATGTATCCACGGATGAAGTGTATGGTTCCTTAAGTGAGGATGGCGGCTATTTCTATGAGACCACGCCTTATGCACCGCACAGCCCCTATTCTGCAAGCAAGGCAGGATCGGATATGCTGGTAAAGGCGTATATGGATACCTATCATTTCCCAGCTAATATTACCAACTGCTCCAATAACTACGGGCCTTATCAGTTCCCGGAGAAGCTGATCCCGCTGATCATCAACAATGCGCTGCAGGGCAAGAAGCTTCCGGTTTACGGTGACGGCAGGAATGTCCGTGACTGGCTGTATGTGGAAGACCATGCCAAGGCCATTGATATGGTACAGGAAAAGGGACGCCTGTTTGAAACCTACAATGTGGGCGGACACAATGAAAAGCAGAATATCGAGATCATCCATATTATCCTGGATACGCTGCAGGAAATGCTTCCTGATGATGATCCGAGAAAGGCACTGGTCAGCGAAGACCTGATCACTTATGTGGAAGACCGTAAGGGACATGACAGACGCTATGCCATCGCACCGGACAAGATCAGGGCAGAGATCGGCTGGGAGCCGGAAACCTGCTTTAAGGATGGCATAAAGAAGACCATCGCATGGTTCTTTGAGCATGAGGAATGGATGAAGAATGTAACAAGCGGTGATTATCAGAAGTATTATGAGGATATGTACCATACAAAATAAAATACAGAGCATGAAAACGCAGATAAAATCTGAGATAAAATGGGAGTGATTTACAATCACTCCCATTTTGTGGTATACTGGTATAGATTATGCAATGCATGGAATGGAGGGTTATGCAATGAAAGGGATCGTTCTGGCAGGAGGTTCAGGAACCAGATTATATCCTCTCACCAAGGCCATCAGTAAGCAGATCATGCCGGTTTATGACAAACCCATGATCTACTATCCGTTATCCACACTGATGCTGGCCGGGATCCGGGAGGTTTTGATTATATCTACACCACGTGATATCCACGTATTTGAGGAGCTGCTTTCTGATGGAAGGCAGCTTGGCATGAAGTTTTCCTATGCGGTACAGGAGCAGCCAAGAGGACTGGCTGATGCCTTTATCATCGGCGCAGATTTTATAGGAGATGATTCTGTAGCTCTTGTGCTTGGGGATAATATCTTTTATGGACAGAGCTTTTCAAAGGTGCTGCGGGAAGTGGCAGCCAGAGAAAGCGGAGCGACCATTTTCGGCTATTATGTCAGAGATCCGAGAGAGTATGGTGTCGTAGAATTTGATGAGAACGGGAAGGCTCTTTCCATTGAAGAGAAGCCTGAGCATCCAAAGAGCAATTACGCGGTACCGGGACTTTATTTCTATGACAATGACGTAGTGGAGATCGCTGCGAATGTGAAGCCCTCTGCACGTGGAGAAATTGAGATTACCAGTATCAACAATGAATATTTAAGAAGAGGAACCCTGCGGGTGGAAACCCTTGGCAGAGGCTTTGCGTGGCTTGATACCGGAAATCATGATTCCCTGCTGGATGCGGCAGATTTCGTGGCAGCGTTCCAGAAGAGACAGGGACTTTATATTTCCTGTATTGAAGAGATTGCCTATAAGAGAGGCTTTATTGATAAGGAACAGCTTTTAAAGCTGGCGGAGCCGCTGATGAAGACCAATTATGGCCAATATTTAAAGGAGGTTGCGGAGGGTCTGTAGAGACGTTCCCGGACAGAAATGGGAAAAATAACAGTTGAGACATGTGAGATTGACGGACTGAAGATCATTACCCCGGCGGTATATGGAGATGCCAGAGGGTATTTTATGGAAACCTACAATTATAATGATTATAAGGCTGCAGGAATTGACCAGATCTTTGTGCAGGATAATCAGTCAGCCTCTGTGAAGAATGTGCTGAGAGGGCTGCATTTTCAGATTGAATATCCACAGGACAAGCTGGTTCGTGTGGTAAGCGGGGAGGTATTTGACGTGGCTGTGGATCTGCGTCCCGGTTCTGCAACCTACGGAAAATGGCATGGTGTTGTCCTTTCTGCAGAAAATAAGAAGCAGTTTTTTATTCCCAAGAATTTTGCACATGGCTTCCTTGTCCTTTCCGACTATGCGGAGTTTGCTTATAAATGTACAGATTTTTATCATCCAGGTGATGAGGGGGGGCTTAAGTTCAATGATCCTGATATCGGCGTGGAATGGCCCTTTGCACCGGGAACTGAGCTTGTGATGTCAGACAAGGATCAGAAGTGGGGCGGACTTAAAGCTTACACCGAATGGAGAAAAGGACAGCATGAACAGTAAAGAAAAGAAATCACTGGCATCTGTGCTGAAATCTGTTCCAAAGCCGGTGGGAATTGGTATTTTCTGGGGGATCTGTATTCTGGTGGGGATTATGGTAGTCAGCCATAATAATCCGCTGGCACCGGATATCCACACGGAGAATCTGAAGAAATTTTGTGCCTGTGCACTTCTTTTGCTGGCGTGTGTGATCTTCAGTGTGTATTATGACCGGATGTTCATTATCCCGAAGGAGCTTTTTCAGAGCAGGGAGCTGATCTGGAAGCTTGCCAAAAATGATTTTAAGAAGCGTTATGCCGGTTCTTATCTTGGATTCCTGTGGGCACTGGTACAGCCGGTAGTAACGGTAGTGATGTACTATGTGGTATTTGATGTGATCTTTAATACCAGAAGTGAGATGGCAGCGAGCGGTGTGGAAGTACCATATGTGCTTTTCCTGACAGCGGGACTTGTTCCCTGGTTTTATTTTTCAGAAGGCATCACCAGTGGCACCAATGCCCTTCTGGAGTATAGCTATCTGGTAAAAAAGGTGGTATTCAATATCAGTATCCTGCCGATCATCAAGCTGGTGGCAGCTACCTTTATCCATGTATTTTTTGCAGGAGTACTGCTTGTTGTGGCTGGAATCTACGGATACTACCCGACGATCTATACGATCCAGATCGTGTACTACAGCTTCTGTCTGTTTGTGCTGATGCTGGCAATGAGCTACTGTACCTGCGCGATCACAGTATTTTTCAGGGATCTTTCCCAGATCATCAATATCGGTCTGCAGGTTGGAATGTGGGCAACCCCGATCCTCTGGAATATCGGGCAGATCGGAGATGACAGACTGGTAACGCTGGTGAAGCTAAACCCTCTTGTTTATGTTGTCAACGGATATCGCAATGCGATTTATGGAGATGAATGGTTCTTTGAACATTTTTATTCCTCCACATATTTCTGGATCTTTACTGTGACACTGTTTTGTGTGGGATCCCTGATCTTTAAACGGTTGAAGGTTCACTTTGCAGATGTTCTGTAGGGAGGCTGTGGAAGCCTTTGCAGGACAGAGAAAGGAACTGGGAAAATGGATAAAAAAAAGGTCGCAATACAGGTAAAAGGACTGGAAAAGGCCTATAAGCTGTATGATAAGCCTTCAGATCGTCTGAAGGAGGCTCTTGGATTTGGCAGAAAGAAGCGCTACAAGGAGCACTATGCCTTAAAAGGTGTGGATATGACGATCTATCAGGGAGAGACAGTGGGGATCATTGGAACCAATGGCTCCGGAAAGTCTACGATCCTGAAAATAATAACGGGTGTCCTGAATCCGACAGGCGGATCTGTCCATGTCAATGGAAGGATCTCTGCACTGCTGGAGCTGGGTGCCGGCTTTAATATGGAATATAACGGGATTGAAAATATATATCTGAACGGTACGATGATCGGCTTCTCCAAGAAGGAGATTGATGCAAAGATGGATGATATTTTAAATTTTGCAGATATTGGAGATTATGTATATCAGCCGGTCAAAACCTATTCCAGCGGTATGTTTGTACGGCTGGCTTTTGCTGTAGCCATCAATATTGAACCGGAGATCCTGATCGTGGATGAGGCGTTGTCGGTAGGAGATGTTTTCTTTCAGGCAAAGTGCTATCACAAGTTTGAAGAATTCAAGGAGATGGGAAAGACCATCGTGTTTGTCAGCCACGACTTAAGCAGCATTAGTAAATACTGTGACAGGGTTGTACTGCTGAACCAGGGTGTGAAGCTTGGAGAGGGCTCCCCCAAGGAAATGATCGATGCCTATAAACAGGTGCTGGTAGGTCAGTACGTACCGGCTGCGGACGATCAGAGCCTCCTTTCTGATAAGGAGATCACCGCAGCAGCAGCAGCGGCGGCGGGCACAGTGAAGGGGGAAGTGAATCCGGAGCTGCTGGAATACGGAACGAAGGACGCCATGATCACCGGATATAAAATAATGGATGATATTGGGAGAGAGACCAGTGCATTGCTGAAGGGAAAGGAATGTACGATCACCATGCAGGTGCACTTTGAGCATGATATAGAAGCTCCTATTTTTGCCTTTACGATCAAGAATATCAAGGGCGTGGAGATCACAGGAACCAATACTATGGTGGAAAAGGCATTTCTTTCTCCGGTAAAGGCAGGCAGTGACATGGTGATCACCTTTACTCAGAAGATCGACCTGCAGGGAGGAGAGTATCTTCTTTCATTTGGTGTGACCGGCTTTGCCAAAGAGGAGTTTCAGGTATATCACAGACTGTATGATGTGATAAACATGACGGTGATCTCAGATAAGGATACCGTTGGATATTATGATATGAATTCCAGAGTCGTTGTGAAGGAGCTTTCACAGCAGGAAAAGGAGTAAGCCCATGAATCAGAATGGAGTAAGAAAGCCGATCCGTCTGCAGCAGGAGGATCTGATCAGCAGCCTGCCGGAAAGAATCGGCAGTGTCAGACTGGATTACAGCCATTATCCGGAAAAAGATCTGTACAGTGATGGAGCGATCGAGGATGAACTGCTTGGTATCGTAAAAAATGCTTCCAAAGTGGAATATCAGGAGCTGATCGAGGAGAAAAACAGCTGGCCGATCCTGTATCATTTATCTCCCTTACGGGCCAATATTGTGGACTGGCTTCCCATTACGAAGGAGCATAAGGTACTGGAGATCGGCTCCGGGTGCGGTGCGATCACGGACAAGCTGGCACAGAAGGCAGGAGAAGTGACCTGTGTGGATCTGTCAGCCAGAAGAAGCCATATCAATGCCTGGAGAAATCAGGATCAGGATAATATCACGATCCATGTGGGAAACTTCAAGGATATTGAGCCGGAGCTTCCGGCAGACTATGATTTCGTATGTCTAATCGGTGTGTTTGAATATGGGGCATCCTATATCCCCTCGAAAACACCCTATGAAGATTTTCTGAAGATCATGCTGCGTCATGTGAAAAAGAGCGGTCATCTGGTGATCGCAATTGAAAATAAGCTGGGACTTAAGTACTTTGCCGGATGCAAGGAGGATCATCTGGGAACATGGTTTTCCGGTCTTGAAGGCTACCCAGATGGCGGCAGTGCCAGAACATTCAGCAAAAAAAGGCTCTGCAGGATCCTTGAGAGCTGCGGTGTATCTGATTATTCCTTTTATTATCCCTATCCGGATTATAAATTCCCGACTGTGATCTACTCTGACAGAAGACTGCCGGTGGTAGGGGAGCTGACAGATAATATCCGGAACTTTGACAGGGACAGACTGATTACCTTTAATGAAAAATATGTATATGACGGACTGATCGAGGATGGAAGCTTCCCGGATTTCTCCAATTCCTTTATGGTGATCACGGGAGAAATGCCACAGACGACCTATGTGAAATACAGCAATGACCGGGCAGAAAGCTATCAGCTTTGTACAACGCTTCTGGAGACAGCAAAGGGCAGGGAAATCCGGAAATATCCGCTGACGGAGCAGGCGAAAGGCCATGTACGGGAAATGGAGCGCTCCTGCAAATTGTTAAAAGAACGTTATGCGGGAAGTGAACTTAGGATCAATGAATGTACCCTTCCGGCGGATGGCAGCTATGCCAGCTTTGCTTTTGAAGAGGGTGTGACGCTGGAAGAATTGATGGATAAGGCACTTTTTCAGGATGATACAGAGGAATTTGAACGGCTGTTTGACCGGTATCTGCAGTTTATTTCCTATGGAGAAGACAGCAATGTGACAGATTATGATCTGATCTTTGCCAATATCCTTGTAAAGGATGACCGGTTCACTGTGATCGATTATGAATGGACGATGGAAGAAAAAATCAGTACGAAGGAGATCGCCTTCCGGGCAATCTACTGCTATATTCTGGAAGAAGAAAGAAGAAATAAACTGGATCTTGACCGGATCATGAATAAGCTTCATATCACCTGGCAGGAGGCAGAGGAATATCGGACCAGAGAAGAGGCATTCCAGAAAAAGGTAACCGGAAAGCATAAGTCCATGGGTGAGATTCTGGCCGGGATCGGAACCTACTGTATTGATGTGAAGAAGCTGGCAAAGGAACATCTGCAGAAGATACTGGATGAGAGGATCCAGGTGTACCGCGACTTTGGAGAAGGCTTCAGTGAGCAGAACTCAGAGTATCTGCCGGATGTATATGCAGATGAGGATACTATAGAGGTGGATATTCCTTTTGACGGCAATGTACGGGCGCTGCGGGTAGACCCTGCAGACAGAAGCTGTATCGTACGGATGGAAGAGATTCTATTGAATGGAGGCAGAATTCAGCTGAACGATAAGAATTTTTCCACCAATGGCAGAAAGGTAAAGGATCAGACATGGGTATTTGCAACCATGGATCCGGGAATGACCTTTTTCGTACTGGAGATGCCGGTTACCGGTAAAAATACCTTGCACCTGCGGATGAAGCTGTCCCTGGTGGCGATGGATATGGCTTTTGATGTTATGAACGGGTGTAAGCATCTGTTCCGGAAAGGATAATGAACGTGACAGATCTGAAACGGTTTGCAAAAAATATCCTGATGAAAAAACAGTTCAGGAGTTACGAAAAAAAACGGAATGGACTGAAAATGACCTATGATGGATGGATCAGGCAACAGGAAGAAAAACTGCAAATTGATAGGATTATTGTGTCTGTGCACAGAAAATGTCTGAAAAATGAAGCGGAAAATCAGACACAGGACGGCGCTGAATACAAAAATGAAGGAATACATTCAAAAATGATCCGGACACCTATCCGGTATGAAGTGCGAAAAAAAGGAGAAGGTACGGAAAATACAGTAAACTTTTTTTATTTGCCAGTCTGGCAGGATGGGAAGGAAGAAGCGGCCTGGATCCCGGAGATCAGAGCATTGGACGAAGATAAAAATACGAATGTTATTTTATTTGCCATGGCTGAGGGGATGCTGTCAGATCTTGCGCTGCCGATGCTGTTTAAGACATGGAATGAAGAAATACCGGTTCTGGTATATGGAGATGAAGATGTGCTGGCAGAACAGGGAAGAGAGAAACCCTGGTTTAAGCCGGACTGGTCTCCGGATACCTTCCTTTCATATTTTTATATGGGAAGTCTGGTGGCACTTCCGGCGAAAGCCGTGTGCGAGTGCCTTGATCAGAATAAGCAGCTTGTGGAAGGATTATCGGCAAAAGAGGCTCTGATTCGGAAAAATGCAGTCTATGAGCTGTGTTATCAAGTGATCAGCCGGGGAATCAGTCAGGAAATCAGTCTGACAGGGAAAGGCTGTGTCAGACATATAGATGAGGTATTGTATCATACGGCGGAGGAAGGGTATGGAGCCGTGAAGGAAATGCGGCTGCCCGCGGACTGTGCATTCGGGTATGAGAGACAGGACAGCTGGCAGCCGGAAGATGGGAAAGACCATCTGGTATCTGTCATCATTCCTTCCAAGGATAATCCGGAGGTGCTGTTCCACTGTATCAGCTCGTTGACAGAGCGTACTAAAGGGGGGATCCCTTACGAGATCATTCTTGTGGATAATGGAAGCAGAGAAGAAAATAAAATCGTGATTAAACAAAATATAGAAGCACTGCAGCAGAAAAACTATTCTTTGTGCAGAGAAATCTGCTATCATTATGAGTCCATGACCTTTAATTTCTCGCGGATGTGTAATCTGGGAGCGTCCATGGCAAAAGGAGATCTGCTCCTTTTCCTGAATGATGACATGGAGATCATTCAGGGAGACTGGCTTATGAAGCTGGCAGAAAAGGCAGTATTGGAACGTGCAGGAGCGGTAGGAGCCAAGCTCTTGTATCCTGATTCTACTGTGATCCAGCATGTTGGGATTACGAATCTGCATGTGGGACCGGCGCATAAGCTGCAGTTTCTGGATGATAAGGATGACCACTATTATGGAAGAAACCGGTATGTCCACAACATGATGGGAGTGACCGGAGCCTGCCTGATGCTTCAGAAGAAGAGGTTTGAAGAGCTTGGCGGCTTCTACGAGGGTCTTGCAGTAGCCTTCAATGATGTGGATCTCTGCTATACCCTTTTTGAAAGCGGATATGATAATATACAGAGAAATGATGTGGTGCTGTACCACCATGAATCACTGAGCCGTGGAAAGGACGGGGAGTCTGAAGAAAAGCAGCTCCGGCTCCTACGGGAAAAGGATGTGCTTTACGAGCGGCACCAGGACTGCTATGGGAAGGATCCCTATTACAGTAAATATCTTACGACAGATATGCTGGAGTCAGAGTATACACCGGCTTATCATTATCAGGTGTCCATGGATATGCCGTGGAGCAGGGTGCAGAAGAAAGAACTGCCGGAGAATGCCAGGGAGGATGCCTGTGTGGTGCTTGGTATGGAATGTGCCATGGATATTTATAAATGGAAGTATGGTGTAGCGGCTGGTAGGGGAAAGACACCCCCTGCCAAGGAAGATGAGGGATACTATTTCCAGGGTTATGCCTTTGTGATCGGATCTGATAACGCATGTTATAAAAAAGCGCTGTTTCTGGAAGAAAAGGAGACAGGAGAAAAGCTCCTGATTCCGGTCATGGACTGTTACCGCCCGGATATTGACGGGAACCTGAAGGATCAGATCCATACGGAGCTGACCGGGTTTGCAGCAAAGGTACACCGCTTTGACATTCCTAAGGGACAGTACCGGTTTGGAATGCTGATGGAGGATGGGTGCTCCAGGCAGAAGCTGTTCTCATACAGCAGCTGGGTACTCCGGGCAGGAGAAGAACAGGTTTACTTTGATGAAACGCAGCGGGCGAAAGGATAAGGAAGACAGATATGGCAGAAGAAAAGAATTATCAGGAAGCCTATGAAAAGGAACATATCAAGACAGCAGATCTGGCAGAGCGTGTGGCGGTATTGGAAGCAAAGAATGAAGAACTGAACTTCAAGCTTTCACGGATCAAAAATAATCCTCTCTGGAAAGCCAGTGCACCGCTCAGACGGGGCATGCACTTCGTGATCCGCCAGCGGGACAGGCTGAAAAACTGCGGAAGTATCAGAGGTGTGCTAGCCAAGCTGGATTATAAGAAGATAGAACGGAAGGCAATGGCCAGATATGGAACAGAGAGCTTTCCGGACGAAGCAAGGGCAAAGGAAGAGCGGGAGACGGTCTTTGACAGGATGATAAAGATCAGTATCCTGGTACCTCTTTATAATACGCCGGAACCGTTCCTTAAGGATATGATAACATCTGTTCTGAATCAGACCTATCAGAACTGGGAGCTTTGTCTTGCCGACGGGTCGGATGCAGAGCACGAGGAGGTAGGAAGGATCTGCAGGGAATATCTTAAAAAGGATAGTAGGATCGTTTATCAGAAGCTCTTAAAGAATGAAGGGATTTCCGGAAATACCAATGAGTGCCTGAAGCTTGCTACAGGGGAATATATCGGACTGTTTGATCATGATGATATCCTGCATCCGAGTACGCTGTACGAATATGTGAAGGCAGTCAACGAGCAGGATGCCGATTATATTTACTGTGATGAGACCACATTTAAGAACGGTGATATCAACAAAATGCTGACCATGCATTTCAAGCCGGATTATGCGGTGGACAATCTGCGGGCCAATAATTATATCTGTCATTTCAGCGTGTTTGCAAAAAGGCTTCTGGAAGGGGAGGAGCTGTTCCGTTCCCGGTTTGACGGAAGTCAGGATCACGATATGATCCTTCGTATGACAGACAGGGCAAAGCATATCGTGCATATTCCAAAGCTTTTGTATTACTGGAGATGCCATGAAGGCAGTGTGGCCTCCGGGATCGATGCAAAGCCTTACGTAGTGGCTGCGGCGAAGGGAGCTGTGGCAGATCATCTGAAGCGGCATGGATTTACCCATTTCCATATCACCTCGACAAGGGCTTTTGAAACCATTTTCAAGATCCGATATGAAATTATCGGAGATCCCATGATCTCCATTGTGATCCCGAACAAGGATCACGCAGCAGACCTGAAGCGCTGCATTACTTCCATTTTGGAGAAATCAACCTATGAAAATTATGAGATCGTGATTGTGGAAAATGGCAGTGAGACGAAGGAGATCTTTGATTATTACACTTCTTTAAAGGAATATGACAAAATCCGTGTGGTTACCTATGAAGAGCCGGAGGGCCAGGATGGATTCAACTATTCTGCCGTAAATAACTTTGGGGTAAAGCAGACAAAGGGAGATTATATCCTCTTTTTAAATAATGATACAGAGGTCATTACCGTCAACTGGATGGAAGAGCTTCTGATGTATGCCCAGCGTGAGGATGTGGGGGCGGCAGGGGCTAAGCTTTATTATGGAAACAAGACGATCCAGCATGCCGGTGTGGTATTGCAGCTTGGTGCGCACAGAACCGCCGGACACAGCCATTACGGCCAGAGCAGGGAGAATCTGGGCTATATGGGAAGGCTCTGCTATGCACAGAATGTTTCTGCTGTGACAGGAGCCTGCCTGCTTGTGAAAAAGAGCCTCTTTAAGGAAGTGGGAGGTCTGGATGAAAGCTTTGCCATTTCCCTGAATGATGTGGACTTCTGCTTAAAGCTCAGGGAAAAGGGACTTTTAAATGTATTTACTCCTTTTGCAGAGCTTTATCATTATGAATCGGTATCAAGGGGCCTAGATGACAGCGGGGAGAAGGCAGAGCGCTATAACAGGGAATCGGCGCATTTCCGTGAAAAATGGAAGAATGTGTTGGAAAAAGGGGATCCCTATTACAATCCCAATTTTTCACTTGATAGAAGTGACTTTGCGTTAAAAACATGATATAATGAGTACCTATTGTAAATGAAAGAGGAGGAACCTTTATGAGCTACAGGGAGCAGTATGATTTTTGGTTAAAGGACGCATATTTTGACGAAGCTACCAAGGAAGAGCTTCGCAGTATTGCGGGAAACGAAGAAGAAATCGAAGACCGTTTCTATAAGGAACTGGAATTTGGTACAGGTGGACTTCGAGGTGTGATCGGTGCCGGTACCAACCGTATGAATATTTATACCGTAAGAAAAGCAACCCAGGGACTTGCCAACTATATCATCAAGCAGGGCGGCAGGGACAGAGGTGTGGCGATCGCCTATGACTCAAGAAGGATGTCTCCCGAATTTGCAGATGAAGCAGCACTCTGCCTCTGTGCAAACGGAATCAAGGCATATGTATTTGATGCATTAAGACCGACTCCGGAGCTTTCCTTTGCACTGCGTACCCTGCACTGCATTTCCGGTATCGTGATCACGGCAAGCCACAATCCTCCGGAATACAACGGATATAAGGCATACTGGGAGGATGGTGCACAGGTAACGGCTCCCAGAGATAAAGAGATCATTACAGAAGTGAAGAATGTTACAGACTATCATGAAGTAAAGACCATAGACAAGAAGGAAGCCATGGACAAGGGACTGTATCAGGTAATCGGCAAGGAAATTGATGATGCTTACATGGCAGAACTGAAAAAGCAGATCATTCATCCTGAAATCATTAAGGAAGTTGCAGATGAGATCAAGATCGTATATACGCCCTTCCACGGAACAGGTAATGTACCGGTCAGAAGGATCCTTTCAGAGCTTGGCTTCAAGCATGTATATGTAGTGCCGGAGCAGGAGCTTCCAGATCCCGACTTTACCACACTGGAGTATCCGAACCCTGAAGATCCCAAGGCCTTTACCCTGGCACTAAAGCTGGCTAAGGAGAAGAATGCAGATATCGTCCTTGCTACTGACCCGGATGCCGACAGACTTGGTATCTATGCGCTTGACAGCAAGACCGGGGAGTATATGCCTTTCACAGGAAATATGTCAGGTATGCTGATCGCAGAGTATATTTTAAGGGAAAGAACAGCAACACATACTATGCCTGAGAATCCTGCACTGGTGACCACCATCGTTACAACCAACATGGCAGGTGCGATTACCAGAGATTATGGCCTTCGTTTTGTAGAGGTTCTGACAGGCTTCAAGTACATCGGTGAGCAGATCAAGCTCTTCGAGCAGACCGGCAGCAACCATTATGTATTTGGTCTGGAAGAGAGTTATGGCTGTCTGGCAGGAACCCATGCAAGAGATAAGGACGCTGTTGTAGCTGTTATGTGTCTGTGTGAAGTAGCTGCATGGTGCAAGAAGATGGGGATCACCGTATGGGATCAGATGCTGAGACTTTATGAGAAATACGGATATTATAAGGAAACACAGTATGCCATGACGCTGAAGGGAATTGACGGAGCTGCACAGATTCAGGCGATCATGGACAAGCTCAGAAGCAATCCGCCGAAGAGCTTTGGTGATCTCAGGGTTAAAGAGTTCAGAGATTATGAGAAGGATACGGTTCTTGATCTTGAAACTGGTGAAACAAGGCCTACAGGGCTTCCTAAATCCAATGTGCTTTACTTTGATCTGACCAATGATTCCTGGTGCTGCGCAAGACCCTCCGGAACAGAGCCGAAGATCAAATTCTACATGGGCGTAAAGGGAACCAGCCTTGAGGATGCACAGGCTAGGCTTGAGAAGCTGACAGAGGATCTGAAAGCATATTTATAAAGGAAAAACGAGTAACGGACGCAGCGGATCACTTCCATGTGTCCGTTATTCGGTCGTAGAGATTGTGGAGCAGGCAATGGCAAAAATTTTTAAACTGGCCAATTTCAGAAAGACTATAAATTACCTGAAAAAAAATGGAATCAGGAGTGTCTGGTATGCAGCCAGAGAACGGATCGACAGTGAGAAGGAGGACGCATACTGTTATCAGGGACTGACAGTGGAGGAACGGGAGCGGCAGAGAAAAGAAGGAGAGAGCTTTTCTGTGCGGTTCAGCATTCTTGTGCCCGTTTATGAAACAAGGGAAGATCTGCTCCGAGCCATGATCGAATCAGTACTGACGCAGACCTATGGGAATTTTGAACTGATCCTCGCAGATGCCAGTAAAAGTGAGGAACCGGAAAAGGTGATCGCGTCGTATCAGGACAAGCGGATCCTGTATAAGAGGATCAGACAGAACGGTGGGATCTCTGCCAATACCAATCAGGCACTGATGTACGCTACCGGAGATTATGCAGCATTACTGGATCATGATGACCTGCTGACGGAGGATGCCTTGTTTGCCATGGCGGAAAGGATTGAGCAGGCAAAGAGGGAGGATACAGAGTTACAGATGCTGTATTCTGATGAAGATAAGTGTGATGGGGATGCAGCCCATTATTTTGAACCACATAGAAAAGAGAACTTTAATCTTGATTTAATTTTATCAAATAATTATATCTGTCATTTTCTGGTGATGAAGAGGCAGCTTATGCAGGAGCTGCAGCTCAACGGAGCCTGTGACGGGGCACAGGATTATGATCTGGTGCTCCGGGCGGTAAACCATATGATGGGAAAGAACAGACAGGCAGTCAAGGCAGAGCCTCTGCCCATTGTCCATGTAGATAAGGTTCTGTATCACTGGCGATGCCACCGGGATTCCACGGCAGAGAATCCGGCAAGCAAGGCCTATGCCTATGATGCGGGAAAGCGTGCGGTAGAGGGATTCCTTAAGCTCCGTGGGTTTAAGGGAAAGGTAGTTTCCTTAAAGCATCTTGGCTTTTACCGGATAGAGTATGAACCGGATCTTTTAAGCAACAGACCGGATGTAGGACTGGTGGGAGGCCGCCTGATCGATCATAAAAATAAAATAGCAGGCGGTATTTATAGAGAAGACGGAACGCCTCTGTATGTAGGACTGCATAAGGAATATAGTGGTTATATGCACCGGGCAGTATTGCAGCAGGAGGCAGAAGTGATCGATGTCCGCTGCATGATGGCATCTCCGGCGGGAGAGAAGCTGATCGAGGAGCTGACAGGGCTTCCTTATATGAAAAACCCGGTAAATAAACGTTTTGACTGGAAGGGAAGCCTGAAGGAGGATGTGGATTATCTGGAACTGAGCAGGAAGCTCTGCAGCCAGATCCGGCAAAAAGGCATGCGGATTGTATATGATCCGGCCATGACAGAGAAAATATAGGAAAGGAAGCAGAAGGATCCATGGAGCAGAGAAAAACAGAACTGACAACAGTAGTGATCCCCAATTATAATGGAATAGCTTATATGGAAAACTGTCTGAAGTCTCTGTATGCAGGAAGCCGGATCCCTGAGATCATTGTGGTGGATAATGCTTCAAAAGACGGAAGTGACGTACTTGTAAGGGAGAAATTCCCGGAAGCAGAGCTGATCTCCTTTCCTGAAAATAAAGGATTTTCGGCCGCAGTCAATGCAGGGATCAAGGCGGCGGGAACACCTTATGTTTTTCTTTTAAATAATGATACAACAACAGATCCTCTGTGTATTGAGCATCTGGAGGAGGCCATGGAGAGAGAGAGTAACTGTTTTTCCATGGAAGCTAAAATGATCCAGATGAGGGAGCCGAAGAAGCTGGATGGGGCAGGAGATTATTACTGCCTGCTTGGCTTTGCCTTTGCCAGAGGAAAGGATCAGCCAGTGGAAAAATACCAAAAATGTGACCGGATCTTCAGTGCCTGTGCCGGAGCTGCGATCTACCGTAAGGGGCTTCTTGAAAAGATTGGATTATTTGATGAAGCACATTTTGCCTATCTGGAGGATGTGGATGTGGGCTATCGTGCCAATCTTTATGGATACAGGAATCTGTTTGCGCCGGATGCCGCGGTATATCACGTGGGGAGTGCGGTATCGGGCTCCAGGCATAATCCTTTTAAGGTGGAACTGACAGCGAGGAATAATCTGTATCTGATCTATAAAAACATGCCGCCCCTGCAGCTTCTCATCAATCTGCCCTTTTTACTGCTGGGGATCCTGATCAAGGGTGTTTATTTTGTCAGAAAAGGGATGGGGAAAAGCTATCTTTCCGGCCTGAAAAAGGGAATCTCCCTGTGTGCTTCCAAAGAGGGAAGGGGGCGCCGGGTACACTTTAAGCTGAAGAGGCTTCCCTTTTATCTGTGGACAGAATGGGAGCTGATGCTAAGCACATTGTACCGCTTGTGCTTTTATGTATAATATTGTAGAATGTACCTGATATTGTTAAGGTAAGATAATGAACCAGCTGCCGATGAGAAGGTAAGGGTAATGATCAAGGATAATCAGAAGGTTTTTAACAGACTGCACCTGCTAGTAGATGCCATTGTGGTGCTGATTTCTTATTTACTTGCATGGTATATAAAATTTGCAACAGGTTTTGCGGATACGGAACCGGGGGCGGGAGCTCTTTCCAAGGAAACCTATTTCAGGTTTCTTTATTTTCTGGTGCCCGGATATATAGCGATATATTATTATTTTAATATGTACAAACCAAAGAGAGTCACCAGACGGAAGGTAGAGCTGATCAATATCATTTCGGCAAATACGGCAGGTCTGGTATTCTTTATTGTAGTACTGTATGTGATCAAGCAGCCACACTTTTCACGTATTATGATGTTCCTTTTTTATGGGATCAATATCATACTGACGACTGTCTGCAGGATGACGATCAAAAATCTTCTGCAGCTGTTCAGAAGGCGTGGCTATAATCTGAAATATATCCTGCTGATCGGCTATTCCAGGGCGGCAGAGGAATATATCACGAGGATCAATGCCAATCCCCAGTGGGGTTATGTTGTGAGAGGGATTCTGGACGACAGGATCCCGAGCGGAACCATGTACAAGGGGGTCAAGGTAGTTGGTCGTATTGAGAATATCCACTATATCCTGCCGGAAAATAAGCTGGATGAGATCGCGATCACTCTGGCACTGAAGGATTATGATCATCTGGAATATATCGTTGATCTGTGTGAAAAATCTGGTGTGCATACAAAGTTTATCCCGGATTATAACTCACTGGTACCAAGCCACCCTTATACCGAGGATCTGATGGGGCTGCCGGTGATCAATATTCGTTATGTACCACTTACCAATACATTGAACTGGGTGGCCAAGCGGACTGTCGATATCGCAGGTTCCATACTGGGGATCATCATATCCTCACCACTTATGATCGCAGCGGCACTGATGATTAAATTCTCCAGTGAAGGTCCGGTGATCTTTGCACAGGAGAGAGTGGGGCTGCACAATAAAGTGTTCAGAATGTACAAATTCCGGACGATGGAGGTTCAGAAGCCGTCTACAGAAGAAAAGGGATGGACAGTCAAGGATGATCCACGTGTCACGAAGACCGGCAGGTTTCTTCGAAGAACCAGTCTGGATGAGCTGCCCCAGCTTTTCAATATCCTGATGGGAGAGATGAGTCTGGTTGGACCAAGACCGGAAAGACCGCAGTTCGTAGAGAAATTTAAAGAAGAGATCCCAAGGTATATGATCAAGCATCAGGTACGTCCAGGTCTGACCGGATGGGCACAGATCAACGGTTATCGCGGGGATACTTCGATCCGTAAAAGAATCGAATATGATCTTTATTATATAGAAAACTGGTCCATGGGTTTTGATTTCAAGATCATGTTTCTTACGATCTTTAAAGGATTTGTCAATAAAAATGCATATTAATGGTGTTTTAAGAAATCTTAATAATACCTAAATAATAACAGTCAGGGGTTGCCTAAACCGCTGATCTGTGAGAAAATTATCCGTTGTATACAGAAATACGAAAGAAAATATCGTAGAATCAGAATAAGGGAGAAGATCAAATGGCACAGCAACCAAAAAGACCTGCAAACAGGAGACCGGCAAGCCAGAGAAGCCGGGAAGAGGAAATCCGTGCAAGAAAGGCCGCAGCCAGAAGAAGGGCTGAGGAAGAAGAGGAGTATGAATATGAGCGTGAATACAGAAGCTCATCCAGAAAAAAAGCTCCTGTAAAGCACAGAAGTACTTCCTCACATGCTTCACATGGCAGTGCTCATCATAAAAAGAAAAAGAAGAATAAGGGAGGAAAGATCGTACTCTTTATTATAGAGATCCTGATTCTGCTTGTAATGGTATTTGTTCTCTACAGCGTGTTGAAGACAGAAAAGGTAGGAAAGGTAGATATTCCTGAAGAGGATATCGTGATCAATGAAGAGGTCAAGGAAAAGGAAGCGACAACCATGAAGGGCTATCGTAATATTGCCCTGTTTGGTGTTGACTCCAGAGAAGGACAGCTTGACAAGAAGACGCGAAGCGATACCATCATGATCGCATCCATCAATCAGGATACCGGAGAATGCAGGCTGGTGTCTGTTTACCGTGATACTTACCTGAATCTGGGAAATGATTCTTATAATAAGTGTAATGCAGCATATGCAAAGGGTGGTCCTGAGCAGGCGATCAATATGCTGAATATGAACCTGGATATGAATATCACAGACTTTGTTACTGTTGGATTTGCTGGACTAACCGATACGATCGATGCACTGGGCGGTATTCAGATCGATGTCCATGAAAATGAGATCCAACATCTGAATAACTATCAGATCAGTATGGTAGGTACGACAAAGGACGGCGAGACATTCACCGCAACAGCAGGTACGGACTATATACCGGTAACTTCTGCTGGCCTTCAGACACTGAATGGACTGCAGGCAACTGCATACTGCCGTATCAGATATGTCGGAGATGACTTTGAAAGAGCAGCAAGACAGAGACGTGTGCTGATGGCTGTTGCAGAGAAAGCAAAGACAGCATCTCCTGCGACCTTAGATCAGATCGCCAATGATGTATTCGGAGAAGTATATACCTCTCTGGATCTGTCAGAGATCATCAAGCTGCTTGGCGATATTACCAAGTACAAGATCGTGGATCAGGGTGGATTCCCTGAAGAGGGTATGCGTGCCACAGGTACGGTCGGCGCAAAGGGCAGCTGCGTAGTGCCGAAGTCACTGGCAGACAACGTAGCATGGCTGCATGAATTCCTGTTTAATGATGCATCTTATACACCATCATCTGCTGTCCAGCAGTACAGTGATAAGATCTCATCAGATACGAGCGGATATGTTCGTTAAAGCAGTACCAGAAATAATTATAATTAAGAAGAAAAGGACCATGCAGCGTGGTCCTTTTTCTGAATACTGAGACAGGAGACCGGCAGGGAGAGGCTGCCTGCGTGAGGGGACTTTGAGACATGAAGATAGATGTGATCATACCGGTGTACAAGCCGGACAAGGAGCTGTTTACCCTGCTTGACAGGCTGGAGGAACAGACCAGAAGGCCGGATGATATTTTTCTAGTCAATACAGAGCAGAGCTATTTTGAACAGCTGATCGTTGGCACAGATTTCTGGCACAGATATAAAAATGTATCAGTAAAGCATATTTCAAGATTCGAATTTGATCATGGAGGAACAAGGAGATGGGCTGTTTCCCAGACGCAGAATGATATCTTCCTGATGATGACAGATGATGCTATCCCGGCGGACAGTCATCTGATCGAAAGGCTGGCAGCACCGATCGAAGAGGGAAGGGCACAGATGAGTTATGGAAGGCAGCTGATCCGGAAGGACGGCGGCGTGATCGAGGCATTTACCAGACAGTTCAATTATCCGGACAGGTCAGAGCTCAAGACAGCAGCAGATCTGAAAACCAGAGGGATCAAGGCCTTTTTTGCATCAGATGTCTGTGCGGCATACAGCCGGGAGTGGTATGAAAAACTCGGTGGATTTGAAAAGCATACCATTTTTAATGAGGATATGATCTTTGCAAGAAGACTTCTTAATGCCGGTGGAAGTATTGCTTATGCAGCAGATGCAGAAGTGTATCATTCCCATAATTACACGGGGATCCAGCAGCTGAAGCGGAACTTTGACCTTGGGGTATCCCATGCCCAGTATCCGGAAATCTTTGGGGGAGTGGCAACACAGCAGGAAGGCATGAAGTTGGTGAAGGAAACAGCAGGGTATCTCTTGAAGACAGGAAAGCCGTTTATGATCTTTAAGCTGGTCTGGCAGAGCGGCTGTAAGTATCTGGGATACAGGCTTGGGAAAAATTACCGGAAGCTCCCTCGAAGAGCGGTCCTTTTCCTTACCATGAACAGGGAATACTGGAAGGTTTGACAAATTTGTCAAAAGTTTATCACACTTTGAACACAATTAGTGGATATACTGTAGTCAAAAGTTGAGAGAAGAGGAGGTAATTGTTATGTACGAAAATAATTACTCAGATAACACATATCATTATGGAGAACCAGTAAAGAAACAGGAAGAACCACATAATAAGAAAAAAGGATCCGGAAACGGAAAGAAGATAGCACTTGGTATCTGCTGTGGTTTATTATTTGGTATCTTTGCAGGAATCGGCTTTGAAGCGGTCACAACAGCATCCAGCCTGGCAAAGAATGCTGTAACAAAGGAAACAACAGCACAGCCAGAGGTACAGAGCACTGTTCCTGAAGCCGCTGGCAGTGACAGTACACCAGATACGGCAGATGCTTCTGCATCCATTGCAGAGAGCCAGAGCCTTGGGACGGCTGCAGCAGATGGTACCGTGCTTACCACGACAACAGATGTGACAGAGGTTGTAAAGAAGGTAATGCCTTCTGTTGTATCTGTGAATAATAAATATATAGAGACCACATCCTTCTTTGGCCAGCAGTATAACAGTGAAGGAGAAGCAAGCGGTTCAGGTATTATCGTAGGACAGAATGATTCAGAGCTTCTGATCGCAACAAATAATCATGTGTTGGAATCTGCAGAGGAGCTGACGGTACAGTTTACAGACGGCAGTCAGAGCCAGGCACAGATCAAGGGTACAGATGCCGATAAGGATCTGGCGGTCATAGCGGTACAGCTTTCAGATATCAGCAGTGACACCATGAGCAGCATTTCCATTGCAACACTTGGTGATTCCAATGCACTGACTGTTGGGGAGTCCGTGATAGCCATTGGTAATGCTCTTGGTTATGGACAGTCTGTTACAACAGGTGTTGTCAGTGCCCTGAACAGGGCTATTGCCAGTGATGGTTCACAGCAGAATATACAGACGGGAACAGATACAGAGGTTAACACCTTTATCCAGACAGATGCAGCGATCAACCCCGGTAATTCAGGTGGTGCGCTTCTGAATATCCATGGTGAGGTTATTGGCATCAATTCCAACAAGATCGGTGGAAGCACAGTAGAGGGTATGGGATATGCGATCCCGATCTCTGATGCAAAGCCTATCATTGAGAATCTGATGACGAAGCAGACCAGACTTAAGGTAAATGAGGACAGTAAGGGCTATCTTGGTATTACAGGCATTGATGTGGTAGCAGAGTACTCAGAAATTTATGGTATGCCTCAGAGGGTATATGTATCTTCTGTAACAGAGGGAACCGGTGCAGCACAGGCAGGTCTTGTAAAGGGTGATATCATTACCGCACTGAATGGTGAAGAGATCAAATCCATGGAAGAGCTGAAGAATGAACTGAGCTATTATGCAGTTGGAACTACTGTAGAGCTTACGATCATGCAGGGCAGCCCTACCGGTTATCAGGCAAAGACTGTTCAGGTAACACTTGGCGGTGCACCGACACAGCAGCAGTAATCCAAAGTCTGAAGAGTCAGCATAAAGGGAGAACTGGCTGACATATGAAATAATGGTACCGGCATGAAGTGGAAACATTTCATGCCGGTATTTTTCTGCCCGGAAATTCATAGGATTTTACAAAGAAAACAGGACGGTTATGCCTGATGAAAAAGAAATATCGAAAGACCGGGAGCATGGCACTGCTGCTCATACTGTTATGGGGGCTGCTTTCTCTTACGGGCTGCAAAAAGGAAACTGATAATCTGGAAAAGGTAAGGGATCTTGCCTTTACGGTGACGGCGGAGGACAATATTCCGGAGGAACTTCTGAAAACGCTGCAGGAAAAGCAGACGGATGGATTCAAGGTGACTTATCAGGATAATGGCTTTATGTATCTCTGCCGGGGATACGGGGAACAGGAGACAGGTGGTTACAGTATCGTGGTGGAGTCTTTGTATGAGACAGCCAATGCCATTTATTTTGATACTACGCTGAAAGGACCGGTACCGGGAGAAAATGGAGGAAAAAAGGAAAGTGTTTCCTATCCTTATATTGTGATCAAGGCAGAGCTGGTAGATAAGCCGGTAGTGTTTGAGTAAGAAGATGTTCCGGCCAGGAGCCTGTCTGTATCAGGACTTGGAAGATGGGAAAACCCCGGCTGCAGCACCGGGGTACGGAATTTGAACTCGTGCTTGTGGGAAGAAGCAGAAATGAGTATACTGATAATAATATGATACAGGGGAGTGACGCAGATACAGGAGGAAAAATATGCTGATCATACGGAATGGAACATTGATCGATCCGGAAGGGCAGAGGACCTTCCGGGGTGATATCTGGATCAGGGATGGACAGATCGCACGGATCGTGGAAAGGGAAGAAGAGGATGGACTTTCAGAGGGCGGACAGGAAGCAGAGACAGAGGTACCGGAAGGGACAGAGATCATAGATGCCACAGGGCTTCTGGCCGGACCTGGGCTGATCGATACTCATGTGCATTTTCGGGATCCCGGCTTTACTTATAAGGAGGATATCCTGAGCGGCGGACAGGCGGCGAAGAAGGGCGGCTATACAGGAATTGTTCTGATGGCCAATACCAGGCCCTGTGTGGACAATGAGGAGACACTTTCCTATGTACTTGCCAGAGGGAAAGAGACCGGGATCAGGATCAGCTCCTGTGTTACCGTGACAAAGGGTATGCAGGGAAAGGAGCTGGTGGATATGGAGAGCCTGAAGGAGGCGGCAGGATTTACCGATGACGGCAAGCCGATGCTTTCTGAGGAACTGGTGGAGGAAGCCATGAGAAGGGCACATGCACTGGATAAACCTATCAGCTTTCATGAGGAGAATCCCTCATTTATCAAGAACAATGGAATCAATGAAGGAAAGGTAGCAGAGGCTCTTGGTATAAAGGGATCTCCAAGAGATGCGGAGATCGATCTGATCAGACGTGATACAGCCCTTGCCCTAAAGACCGGAGCCAAAGTTGTGATCCAGCATATCAGTACGAAGGAAGGGGTAGAGCTGGTAAGGGCATCGAAGGCTGCCGGAGCGGATATCCACGCAGAAGCAACACCGCATCACTTTACCCTGACAGAGGAAGCGGTGCTGGAAAAGGGCACACTGGCGAAAATGAATCCGCCGCTCCGTGAGGAGGAGGACAGAAAGGCGATCTGCAGGGGACTTTCAGATGGAACGATCGACCTGATCGCCACAGACCATGCACCGCACAGTAAGGATGAAAAGAAAAAGCCGCTGACAGAAGCACCAAGCGGGATTCTTGGATTGGAGACAGCGCTGCCGCTTGCTATTCGGGAGCTTGTCAGAAAAGGATATCTGACCTATCCGCAGCTTTTTGAGAGGATGAGCCTTGCACCGGCAAAGCTGTATCAGCTTCCGGGCGGACGGCTGAAGGAAGGGGAAGTGGCAGATCTGGTGCTTTTCAGCGATACAGAAATCTTTCGTGTGGATCGGTTTTTATCCAAATCACAGAATTCCCCGTTTATCGGGGAGACATTGCCAGGCGTAGTGAAAATGACCATCTGCGGCGGCAGCGTAGTGTACAGGGAAGAAGCGTGAAGTGATGGGAAACAGGTATGCACACAAGAATACAGAAAGGAACAGACAGGAAATGAGCAGAAAAGCAAAGGTAACCGGACGGGTGCTCAGTCAGAGAGCCCTGGTGGAAAATATTTTTGACCTGAAGATCCAGACAGATCTTGCAGAGGAGGCAGGAGCCGGACTGTTCGTAGGGGTATATCCGAAGGATAAAAGTACCCTGCTTCCCAGACCGATCAGCATCTGTGAGGTCAACAGGGAAGAGAAAAGCCTTCGTCTGGTGTACAGGATCGCAGGAAAGGGGACAAAGGAATTTTCTTCCTATCAGGAAGGGGATGAGGTGGAAATCCTCGGTGTTCTTGGCAATGGATATGATCTTACCAGAGCAGCAGGAAAAAGAACCGTGCTTCTTGGCGGAGGAATCGGAATTCCTCCCATGCTGGAGACGGCAATAGAGCTTCATGAACAGGGAGAGAAGGTCACTGTTATTCTGGGTTACCGGGATGCACAGCTTTTCCTGAAGGATGAATTTGAAGCTTATGCAGATGTTCTTGTGGCAACAGAGGATGGAAGCGTCGGTACAAAGGGAAATGTACTGGATGCCATGAGAGAGCATCAGGTGGAGGCAGAGGTGATCATGGCCTGCGGTCCCATGCCGATGCTCCGGGCGATCAAGGCATATGCAGAAGAGAAGAACTGTGATGCTTATATTTCGCTGGAGGAGCGGATGGCCTGCGGTGTTGGTGCATGCCTTGGATGTGTCTGCAAGACAACGAAAAAGGATGCCCATTCCCATGTGAATAATGTCAGGATCTGCACAGACGGGCCGGTATTTGATGCCAGGGAGGTAGAGATCTGATGAATACAAAAGTAATGATTGCAGGAGTAGAACTGAAAAATCCCGTTATGACGGCATCGGGTACCTTTGGCTCCGGTATGGAATACAGTGAGTTTGTGGATCTGAACAGGCTTGGCGCAGTGGTGACCAAGGGTGTTGCCAACGTGCCGTGGGCAGGAAATCCAACCCCTCGTGTGGCGGAAACCTACGGTGGTATGCTGAATGCGATCGGACTGCAGAATCCGGGTATCGATGTATTTCTTGACAGGGATATTCCTTTTTTACAGAAGTATGACACGAAGATCATTGTCAATGTCTGTGGAAAAACAGTGGAAGATTATCTGGAGGTTGTGGAAAAGCTGGGAGATGCACCGGTAGATATGCTGGAGATTAATGTTTCCTGTCCCAATGTCAAGGAAGGAGCGATCGCCTTTGGGCAGAAGGCGGACTGTCTGTTTGATATCACATCGAAGATCAGGGCAAAGGCAAAGCAGCCGGTGATCATGAAGCTCAGTCCCAATGTGACAGACATCGCAGAAATGGCAAGGGCAGCGCAGGCAGGCGGTGCAGATGCGGTTTCCCTGATCAATACGATCACAGGAATGAAGATCGATATCCACAGAAGATGCTTTGCCCTGAAAAATAAGACCGGCGGACTTTCCGGTCCTGCGATCAAGCCGGTGGCAGTCCGTATGGTATACCAGGCAAGTCAGGCAGTGAAGATCCCGGTGATCGGCATGGGCGGTATTGCCAGTGCAGAGGATGCGGTTGAGTTTATTCTGGCAGGAGCCAGTGCGGTGGCAGTGGGCGCCATGAATTTCGTAAATCCTTACCTGACAGAAGAAGTGGTAAGCGGAATTGAAGCCTACATGAAGCAGTATCAGGTGGAAAACCTGACCGATCTGATCGGAGCAGTCAGAGAATAAAGCAATGTCATAAAGAACCTTCCTGCGTCATATATTTAGAATAAGTATACGCAGGGAGGTATTTTTGTGGAATTATTGAAACGCAACATACATATGGACTGCCGGAAATGCAGCGCATCCATGGAGACATCTTTAGAAAAGGATCATAATATTTCCGATGTGAGACCGGACGCTGTGCGGATCATCATGGATAAGGGAAATGTAGTGATAGAAGAGGTCAGGGTAAGGGAGGATCGGGCTTTTATAAAGGGGAAGCTTCAGTTCCAGATCCTATATGCAACAGATCAGGAAGGGGAAAGCATGGCAGTAGTGGACGGGGAGATTCCTATTGACGAGCAAATTTATCTTTCCGGTCTTGGTGAGGGTGACTCAGTGAAGGTGGGTGCAGTGCTGGAGGATCTGACTACCACGCTGATCAATTCCCGTAAGTTCAGTGTGCAGGCACTTGTCATGCTGAAGGCAGTATGTGAGGAGCTGAAGGATGAAGAGGCGGCTGTAGATGTGGCAGGCGGCGATGCATCGGGGACAAAGGAGATCGAATACAGGAAAAAGCCGCTGCTTGTGGCAACGACAGTAATGAAAAAGAAGGATATTTTTCGGATGAAGGAAGAGGCTGAGATACCGGGAAGCTTTCCTAATATTGCTTCTTTGGTCTGGTATGATATCCAGCCTGCAGGTGTGGAATTCAAAATGCAGCAGGATAAGATTACTGTCCAGGGGGAAGTGCGGATCTTCTTTCTGTACAGGGGAGAAGGGGAAGGAAGGGTATGCCACTATGAGACAGTGATCCCCTTTGCCGGAGCGCTGGACTGTGACGGTTCCAGAGAAGGCATGATACCGGATATCTGTTGTCTGCCGGAGGTACGTGAGGTGGCAGTGCGGCCTGATTTTGACGGCGAGGACAGAGTTTTCACTTTTGAGCTGGTATTGAATCTTGAGATCAATGCCTGTGAAGAGGAAGAGCTTGAGATCCTGTCGGATGTTTATGGTGTTGTAAAGGAAGTGGGTATAGAAAAGAAGAAAGGAAGCTTCCGGAGGTTCCTGACTAAGAGCAGTGGGAAAATGAAGCTTGCAGAGCATCTGACGCTTCCAGAGGAAGAACATGCCGGAAAGGTCTTATATACAAGGGGAACGATCCAGCTTGAGGAGCCAGCATACACAGAGGGAGGAATTGCGCTCTTTGGAGAGGCAAAGCTTCAGGTGATGTATGAGGATGGTACAGAGAAGGGAAATCTGTACAGCAGAAAGATCAGCCTGCCTGTGCAATATGTTCTGGAGGCAGAGGGAATTGATGAAAGCTGCACCTTCCAGATGGATGCAGATCTGGAACAGATTTCGGCTTCTATTGTGGAGGGCAGAGAGCTAGACTGCAAGTGTGTGGTATTTTTCCATGCATATATTTACCGGGCGTGGACAGAGGATATTATCGAGGAGATCACGACAAGTGAGCTGGATAGTGAGAAGGTAGAAGGACTGCCGTCACTGGCTGTTTATGTAGCGCGTGAGGGTGACAGCCTGTGGGATATTGGAAAGCGGTATTATGTGCCTGTGGCAGCCCTCAGGGAGGCTAATGATATGCCCGGAAATGAGATCAAGGCTGGTGACCGGATTCTGATCATACGATAAAGAGAGAAAAAAATCCAAGGGGCGGGGCACAGGAGGAGAAAAGCAGCCGTGGTGCCCCGCCGGGAGGAGAAGAGAGAAGAAAAAACCGAGGGAGCGGGGCACAGGAGAAGAAAAGCAGCCATGGTGCCCCGCCAGGAGGGGAAGAGAGAAGAAAAACCCGAGGAAGCGGGGCACAGGAGGAGAAAAGCAGCCATGGTGCCCCGCCAGGAGGGGAAGAGAGAAGAAAAACCTAAGGAAGCGGGGCACAGGAGGAGAAAAGAGGTCGTGGTGCCCCGCCGGGAGGGGAAGAGAGAAGAAAAAACCGAGGAAGCGGGGCACAGGAGAAGAAAAGCAGCCATGATGCCCCACCAGAAGAAGAGTGAAAAGCTTCAGACATAGCAAAAAACAGGGTGCCAAATGGCACCCTGCTCTGTTTTTATTCACTGTACAGATACAGCTTACTGTACTTCAGAAGTGGTATCTGCATTCTGCTTTCTCATATCATCGAAGCCCTTTAATACGGCATCATAGGTCTTCTGACAGATATCGGGAAGCTGGCCGCCCCAGATTTTCTGAGCCTTTTCGTAGCCTTTCTTGAAAGCTGCCTGCATAGCATCGATCTTATCGGGATCTCCACCGGTTAAAGCGGTAGCAAAATCAAGAATTCTCTGTGAGGTCTGAGACACACCCCAGTAACCATCATCAGCGATGTCAGCCTGCGCCTGTGCTTTGGTAGCGGCATCTACAGTGAAATTTCCACTGGAAAGAACACTCCAGATGTCATTGGCATTATTGTAGACCTTGCCCTGACCTATGAGAATCTTTTCTACAAGACTCTGTAACTGGGAAGTTCTCTGCTCTGCATCAGCCTTTAGCCTGGCGATCGTAGCAGTATCAGGCTTGTAAGCTTTCTTGGATGTGGTTGTAGTGGTTCTTGTCTTTGAAGGCTCATATACCGCAGCGGTATCTTTTTCAGAAGTCTTATCTGACACAGCCTTCTCGGATGCTTTGGTCTGTGCTGTCTTAGATGCCGCAGAGTAAGTACTGTAGGCATCGGAAGCACTGGTAATTCCGTTTACACTCATTTTTACACCCTCCTTGGTTTCAAAATTAATCATAAAAACCCTTATTCTAATAATATAATCGGCAGAAGGGAGTATTTTATTAACCATTGACAGGAAAAGCTGGATTGTATAAAATTAAGTACAATCTGATGTATTTTGTATACAAAAGAAACCGGGCAAAAGAAAGGGCGGTTTGGAATGGAAAAGACAGAACGCAGGGCGTATGCCAAGATCAATCTTGGACTGGATGTTTTACGGAGAAGAGAAAATGGCTACCATGATGTAAAAATGGTGATGCAGACCGTAGGGATATATGATGAGCTGACCTTTGAGAAAATAAAGGAAGGAATCATCATTGCAACAGATAAAGAGGAGCTGCCGACAGATAAGGGGAATCTGATCTATCGGGCAGCAGAGCTTCTGACAGAGAAATATCAGATCCGGGAAGGTGTCAGGATCTTCCTGAAAAAGAATATCCCGATCGCAGCAGGCATGGCCGGCGGCAGCACGGATGCAGCAGCAGTCTTTCATGGAATGAATACACTTTTTAATCTGCATATGGATGAGAAGACCATGCGGGAAGAAGGTGTAAAGCTCGGAGCGGATGTTCCGTACTGTATCAGGGGGGGAACCGCACTTTCAGAAGGGATCGGAGAGGTGCTGACTGCGCTGCCTGCACCGCCAAAGGCAGTACTCTGCATCGCCAGACCGGATATTAGCGTATCAACAAAGTTTGTTTACGAAAACCTTCATATAGAAACAGTGAAGGATCATCCGGATATTGACGGGATGGTACAGGCGATCCGGGAGGGGGATCTGAGGGGGATCACAGACCGGATGGCAAATGTTCTGGAAACAGTGACGGTAAAAGAATATCCCATTATCGAAGAGATCAAAAAAAAGATGCTGGAGAGCGGTGCAGAAAATGCACTGATGAGCGGCAGCGGACCCACAGTATTCGGGGTGTTTACAGAGGAAGCAGGAGCCAGAGAGGCGATGGAAAGGATCCGGAAGGAAAAGCTGGCGCAGAAAGTATTTGTGACAGAATTTGTAAATCTGTGAAGAGAAGGTAACTAAGGTGTGTGAATCGGGCTGAAAGAGATGGCAGACCGGAAAAGAAAAGGAAGAGGGTATATGGAAGAGAAGGAATTTCAGATAGAAGTGAATGATCTGCTGCCACTGCGGGATGTAGTATTTTACACTCTGCGCAGGGCGATCCTGACAGGGCAGCTAAAGCCAGGAGAGAGACTGATGGAGGTACATCTTGCGGATAAGCTTGGCGTCAGCAGAACACCTATCCGTGAGGCAATCCGTAAGCTGGAGCTGGAGGGACTTGTGACGATCATCCCCAGAAGAGGGGCTGAGGTCGCAGAAATCACAGAGAAAAGTCTGAATGATGTACTGGAGGTGCGGCGCACACTGGATGCGCTTGGGGCAGAGCTTGCCTGTGAGAGGATCACAGTAGAGGAAATCCAGAAGCTGAAAACGGCCTGCAGGAATTTTGAGAAGGCAGCAGAAGGGAATGATACCGATGCCATTACAAAAGCAGATGTAGCTTTCCACGATATCATTATCAAGGCGGCCGGAAATCAGAGGCTGGAGCAGCTGGTCAATAATCTGGCAGAGCAGATGTACCGGTACCGGTTTGTTTATATTAAGGAGAAAGAACAGAGAGGCGTCCTCCTTGCGGAGCACAGGGAAATCTGTGACAGTATTGCGGAGAGGGATGTGGTGCGTGCACGAAATGCAGCAAAGCAGCATATCGATAATCAGCAGAAGGCTGTCATCCGGCAGATACGGCTTGAAAAAAGGAAATAATCGAGGTATAGTATAGCTGTACAAATTCAGGATATACTTCTCAGTATACAGTGGAAAGACACTGTGGAAGGAGAAGGTTTGAAGAAAATTCTGGAGTATGGACTGCTGACTGCAGGCATGGTAGCTTATTTTGGATTTGTGTATCCGGAGCTGATCCTACCGGAGGATGCATATCTTCTAGCAGGGGAGAAAGGAAAGGAATATCAGATCCCCTATGAAGAAGCGAAGGAGCTTTTTCTGTGGAATGAAGACGGACAGGTACAGCCGGTTCGAATAAAATGGCGGCTTGCCGAATATGTATATCAGATAAAAGAAGATTTGACAGGTAAGAAGGATTAGAAGGATGACAGATGCTAATGCGCCCATAGGCGTGTTTGATTCCGGAATTGGCGGTCTCACGGTTATGAAGGAGATCATGCATCAGATCCCGGATGAAAAAATCATTTATTTTGGAGATACAGCAAGAGTACCTTATGGCAGCAAGTCAAAGGAGACAGTGACCAAGTTTTCCAGACAGATCGTGCATTTTTTGGAAAGCCAGCATGTGAAGGCCATCGTGGTAGCCTGCAATACGGCAAGTGCCTATGCACTGGATGAGCTGGAAAGGGAAACAGAGGTTCCAATTATTGGTGTGGTGAAGCCGGGAGCAAGGGCAGCCAGTGAAGTGACAAAAAACGGAAAGATCGGAGTGATCGCCACAGCGGCGACAATCTCCAGTGCGATCTATTCCGGTTACATAAAAAAGAAAAAGCCGGATGTGGAAGTGATCGAAAGAGCATGTCCTTTATTTGTGCCACTGGTAGAAGAAGGGCTCTGGCGGGATCCTGTTACAGATGAGATTGCAAGGCGTTATCTGGCAGAGCTTATTGATATTGATATTGACACGCTGGTGCTTGGCTGTACCCACTATCCTCTGATCCGGGAAACGATCGGCAGTATCATGGGAGAAAAGGTGACTCTTGTGAATCCTGCTTATGAAACTGCACGGGAACTGAAAGAGCTGCTGCAGAAGGAGGAGCTGCTGCGTAAGGTACGGCCGGTACTGGGAGATAATCAGTATCAGTTCTATGTCAGTGATGCCTCTGAAAAGTTCAAGCAGTTTGCCAATTCCATCATCAAGTATGGCATCCTTTCCGCCAAGACGCTGAATGTGGAAGACTATTGAAATATTTTATATGAGGAATATTTATATGAAGAAAGAAGTTTTGCTGGCGCTCAAGGGACTGCAGTTTGCAGCAGAAGAAGAGGATGCCAGGGCACTGGAAACTATTACACCGGCTGAGTATTATAAGAGAAATGACAGTCATTACATCATTTATGATGAGGTGATGGAGGATTTTTCGGAAACAGTTAAAAACACGATCAAGATAAAGGACTCACAGGTAGAGGTGACAAAAAAGGGGTTTATCAATGTCCATATGATCTTTGAACAGAACAAAAGGAATATGACGCGATATGGCACACCTTACGGAGATATTCTGATCGGTATTGATACAGGGGATATCAGGATTATTGAAAATGGGGACAGTATCCATGTGGATGTGGATTACAGTCTGGAAGCCAACTATGAGCATATGGCAGACTGCAAGCTGGAAATGAATATCAGTCCAAGAGAAGAAATGCTGGAATTATAAAAACTGCCGGTCAGAGGCAGACCCGAAATAGTAAAATATAAAGCCTGGTGCAGAGGAATGCATCAGGCTTTTAAAATCCAATTGATCTATGAAATTATTTAACAGGCTTGGCACCGGCCTTTTCCTGTGCCTTCTCAACCATATTTTTGAAGAACCCCTTTTTCTTCTTCTCTACAACAGGCTGCCTTCCATGAAGTCCTTTTACCTCAGTGATGTAGATGCCGCTGACAACGGCCTTGACCTCCTTTTTGACAGGAATACTGTCAAAAATCTTCTCATCGCTGACAAGAGAAAGGATCTGGGGACCGACCTTGGCCTTCACAATAGGAAGCTTGCTGCCCCGCATAAGCTTTGGCGTCTGGTCGATGACCGCCTGAGGAAGACCGGATTCTTTGATCTTCATCCGCTTTTTATCAATGATCAGCATGGAGACAGTCTGCTTCATGGCATTAATCTGCTGTTGCTGTTCTTCCTGTTTCTTCTGTGCCTTTTTTCCAAGGAAATATAAAACAACCAGTGTAATGATCAATACTGCAAGTATAACTAATAAAACGATTTGCCAGGTACTCACGATAGTCCTCCTCTATTAAATAAAGTCAAAAAATATTGTAACATCTAACAGAAAAATAGGCAAGACAAAAGCCGGTATTTTACAGGTGATTTTACAGGCGTACTAAAAGGAACCAATTTCCGGCTAATTCTGAAATTTTTGTAAAACCTTTAAATAGAGGAAAAAATATGATATATTTGTAAGCACAGATAAGATCTGAAAATGGAGGAGTTTATGAAAAGAAAATTACTGGCAGCACTGCTTGTAGCAGTGACTGTATCCATGGCAGCCTGCGGCCAGAAAGCAGAAAATACAGAGCAGGGCACAGAAGCAAAGGAGAGTACGGAAGCAGCGGAGAGTGCGGAAGCAGCGGAGAGTACAGGTACAGATGGAAGCTATCTGAAGGATTATACAGCGTCTGATTATGTGACACTTGGGGAATATAAAGGACTAGAGATCAGCATGACCACAGAGGAACCAGTAGTAACAGAGGAAGATGTCGACAGTTATATTGAGTATATCAGGCAGATGAATCCGGTATCTACACCCGTAGAGGGAAGGGCGGTGCAGTCCGGAGATACGGTCAATATTGATTATGAGGGGAAGCTGGATGGTGTTGCCTTTGCAGGAGGAACTGCACAGGGACAGGATCTGACGATCGGTTCCGGAAGCTTTATCGATGGATTTGAGGATGGCTGTATTGGTATGGAGATCGGAGAAACAAGGGATGTAGAAGCTACCTTCCCGGATCCCTACCCGAACAGTACAGAGCTTTCCGGAAAAACAGCCGTATTTACAGTTACAGTAAACAGCATCAGTGTACAGGAAGAAGCAGAGCTGAATGATGATTATGTGGCAGGTCTTGGAATTGACGGAGTAAATACACTGGAAGAATATAAAGCATATGCGAAGGATATCCTGACAGAGCAGCAGGCACAGAGCTATAGCGCTGAGAAGGCAGATAAGGCATGTACAGCAGCAGAAGAGAACTGTGAGTTTAAGGAGATGCCGCAGCCTATTGTAGACAGGATGAACAATACACTGACAGCCAATGTTACAGGTTATGCTTCTATGTACGGTGTGGATATCGGAAGCTATGTGGCAGCTTATTATGGTGGTGATGCTGATGATTATCAGGCAACCCTTCTGCTTCAGGCAGAGGATATGGCAAGGAAATATCTGCTGCTGCAGGCGATCGCTGATCAGGAGAACATTACAGTTACAGAAGAAGAGGCGGAGGATGAACTGCAGACAGATGCAGAACTCTATGGACAGGCTGTAGAGGATTACAGGGAAATGATCGATGAAGAGGCATTCAGGGAGTATCTTCTGACCCAGAAGGTGCTGAACTTCCTTTCAGAGAATGCGGTAGTTACAGTGGAGCAGGCAGAATAAAGAGATATGAGAAGAAAAAGAGGAATTCGGGTTACAGCAGTTATAATGGGCGTTCTGTTGCTGGCAGCTGGTACAGTGCCGGTACAGGCAAAAACTGTCTATGAACTGGAGCAGGAAAAGCAGGAGCTGGAAAAAAAGAAGCAGGATGCCAAGAACAGACAGAATTCCGAACAGCAGAAGCTGGACAGTGTAACAGGGACGATCGGTTCCATTCAGGGTGATGTGGATGCCGCTGCTGAAGAAGTGGAAGAAGTGGATGCTGCACTGGTAGAAACGATTGCCAGTGTAGAGATCATAGAGGAGGAGCTGAAGGAAAAGGAAGAGGTTCTTCAGAAAACCACAGCAGATTACGAAGCGGCTAAGGAAACAGAGCAGAAGCAGTATGATGCCATGAAGCTGCGGATCCGCTTCATGTATGAAAAGGGTGACAGCACTTATTTACAGCTTCTCCTGGAAAGCCAGAATTTCGGGGATATGGTCAACAAGGCAGACTATGTGGAGCAGCTTTACAGCTATGACCGCAAAATGCTTGAGGAATATCAGAGAGTCAAGCAGGAGACCGAAGACCTGAAAAACCAGCTGGAGGATGAAAAGGCAGAGCTCCAGGCACAGCAGCATGAGCTGGAGGAAGAGCAGAAGAGTCTAACGATCATACTGAACGAGAAGAAAAAAGCATATGATGATTATGAGGCTCAGCTTGCACAGGCGAAGCGGGAGGCCGCAGTTTATAAAGCCAATATCAAAAAGCAGTCTGATGAGATCAGGCAGCTTGAAAGTGCCGCAAGCCAGAAGGATTCTGAGATCCAGGCAGCAAAGAGGGCGGAGGAGGAAGCAAGGAGGGCACAGGAAGAGGCTCTCCGGAGACAAAGTGAAGAAGGTGGAGCTGCTTATGGCAGCAGCTCTTCCGGGGAAGCAGGAGTCAGTGCAGACAGCAGCTCATCAGGAAGCACTAGGCAGTATGCGTCTCCGTCCAGCTTTTCCGGAAGTAAGGGACAGCAGCTCGCCAATTATGCGTGCCAGTTTATCGGAAATCCTTATGTTCCCGGAGGAACCAGCCTGACAGACGGGGCAGACTGTTCCGGATTTGTCTGGAGGGTGTATAAGGACTTTGGCTATACTGTGCCAAGAACATCGTATTCCTTCAGAAGCTATGGCAGTGAGGTGAGTTATTCAGAGGCACAGCCCGGAGATGTGGTCTGTTATGCCGGACATGTGGCACTTTATATTGGAAATGGGCAGATTGTGCATGCAAGCACAAAGAGGACAGGTATTAAGATAACAAATGCAACTTATAAGGAGATACTGACGATCCGCAGGGTCGTATAGTGATAGAGAACAGCAGACTGACAGGAGAAATATATGGCAGATTTTGATGAAAAGGACAAGGATCAGAAAGATACGCTGACAGAAAATCAGAAGGAAAGCGAGTATGAGGATGTCTGCTTTATCTGCAGGCGGCCGGAAAGCAAGGCGGGAAAGATGTTCAAGCTTCCCAATCATATTTGTGTATGTAATGACTGTATGCATAAGACCATGGATACTGTGAGCCAGTTTGATTATCAGGGTATGCTGGATCCTAATTTTATGAACAGCCTAAATCAGGATATGAGTAAAAAGGGATTTCCCAATATCAGGTTCCTGAATATTGCAGACCTTCAGGGAGAGGGAGGTATCCCCAACAAGCAGAAGATCAAGAAAAAGAAAAAGAGCGAAGGGACGGAACCGGTTCTGGATATCAGGAACATTCCGCCACCACACAGGATCAAGGCACAGCTTGATGATTATGTGATCGGGCAGGAGCATGCTAAAAAGGTGATCTCCGTGGCTGTTTACAATCATTACAAGCGTGTGGCAACGGGAACCATGGATGATATTGAGATCGAGAAGTCAAATATGCTGATGATCGGACCTACAGGCTGTGGTAAGACCTATCTGGTAAAGACGCTGGCAAGGCTTCTGGATGTACCGCTCGCTATCACCGATGCAACATCCCTGACAGAGGCCGGCTATATCGGTGATGATATTGAAAGTGTGGTATCCAAGCTTCTTGCGGCAGCAGATAATGATGTGGAAAAGGCAGAACGTGGTATCATCTTTATTGATGAGATCGATAAGATCGCCAAGAAAAAGAATACAACAAGCAGAGACGTGAGTGGAGAAAGTGTGCAGCAGGGTATGCTCCGTCTGCTGGAGGGAGCAGAGGTGGAGGTACCGGTTGGCGCAAACAGTAAAAATGCGATGGTGCCGCTGACAACGATCAATACACGTAATATCCTGTTTATCTGTGGCGGTGCGTTCCCGGATCTTGAGGAGATCATCAAGCAGAGACTGCGCAGGCAGACCTCCATTGGCTTTAATGCAGAGCTGAAGGATAAATATGATAATGATACCGATATCTTAAGTAAGGTAACGATCGAGGATCTGAAGAAATTCGGTATGATCCCGGAATTTCTTGGAAGACTGCCGATCATTTATACACTGAAGGCACTGGATAAGGATATGCTGGTGCGTATCCTGAAGGAGCCCAAGAATGCGATCCTGAAACAGTACCAAAAGCTGCTTGAGCTGGATGAGGTACAGCTTTGCTTTGATGATGGTGCGCTGGAAGCGATAGCGGAAAAGGCTATGAAGAAGGATATAGGTGCCAGGGCACTGCGTGCTATTATTGAGGATTTTATGCTGGATATTATGTATGAGATCCCGAAGGATGACAATATCGGTAAGGTGACGATCACCAGAGAGTATATAGAAGGAGCCGGCGGCCCGGTCATTGATATCAGAAATTCGGCAGCGATCAGTGCAGACGGACTGAAGGCAATTGAAGTGCAGGAAAAATAAAGAGCAAAAACAGACTGTTTTCATATAATAGGAAGTAAAACAAAGAAGAGGCAGCAGACAGGAAACGGCATGTCTCTTTGGAATGGACTTACATGACAGACAGAGAAAAAATCATGTCAGAGGACTATTATGATTTTCTTACAGATAGTCCGAGAGAAGAGGGTTTTACCGGTTATTTTGAAGACGGTCTGTTTTTAAATATTGAAAATGATCTGAGCCTGGTCTATATAAAGAAGGATGAAATGAGTCCGCAGAGGCTTCGTGGGCTGATCTACAGGGATGTCCCCAAGCTCTTTGGGCTTATGGGACTGGAGAGAGGAGCTGCTGTATCTTTTGATCCGGAGCCTTTGATGAAGTGCGGGATCCTGCAGGTGCAGGGTGCACCATTAAACCTGACAGGAAGGGGCGTGGTGCTAGGATTTCTTGATACAGGGATACGGTATGATGAGGAAGTGTTCCGAAATCCTGATGGTTCCACCAGGATCCTTGGCATCTGGGATCAGGAGATCCAGAGTGGACAGCCACCGGCGGGGTTTCTCTATGGAACAGAGTATACAAGGGAGCTGATCCAGGCTGCACTGCAAAGCGAAAAGCCGCGGCAGATCGTACCAAGCTATGATGAAAACGGTCATGGGACAGAGATCGCCAGTGTGGCAGCAGGCAGTATTCTTTCCGGAGGCTTACGGTTTCAGGGGGCAGCACCGGATGCAGATATTGTGGTTGTGAAGCTGAAGCAGGCAAAGCGTTATCTGACAGAATCCCTTTTTGTGCCGGATGGTGTGACAGCCTATGAAGAAAATGATGTTATCGCTGCTGTGAAATATCTGGAAGGCTATGCTGTTTCCATGAGAAGGCCGCTTGTGATCTGCATGGGGATCGGTACCAATATGGGAAATCATGAGGGACAGTCACTGCTTGCAGAGTATCTGAACAGTGTGGCAACCAGAAGGAGCCGGTCTGTGGTGGTGTGCGGCGGTGATGAGGGAAACAGCGCCCATCATTTTATCGGGTATGCTACGGCAGGCATGAAGCAGTCTACCGAAAATGTGGAAATACGGGTAGATGCCGGGGAAAAAGGATTTGTGGCAGAGCTCTGGGGAACCATGCCGGCGACACACGCCATATCGATCCGGGCACCGGGTGGTGAGATAACAGATCCGGTGGATTTTAAAGTGCAGGAAACAAGGGAGTTTACCTTTATTTATGAAAAAACCGTGATCAGGGTTGACCATAGTCTGGTAGAGCCGGGCTCCGGGGGTGAACTGATACTGTTCCGTTTTCAGGATCCGACACCGGGAATCTGGACGATCCAGGTGACAACAACCGGAGCAGAATATGATGAGAATGGAAATTTCCATATATGGCTTCCCATTACGCAGTTCCTGGGCGGGGATACCTATTTCTTAAGACCATCTCCTTACGTTACATTGACGGAGCCTGGAAATACAAGAGAGGTGATCACGACCACATATTATCAGGACAGCAATAACAGCTTTTATGGGGAATCCGGAAGAGGCTTTAGCAGAAGAGGCAATGTAAAGCCAGAGCTGTGCACACCAGGGGTGGAGATTTCAACAGTGCTGGGAAGCAGGACGGGATCTGCTTTCGGAGCGGCACTGCTTGCCGGGATCTGTGCCCAGTTCCTGCAGTGGGCAGTGGTAGATGGCAGAGAACGGTGGTTAGAGAGCAGAGAAGTGAAAAATTATCTCGTCCGGGGTGCAGTGCGGCCACCCGGTATTCAGTTCCCATCGAGGGAATGGGGCTATGGACAGGTGAATATCGCAAAAACCTTTGATGTGATCGCAGGGATATAAACGATGAGGAGGAGCAGCATGAAATATCTGGCAGTTATTCTTGGAATTTTTGGACTGGAAACAGGGATCAAGGGACATATTGAAAAGACAAAAACAGAGCAGACGAATGAAAGGATCTGCGGTGGTGTGCTGCTGGTCAGGAAGCACCACAACAGGGGAGCCTTTCTGAATGCCGGTGAAAAGAAGCAGAAGCTTGTGATGCTGGTATCGGTAGTGCTGACTGCAGTTCTGACAGTAGTATTTCTTCTGACACTCGGAACTGCAGGAAAAGGGCTTCTGAAGTGGGGGCTGACCTTTCTGCTTGGCGGTGCTTACACCAATACCTATGACCGCCTGAAGCGAAAATATGTGGTGGATTATGTAAGCTTTAATGTACCGGTGAAGGGAATCCAACGGATCGTGTTTAATATCGGTGATTTCTGTATCATGATCGGAGCCCTGCTAACGACAGCAGGGTATCTGCAGGAGTAAGAAAAGCAGGCTGGCAAATGGAATTGCCGGCCTTTTATATTTTTAATTTTCAGGTTGACAAAAATGGTAATATGTATTACTGTATTAATCAGATAATACAAATGAACATGAAATCAATAAAAAGCAGAATGGAGAGAGAAACAGGGAAAAGGAAAGGAAGATGGATATGGCATGGAATTTGGATTCCGACAGGCCGATCTACGCACAGATACTGGAAAGGATCCAGCGGCAGATCGTATCCGGTGAATATGCACCGGGGACGAAGATCCCGAGTGTGCGGGAGCTTGCAGCACAGGCGGGAGTCAATCCCAACACGATGCAGAAAGCATTGTCTGAGCTGGAAAGAAGCGGACTTGTCGTGACGATGAGAACCAGCGGAAGAGTGGTGACGGAGGATATGAAAATGATAAAACAGATCAGAAAGCAGCTTGCAGCAGAGCAGGCGGCTGAATTTGTAGAACAGATGAAGGAGCTTGGCTTTCAGAAGGCTGATATACTGGCACTGATCGAGCAGGAGACGGGAGGAGAGGAAGCATGAGTGAACTGGTAGAGATCCATAATCTGAAGAAATCATATGACAAAAGGAAGGAAGCATTGCATGACCTGACCCTGACACTGCCAAGAGGAAGGATCGTAGGACTGCTTGGACCAAACGGCAGCGGCAAGACGACACTGATCAAGCTGTTAAACGGGCTGCTTGTGCCGGATGGCGGAGAGATCCTGATCGATGGAGAAAAGCCAGGGCCTTCTACCAAGGCAAAGGTGTCCTACCTGCCGGAGAGAACGTATCTGAAGAACGGAGCGACCATCCGGGAGCTGCTTTCTTATTTTCAGGATTTTTATGAAGATTTCAGGACTGACCGGGCGAAGGAAATGCTGGCAGCACTCCGGATCGAAGAGAATGCCAGGATCAGGGCGCTGAGCAAGGGAACAAGAGAAAAGGTACAGCTTATTCTGGTAATGAGCAGGGATGCCAGTCTGTATATTCTCGATGAGCCGATCGCAGGTGTGGATCCGGCAGCCAGAGACTATATCCTTCGTACTATTATTACAAATTACAATGAGAATGCCACAGTGCTGATCTCCACGCACCTGATCACTGATATCGAGAACATTCTGGATGAGGTGGTCTTTATGAAGGAAGGGAGGCTTCTGCTTCAGACAAGTGTGGAGGAGATCCGAGAAGAGAAGGGCAAGAGCGTGGATGCTTATTTCAGGGAGGTGTTTGCATGTTAGGCAAGTTATTGAAGCATGAGTGGAAAGAGATATCTGTGATCCCGTGTATTTTATCTGTTGTACTGCTGGTGCTTTCTGTGATCTCCGGTTTTTCCTTCCTTGGGATCAGGGAGGGGGCTGCGGATGTCAGCAGATTTATGACCATTATGCTGTGGCTGCTGTTTTATTTTTCACTGATCGCAGTCAGTATTGGGATCACCATTTATCTGGCAGTCCATTTTTATAAGACCATGTATACCGATGAGGGCTATCTGACACATACCCTGCCGGTCGGTGGGCGTGAGCTGCTCTGGTCGAAGCTGATCCCCATGGTTGTATGGAGCCTTCTAACGATGGTGGTTGTGGCTCTGGCGGTACTGATCTTTGGCGGCATGGGAATGCTGTTTGCAGGAAGGGAAGGCATTGTGGATATAAGAGTGATATGGGAAGATATCCATGAGCTGATCCGGCAGATGCAGCTGATGGGTGGCAGTTCACTGACAGCCTTTATCATTAGTATGGTTTATGCCATGATCGTTGGGAGTTTTAACGGACCCATGGTGCTGGCAGCTTCCATTGCTATTGGACAGCTTGTGGGAAAACATAGGATCCTTGGATCCATCGGTGCTTATTTTGGGATCATGACGGTTTTCCAGATCGCTTCGCAGGCCGTATTTTTTCTGATGATGATCGGATTTGAAGGAGATAACCCACTGCCTCTGCTGACAGGAACATATTTCGGAATAGGAACTATCAGCCTGGTGGTAACCATTCTGCTGTATTTTGTGACAGAATATCTGGTAACAAAGAAACTGAACCTGGAGTAAGGGAAGGATAGGAAAAGGGACTGTCTGTTAAAAGACGGTCCCTTTTTAGGCGCATATATCTGTCGATATACGAATACAGGTGCAGGGTCAGAGGTATTTAAGCAGTGATGCGTGTACCGGCCTTACCCTTTACAGCATCGGAAACCTCGGAAAGAGAGGTGATCAGGACGCTGCCGGCAGGATTGGCTGCAAGGTAAGAAATAGCAGCCTCGATCTTGGGAAGCATGGTGCCTTCTTCAAACTGGCCTTCTGCGATCAGCTCCTTAGCCTTGGCTGCAGTCAGGGAAGCAAGTGCCTCCTGATCTTTCTTCTGGTAATTGCGGTATACATTGGGAACAGAGGTTAAAATGATCAGTTCATCGCTCTTCAGGTCACCTGCCAGCTTGCCGGCAATGGCATCCTTTTCGATGACAGCGGAAGCGCCCTTTAAAGCATGCTTCTGTTCGATCACGGGAATACCGCCGCCGCCACAGGCGATCACGATCTGACCTGCATCAGCAAGGGTACGGATCGCTTCGATCTCTACGATATCAATGGGCCTTGGAGCTGCGATGATACGGCGGAAGCCCTGTCCCTCCTCTTCCTTGACAAAGTTGCCCTTCTTTACTTCCATCTCAGCATCCTCGGCAGACATATAACGTCCGATCAGCTTGGTAGGCTCATAAAAGGCTTCGTCATACGGATCTACGGTAACCTGTGTCAGGATCGTGGAGACGGTCTTGCTGATACCGCGGGAAAGCAGCTCAGCCTTCAGGGAATTCTGGATATCATAGCCAACATAGCCCTGACTCATGGCGCTGCAGACGCACATGGGTGCAGGAGTGTAATCAATGTAGACACGGTGCAGCTCAGTCATGGCCTTGTGGATCATGCTGACCTGAGGCCCGTTGCTGTGGGTGATCGTAAGCTGGTAATCAGTCTCGATCAGGTCAGCCAGCGCTTTGGCGGTGACCTTTACGGCATCTAACTGTGCCATGGTTGTATAGCCAAGGGCATCATGCCCGAGGGAAACGACTGCTTTTTTACTCATAATCAGGAAATACCTCCCTATTTCTATCAGAAAGTGTATGATCCGGGGAGTGAATGCCCGGAAACATCATGCTTTCAGTATAACAAAACAGAGGAATTTTGTATAGGGTTTAAAATTTTTTGAAAATAGTGTTGACAGATGAAGAAACAGATGATACTATACAATCCATACAGAATAACTATGAATTAGCTTTTCTTGCAAGGTTTGGCAGTTTGTGATATGATACAGAACTATGAGACTTACGAAAGTCAATATTATAGAAGGAAAAGGTCAGATGGAAGCAATCATTCAGGTAAAGGATGTTACGAAAACCTTCGTTGGAAAAGATAATAAGGTCGAAGCTCTGAAGGGGATCAATCTGGATATACATAAGGGAGAAATCTACGGTATCATCGGCATGAGCGGTGCCGGTAAGTCCACGCTTGTAAGATGTCTGAACTTTCTGGAGCGCCCGACAACAGGAACCGTACTTATAGAAGGAAAGGATCTGTCACAGCTAAAGGAAGGGGAGCTTAGAAAGACCCGTACCGAGATTGCGATGATCTTTCAGCATTTCAATCTGCTGATGCAGAGAAATGTCATAGATAATATCTGCTTCCCCATGGAGATCAAGGGAACTTCCAGAAAGGATGCAGTTAAGAGAGCAAAGGAGCTGCTTGAGATCGTTGGACTTTCTGAGAAAGCGAAGGCTTATCCGGCACAGCTTTCCGGCGGACAGAAGCAGAGAGTGGCGATTGCAAGAGCACTTGCCAACAATCCGAAGATCCTGCTCTGTGATGAAGCGACCAGTGCGCTGGATCCGACAACAACCAAGGCGATCCTTGCCCTGTTAAAGGAAATCAATGAAAAATATGGAATTACCATTGTGATCATTACCCATGAGATGGCAGTCGTACAGGAGATCTGCACGCATGTTGCCATCGTAGATTCCGGAAATCTGGCAGAGACCGGTACAGTAGAGGAGGTCTTCTCAAGACCGAAGAGCAGTGCAGCCAGAAAGCTGGTATTCCAGGATGAAAATGGAAAATATGAGGAGATGACCGGAAAGAGATGCATCCGTATCGTATTTAAGAGCAATTCGTCCTTTGAGCCGGTGATCGCCAATATGGTGCTGGCATGTAAGGCACCTGTCAATATTCTGCTTGCTGACACCAAGGATATCGGAGGTGTGGCTCATGGTCAGATGATCCTTCAGCTTCCGGATGAGGCCGTAGCTGCTGAGAAGATGATCCAGTACCTGAGAGACAGAAATCTGGAAGTGGAGGAGCTGAAAAATTATGTTGGATAGTTCAATGATCAGCATGCTTGCTGAAAATACATGGATCAGTATTTACATGACAGGGATCTCTACCCTGATCGCCTATGCCATCGGTCTTCCACTTGGTGTGATCCTGGTAGTACTTGCACCCGGAGGACTTTGTCCCAATAAAGGAGCTTACAAGGTTCTTGATTTTATTGTAAATATACTTCGTTCCGTACCATTCCTGATCTTATTGATCACGATCATGCCTCTTACCAAGATGATCGTAGGAAAAAGCTACGGACCGGCGGCAACGATCGTGCCCCTTGCCATTGCGGCAGCGCCCTTTGTGGCAAGACTTGTAGAATCTTCCCTTCTTGAGGTAGACAAGGGTGTGATCGAGGCTGCAGAAAGCATGGGAGCCGGATTATTTACTATTATTTTCAAGGTGCTTCTGGCAGAGGCCAGAACCTCCCTGATCGTGGGAGCAACTATTGCTCTTGGAACGATCCTTGGTTATTCCGCTATGGCCGGTGTAGTAGGCGGTGGCGGACTTGGAAATATCGCCATCCAGTATGGTTATTACAGAAACAAGCTGGATGTGATGTACGCAGCAGTTATTATCCTGATCGTCATCGTTCAGGTACTGCAGATGATCGGGACCGCAGTGTCCAAGAAGCTGGATAAGCGTATCACCAATTAAATCTCAGGTAAGGATAGATCCCGAAAGGGTTTATCATAAATGCAATATATTCAGGAGGAGAGTATTATGAAAAAAGCATTAGCACTGATTCTGACAGCATCTTTACTGACAGGAGTCCTGACAGCCTGCGGAAGCAGTAAGGCACAGACAGATGCAGCAGAAACAACCACAGAAGAAGCCACAGCAGAAGAAACTGCCGCAGCAGAAGAAACAGCAGACACAGATGCACAGGCAGAGACAGGTGACCTTCAGGTGATCACCGTAGCAGCAACAGCTGTTCCCCATGCAGAAATCCTTGAGGCAGCAAAGCCCATCCTTGCAGAGCAGGGATATGATCTTCAGGTCACTGTATTTGATGATTATGTACAGCCCAATGAGGTTGTAGAAGCCGGTGATATCGACTGCAATTATTTCCAGCATATCCCTTATCTTAACAGCTACAATGAAGAGAGAGGAACTCATCTTGTAAGTGTTGGAGAGATCCATTATGAGCCTATCGGAATTTATGCAGGAACAGAGAGTGACCTTTCCAATATCTCCGATGGTGCTGACATTGCAATCCCTAACGATACAACAAATGAGGCAAGAGCCCTTCTGATCCTTCAGGACAATGGTATCATTACCTTAAAGGAAGATGCCGGCATTGATGCAACCATCAATGATATCGCAGAAAATCCTCACAACATCAACTTCGTTGAGATGGAAGCAGCACAGGTTTCCAAGGTTCTCAGTGAAGTGGCATTTGCAGTTATCAATGGTAACTATGCACTGGATGCAGGCCTGAATGCGCAGACAGACGCTCTGGTATCTGAAACATCTGATTCCCTTGCAGCACAGACCTATGTAAATGTCGTTGTTGTTAAGGAAGGCAATGAGGATAATGAAGGTGTTAAGGCACTGGTTAACGTTCTTAAGTCTGATGACATTAAGAAGTTCATTGAAGAGACCTATGAAGGAGCAGTTGTTCCTTTCGAAGGCTAATCGGTAGCTGAAAACCGAATAAAGACTGAAATGACAGGCGGATCGCTGCGAAAGCAGCGGTCCGTTTTTACTCTGTGCTAAAATATTTTTCAGAGCTGTTGACACATATTCCCGTTAGTGATAGCATATAGTTAACACGTGTTAAATAAAAATAGAATGGGAAAAGGGTACAAAATGGAAGAAGCTTCCCGCATGACATTGGAAGAGATATCTAAAAAAATAGGTATTTCACGTACAACAATATACAAAGTGCTTAAAAATAAAGAAGGCGTCAGCGATGGAACTGTAAAAACGGTACAGGATGCGCTGGAAAAGTACCATTATGTACAGAACAGAAATGCCCGTAATCTGGCGATGAACCGCCATTACGCGATCGGATATGTGGGGTTTAGGTCAAAGAGTGCTAATTATTTTGCTTCGGAAGTAGGCAGAGGACTTAAAAGAGCACGGCAGGAGTTTGGGGATGATGGGCTGACTCTTATGATCTCTGAGTTTGATGTGGAGAATCCTGCAGAACAGCTTACTGCAGTAGAGGAGTTGAGGAAGCAGGGCATTGACAGCTTTGTCCTTTCCTATTCGAGCCATGAGGTGATCCTTCAGATTCTGGAGAAGCTGGAGAGGGAAAACTGCAGGATCGTATTACTCAGCCGGGATGTGGCAGAGCATCCAGACAATTATTATGTAGGTGTGGATTATTACCGCAGTGGCATGCTGGCGGCGGAGCTTCTGGCGAAGCTGATGCCGGGGGGCGGCAGGGTCTTTGTACCAGTGACAGAAGAATATAAAACCAATCAGGATATCCTGAGCAGGCTGTCAGGATTTCAGGACAGACTGAAAACCTGTGAAAAGCTGGAGCTGCTGCCGCCATTCTTTGGGCTTACCGGAGAAAGGGAGATAAAGGAAGCGCTGGAAAAGCTTTTACAGGAAGGATCAGACAGGAAGCTGGATGGTATCTTTGATCTTACCTACCGGCTGGATGTGATCGCAGATGTCCTGAAGCGGCAGAAGAAAAAAATCCCGCTGGTGGGATTTGACCTGTTTGAGGAGATCAGAGGCAGTGTGGAGGATTCCACCATCGATGCACTGATCTATCAGGATCTGAGCAGCCAGGCATACCGGGCAGTGAGGATGCTGTTTGAAGAAATGTGCTATGGCAGGATCCGGAGTGAAAAGAAGCATTATGCCAAGCTGGAGATCATCATGAAAGAAAATCTCATTTATTTCTGAGGATTTTTATATAGAACGATGGAACAGAAGGGGAGCATAAGAAGGAGGAGAGAAATGTTATACGTAGGAATTGATTTGGGAACCAGCGCAGTAAAGCTGCTCCTGATGGACGGGGAAGGGAAGATACAGAAGATCGTATCCAGAGAGTATCCGCTGTATTTCCCGCATCCGGGCTGGTCAGAGCAGAAGCCTGAGGACTGGTATGAACAGGTCATGGACGGCATGAAGGAGCTGATTGCAGAGGCAGATAAGAGTCAGGTTGCCGGTATCAGCTTTGGCGGACAGATGCACGGACTTGTCATTCTGGATAAGGAGGATGAGGTGATCCGTCCTGCAATCCTCTGGAATGACGGAAGAACCTATGAGGAGTGCGATTATCTGAACAATGTGATCGGCAAGGAGAAGCTTTCCGAGTATACAGCCAATATTTCCTTTACCGGATTTACAGCACCGAAGATCCTCTGGGTGAAAAACAAGGAGCCTGAGAATTTTAAAAGGATCGTGAAGATCATGCTTCCCAAGGATTATATCGCCTATAAGCTGACCGGTGTGAACTGTACGGATGTATCCGATGCTTCCGGTATGCTGCTGATGGATGTGAAGAACCGCCGCTGGTCAAAGGAGATGTGTGAGATCTGCGGTATCAGCGAGGAGATGTTGCCAAAGCTTTATGAAAGCTACAAGTGCGTAGGCACAGTAAAGCCGGACATCGCGAGGGAGCTTGGTATTCCGGAGACAGTAAAGGTGGCAGCTGGTGCAGGTGACAATGCCGCGGCAGCAGTAGGAACCGGAACTGTTGGAGATGGTATGTGCAATATATCCCTTGGAACAAGCGGAACCATCTTTATCTCTTCTGAGAAATTTGGTGTAGATAAGAACAATGCGCTGCATGCCTTTGCACATGCAGACGGACATTATCATCTGATGGGATGCATGCTCAGTGCAGCTTCCTGTAATAAATGGTGGATGGATGAGATCATCGGTACCTCCGACTATGGTGCAGAACAGAAGAGAATCGGTGCACTTGGAGAAAATCATGTGTATTTCCTGCCTTATCTGATGGGTGAGCGTTCCCCTCATAATAACCCCAATGCCAGAGGAACCTTCATTGGTATGACAATGGATACCACCAGGGCAGATATGACTCAGGCAGTGCTGGAGGGCGTAGCCTTTGCCCTCCGTGATTCCTTCGAGGTAGCCAAGTCCCTCGGTATTAAGATTGAGCGGACCAAGATCTGCGGCGGCGGTGCGAATAGCCCTCTCTGGAAAAAGATGATCGCCAATATCCTGAATCTGAAGGTAGATGTGATCGAAAGCGAAGAAGGACCGGCACTTGGCGGAGCCATGCTGGCGGCGGTAGCCTGCGGGGAATACAAGAACGTGGAAGAAGCTGCCGCTAAGATCGTAAGGATCGTGGATACTGTAGAGCCGGAGGAAGAGCTGGTAAAGAAGTATGACGAGCGTTATCAGCAGTTTGGGCAGATCTATCCTGCCTGCAAGCCGCTGTTTGATATCATTAAGTAATTTTATTCTAAAGAAGGGAGAAGGAAAATGAAGATTTACAGCGTAACAGATGAGAGATTCAAGACCTATGGAAGAGTTGTTACCGGGATCGACTTTTCAGAGCTTAGCAAGGCCATGGAAGAAACACCCTGTCCGGAGGATGTGATCTATGTACCGGGAGATCAAAAGCTTGAGGCGCTTCCAGTCATGAAGGAGCTGACAGATAAGACCTACGGAGAGCTGCAGGTCCAGATCGGTTACTGCAACGGACACAACTGTATGCTGAATGCTCTTGAATATCATAGAAGCTCAGAGATCAATGTAGCGGTGACAGACGCCATTCTGATCCTTGGCAGACAGCAGGATATCACAGAGGACTTTACCTATGATACTTCCCTGGCGGAAGCATTTCTGATTCCTGCAGGAACCGCAGTAGAAGTATATGCAACCACTCTGCATTATGCACCCTGCGGCGTAAATGGACAGGGCTTCCGTGTGACAGTAGTACTTCCGAAGGGAACCAACCTTGATCTGGAAGCAGCCCATACAGAGGGTGAGGACGGACACCTTACAGCCAAGAACAAATGGCTCCTTGGCCATCCCGAAGGAGGACTTCCGGAGGGCAGTCCCATGGGACTTGTTGGAAAGAACCTTAATATCAATGAATAAAACAATATAAGAAAACAGGAGGTAGGTAATCATGAACAATTTACCGGTAGTAAAACTTGGTATCGTGGCAGTCAGCCGTGACTGTTTCCCGATCGAATTATCACAGAAGAGACGTGCAGCAATCAAGGCTGCCTACAAGGGTGACTTATATGAGTGCCCTGTCACTGTGGAAAATGAGCAGGATATGCTGAAGGCAGTAGAGGATGTAAAGAAGGCAGAGTGTAATGCTCTTGTGGTATTCCTTGGAAATTTTGGACCGGAAACACCGGAAACCCTGATCGCAAAGAATTTTGACGGCCCCTGCATGTTCGTGGCAGCAGCAGAAGGTGACGGCGATATGATCAATGGAAGAGGCGATGCTTACTGTGGTATGCTGAACTGCTCCTACAACCTGAAAATGCGTCATCTGCAGGGTTATATTCCTGAATATCCTGTAGGAACCGCAGATGATATCGCAAAGATGATCGGCGAATTCGTACCGATCGCACGTGCTGTCATTGGTGTCCGCAATCTGAAAATCATCACCTTTGGCCCCCGTCCTCAGGACTTCTTTGCCTGCAACGCACCAATCAAGGGCTTATATGAGCTTGGCGTAGAGATCGAAGAGAACTCTGAGCTGGATCTGCTTGTTTCCTTCAAGGAGCATGAGAATGATCCCCGTATCCCTGAGGTATGTGCAGACATGGCTAAGGAAATGGGAGAAGGCTGCTACTACGAAGACCTCAATGCCAAGATGGCACAGTTCGAGCTTACCCTGCTTGACTGGGCTGAGAACCACAAGGGTGCAAGAAAGTATGTGGCCTTTGCTGACAAGTGCTGGCCTGCATTCCCTTCCCAGTTTGGATTTGAGCCCTGCTATGTAAACAGCCGTCTGGCATCCCGTGGTATTCCGGTATCCTGCGAGGTAGATATCTACGGTGCGCTCAGCGAATACATCGGACTGTGCGTATCTGATGATGCAGTTACCCTGCTTGATATCAACAACTCCGTACCGAAGTATATTTATGATGAGGATATCGCCGGCAAGTATGATTATGCTTTGACAGATACCTTCATGGGCTTCCACTGCGGAAATACACCGGAGTGCAAGATGTGCTCATCCAGAGCTGTTAAATATCAGCTCATCCAGCACAGACTTCTTGAGCCCGCAGGAAGCGAGCCTGATTTCACAAGAGGAACTCTGGAGGGTGATATCGCAGCTTCTGACATTACCTTCTATCGTCTGCAGTGCAATTCAGACGGAGAGCTGGTTTCCTATGTGGCAGAAGGTGAGATCCTTGATGTTCCGACCAGATCCTTTGGCGGTATCGGTATTTTCGCTATTCCTGAAATGGGAAGATTTTACCGTCATGTACTGGTTGAGAAGAATTTCCCGCACCATGGCGCTGTTATGTTCGGACATTACGGAAAGGCAATGTTCGAGGTGCTGAAGTTCCTTGGTGTAAAGCTTGACAGCATCGGTTATAATCAGCCGAAGGGAGTTCGTTATCCTTCTGAGAATCCTTTCGCGTAAGAAATCAGACAGACTGAAAAGTTAAGATGAAATAAAAATAAGGCTGCCGCTCTTTTCTACGACAGAAGGCTATGTGGAGAGAACGGCAGTTTTTGAATGAAGAACAGAAGAGATTTTTACTTTTTTTGTAAGAAAATATACTAGATTTCTGACGGGAAGATGAGTATACTCTAACTTGCTTCAATAGAGAAAACTTCTATTTCAGGAGGAAAAGAAAATGGCAGGAAGTTCAGCAAAGGATATGACAGTTGGTTCACCGATGAAGCTGATTCTGGGGTTTGCAGTGCCCCTGTTGTTCGGCTTTCTGTTCCAGCAGTTTTACAGTGTTGTGGATACTATTATTGTGGGGAAGACACTTGGCGTTGATGCTCTTGCCGGTGTAGGCGCTACCGGCTCCGTGAATTTTCTAGTAATCGGCTTCTGCATGGGTGTCTGTAGTGGATTTGCAATCCCGGTGGCTCAGAAATTTGGTGCCAGAGATTATGTGAGCATGCGCCGTTTTATTGCGAACAGTGTGTGGCTTTCTATAGGATTTGCTGCAGTGATGACCGTACTGGTATCGATATTCTGCAGACAGATCCTGACACTGATGAGAACACCGGAGGATATTCTCGAATATGCCTATTCATATATCGTGATTGTATTTATCGGGATTCCTGCCACATTTTTATACAACCTGCTGTCCGGCTTTATCCGTTCCATCGGGGACAGTAAGACACCCCTGGTATTTCTGGTGATCTCTTCCGTTTTGAACATCGGACTTGACCTCCTGCTGATCATGGTCTTCCGGATGGGAGTGGCGGGAGCTGCAGTTGCCACGGTGCTTTCCCAGCTTATTTCAGGAATCCTGTGTCTGATATATATGTATTATAAATTTGACATCCTGATCGTGAGGAAGGATGAATGGAAGGCGGATACCCATCTGATGGGGATCCTGTGTAGCATGGGTGTTCCCATGGGACTGCAGTATTCCATCACAGCGATCGGATCTGTTATTCTTCAGACAGCGGTCAATACGCTCGGCTCGGCAGCAGTAGCGGCCATGACAGCAGGCTCAAAGGTAAGTATGTTTTTCTGCTGTCCTTTTGATGCCCTTGGCTCCACCATGTCAACCTATGGAGGACAGAATGTGGGAGCAAAGAGACTTGACCGGATCGGCAAAGGTCTGCTATCCTGTAGCATATTGGGAATTGTTTATTCTATCGCAGCCTTTGTGATCCTGTATTTCTTCGGGGATAGATTTGCATTGATGTTTCTGGATGCAGGGGAGACAGAAATTCTGCAGAATGCACGGATGATGCTTGTGATCAACTCGGCATTTTTTATTCCACTTACGTTTGTAAATGTGATCCGTTTCCTGATCCAGGGTATGGGATATAGCACGTTTGCAATCCTTGCAGGGGTATTTGAGATGGTGGCAAGAACACTTGCCGGTGTATTTCTGGTACCTGTGTTTGGGTATACCGGAGCCTGCTTTGCAAGCCCGCTGGCATGGATCCTTGCTGATCTGTTTCTGTTTCCGGCATATTTCCATGTGATGAAGAGGCTGCATAAGATCCTGAAAGTGTAGTCCCCGGAAGGGAAGAAGGGCTGTGCATATTTGGGAAGGCTGCACAGAAGAGCAGAATGAATGCAGAAGAAGAACAAATGAAAAAAAGGCTCCATGAGCTGGCAGAAAGATCGTACAGGGGGAATTGTTATACCTTTACAGATTTTCTGTCGCTTGCGGAGCTTTCCTGCTACTACGAAGTGGAGCGTGAGCTGTCATTTGCCGGAGAGATGGTATATGGTGGCAGTGAAGGGCGGGAACGGTGCATGATCCGGTTTGGAAATCCGGGGGAGCTTGGTTACGAACAGGATTTTCCCATTGTATGTCTCAGGATAAGACCACTCATGAAGAAATTTGCAGAGGATCTTACACACAGGGATTTTCTTGGTGCACTGATGAACCTTGGTATTGAAAGAGGTACTCTTGGGGATATTATCCTTCAGGAAAAGGAAGCATTTCTGTTCTGTAAGGAGACCATTGCACCTTATATCATGGAAAATCTGACAAGGGTAAGACATACCTCTGTCCTCTGCGAGGTGACAGAGGAGATACCGGTGGAAGGAGAGGCAGATCTTAAGGATATCAATATACAGATTGCATCAGAACGTATTGACGGTGTGATCGCAAAGGTGTATAAATTATCAAGAAGTGACAGTGCAGCCCTGTTTCTGCAAAAGAGGATCTTCGTGAATGGAAGGCAGTGTGAAAATAACAGTCATATGCTGAAGGACGGAGACCAGATTTCCGTACGTGGCTATGGAAGATTTGTCTATGCCGGAGGCCGGGGATTAAGCAAAAAGGGAAAGCTGAATGCATTGATACAGATTTATGGCAGATAAGAAAATAAAAGAAAAAATAGCGGCAGGGAAAGGAAGGTTTATGATGGAAAAGGTTACGGACAGGTTTTTACGTTATGTACAGATAGATACCCAGTCAGATGAAGAGGGAACAGGTACGCCGACTACGGCAAAGCAGCATGAGCTTGCCAGACTCCTCGTGGACGAGCTTACAAAAATGGGGGCAGAGGAGATCACCTATGATAAGGAGCACTGCTATGTATATGCTTCCATTCCTGCCACAGAAGGGATGGAGGGAAAGCCGGTCATAGGCTTCATTTCCCATATGGATACCGCTCCTGCAGTAAGCGGGGCGAACGTAAGGCCGCAGATCATTACAGCTTATGACGGAGAGGATATTGTCCTGAACAGCGGGCTTGGCATTGTCATGAAAACAGCGGATTTTCCGGAGCTTAGGGAATATCAGGGAAAGAGCCTGATCGTGACAGACGGAACCACGCTGCTTGGTGCAGATGACAAGGCAGGTGTTGCTGAGATCATGACCATGGCGGAGTACCTGCTTTCCCACAGGGATGTTCCCCATGGAAAGCTCCGGATCGGCTTTACCCCGGATGAAGAGGTGGGAGCGGGAGCTGATCACTTTGATGTAGAGTTGTTTTCAGCAGACTGTGCCTATACGGTGGACGGAGGTAAGCTTGGGGAGCTGGAATACGAGAATTTCAATGCGGCAGGTGCCAGGGTAACCTTCCATGGGAGAAGTGTGCATCCGGGAGATGCCAAGAACAAAATGAAGAATGCGTTGCTGACGGCCATGGAATTTCAGGGAATGCTGCCTGTATCTGAAAATCCGATGTATACGGAAAAATATGAGGGCTTCTACCATCTGGATGCACTGAATGGAGATGTTGAAAGGGCAGTGGCAGATTATATCATCAGGGATCATTCCAGAGAAAAATTTGAACAGAAAAAGGCATTGTTTGAGAAGGCCGGTGCATTCCTGAATGAGAAGTATGGGGAAGGCACAGTGGAAATAGAGCTTAAGGATTCCTACTTCAACATGAAGGAGATCATAGAGGATCATATGGAGCTGATCGATCATGCCATGGAGGCGATGAGGGAAGCCGGGGTAGAGCCGGTGGTGGTTCCCATCCGGGGCGGTACGGATGGTGCCAGACTTTCCTACATGGGGCTGCCCTGCCCGAACCTCTGTACAGGAGGCCATAATTTCCATGGCAGATTTGAGTATATCTGTATAGAATCCATGGAGGCAGTTGTAAGGATCCTTCTGAATCTGGCAAGGGGGTGAATGGTATGAACATATACGATATTATAGGATCGACCGGTATCGGACATGGAACAAGAAAGAGAACGAAGATACTGATTATCGGTGCAGAAGACCGGAAAATATCGTGAACCAGTTATAAAAAAATCCGTGAGGTCTTTTTTATTGCATTTTTCCTTGCAATTCCGAAGGAAATAAGATAAGCTTATCATGAAATTAAAACTAGTGCTAAAGCACTAGAAATGAGAAGCCTATGAATTTACAGTTGTGGATCATGGGACTGGAGCTGCTGGAGCTTATTTTCTATAATTGTGAGCTTGTAACAGCAGGGCTTCCCTATCCTACAATGTACAGGATTCTGCTGTCAGCACTGGGATATACGATAAGGCCGGTGGTTGCCTGCGTGGTGCACTGATCGCTTTTTCGGCATTTTTTACGGATATTGCTTATTCCTATTCATCCGATAACAGATTCATCCGTGGATCTTTAGGCTATTCTTCCCAGATCATTATAAGTATGGTGCTTGTTTTCTTTGATATGGATAAATTCAAGCAGGTGAATGACACGTATGGGCATATGGCAGATAGGTTTGCACTGAAAAGAACAGCAAAATATATAAGAGGGAATTAAATATATGCAAATCATGATGAATCAGTATATATGCATTGTTGCATTGTGGTGCCTTATAATGGATACCTATATTGTTTTTTCATCCAGCACTGTGAAAGCTCTCGAACAGAGAGGGAAAAAAGTGCTGGAAAAGATTATCTATTTTATCACAGTAGCAATGGTGCTGGGTGATCTGGACACTCATATGTTTGCAGGTATAAATGCGGAATGGGTGTACCGGAATTTAGAAATCGTAAATTATGCCATGTACTTGTTGAGGTATCTGTATCTGACGGTTTTTACAGTATTTCTTATGAAAGAAAACGGCAGATTTGTAAAAATAAAGAAGGCTTTGCTGGCAGTTTCCATTCTGTGTGGAATCATTGGCATGATCTGCATCTCACTACCGGATATCAGAAAAGAGTGTTTCTATTTCAGAAGTGATAGTTATTTTTATTATGGCAGATTTTATGGTATAATCAGGATTCTGCTTATATTAGATATTTTGGTATTATTAGCTGCCCTGCTGTTGGAGAGGAAGCAATATAGCAAAAAAACATTTCGCCTGTATCTGGGATATGTTTGTCTCCTGACAGTTACTTCTTTCTTTGATTATGTTATTGACACCTGGTATCTGCAGAATCTGGCGATTTTCTTTTCATCCATGATTATTTCTGTAGATCATATGATACAGGTTTCGGATCAGTGGCTGAATGCAAAAAGAGAATTATTGATTTCCGAATACAGAGCGAGCCACGATATCATGACGGGGTTATGGAATAAAACCAGTGGAGTGGATAAGGTTAGAAGCTGTTTAGAAAATATGTCCGAAGGTGATATGGCGGTATTGGGATTTATGGATATTGATGATTTCAAGTCTGTCAATGACACATATGGACATGAAACCGGTGATTTCTGGATTCGTGAAGTAGCCTTGGCACTTCAGGAAATGTGCGGTCCGTCAGACATCGCATGCAGATATGGCGGTGATGAGTACATTCTTTTCCTGCAGAATATCGGAGACAGGGATGAATTAACTGCACGTATTGAAGGCTTCAGAAAAAAGATTCATGATAAAGCAGAAGAAAAGGGACAGGATGTGCATTGCAGCATCGGACTTTATCAGGTGAAGGGAACAGGGAGAAAATTAGCTGAATGCATCCTAATAGCAGATGGTCTGCTTTATCAGGCGAAGAAGAATGGAAAAGATACTTATGTAATAGAGTAAATAAAATGGAACTGCAGCTGGGTCATTGACCCAGCTCTTTTTTTCTGTATGCAAGGGGAGAAATCCCCTTTTTTTTCTTAAAGGCCTTAGAAAATGTGAGAGCATCATTATATCCGCAGGAGTATGCGATAGCATGTACGGAATCATTTGTAAGGATCAGCAATTCGCAAGCCTTTGATATTCTATAGTCCATGAGGTAGTTTTGAATGGTGGTGCCCATGGAATGGCGGAATAATGTTGCCAGATAGGAGCGGTTTAATGATACATTATTGGCAATATCATCGACAGTGATCGGCTGATGGTAATATCTTTGGATGAAACGGATGGTCCGCTCTATGTGTTTGTTGGCTTCCAGAGGGACTGGACCTGTGATGGAACTGCATGAGGAGGAAGCCGATGCAAGGAAAAGAAAAGCAAGTCCCTGCAGCTTTAATTTATTTTCAAAGGAATCCGGAGAGATGTTCAGCATCTCATCGATCAGCTCTGATAATGCAGCAATATTATGACATTCAAACACAGGGGACTGCGCAGTTAATCCCAGATGGGAAAAAAATTCTTCAGCTCCGGCTCCGTCTATTCCAAGCCAAAAGTATTCCCATGGATGATCGGCGCTGGATTCATAAAAAACAGGAGTGTCCGGTAAAATAAAAAAACCCTGGTTATCATGAAGGTGATAAATATGCTTTCCTGTGGAAAACATACCGCTTCCACAGGTGATGAAATGAATAATATAATTTTGCCGGACGTGGTTTGCAACGCTATGCTTTGGTTTACATGATGATTTGCCAAAGAAAAATAATTGTAAGGGGTAATACGAAGGGTCAGGAATATGCAGAACATTACTGTTTTCCATGTTGCACCTCCTTGTATCTGTTGATAGCATACATTTTCACATATTTTGTTTAATATTTCAAGCGACACCTAATATTTTGACTGTTTCTTATAACAAGAACATCTATTGTGAAAAAGAAACAGAGGATATAATCGAAATAACGCGATATATGGGAGGGAGGCTGATGCATTCAAAAAATAAAACAGGCAGGCTGCAAGATCAACTGCTTACAGAAGGGGTTATCTGGAAACAATTAGTATTTTTTTCAATTCCGATCATGGTAGGGACTCTGTTTCAACAGCTTTATAATATGATAGATGCCATTGTCGTTGGCAATTTTGTCGGGATAACTGCATTGGCAGCAGTTGGAGATACAAGGAAACCGTTGTATTATTTGATCGTTTGTTGTGCGCTGAATACGGTTTTGGATCTGCTGCTGGTGGTCGTATTTGAGCTTGGCATATTTGGTGTGGCTCGGTATTCCCATGGGGATGCAGGCGCTCATGTACAGTTCAGCAAATATCATCATACAAATGGGCTTGAATCATCTTGGCACGGATACGGTTGCAGCATGGGCGGTGGTCTCAAAAATAGATGCATTGTATTGGATGGTATTGACGGGATTTGGAATTGCCATAACCACCTTTACGGGACAAAACTACGGGGTTAAAAAGTACGGACGCATTTTGAAAGGTGTTTCTGTCAGCGTCAGACTGACTTTGATCATTTCTATTGGAATGAGTCTTTTGTTTCTGTTGTTCGGCAAAGGCTTGTTTGCGATCTTCACGGCGGATCAGGAGGTGATTAAAATCGGAGTCCGTATTCTGGCTTATATGGCTTTGGCATATGTCTTTTACGGATTGTCTGGATGCTGATCGTGGTACCGCTGAATCCAACGGTAGAGGCGGTTACACTAAGTCACCCGGTGTCCTGGGGAGTTACGGCAGTGATGTACATTGTATATTGGAATATAAAAAAGAAAAAATTAGTGAAAGAAGGAGCCTGACAAAATGAAGAGAGAGATTTTAACCTGGACAGATAATAAACAGGAGATAATGTGCAAAAAAGAGGAACCGGAAACAGGCATATATGAATATACATACGAGATTCTGGAAACAGAGAGGAAAGAGATATTATGGCTGGAATGGTATGAGGATATTACAAATACGGTCGGCTGTTGGTATCCGGACTGCGGGTATGGAAGAGCGTATGGGGCAGACTGGCAGAGGAGGCGCACAACATCGTTGTCGGTTTCGGCTCCGGTGTATTGCCTCTATGACCAGAGAGGCAATAACTGTATTACAATAGCTCTGTCGGAAGCAGTACGGGAAGTAGAATGGAAAATAGGCGTTCATGAAGAGGACGGAAGATTTCTGTTTCAATGCAAAATACACATGGGAAGAGGGAGAAGTGAGGTAAAACTCTACATCAATGAAGAGAAAGCTGTTTATTCGCAGATATTAGGGAAAGTACAGACATGGTGGAAGGACAGGTGCGAAATTGTGCCTGCAAGCGTGCCGGAAGCAGCCAAAATGCCGTTTTACTCCACCTGGTATTCCTACCATCAGAATATGGAAGAAAAACAGCTGGAACGAGAATGCGAATTGGCTGCGCAGATGGGCTTTAAGGGAATAATCGTAGATGATGGCTGGCAGACAGATGATAATCAACGGGGATATGCTTTTTGCGGAGACTGGATACCATCGGAAACGAAATTCCCTCATATGAAGGAGCATATCGCGTATGTACATTCCCTGGGAATGAAATATATGCTATGGGTAAGCATACCGTTTATTGGTAAAAACTCCGGGATATGGAAGAGATTTTTAGATAAGCTGTTAGAGTACCAGAAGGACATGAATGCAGGAGTTGCGGATATCCGTTACAAAGAGGTAAGGGAGTATCTGATGGAACAATATGTTGATCTTGTAAGGAACTATGATTTGGATGGTCTGAAAATGGATTTTATCGATGAATTCCACGAAGGAGCCGCGACACCGGAATATAACAAAAACATGGATTTTAGAGATGTACAGGATGCGTTGGAACACATGATGGTACAACTGTACGAGAAGCTTCGTGGGTTTAAGCCGGATATATTAATAGAGTTTCGGCAGAAGTATGTGGGTCCATATATTCGAAAGTTTGGGAATATACTCAGGGTAGACGACTGTCCGATGTCGCAGCTGTCAAACAGAGTGGGACTGGTGGATCTGAGAATCCTGAGCGGCGATACAGCGGTTCATTCGGATATGGTTATGTGGAATAAAGGAGAGGAACCGGAAGGTGTGGCAATCGCATTGCAGCATTGCTTCTTTGGAAGCCTGCAATTGTCTGTCCGGCTGGCGGAGTGTGAACAGGAAGTTTTAGAAGTGATCAGATATCATATGGAACTGGCGCAGGAGTGGTTCGAAGAAAGACTGGGAGGAGATTTTACTGCGGAACATCCGGAACAGTTATATCCGGTGGTATACGGAGAAAAGGGGAACAGAGCTGTCGTAGTGGTTTATGAGGAGAATAAATTGATCTGTGTGGAAGAGAACTGGAAAGAAGCGCTGATCTTAAATGCTACCAAAGGAAACGGTATCTGTCTGGATCTGACGCAGACCTCCGGTAAAAAAGCGGTGATCCGGGACTGTAAAGGAGCAGTGGTAAAAATATTGGAAGAAATACAGGATGGACTGGTAAAAATCGAAATCCCCGCAGGAGGAACAGTAAAAATATTTTGATAATTAACTAAAAATGTGATATATATTATACAAAATACACAAAATAATAACTATATATCTGTATAAAATATAGAAAATGAACATATGAAGTAAAGAATGTTTACACAGAACAGGTAAAATGTTATAGTAATTATACCAAGTAAAACATGGAAATATTTTAGCTAAAATTTTCAAAGCGTTTATTACAAAACCTGTTCGAGGAAACATTTCCATAACGTCATGTACTTCGAATCAAACGAAAGGAAGGAATGAATATGAAAAAGAGATTAGTTGGTGGACTTGTGGCTGCACTGGCAGTGAGCAGCCTGCTTAGCGGATGTGGAGGAGGAAAAACAACAAGCGAAAAGACGGAGACAGGGAAAACAAAAATACGTTTTGCAACGTGGGAAACGGCTGAGGAAGTCGATAAGCATCAGGCAATGGTTGACAAATTTAATGCAGAGCACGATGATATTGAAGTAATGCTGGAAGCATACGGACAGGACTTTGATACGAAGATCAGTGCTGGCATGGGATCCGGAGATGCACCTGATGTTATGTATATGTGGAATTATCCGGCATATCATGAAGGTTTGGAATCACTGGATCCTTATATTGAAAAGGAAGGCAAGGAGTACAAGGATAATATATACGAAGCTCTGTGGCCGTATAACTCTATTGATGGAGTTACTTATGGTATTCCGATTGGATTTACAACACATGTTGTGTTCTACAACAAAGATCTGTTTGCACAGGCAGGCGTGGAGGAACCCACTGCTGGCTGGACCTGGGATGACTTAAAAGAAGCTGCAAAAACCATCACGGACAAAACAGATGCAAAGGGATTTGCTTTCTCTATGAAGCCGGATCCTTATGATTTTGAAATGTTCCTGTGGAGCAATGGCGCTGCATATTGTGATGCGGAGGGTAATCTGGAAGGCAATCTGAATTCGGAGAAATCCAAAGAGGTGTTCCAGATGTTCCAGGATATGGAGAAGGAAGGGTATGCGGTTGCTACTGAGAAGAGTGGAACAGATGAGTTCCGTTCACAGCAAGCAGCTATGTATATCTACGGTGCATGGTCGATCAACGACTTCAAGGCAGATGGATTGAATTTCGGTCTGGTAGAGCTTCCGGCGTTTAAGGATGCAGAACATAATTCTATCAGTATTCTCAGTACATCCGGTATTGCGATGTCCAAGGATAGTAAAAACAAAGATGCCGCATGGGAATTTGTTAAATTCTGGACTGGCGAATGGGCAAGTAAAGAAAGAATTGGAACTGAGATGCCTGCGTTGTATACTGTGGTAGAATCAGAGAAGGTCATGGAAAATCCTGAATTTGCACCATTCTACACAATGCTTGAACAGAGTGCGGGATATACACCTGCAAGCTTTATCTGTGACAACTGGTCAGAAGTTTCTGAGACTTTGGCTCTTTCGTTTGAAGAAGTATTTAATCCAAGTTCCCTGCAGGATGTTGGAGCGGTATTGGACGAGGCTGTCGCGGAATAACAGTAGAATCGTATAAGCAATGGAGCTAAATAAGGGACGGGCATCATTCACCCGTCCTTTTTTTAAACAGATATTTACATTTTACCAGTAAAAAATATTATAAAACCACTGGTAAAATAAGTAAAAACAGAGAAGAAGGGAATAAGCTATGAAGAAACATCTGAAAACGGCGACACCATATCTATTTATTATGCCGTGGATTATCGGCTTCCTTGTATTTACGATCGGCCCCCTCATTTTTTCACTGATCATGAGCTTTTTTAACTGGCCGCTTGTAGGAAAGGCTGAGTTCGTGGGATTTGGGAACTATCTGGAGATGTTTACGAAAGATAAACAGTTTTGGAAATCATTGGTGATTTCTTTGAAGTACGCAGCGATTTTTGTACCGCTGAATATGATCATTGCATTATTTCTTGCTATGCTGATCACGCAGCCGGTCAAGGGAGTAAAGATTTTCAGAACCATTTATTATATTCCAACTGTTATTTCCGGTGTTGCGATATCTATTATCTGGGGATGGATCTTAAATGGTGATTATGGGGCATTGAATTATTTGCTGTCATTGATCGGAATCGAAGGTCCCAAATGGCTGGTTGATCCGGCGTGGGCGCTGATGGCGGTTATCATTGCCAGTGCTTTTGGAGTAGGAAGCATGATGCTGATCTTTTACACAGATATCAAAAATATCCCCATAGATTTATATGAAGCTGCCAACCTGGATGGTGCGTCACCGGCAAGACAGTTTTTCAGTATCACACTGCCGATCATCACGCCGACGATTCTGTTTAACCTGATCACGTCCATTATCAGTTCATTCCAGCAGGTTACACTGGTTATGCTTCTGACAGGCGGAGGACCGTTAAAGTCAACATATTTCTATGGACTTATGACGTACAACAATGCATTTAAGCATCGTAAGCTCGGATATGCGAGTGCAAATGCATGGGTGATGTTTGTGATCATCATGATCTTAACGGCGTTAGTATTTAAATCCTCTTCCGCGTGGGTGTTTTATGAAACAGAGGCCGGCGGAGCAAAGAAAAAGAAAGGGAGGAAATAGATAATGAAAATGTCAAAAGTTTCAAAGGTTATCATTTATATTCTTTTGGTACTGGTAGCGATTTATTTCCTGTCACCGTTTGTGTATATGTTATTTTCAGCGTTTAAGACAGAAGCGGAAGCAATTGCGTTCCCTCCGAAATTATTTCCGTCAGAATGGAGATTTCGGAATTTTGCGGATGCCTGGAACTCACAGCCCTTTGGTACATATTTCTTCAATTCTGTTCTGGTTACGGTAGGAACGACGATCGGACAGGTTCTGTCATGTTCCCTTGTGGCGTATGGATTTGCAAGATTTAATTTCAAAGGTAAAAATGTCCTGTTTATGATCTTGCTGTCGACAATGATGATCCCGTGGGATGTTACGATGATTCCACAGTATATGGAGTTCAATATATTTGGATGGATCAACACCCTGAAGCCCCTGATTGTTCCGGCATGGTTTGGATCCGCTTATTATATATTCCTGATGAGACAGTTTCTTATGGGAGTGCCTAAGGATTTCGAGGAAGCAGCACGTATCGATGGTGCCAATTCCCTGCAGATTTATTGGAAGATCTTCATGCCTATTTTAAGACCCGCCTTGATCCTGGTCGGTGTGCTTAACATGATCACTGCATGGAATGATTACCTTGGACCATTGGTCTTCTTACAGGATAGAAGTAAATATACCCTGGCGCTTGGACTTGCCCAGTTCAAAGGGATTCATTCGATGAAGATCATTCCGATGCTGTGTATTACGATCATTATGATCGTGCCGCCGGTCATTATATTTATTATTGCCCAGAAGTATATTGTGGAAGGAACCAGCGGTTCTATTAAATAAGATGAGGATGAGGAGAACTGATATGAAGCAGCGAGTAAAAAAGAGATGGGAAGACCAGACGATTACAGGCATAGGCAGACGGGAGACCCGGACAGCATTTTATGAGGACACCTCAGAAAAAATCTCATTAAACGGACAGTGGAAATTTTTATACTTAGAGGCTCCTGAACTATCTCCGGAGGGATTTATGAATGCCGGCACTGACGGATGGGACGATATTGATGTTCCATCAGTATGGCAGCTGCGTGGATATGATGCGATGCATTATACAGATGTGCTATATCTCTTCCCGATTCATCCGCCATATGTACCGAGCCAGAATCCGACAGGCATTTATAAGAAAAACGTAGTACTTACGAAGGAGTGGCTTGGCAATGACACTGTGCTTAAGTTTCATGGCGTAGACAGTGCGTTTGATGTATGGGTCAACGGAGAATACATCGGTTACAGCAAGGTAAGCCGTCTCCCCAGTGAATTTGACATTACAGACTATGTATCTGAGGGAGACAATGATATCACAGTCCGTGTATATAAATGGTCAGACGGAACCTATCTGGAAGATCAGGATATGTGGTGGCTTTCCGGCATCTACCGGGATGTTGAATTGATCAATGAACCGAAAAACGCCATTATGGATTGCTGTGTAAACGGAGATTTAGATGCCTCCTACCGAAATGGTATTTTATCCATGGATCTTCGCACGAAGAAGAAAGAGTGCACCGGTACGTGGCAGCTGGAAAAAGGAAGCGTCCGGATTGCGGAAGGTGTTTTTGAGACAAAGGAGTGTCATGCGCATGTGGAAGCTTTCGTGGAAAATGTGCAAACCTGGACAGCAGAAACACCTGAACTCTATACAGTCGTAGCAAGGGTAGATGGTCATGAAGCCAGAGTGCGTACAGGCTTCCGGAAGATCGAGATAAAAGGCAGAAACTTCAGAGTCAATAATAAAGTGATATTGCTCAATGGAATCAATCATCATGATTATAATCCAAGGGAAGGCCGTGTGGTCAGCTATGAACAGATGAAGTCAGATGTGATTTTAATGAAAAAGCACAATATCAACGCTGTCCGCTGCTCACATTATCCTGCGAATGAATATTTCTATGATCTCTGTGATGAATATGGATTATACGTTATTGATGAGGCGGATCTGGAATGTCATGGCTTTGAGTGGGTAGAAAACTATGAATGGATCACGGACGATCCGGAATGGGAAGCTTCCTATGTAGACAGAAGCGTGCGCATGGTGAAACGTGACCGCAATCATCCCTGTATCATTATGTGGTCTATGGGCAACGAATCCAGCTTTGGATGCAATTTCCGCAGTGCGGCAAAGGCGATCAGGGATCTGGATCAGACAAGACTGGTACATTATGAAGGAGATTCGCAGGCAGAGGTGACAGATGTGTACTCTACAATGTATACGCGCCTGAAGGGCTTGCAGGAGATTGCAGAGTACAAAGTAAAGGGGGATAAACCCCATGTGATGTGTGAATACGGACATGCCATGGGAAATGGTCCCGGAGGACTTAAGGCATATCAGGATATGTATCGCAGCCATTCCCGTCTGCAGGGAGGATTCATCTGGGAATGGTATGATCATGGTATCTACACGGAGGAAGAGGGACACACCTGTTATAAATACGGTGGAAATTTTGGGGATTTCCCGACAAATGGTAACTTCTGCATAGATGGAATGCTGATGCCGGACCGCACACCATCCCCTGCCCTTCTCGAATATAAGCAGGTGATCTCACCCATCGAGGTACAAAGGGTAGAAGGTAAAAATAACGAGCTTATATTGACCAACTGGTATGACTTCTTATCACTGTCTCATCTGTATATCAAATGGTGGATCAGTGGAAATGAGGAAACAGTGGAGAAAGGGCTGATCCATGAGCTGGATGCAGCGCCTGGAGGAGAACAGAGAGTCGTTATTCCGTATACAACATTTATGCCGCAGGCAAATACAGACTATTATCTCAATGTCTCTGTCTGCTATAAAGAAGCAACGGCATTTGCAGAAAAGGACTATGAGATTTCAAGAACTCAGTTTGCGCTTCAGGAACATATGGCAGTGCTGGAGCGGAGACCTGAAGGGGATAAATTGACAGCAGAAGAATCAGGGGGAATCCTTCGGATCAGGAACGGAAAGATCTGTGTGGCATTCCACACGGTTTTTGGTAAAATGATATCTGTTGAAATAGACGGAAAATCTTATCTTACGGATGGTCCTAAGATGACAGTTTACAGACCGACGATCGACAATGATATGTACAAAAAGGATGACTGGATGAACAAATACTTTATCCAGAAATCCAGTGAGCAGCTGGAATGGTTCTCTTATAAGCTGTCCGATGAGAAGGCTGTTGTGACAATGCAGAAGTATTTCGGATGCCTGAACCAGTCCTGGGGTTATGTGGCTTCCTACGAATATACAGTATATCCCTGCGGACAGGTGAAGGTTCATCTGGATGCAAGGACAGTACAAAAGGGTAAGCTGGAACCGGCATTCCTGCCAAGGCTTGGCGTCGTGCTCAAGGCGGATAAGAGTCTGCAGAATACAATGTGGCTTGGCCGTGGGCTGGGTGAAAACTATGAGGATACCTTAACGGCATGTCCGGTGGGAATATACAGAAGCACAGTGGACGGTATGGGCACAAATTATGTATTCCCGCAGGAGAACGGTCACAGAGAAGCTGTCAGGTGGTTCAGCATCGGTGATGGGAAGAACAGCATGCTTTGTACGATGGAAGCACCCTATGGAATAAATCTCTCTAATTACACAGACGAGATGATCGAGAAGGCACAGCATCCCTGGCAGCTTAAAAAAGCAGAGGATGTAACAATCCATATTGATTATCGTCAGTCGGGTGTTGGAAGCAACAGCTGTGGAGAAGAACAGCTGGAAGAATACAAGGTAAAGAGACAGGATTTTGTAATGTCATTCACGCTTCAGGCTGTGCAGGCAGGAGCAGAAGTAAACGCTGCATGCAAAAAATATCACGATGATTGAAACATAAGATATAGGAGTATAGTAAGAAATGATAAAAGAAAGATTTTCCAGTCGTTTTCAAAATATTCTGAGCGATGATGCATGGGTTATTTTGCAGGATGAATACAATCCGGAGGAAAACCTAAAATATGAAAGTCTTTTCTGCCTTACCAATGGCTACCTCGGAACAAGAGGCAGCCATGAAGAAGGTACGATCACAAGTATTCCATGTACATATGTCAATGGAGTATTTGATAAATCAGAGACGTTTATGAGAGAATTGGCGAACCTTCCCAACTGGCTATGCTTAAAGCTGTATGTGGAAAAGGAACTGATCGGAGTCGAGAACTGCGAGATCCTTGAATTTTCAAGAGCATTAGACATGCACAATGCCTGCCTTGTCAAGAGATTCCGCCTCCGGGACAAAAAGGGAAGAGAGACGCTGATCGAAGGGATACGTTATGTGAGCCGCGCAAACGTGCACCGCATGGGAGTGAAATTATATGTGACACCATTGAATTATGATGGTATTATTGAAGTGGAGAATATCATAGATGGTTCCGTGATCAATTTCTGTGATGCACCACGATTCAAGGTAAAGCATACATATCTGACAGTCAACAGGAGTCTGGCAGACAGGGGTGTATATCTGGAAGTTGCAACAAGAGACAATAACCTGCATATCGGTGTGGGGAGTTATCTTGAAGCTGTAAAAAACGGCGAAAATGTGATTAAAACAACACAGTTTGGTGCATTTGGCGAGCAGGCTGTGGAATTTAACGATTTTGATGCGGTACAGGGAGAAACGGTAGAGGTAACCAAATACGTTAGTATTTATACCGGGCGTGATATCCCTGTGGAGGAGATTCCAGGAGCGGTAGCAGAAGAAATCAGCGCATTCAGAATACTGGGATTTGAGAAAGAGTTCAAAGAACATCAGGCGGCGTATGCCAGGCTGTGGCAGGAAGCAGATATTCAGATCAGGGGAGATTTTGAACTGGACCGAGCCGTCCGTTTCAATATATTCCATCTTATGAGCACGGGAAATGAGCACGATGACCGGGTGAATATTGGAGCAAAACTTCTGAGCGGAGAAGAATACGGTGGACATGCCTTCTGGGATACAGAGCTGTTCATGCTTCCGTTTTTCTCATATGTGTTTCCTCATACGGCGAAAAATCTGGAAACTTACCGTTACCGTATGCTGGAGGCAGCAAGAGCCAATGCTGCAAAAAACGGCTATCAGGGAGCACAGTATCCATGGGAATCCGCAGATGACGGAACCGAGCAGTGCCCTGACTGGACGATTGAACCGGATGGAACATGCTACCGCTGCTATGTAGCCGTGTATGAGCATCATGTAACGGCAGCAGTTGCTTACGGTATTTATAATTATGTGAGAATCACCCATGATACAGAGTTTCTCCTTTATAAGGGGGCAGAAATACTCATAGAGACGGCAAGATTCTGGAAAAGCAGATTGCAGTATATAAAAGAAAATGACCGCTATGAGATTCATCAGGTAACGGGACCGGATGAATGGCATGAGCCGGTGGATAATAACGTCTACACTAACTATCTGGCAAGATGGAATCTGCGCTACGTGACCGCTCTTACAGAGATGTTAAACAGGGAATACCCGAAGGAGTACAAAGCACTGGCAGAAAAGCTTGGACTTACAGAGGAAGAGATTACGGAATGGGATGCAGTTGCGGCAAAAGTATACCTTCCAAGAAAAGAAGGCACACAGCTTCTGGAGCAGTTTGAAGGATATTTCGATCTCAAAGAAGTTTTGATCGAAAAATACGACCAGAATGACTGGCCGATCCGACCGGAAATCTTAAACACAACAAAAAAATGTGAGACGCAGATCATCAAACAGGCGGATGTTGTCATGCTTCTGCATCTGATGGGGCAGGAGTTTGATGAAGAGACAACAAAGCTTAATTACAGTTATTATGAAAAACGGACATTACATGGGTCTTCGCTGAGTCCCAGCATATATTCCATTATGGGATTGAAGGTAGGGGATGATTCCAAGGCGTACCGGTACTTGAGAAGAGCAGCCCTGATCGACATGGTAAATCTGCAGGGAAATACCAGAGAAGGCATCCACGCAGCAAATGCTGGAGGAGTATGGCAGGTTGTTATATTCGGGTTTGCAGGAGTGTCTCTGGACGAGGAGGGAATGCTTTGTATCTGTCCCCATATGCCGCCGGAATGGAACGGACTTACTTTCCGCATTCATCACCTGGATTCCTGGCTGGAGATTACGGTACATGCAGATAACAGTGTCGCGGTCAAAGTCCTGGAAGGCGGAAGCGTGGAAGTCAGGATTCAAGGAGAAAAGGTAAACGTTGGATAACAGGAGAGTGATATGAAATACAAAGCAGTGATTTTTGATTTGGATGGTGTGATCTGTCATACAGATGCGTATCACTATCAGGCATGGAAGCAGATCGCCGATGAGCTTGGCATCTATTTTGATGAAGAGATCAATAACAGACTCCGGGGCGTAAGCCGCATGGAAAGCTTTGAGATCATTCTGGAGCGCTATGAAGGCACCATGTCTCCAGATGATAAAGCAGCATATACGACAAAGAAAAACGAAGCTTATAAAGAACTCTTAAAAAACATGAGCCCGGCGGATCTCTCCCTGGAGGTCAAAGAAACACTGGATGGTTTAAGGGCGGAGGGCTTAAAGCTGGCAATCGGTTCATCCAGTAAGAATGCAGGATTTATCCTGGAACGGCTTGGACTGGGCGGTTATTTTGACGCGGTATCTGACGGAAATAACATTACAAGATCCAAGCCGGATCCGGAAGTGTTTGTAAAGGCCGCGCAGTTTGTGGGAGAAGCTCCCGGAGACTGTCTTGTCGTAGAAGACGCAAAGGCCGGTCTGGAAGCTGCGATCGGAGGCGGCATGGATTGTGCCGCAATGGGTGATGCTGTGGCAAGCGGACTGGCAACATATCAACTGGTGGAATTTTCTGATCTTTTGGAGATCGCAAGGTAAAGCGGGCATATGTGATGCTGATGCGCAGACTAGGTCATTAACAGTCAGGCGAAATACAAAGGTATAGAGGTGTGGATATGGCAACGATTAAAGAGATTGCTGCAAGAGCAGGCGTGTCAATTGCTACTGTTTCCAGAGTTTTGAATCATGATGAGACATTGAATGCCCAGGAAGAAACAAAACAAAGGATTTTTGAGATAGCAGAGCAGTTAGAGTACGAATTAAAGTCTCAGAAAAAAAGAAAAAAGAGATTAAAGGTGGGAGTGTTATACACATATTCACCGGCAGAAGAGCTGAATGATCCTTATTATTTGTGTATTCGTCTGGCTGTTGAGAACGAACTGACCGAAGAAGATTGCAAAAGGATCCCGCTTACAATGGAATCTACGGTAGAAGCTATCAATAAAGTAGATGGAATTATATGTACCGGAACATTTAGCGAAAGCATGTTCAGGAAGATAGAATCCTGGAATAAACCGACAGTATTTATAGATGCAGATGCCAATATTCAAAAGTTCGACTCTATAGTGGTAGATTACAGGCAGTCTGTGATTGAAGTACTGGACTATTTTGTAGAACAGGGGCATACGAAGATTGGCTTTATCGGCTGTGCAGAGACGGATGCAGATGGAAAAGCAATAGAAGATGGACGTACCATTGCTGTGAAAGACTATCTGACGGCAAAGGGCCTGTACCGGCCTGAGTATATCAAGACAGGACTGTGTTATGCCAAGTATGGCGATCGGCTTTTCAAGGAGTTACATGAGCAGGAGGATATGCCCACAGCCATATTTGTAGCCAATGATTCCATGGCGGCAGGCTGCTATAAGGCAGCATATGAGATCGGACTGAAGATTCCGGAGGATATCAGTATTATTGGATTTAATGACATCCCTACTGCCAAATATATGATCCCACCGCTTACAACCGTAAAGGTGCAGATGGAATACATGGGAGAATATGCGGTTCATATGCTGGAGGAGCGTCTGTTTGAGGAACGTGAATTGTGCATGAAGGTTACACTGCCTGCCAGACTGTATATCCGTGACAGCGTAAAAGAATTAAAACAGAGGACGTAAACATGGATCGGCAATTTTTAACGAATCTTTTAAATCAGATATCTGTCTCGGGCTGTGAAGAATCCGGACAGTCCTGTCCGGATCATGCTTTCTGCTCATGCAGATGAAATTGGTCTGCTTGTTACAAGAATTACGGAATCGGTGAGAATCCAGGCAATTGAACGCGGAGGAATCACTGCCCTGGCATCGGATGACAGGATCGGTGTATTTATTGTTATGGAAGCACTCAGGCGGGCAAAAGAAAAAGGGTGCAGCGCAGGTGTTTACGCAGCGGCAACAGTAGGAGAAGAGACCACAAAGAATGGCGCTTACTGGGCGAGCACACGGATTCAGCCAACGTTAGCTGTTGTTGTGGATATGTACTTATTTCGAGAATGCCTGTAAGAGGAAAAATGAATGAAAAAGTATTTGGGAATCACAGGCCTTATTGCTGTGACGATTATTTGGGGTGGTGGTTTTGTTGCAAGTGATATGGCTCTGGAGACATTGACACCATTCCAGATCATGACGATTCGTTTTTTGATTGCAATGATATTTATGGGAATGCTTGCCGGCAGGCGAATCGGCACAATCAGAAAAGAAGAAATTAAAAGCGGATTTTTACTTGGAACAGCATTATTTACGGGATTTGCCCTTCAGATCATTGCGCTCCAGTATACAACGCCATCCAAGAATGCATTTTTAACTGCAACCAATGTAGTGTTCGTTCCATTTATCGCCCTTGTCATTTATAAGAAAAAAATCCCCGTCCGGAGCCTATTGGGAGCCGGTATGGCGATTGTAGGAGCAGGGATCTTGTCTCTGCAAAGTAATTTTTCTGTGAATTTTGGTGATGGACTGACCTTGCTCTGTGCCATTGGCTTTGCCTTCCAGATATTCCTGACCGGAGAATATGTAGGTAAAATACAGGCTTCTGTTCTGAATTTCCTGCAGATGTCTACTGCCTTTGTATTGTCAGCCGTGTGTCTGGTCATAAGTGGTGATTTCTCGTTTCATCCATCCATGAAAAGTATTCTTGCGGTGTTATATCTGGGGGTTGTAAGCACCTTGATCTGCTATCTGCTTCAGACAATATCACAGAAATATGTGGACGAGACAAAATCAGCGATTATTTTATCAATGGAAGCGGTATTTGGAACGGTATTTTCTGTGATCCTGCTGCATGAGAGCGTAACGGCAAAAATGATAGCAGGGTCTGCTCTTATTTTATCAGCGGTGTTGATTTCGGAGATCCATCCCAAGGCAAAAGAAAGACAGAGGGCATAACAGATGCAGAAAGTAAAAATGATAGCAGGTATCGATGGTGGAGGCACCAAAACAAGAGTATTATGCTGTGATTTACAGGGGCAGCAGATAGCGGCACGGGAATATGGCCCGTTTAATCTGAACAGCATTGGTGAAACGGCATTTTGCAAGCTGCTGACGGACATTACTGCCTTCCTGAATACGGAAGGGGACTGTACTGCGTTGTGCATTGGAGCAGCAGGTGTCAGTAATCCCCGCATGGGAGAGCTGATCGAACAGGCCATGAAAACGGCAGGTATTATCAACTGGAAACTGGTGGGAGACCAGGAAATAGCTCTGTGGGGTGCTCTGGAAGGAAGACCGGGACTGTCTGTTGTGGCTGGAACGGGGTCTGTCTGCTGTGGAAGGAACGAAGCAGGGGATTATATCACAGCCGGTGGCTGGGGACACCTCATCGGAGATGAAGGCAGTGGATATGCCATTGGCAGAGATGTGCTGAAAGCAGTAACTCATTATTGGGATGGCTATGGGGAAGAGACTGGACTGATCCATGCAGTAAAAGAGATTTTGGATCTTGGCGACCGGCAGAAGATGATCGCCTATGTATATGAAAACAGTAAAAGCAGTGTTGCAAGAGCAGCGAGAATTGCAGAGCAGGAGGCGGCAAAGGGGGATACGGCAGCAATGACGATTTTGCAGAAAAATGCAGAAAGCCTTGCGGAGCTCATAAAGGCGGTAATCACCCGGCTGTCCATGCAGCAGGGAGAAATAGCGCTGTTAGGAGGACTGCTGGAAAACGACACCATCTACCGGAAAAAGCTGGTTGATGAAATACAAGCCCGGAATCCCGGCTTTATATGTGTGGCGCCGAAACAAAATGCATTGACAGGGGCGGTAATGATGGCTCTTAAAATGTGAATCTGCAGGAGAGAATATCATGTCCGATATGTTGGTAAGGCTGTATGATCTGCCCAAAATGTCACAGACGGAGAAGGATTACCGGATTATCAGGCCACTGGCTCCGGACAGATTTCGTGTGGTGGAATGGGTAAAACAGAATAGTGGAATAAATGCTGCAGGAGAGTGTGAGGCATGCTTTGCCCACACTCCTGTCAGTATGTATATTGCAGTCAGGGGGAAGGAGATCATAGGCTATGCCTGCTATGATGCCATTGCGCCTGATTTTTTTGGTCCTACCCGGGTCAGCAGGGCAGAACAGGGGAAGGGCGTTGGAAAATCCCTGCTTTTTAACTGCCTTCAGGCAATGAAAGAGAAGGGCTATGCATATGCCATTATAGGAAGTGTGACCGGAGCGAAAACATTCTATGAGAAAACGGTGAATGCAATAGAGATTCCGGAAAGCCATCCGGGAATCTACCGGGACTATCTGGGAGGAAAAGCATGAAGAGAAATCCAATGGTAAGAATGAGGGAAACGTATGACAGTCTCAGCAGTTCTGAAAAGCATATTGCAAAATGCCTGCTGGAAGAGCCGACACTGGTGACCCGGTATAGTATCCGGGAACTGGCGGACAGACTACATGTGTCACCGGCTACGATCGTACGACTGGGCAAAAGCCTTGGGTTTGACGGCTATAAAGAGTTTAAGCAGGCAGTAGTGTACAGTCTTGCCAGCTATGAAGATAACGGCAGGGAGCATTTAAGTGATATCAGCAGTCAGGACAGTATCCGGGAGATCGCGGAAAAGGTGACTTATAAAAATATCCAGTCGTTGGAGGAGACCCTGAGCTTTCTGGACGTTGACGTAATAGAAAAATGTGTGCGGCATCTTATTACATGCAGGCAGGTGCTTCTGTTTGGCATGGGGGCCTCTCTCTGTGTGGCGAAGGACGCAAGCCTGAAATTTCTCCGCGTAAACAAGACCTGCTTTGTTATGGATGACTGGCATTCCCAGTATCTTCTGGCGCAGAATGCAACAGCTGATGACTTTGCGATTATTTTTTCTTATTCTGGAGAAACCGGAGAAATGATCAAATGTGCGGAACAGCTGAAGCTATCGGGCACACCGGTTCTGGCAGTCACCAGATACGCAGAATCCACGCTGGCAGGTCAGGTGGACTATATCCTATACACATCGGCGAGGGAAGCACTGTTCAGGAGAGGTGCAAGCTCATCCAGGATCTCACAGTTAAATGTGGTGGATATTTTATATACGGCTTATGTGAATACGGATTATGAGGCGTTCCTTGGGCGCTTCAATAAAACATACATTGATAAAAGATACAAGTGGGAAGAGAAGGAATAAAATTATAAAATATCACTAAAACATAAGGGGAAATGGCTGCAAAATTGTAAAATGTAACAATGAATGAAACAAAGTTTCATAAGAATCAGAAATGCTTGAAAAAAAGTTATCGCTTTGATATGATGATTTCACAGTAAAGAACATACGAAATGTGTATGGGAACGGAGGATTATATGAAGAAAAAGTTTTTATCAATTCTGATGGCAGCTACAATGGCAGCATCCCTTTCAGCTTGTGGGAGTGCTGATAACAAGCCTGCGGAAGAGAGCTCATCCGCAGCAGAGACCAAGACCGAAAATGAAACAAAGGCGCCGGAATCGGAGAACTCCGAAGCAGAGGATACGATCACGATCATGGTACCCCCGGTGACGGGCACCTATGTAGATTCTTTAGATGGCTGGATCAAGGAGTATCAGGAGACACATCCCAATATCAAGGTAGAGGTCATCGCAACCTCCTGGGACGAACACATCTCCAAGTCAACGACCATGGCACTGGCAGGAGAGGCGCCGGATATCGTAGAAGCAAGCTACAGCACCATTGGTACCTATGCGGAAATGGGTGTAGCAGTCAATATTGAAGACTATCTGGACAGCTCTGTCATCGCAGATTTTGACCAGAATGCACTGAATTACATGACACTGGATAATACCTTATACGGATTGCCTTTGTACATCTCCATTCAGGCACTGGGCGGCAATAGAGAAATGCTGGAGGCAGCTGGAGCAGATGTAGAGAAGATCCAGACAGAAGGCTGGAGCTATGACGAGTTCCTGGAAATTGTGAAAACGGGAACCACAGATGACTGCTTCGGTTTCGTATTTGCCAATGCAGGAGTTACGACCAAGGACTTTGTCAGCATCTTCGGTGTATCTGCAGGAATTACCGCAGACTTTACCGGTGATCTGAAATATTCTTACACTTCTGAAAACATGCTGAAGCTGTTACAGGCTGTGGAGACCATGACAAAATCCGGTTATATGCCTGATTATGCAGTAGAAGCCGGACAGAGACTGGTAATGCTGGAGACAGGACAGGCAATGGTAAGCGGCAAGGCAATGCCTCTGTTTGAAAATAATGTAAAGAAGAACATTGCCGGAATGTCAGATGGAAGTGCTGCGGAAGGCAGTATTGAAATGGAATATGTATTCCTGCCAGTACCTGTAATGGACAACGTAACAGAATCCTGCTACGGCACAACAGACGGTATGGTAGTGCTTAAAAACAATAACACTACAGAAGAGCATCTGAAGAATGTATGTGAATTCATGGCATTCCTGTGTACCGGAGAAAGAGCAGCTGCAGTTGACAACGAACTGTATTTATCCTGTGTATGTGAGAGCGGAAGAACGGCACAGGCATCCTACGAGCTGGATCAGTCCGAGTTAAATGCGAAGGCAACCGAGAGAGAGATCAGTCTGGTAGTGGCACCTCCGACCGGTATCACTGCAGAAATGTCTGCAAATGCCAAGACCATTATGGATGAAGTGATCGCACCGAAATTCCAGTCCCTGCTTGCGGGAGAGACTGACGCACAGAGCGTATACGATGCAGTATGTACCGCAGCGAAGGAAGCATTTGGAGAAGAGAACTGCGCATCCGGATGGATTCAATAACACTTTCAAAAAAAAGCTCTGCTCTTTGTAAGAGCAGGGCTTTTTTGAACCAAAATTTCCAAAGGAGCGGATAATGAGATGATGAAAACTAACCAGAAAAAGAAAAAAATCAATCGGGCGGATAATATCAGTGGCTACTTATTTATCGGTGTGGCAATGATCATTTTTATACTGTTTACCCTGTATCCAGTGATCTCCGCCGTCATCACCAGTCTGCAGAAATACAAGCCATTTGGATCGGAATGGGTCGCTTTGGACAATTATCTGGAAGCCGTGAAGAGCTCCCTGTTCTGGAAATCCATTAAGAATACGGTATTGTATACGATCATCGTGGTGCCGTGTTCGTTATTGATTTCTTTTGTTATATCCATTATGATCCTTCCTTTTTCCAGGAAACTGCAGTCGGTATTTAAGGCGTTATATTATCTGCCGGGCATCGCATCCGGAGTGGCGATCGCAGTGGTGTGGCTGTGGCTGTATGACTCGTCACCGTCCGGTATCTTCAATCGTATTCTGGGTGTATTCGGATTTGCTTCGCAGAACTGGTTAAGCTCCAGCAAGACGGCAATGCTGTCATTGATTTTAATGGCGCTGTTGTCCAGCCATGGAAGTAATATCATCATCTATATGGCAGCTTTGCACGGAATTGATAACACGTATTTTGAAGCGGCGGAGATTGATGGAGCTTCTTTCCTGCAGAAGGTAAGATATATCGTATTTCCGTTGTGCAAGCCTACAACACTTTTCCTGTTGGTAACAGGAATCATTGGATCCTTCCAGGTATTCATGAATGCTTACATGATGACCGGAGGAGGACCTGACAATAATACCACGATGATTGGTCTGTTGATTTTTAACAATGCATTTACCTACGGAAAATACGGTCTGGCATGTGCACAGGCGATTATTCTGGCACTTGTGATAGGATTGCTTACGATGCTGCAGTTCAAGGTCATGGGAGATGACATTGAATATTAACAACAGGAAAGGGTGAAAATTATGGCAACAGGATTATATTCCAAACATTTAAAAGACAGGAAAAAACTGTATCTGCGCAATACGATTCTGATCATCATATTGATCGTTTTTGCAATGATTTCAATATTTCCTATTATATACATGATCGCATGGTCTTTCGGACCGGCAATAGAGGCAGCTTCGACATCCTATTCCATTTTCCCGAAAAGCTGGTCTCTGGATTCCTATAAGGCATTTATCCAGTTTAACCAGTATTCCTTACGGTGGCTGTGGAACAGTCTGGTAGTGGCAGTGGCGGTAGTGATAGGAAATGTTGTATTTGCAGGGATGGCAGGGTATGCCTTTGCAAAAATTGACTTTAAGGGGCGCAAATTCCTGTTTTATATGGTACTCATGGCGATGATGATTCCGTATCAGGTGATTCAGGTGCCTTTATACATTTTACTGGTAAGTAAGTTCCAGTTATCAAACACCTATATTTCCCTGATCCTGCCGGGCATCTGTACCTCGTATAATATTTTCCTGGCAAAGCAGTTCTTTGCAAGCATTCCGACAGCATTGATCGAGAGCGCCAAGATCGAAGGCTGTGGGCAGTTCAAGATATATCGTCTGATCATACTGCCCCTGTCCAAGACCATTCTGGCAGTTATGGCGATCAATACATTTTTAGGCAGCTGGAATAATTTCTTCTGGCCGTTTCTGGCAACCTCCAAGGACAAAATGTTCACCATTCAGGTAGGACTTAAGACCTTCAAGTTCGCTAATGGAACGCTGTTATCACCAATGATGGCAGGTGCATGTATCTCTGCGGTACCGATGTTTATATTATTTTTCTCATTACAGAAGTACTTCCTTGAAGGGGTAACGGTTGGCGCAGTGAAGGGATAAAACCAGAAGAACAGGAGAACAAAATTATGGAACTGAGTACGATAGCAACGGAAAAGAGAAATGAAAATACTTTACATATAGATGAACTCCCGACACTGGAAATGATCAGACTCATTAATACAGAGGACAAAAAGGTAGCCTATGCTGTGGAAAAAGAAGTGGATAACATTGCAGCGGCTGTGGATATCATTGCAGAGAAGCTGCAGCACGGAGGAAGGCTGATCTATGTCGGCTGTGGCACATCAGGAAGATTGGGAGTGCTGGATGCGGTAGAATGCCCACCAACGTACTCCACATCCCCGGAGATGGTAGTAGGAATCCTGGCGGGAGGATATCAGGCAATGTTTCAGGCAGTAGAAGGAGCAGAGGATGATTTCGGGCTGGGAGAAGAAGATCTGAGGAAAGTATCTTTTACGGAAAAGGATGTACTAGTAGGAATAGCGGCTTCTGGCAGAACACCCTATGTGATCGGCGCCATGAAATATGCGAAAACAGTAGGTGCAGCAGTACTGGGAGTGACTTGCTGCAAGGACTCAGAGATCGACAGGCTGGCGGATATCGGGATCGCGCCGATGCCGGGACCCGAGGTGATCACCGGATCCACGCGGATGAAGAGTGGGACCGCACAGAAGATGGTGTTAAATATGCTTTCAACAGGCACCATGGTCAAGCTGGGAAAAGTGTACGGGAACCTCATGGTGGACGTAAAGCCTTCCAACCGGAAGCTGATCGACCGGTGTGCGACCATTGTACAGAATGCTACAGGGGTATCCAGAGAAGAGGCGAAAAGCACACTGGAAAAATGTGATTACCGGCCGAAGGTAGCAATCGTGATGATTGAAAATAAACTGGATGAGCAGAGTGCGATACAGGAACTGGAAAAGGCGAAAGGACACGTTGCAGCGGCAATAACGGCTTCCAGAGAATCGTAATAAGGGACACTGATGAAAAAAGATATATTTACAGTACGTGAAAAAAAGAACGTCTGGTGATCGGACTGATGTCCGGTACCTCGGCAGACGGCATTGATGCAGTACTGATCAGGATAACGGGAAATGGCCTGGATATCCGGGTAGGGGAACAGGAATTTCTGTTTATCTGGGACAACAGTATGCAAAGGCCTGCGTAATGCTGTGTGAACAGGCCGGAATCTCTACAGCGGATGTGGATCTGGCAGGTAACCATTCTGCCCAGAGACTGCACTCTGGACCTGGTAACCGCATTCGATACGGGACCTGGCAATATGCTGATCGATGCTTTCATCAGCCGGATGACAGATGGAAGAGAATACTATGGCAGAGAGTATCTGGACAGGATCTGTAAATATTAAAGAGCACAGGGAATCACGGATGTGGATTGTCTCAGAACGATCACCCAGTAAGCTCCAAATCAGCAAAGGCAAGTAAAAGAAGACAAATATAGGATGTAGCAAAATGATAAAATATGGGATAGACCACATTTCAGAATACCGCAAATTACTGAACACAGCCAGAGTAGCTTTGCTTACCAATATTACCGGAAGAGACAGTGCGCTGCGTTCGGATATACAGATATTACAGGAAATATGCCACCTGACAGCATTGTTCGGCCCGGAGCACGGAGTGCGGGGGAATATAGGTGCCGGAGAATTGGTAGATCAGTACACAGATCCGATTACCAATCTTCCGGTATACAGTCTGTACGGAAAGTCAGGAAGGCATTTTACGCAGGAAATGCTGGAATGCTTTGATCTGCTGATCTATGATATCCAGGATGTAGGAGTCCGTTTTTTTACATATCTGTCATCACTGCGGAATGCGCTGACAGACTGCGCAGCTGCCGGCAAGACATTGGTAGTACTGGACAGACCGAATCCTCTTGGGGGAGATATTGTCGAAGGAGGACTGCTGCAGGATGAATACCACAGCTTCGTAGGCTGCTGCAGATTTCCTTACCGCTATGCCCTGACTGCCGGAGAAGCCTCAATGATGCTGAATGAAGAGGAGAAGATCGGCTGTGATCTGCAGATCGTGAAATGCAGCGGATGGAAGAGAACAATGCAGTATCCGGAATGGAAGAAAATATGGATAGCACCCAGCCCTGCGCTGATGAACTTCGAGTCCGTGCTGTGTTATCCGGGAACCTGCCTGTTAGAAGGAACCAATATTTCAGAGGGCAGAGGCACGGCAGCGCCGTTCCGGATCGTGGGAGCGGAATTTATAGCTGCGGAGGAGCTTGCAGAAGCCATGAACCAGGCAGGGGTTCCAGGGGTAGTGGCGACCCCGGTATGGTTCACCCCTTCCGCATCCAAATATGAAGGGAAAAACTGTGGAGGAGTGATCTTCCACGTAACAGACAGAAAAAAGTTCCGGCCGGTTACTCTGGGAATTACCCTGTTGTATCACCTGCGGAACAGATACGGACAGGAATTTCAGATCTTGCCGCCGTCTGCAGAAGGGAAAAAGCCGATGCTGTCCCTGTTGTCCGGCAGTGGGGATCTTCTTGGAGAGTGGGAGAAAGAAAGTCTGCTGGCAGCGTATGAGGCAGAATGCCGGGAATTTATACTGAGAAAACAAAAATATCATTTGTACGAATAAGAGTACAGAGAAGCAGGTGAAGTGATGGAAGAGCTAAAGAAAATGACAGGACAGCATTTCGTGGTGGGATTCCCGGGAACAGGCCTTGATGAGGAATTTATCCGTCTGGTAAAAGAATATAAAATCGGCAATATCATCCTGTTCCGCCATAATGTGGAGAGCAGAGAACAGTTAAGGGCTTTATGTGTAGAGATACAGGAGCTGGTGCAACAGGAAACCGGACATCCGGCATTCATCATGATAGATCAGGAGGGCGGTGTTGTGACCAGACTATCGGAAGACTTCTGTAATGTGCCGGAAGGGATGGCTCTTGCAGCCACTGAAGATCCGGAGAACATGAAAATCTGTGCGCAGATTACCGCAAGACAGCTTCTTGACTGTGGTGTCAACTTTAATCTGGCACCGGTACTGGATATCAACAATAATGTACGGAATCCCGTTATCGGAGTACGCAGCTATGGGGATACTCCAGAAGCCGTGGTGGGAGGAACTCTGGCTGCAATAGAGGGGTACCGGCAGGAGAACCTTCTGTCCTGCGGAAAACATTTCCCGGGACATGGGGATACCGCGACAGATTCCCATCTGGGTCTTCCTGTAATCAACAAAACGGAAGAAGAGCTTGCGGCTTTTGAGTTGATTCCTTTTGAAGCGGCGGTCCGGGTGAAGGTTCCGGCCATTATGACCAGTCATATTTTATTCCCTCTGATCGAAAAGGATAAAATACCCTGCACCATGTCCAGAACTATCATAACAGATCTCCTGAAAGGAAAATTAGGCTTTGAAGGTCTGGTAATGAGTGACTGCATGGAAATGAATGCCATTCAGACCTACTATGGATCCGTGGAGGGAGTTCTTGGAGCCCTCAGAGCAGGCGTGGATTTGGTATGTATCAGCCATTCCGCAAAAGTGGCGAAACAAAGCGCGGAGGCAGTCTTACGGGAACTGGAACAGGGAACTTTGTCAAGGACGGAGCTGGAGCGCTCTACAGAGAAGATTCTGAGATACAAGAAAAAATACCGGATCGGCAGAGCGGTAAGCAGCTGCAATGATGGCAGCGACAGAACTCTTGAGAGAGAAATCAGGAAAAAAACAATTGTACATTTTTGCGGAAAAGAACCGGTGCTGAGGGAGAGACCGGTGTTTATCGGTTGTGATAATTACTGCACCACACAGGTCAGCAATCCAGCAGATGACCGCTCTTTTGTCAGGTATATGGCAGAGAAGCTGAGGGGAAAAGCCATAGTGACAGGAATTGACCCCATGGATGATGAAATCGCATGGGCAGTGGAAGAAGCAAGGAAAAATGCAGACAGTATTATTATGTGCACTTACAATATGCACCTGAAGAAGGGACAGCAGAGACTTTTGCAGAAGCTGGCGAAGCTTGGACTTCCCATAACGGTGGTGGCAATGCGTAATCCGTATGACCTGCAGATGCTTCCGGAGGGAGTAACCGGAATAGAAGCATGGGATTATTTACCGGAGACGCTGGAGCTGCTAGCGGAAATCCTACGCAGGGAGTGGAAGCCTACCGGCACAATGCCGATATCCATGTAAAATTAACGGTAACTGTTATCAGTAGGCTGAAAGACAGGGTGCAGTGTGGCTGTTTTTAATAAAAACCAATAGTCATAAAATTTTTGGAATATATTGAAAAAGTAATAATACATAATCAGAACAAAGAAGAGGAAAGTTTTGTGAAGAGGGTTCAAAGGAACCCTCTTTTTTGTGTGTAAAGGGGAAAGGGGGTTCAAAAAAATTAATTCTGAGGTGAGAGTTTTTCGGATTTCATGTACCTATATAAATAAGATGTTTTTTATCGTACGTTCCGAACGATTCACCTGAACGATCCGGAGAGGAGGAGAAATTATATACTATGAAGAAGGCGATATCCTTTTTATTGACACTGATCCTGCTATTTAGCGCCCTGCCATTAGAGACGCTGGCATTTGCAGGAGATATCTGGCCGACAAACCCTGCAACCGTGGAACAGATCACACTGGAGGATGGGGCGCTTGTCCTGCAGAACGGTTATATCCGTGTGGCGCTGCGCAGATTTTTCGGCTCCACACCATACCTTACGACAGTCCCGACCGCGAAGCCTGATGGTGAGGACAATATCTTCTGTAACAGCCAGATCATGTGGTGCAATTTCATCATGTATGAGAGTGGTAAAGAGATTGCCGATCCTGCGGTGGTGGAGCTGAAAAAGGCGGAATTTACAAACAGGACACCGAACGGATCTACATCGGCGATCAAGGCGGAATATTCCCTGCTGACAGCAATGAACCGCGTCACTGCAACGATGACGGTCTATTATGAGCTTGTGCAGCTTAAGGAGAGCGGGTCGTCCAAAGAGGGCACCTGGGGAGTATTGTCTTCGGTCAGCGATATTCTCATTGACAAGGACAGCCTGCCAAAGGAAAATCGCGATTTTGCTTTTACCTGTGGGTATTCGATCAACGGTTTTACAGGCATGGGTCATAGCTCTGTTCTGGAAAAGCCGGGCGGTCCGGCCATTAAAATGAGCCGTACGACAGTACCAGAGAAAAAGGATGGAAAGCCGCTGAAGATCACTACGGAAACCTCGGTATTCACCGCTCCGGTGGAAAATCTGAATACAAAGACTGTTCCCAAGGGGTATTCCCAGTGGGGAGATGTAGATGGTGTCTACATTACGGAGGCCTATGTGGATGCATATCCCTGGGCAAATCCCTTTGCAGGGCTGTCGGATTACTATGAAAAGGAGATCCAGTCTTCCTCCGGCAAGGACAAGCCGATCCGTGTGGCACTTCCAAGGTTTGTCAGTGTAGAGCCGGGTGATAAGCCTATACATACCCGTGTGGAGTTCGAAAGCCGTGTTGGGATCGGGTTTAGCCGGGAGGATATTTCAGAAGAATCGGCTCACTTCCTTTGGGGATTCCGTGAGCTGAAGTCAGCAGCCGTAACGGTGCCTTCTGAACCGGACAAGGTTGATTCTTCCATCTATGCGAAGCAGCTTGCTGCCTTTGCTGACTCAAAGGGCGGTGTGAGAGTGGAGCCTGTGGCAGATGGATCTGCACTGGAGGCACTGAAAAAGCAGTACGGTGCCAGTCCCATTGCACTTATTAACGGAGACTATGAGAGCAAAAACGGTGAAGCTTTTACCTTCACTGGCGGTGCCGCCATGCTTTCCCCATCTGTCGCTGCGACATGGGATACTAAAAAGGGAAGCCTAGTCATCCATAGGGATGGCAGTGTGGAACAGAAGGGCGTGAGCCTCAACGCACCGACCTTCAAGTTCTATCAGCCTAAAAGTGGCGGAGAGAGCGAGCTTAAGATTACGCTTGTAAAGGAGGGATTCCAGTTCGGGATCAAGCCTGATAAAAACGATGCTATCGTCTTCGTTGATATTCCCTATGCTTCGGTGAAGCTTAAGCAGGCGGATACTGATACCGCAGGAAATCTTGTCTTTAACGGGCACATCGGTTTTCAGACTATTTTTGACAGTGCGGAGTTTTCCCTTACAGAGCTGGGATATGGTTTAAATGAGAAGCATGAGTTTAAGGTCAACGGTATCCATGCTACGGGCAAATTCAATACTGCCAGCCTGATAGGGCTGGAGCTTGCAGAGGTAGAAGGCGAGGTCAATACCTTCAAGGGCAGGGAGCTTTATGCCTTCAGCCTGAAGCTGAATGCCATGGATCTTTTTGAAACAGAAGCGGAGCTTGCACTGGTGCGCAGCAAAAAGGACGGATCCCTGCTTCCGGATAACCTGTGGTTTTATGTCAAGGCGAGCCCGGGTATCGTTTTGATCCCTCCGATTCCTGTTGGACAGCTCAATGGAGGAGGCGCAGGCTTTAAAAATCTGGCAAGCACAGTGAACGGTGACTACTTCGCTATCCCGCCGATCAAGCTGCGCGGTGCCCTGACAGGCACCTATATGCATCTGATCGAAGGAACTGGCAATGTGGTCCTTGGTCCAAGTGAAATCTCTCTTAAGGCGACCGATGTCGGACTTGTAGGAACGAATGCATCGATCGTGGAGAGCTTTGGCTACTCCCTTAAGCTTGAGGGGGAGGAGCGCAGTTACAAGAATGTCAGCTACAAGGGTGTGTATTTTGTTGGCTCGAAGGAGCTTGAGGTGGCTTTGCCCAGCACAGAGATCAATGTCATCAAGCTGGACAGTGCAATCAGGCTTGGAGCCTTTGGCGGTGTGAATAACAGTAATGACCAGGTTTATCTCGGTATCGGGGCGAACGGTACAGTAGGAGGGAGAGTACAGATCCCGGAGAATATACGCGCCATTGGCGGTCTTGGTGTTGACGTTGCAAACATCAATCTCATCGTGGGCGGTCAGACGACCTTTCCGATCAGGAACGTCAGTGTTGAGGAAGGCATGAAGCAGGCCTTTGAAAATGTCGATGTTTACATCGGTGCGATGGCCTATGTCGGAAGCTGGCTCGCCAATGCCAGGGTGTGGGTACTTGTGCCGCAGATCGTAGAAACCAACTTCAGAAAGGGTGGCGGCTGGGATATTGAGGTCAAGGTGTTCGGCTATCTGCCAGAGTGGAACTGGGAGGATAAAGGCGTGACACCGGTCGTACAGGGAATGCTGTTAGAGGACAGCGGAGAGGATATACTGGAGATATATACTGAAGAAGCCGCGGAGCCATCAGCTGCCATGCAGGAAGCAATAGAGCAGGAAGCAATAGAGCAGGAAACTGTCATGCCGGAAGCTACGACGGAAGGAAATGGGGAGACTGCCACAGAGACTCCTTCCGGAGCACCTGTCGAGACCCCTTCCGGAGCACCTGTCGAGACCCCTTCCGGAGCACCTGTCGAGACCCGTTCCGGCACCCCTGTCGAGACTCTTTCCGCTGCATCTGTCGAGACCGCTTCTGGTACACCTGCCGTGGAAAGCACAGGGCAGGAAGAAGCCATGCAGGAAAATACCAGTGAAACAAAGACAGAAGCACAGGAAGAGACGCAGGAGAGCGAGGAAGAAACCACAGTGAGCGGAAATACAGCCGGTACGGAGACAGAGGAAGTACCGGTGTCTGAGGAAGATGTAGAGGATGTAGAGGATGTAGAGGATGTAAGCAAGCGTCCTATTAGAAAGGCTCCTGCACCGAGAAATGGTGGTAGAACTCAGGCAGAAATCACGGTGGATGGAGGCGAAGGAAAAACGCCGTATATCCTGCTGGCCTTTGACGGTACTGTCACGGAGGAAAATATCAAGAACAACCTGAAGATGAAGAAGGATAGTAGTGACATTAATATCAACTGGACAGAAGAGGGGAAAGATCCCACCGATCCTGATGCAGAGATCAATGCAACGATCATTGCCAATATGAAGAAATCGGAGGATGATGGCAAGGTATATCATCTGGCTCTTATGAGGCTGAAAAACGGCGGCACTTATTCTGCCAGTGCAGAAAACGGGTTGAGCTTTACGGATGAGAAGGGAATTGCTGTGGAACCGTTTGAGGAGCTGAGTCTGAATCTGGACAGCAGCAAGAAGGAGCTTTCTGGTAAGGTGAAGCATCCAGCAGGAAATACAACCTATGTGCTGCGTACATATTTTGCCAAGACGAAAGGTGGAGCAGATTACCTGATTGACGAACGACAGATTGATGCTCCAGATAATATTTCAGTCAGTATCCCAACGGATGGTGCACTGGCGCCAACGGGCAGCTACTATGTGACGTCCTTCCTGATGATGGAAAAAACGGCTGATCTTGATGGGGATGGCGTGGATGAAACTGCTCTGGCGGCCATTGCCAATCAGCAGTTTGATGAGCAGATTTCTTATAGAAACAGCAATCAGCCAGGCGAGCCTCAAAATGTGACACTGGAGCTTGCCGGAAACGAGGTTATGAGAGCCGGCTGGAATGCTGTAACAGCTGCTGATGGTTACGCTGTGCGGATTTATCAGCAGAAGGGAAGCGACTGGGTTGATACCGGATTTGGCTATGACCTTGATAAGGGAACAACCTCCATCAATATGGCGCTGACCGTGGGTGGAGAAGAAACAGGGGAATCCAAAAACCTGTCTGCAAATGAAACATATAAAGTCGGTGTGAGAGCATACAGAACTGTTGAAAAGGGAAAGTATTACAGTGAGGAGACATTTTCTACTGATAAATATCTGCCGGAATATCAGCCGCTTGATTTTACGCTCAAAGTCAATGGAACAGATTGTACACCAGATGAAAACGGTGTGTTCCACGCTTATATTGGCGGTGCTTCAAATACGCTGTCTGTGAGCAGCAATGTGCAGGGTGCATACTTTAGGGTAACGAGAATGGACAAGGATACAGGAAACGTGATTACACCTGATGGGAACGGCCAATATGCGATCCCCCGTTTTGAAGGCAGTCTGATGCTCAGTATCGATGGGATTACCGGAATATCAGGCAGTTCAGCTGAGGATGTGACCAGTAAATTCCTGCTGGTAAGCAGGGACGATACAGCGCCCATGCTTACACTTTCCGATCCGATGTTCTACGCCGACAGGACTACGGGAAAATATCAGATCACAGGAATGGCGGATGCGGGAAGTGAGATCCTTTACGGCAAAGATGGCAGTGAGAGCACCCGTGCCGCAGCCGATGGCAGCTTCACTGTCACCGGTGTATTGGATGACAGTGAAAACAGTGATTCCCTGTATCTGACGGCAAAGGACAGCGCAGGAAATGAATCTGCACCACAGCTCGTGCTGATAGCGCGGCAGACGGTAAAGGATACTGCTACTGAGAACGGCAGCCATGATCAAAATCCAGGAGCAGGAGAGCGTTTGGGATCCGATGCTTTCAGGCAATGGAAGGAAGGTACCGGCGATGCAGAGCAAAGCATTGCCAGAATCTGGCAGGGAGGCTTGAAGGATCAGGCTGTGACAACGGGAAGCTTCCTTGATATCGAAGAGGCAAAGAATAACCGGGATATGACTGACACAGGAAATATTGGTTGGACAGAAACGGTTCCCGGAGCAGGCAGTACGGTCAGCACCGGAGAGATGGAGAGTACTCCTGATACCGCCGACACTACGGAAACAGGGAAAACTGCTGACAGCAGTGGCAGCAGGATCCGCTGGAACATCTTACTGACCGTCCTTGGCGCCGGAATAGCTGGCGGCGCAGTGATAGTATTTATAGCAAAAAAGAGAAGAAGAGATTGATGGAAACTGAAAAAATATACAATTATTTTCCGTAAAAATAATAATTTCTGGCCAATCTGTTTTGAGTGTGTACGTTATAATACAGATATAGCAGGAAAAAAGAAGTATGGAGATCAAAGCAAAGAGACTGAGAGGAGAAGGCTATGTAACAGTCGATTACAATGCACCGATGAGAAGAGTAAATGAGATCGATTTTCAGGCACTGGTAGACAGCGTCAGGGTTGAGTTGAGCACCCTGAAGATCGGTGATACGGTTAAGGTAAGAGATCTGGATATTGCCAGAGATAAGGATATCGTTCTGATGACAGATCCTGATACACCGGTTGTTGCAGTAACAGCAGTACATACGGATGTATGAAAACCGACAGTAGCGTGGTGGTTGAAATAGAGTAGGGAAAAGGCTGAGAGATCAGCCTTTTTGTGTCATAGGTTGATAAAATCGGAAACGTCACATATAATAGAATCAGAAAGGAAGTGATACCATGGCACCATTAGCATCAGTAGATACAACAGTAAATAATCGCACATATGACTATACGGAGAAAGATGCTTTCGATGCGCTCTATCAGGAGTTGGCAAAAGGAGTGCAGAGCATGAAAAATGGTGAGGTATACACCATTGAAGAAGCATGGGAGGAAATCGACAAGATATAGTATATGGATAAACCTAAAAAATATAAAATTGTCTTGTCGAAGGATGCTTTGCAAGATATTAAAAATACGAAGACTTATATATTGCAGACCTTTATGTACAGGGAATATGCGGAAAATTTTTCCAAGAAAATAAGGTCTGCAATCAAAGCCTTAGATCCTTTTGCCGAAGGGTATGAGAAAACAGGATACAATATTGAAGGATTAGAAATTTATTATAAGCCATACAGTACATATTTGATCTTTTTCGTAGTAGAAGATGCAACGGTAACTGTCATCAGGGTGCTGAAAGATAGGACGTACTGGCAGGCTATCATAAATCGAATGAAGAGAATAAACAGGTAACTTTAAGATAGTCACATTATGAGAATAGTGTGGCTATTTTGAATGAAAATGAATAGTCATAAAATAGTTGAAAACACATTGACGAATTTCATAAATTGCGGTACTGTAATTTTACACCGCATATATGGTCATAATAAAGTTGAAACGAAAGGAGATGTATACATAGAAAACCTATGATGTCACGAGTGACTTCTTCAAGAATTACGAATAAGTTTAACGTTATACCGAAAAAATGTTATGCCGAATTCTGACAACAGACTCGTACTGCTGGGCATTTGTGTTCTGAAATTCGGTATAACATTTTTTTCGGTATAACTAAGTTGTGAATATAGAATTGAAGGTAAACTTGAATTTAGAAAAACAAGGCAAACAAGAGGAGACTGGTCATAAAATTGTATATTGGATTGGTATTGAGACGCTTGAAAAAGATTAGTAACATAAAACTTTTTTCAAGCGTTCCTTTCATTTTTACGACCTTGACTGGAATATGGTGCAGTCGAGAACAGTGTGATTTTTGAAAAAGTACGATGGGAATGGGTAAAAGTCCAGTATTTGGGGAACGTAATTTGATCTCAAGTAGGTTATGCTTAACTTAGATTAAAAGGCTTGGTCTAATCTAAGAATCCTTCTCATAGTATGGGAGAGAAGGACAGGCGAGGTAGGGGGTGTAGCTTTCGCTTGAAACGGACGAAATTAAATTATCGTTTTCATAATCCAAATTCAGCGGAAGATACCGCAGATTTCCTGTGCAAACTTTTAATAGAAGCAAATGCCGGGAAGGTAGAGAGGGCAATAGAGAAAACTGCATTGTATGCAGAAAGTGGGGATTACATATTAGAAAATTTATCGGAAAACAAGGAAAAATTATTTGTGTGGTAAGAGGAGCAAGGTGAGAGCCTTGCTTTTCTTATTATGGTAGTAGATTAAACACAATTAAGTATATCCTTTTAAGCGTTATGATGTTATAGGCTACAATCGACAAAAATTTACACGTAAAGCGTGATCTCGTTTTATATGAGAGCTTGGATAGAGTCAAGCTTGAAACAGGCAGAAAATCTGCTCTTTTTACCAGAGATGAAAACGGCATTGTTTTAAAGGGAGCTTTTGCAAAACTGAAAGTCAGTGATGAATTATCTAAAACACTTACGCTACTTTCTTATTTAGGAATTGCTTATAAGGAAAATGCCGTGGTTAAGGATGTATTGAGTTGGTTTGAATATGGAATCGAATTCCTGAATTATGGAAATCCAATACAAGAACTACGAATGGCTGTGTCCACATCGGAAGAGGTAAAACAGTTGATGCTTCAGATGATTCAGGAGATGGACTTAGACATTGTAGATTTCAGAGTGGAAGAAAAAGAGAATGAAAGAATAGATATATTCACAAAACATTGCGTAGATGATGTGGAAACAGAAATCAACTTGTTTGATGAATCCAGTGGAACACAGAAATTATTCGGATTACTTCCGTTTATTGCAGAAAGCCTGATTACCGGAACTGTGCTTGTGATTGACGAGCTGGACGCAAAAATCCATCCGGTTTTACTTTGTCATATTATTATGATGTTCAATAATATGAGTATCAATAGACATAAAGCACAGTTGATTTTTACATCTCATGATCTGTCAACGATGAACAGCGAAGTATTTCGCAGAGATGAGATCTGGTTTGTGGCAAAGGGAAATGCACAGAATTCTAAACTTTATTCTTTGGTAGAGTTTAAAAATGAAAAGGGGGAATCTGTCAGAAAGGATGCCAAGTTCGACAAGCAATATCTGGAAGGTAAATACGGCGCCAATCCGTACCTCAGAAGAATTATAGATTGGGGGAAAGTGAATGCCTAAAAAAGCCGGAACTGAAAAATGGAAGAAGAAGCATCGTCAGGAATATTTGGAGATGAAACAGTATAGGTACTATATCTTTTGTGAAGGACAGCAGACGGAACCAAATTATTTCTTAGGGTTTAAAAAGCTGATAGAGGAAAATCCGATTTACAAAGATATGGTATTGATTGAAATTGAACCTTGCCAGGCAGAAACTATGCGAGTGATTGGAATGGCCGAGGACTATGTTAAGAAGAACGGGATTCTGAAGGGACAAGTCTGGTGTGTGTACGATAAAGATAGCTTTCCGGCAGAACATTTCAACGGTGTTGAGGAACGAGCCAATAGCCTGAATAAAATTACCCCAGAATTACAGTATCATGCGGCATGGAGTAATGAATGTATTGAGTTCTGGTTTCTTCTTCATTTTGCGTATTATACAGCTAATAACCACAGAACGGAGTATATTTCATTCTTGAATGCCAAGTTCAAAGAACTGGGAATCGGAAAATATCAGAAGAATATGAATGATATTTTTACGATTCTGATGGAATACGGGAATCCTAAACTGGCAATACGATATGCCAAGAGGATTATGCAAGAATACAGGCGAAGGAAAGGCATTAATTGGTCTTTTGGCATTGATGACAAATTTAAATAGAGGAAATAGTCCGTGTATTTATGTTTGCCCCAATAAATATTTAGTGGAGCAAGTATGCAAAGAAGTGAGTAAGTTTGGAATACCAGTTTGTACAATAGGTGAAAATATAAGGGAATCTTTTGTGATTAGTAACAAACGCAATTCTAATAAAGAACTGTATGAGAGTTTATTGGCAATATTTGAAGATGATTTAAAAGAACAAGGTGAAGGCACATTTTGGGATGTAAAAAATAATGCGGATTATGAAAGCTTGATGATGATTCCTTATTGGGCATGGATTGACAAAAAATCTCAAGTGCTTAAAACGTTAGCAATGAATGAATCAAATAGTTGTGTTACATATGTTTGGCCATTGATAAAGGACAGTTTGGATAAATGCCAAGCTTTTGTGAATGGTAGTGAAATACAGATTATGCCAGTCGTTTCCCCTATTAGCTTTTTTGGAAGCTTTGCGAATGCAAAGCATAGGATATCAATGTCTGCAACGACTCAGGATGACAGCTTTTTTGTAAAAACATTGGGAATATCAATAAATGCAATAAGTGTGCTTGACATTTAGGATAGTTTTGATAGAATTTTTGTTGAGCATATGGTGACTCTTTCCTTTACGATTTTTTCTAGACAAAAAAATCTTAATAGAGCCCATATGCTTTTTCAAGTTTTATGCGGCTTTGAGCCGGTTTTCTATACCACACATCCTAATGAAGAGCCAAAAAATCGATCATTTACGATTTGACAGTTATCACTGAAAAATGTAAATCAGGGGTTGCAATAATGGCTGTAATATTATATACTTGCACCTGCGTAAAAAGATAACCATAAAGGAGAGGAAAATGAAAAAGAAAATTTTAGCAGTAGTATTAGCAGGTGTAATGGCAATGTCCATGCTTACAGCATGTGGAGGTTCTACTGAAACTACAGAAACCGCAGACGTAGAAACAACAGAGGACGCAGCATCCGATGAGGCATGCTCTGATGAGACCTTTGCAACACTTCAGGATAATTACGCTGTCATGGTTGATGCTTACAATCAGGTGAAGGATCTGTATGAAAGTGATGAGATCGCTGGCGATGCTGAGATCGAAGATCTGATGAACGAGGCTGCAGATGTGATCAATGAAATGGGAGAGATTTCCCAGGATGCTATTACAGAGGCAGATGCTGAAACCTTAAATGGTGCAATACTGGACATCCTTGATGGACTTTCTGGTATCGTTGATGCCATGGAAGTAACCGCAGATGGAGAGAGCACAGCTGATGAGGCATGCTCTGATGAGACCTTTGCAGCGCTTCAGGATAATTACGCAACACTGACCGATGTTTACAATACGGTTTATGATGCCTATATGTCCGATGAGATCGAGAAGAATGACGAGATCGAGAATGCACTTGCCCAGACCGCAGACATAATGAATGAGATGGGAGAGATTTCTCAGGATATGATTACAGAGCTGGATGCTGAGACATTAAACGACACCATGCTTACATTACTTGATGTACTGGATGCCGTTGTAGATGCTATGTAAAAATTCAGGAAGCTGTCAGCTTTCGGTGAAAACAGAGTGATCTATATCAGAAAAGGAGAGAACTGCCCGTGAGGTGGCTCTCTCTTTTTTGACAAAATATAGGCAATTGCAGGTCAGTTCAGGGGTTCCCGGAGATTTTGGCAGAGTGCCCTGCGAAGCCTTGACGGTATCATCATTCCTGTTTAGGAGCTGCAGGAAAGGGAACCTTGATCACCTTCCGGTCATAGGTCATAAGACCGTTGACCTCTTCTTCCACGTCTGATACCTGTGTATATACTGCTCCGGAAAGACCTTTTTTCTTCAGGGGAAGGAGAGAATCCTGTATGAGCCTGCGGTAAGCCTCCTGAAACTGTGGCAGAGTGTCATAGTGTTTATAGCCAAAGATCCGGTCAACACAGGTGTGTCCTTTGATCTGGCAGGCCAGACCGCCGTATTCGGACAGAAATCTGGCTCTACCGTCCGGACAGGAATGGTTCTTCAGACATTTCCCGGAAAAGTGTTCCACAGGAACGGAAAGCTTCCGGAAATAATTATGGACACTGACAAAATCCCCACATCCCTGATCAAACCAGCCGCTGGCGGAGTCGATCAGCCTCGTGGGATCCATATGCCTTATCATGTTTGTGATGCGGATGGCATCAAATTGTCCCCAGCCTTCATTAAAAGGGCAGTAAATAGCGATGGAAGGAAAAAATTTCAGGTAAGAGACAGTGTCCCTGCATTCCTGCTCGAAACGGTTCCTGTGTAGCTCATCCTTACGGGAAAACAGAGAATAATTGTGATCACGGATCTGATTGCATAGGGTCTGGGAAACAGTAGGAAGGTAGCTTACAAGGGGCATGGAATAAGAGCCGCCCCCATTAACCATATCCTGACAGACGATCATGCCAAGACGGTCACAGTGGTAATACCAGCGTGCCATTTCTACCTTGATATGCTTACGCAGCATGTTATATCCCAGAGACTTCATTACTTTGATATCATAGATCAGTGCTTCATCGGAGGGAGCTGTATACAGACCCTCCGGCCAGTAGCCCTGATCCAGAGCGCCCATCAGGAAGCAGGGTGTATGATTCAGGCAGAAAACAGGGATATCTCCATGCACTTTTGATTCAATGGAATAAAGACGCATGGCGAAATAGCTGGAAACCTGATCCCTGCCGCAGAAAAGCTTTGCGTCATAAAGGAAAGGATCTTCCGGTGTCCAGGGATGAAAGTCTTCCTTGGAAATGGAGAAGACAGCAGTATATGTGGACAGGGCAGCCTTCTGTCTGGATAATTCTGTGGACAGCAGCTCCCTGTTACCGGCAGTGACCCTGATGAATGGTGCCTGCGAGGGAGCAGAACCGGCAATCACAGCAGTTACAGTAACGGTTTTATTGTCATAGGAGGGCAGGAAGTACAGCTCTTTAATATAGCTGTCTGGAACCTGCTCCATCCAGACGCTCTGCCAGATACCGCTCTGGGCTGTGTAGAAGATGCCGCCCCTTTCAAGACTCTGTTTTCCGCGGGACTGCTGTGTTCTGTTCGTATCATCCCGCACGCGGACGGACAGATGATTTTCACCTTCACAGAGAAAGTCCGTGATATCCGCGGTGAAAGGAAGATAGCCCCCTGTGTGGTGAAGTACCTGCTTATGGTTCAGCACAATATCAGCTTCATAGTCCACTGCATCAAAATGAAGAAGGAGCCTATATCCGGAGGGAAGGCAGCAGAAGTCTTCCGGAAGAAGCCTGTGATAATAGAGGTATTCTCCAGGCTGCAGATTCCGTCTGACACCGGAGAGGGAGCATTCTGGGGAAAAGGGAACAAGGATCTGCCCATCGAAAGAAGAGGGCAGCATCCGGTCACCGGTAATGGAATAGTCCCAGAGACCGTTCAGGCTGAAATAGGAATCGCGGACAAGCTGGGGACGGGGATATTCCTGCCATGGCTTTTCTCTGTCCATGGATTCGGAAAATACTGTAGAAAGCGGCATAAGAACATCATCGGTATGAGGTTTGATGATACTGCGTATTGCATCGGAAATATTCATAAAATCATCCTTTCCCTGCACAGAACCCAAAAGGCGGGCAGGCATCTGCTGATTAAAATGGTCTACTTACAGTATATGACAAATAGATAAAAGAAACAAAAAAATCTTCCGCTTCCACGGAAGATTTTTAAGAAAGAGATAGACAAACAGGCTTTTATTTCCGGATATTTTCTTCATAAAAGGCCCAGATCATACCAACAGCCATAATGATAATTGCAATAATGGAATATGCATCAATATTCATAATAAAACCTCCTGCTCATGGATTTACCATAACAGGTCAGGGCAGCGGTTACAAGAAAATGGGGCGTTCCTTAACAGAAGCTTTACAGAAATGTCTGGTGATAGGACAAATCCATGCCGACATACACTGGAATAACAGGAGTAGCAGGGATAATGGGGATTTGATATGACAGATTATCAGAAGAGACTGGAGGAGAAAAAGAAGAAGCTGATCCTGATGGCAAAGTATGGAATCCTTGTGCTGACAGTTCTTGCCACAGTGCGGGGAATTGTAATAAATGCCAGACAGAGTTTTTTCACAAGCAGTACGGTGGACGGAAGGGAGCTTCCCATTTACTGCGTGGAAACGAAGGAACCAAAGATCGCACTGACCTTTGACGCCGCCTGGGGAAATGAGGATACAGACAGGATTCTGGAGATCCTGAAAAAGCATCAGGTGCACGTGACGTTTTTCATGACAGGAGGATGGGTGGAAAGCTATCCGGATGATGTAAAGGAGATTCTGGCTGACGGGCATGATCTTGGAAACCACAGTGAAAATCACAAGAATATGAGCCGGCTTTCTGATGAGGAAAAGAAACAGGAGCTGATGATGGTTCATGAGAAGGTGAGGGCGCTGACCGGCTATGAAATGTTCCTGTTCCGGCCACCCTATGGGGATTATGATAATGCCGTGGTAAAAACGGCTAAGGAATGTGGATATTATACGATACAATGGGATGTGGATTCCCTTGACTGGAAGGATTATGGTGTGGATTCGATCCTGAAGACAGTAACAGAGCATAAGCATCTGGGGAATGGATCAATTATTCTCTGCCATAATGGAGCAAAGTATTCAGCAGATGCGCTGGATACTCTGATCACAACGCTGCAGGAAAAGGGGTATACCTTTGTGCCGCTGTCAGAACTGATCTATCGGGATCAGTATCATATGAACCATGAGGGGAGACAGATCAAAAATTAGAGGAAAGGGGATCAGCCCGGCAATAAATCCCTGCTTTATTTACTATGGTTACAGATGACTACATTTTCAAAATGCCTTTCTGAAAATGAACAGTATCCGGTGCTTTATATGATCCCTGCAAACAGGGAGGCGCCGATTACAGTCATGATACCGGAGACTACGATGGAAAGACTGCTGATGGCACCCTCTACCTCGCCAAGCTCCATTGCCTTGGCCGTTCCGATGGCATGAGAGGCGCTGCCAAGTGCCACACCCTTTGCCACGGGTTCTGTGATACGGAAGATTTTTAAGATGGTTTCTCCGATCACATTACCAAGGACACCGGTGATGATGATGACAGTGGCAGTGATAGAAACGTAACCGCCCAGCTCTTCTGATATGCCGATACCGATGGCGGTAGTGATGGACTTGGGAAGCAGGGTTACATATTCCTCATGGGAAAGCCCAAAGAGCAGAACCAGTGCAAGGACACAGAGAAGGCTTGTAAGTACACCGGAAGCAATACCGGCAAAGATAGCTTTCCAGTTCTTTTTCAGCACGGCAAGCTGGTCATACAGAGGAATTGCCAGAGCAACAGTAGCCGGTGTCAGCAGGTAGCTCAGATATCTGGCACCTTCATTATAGGTATTATAATCAATATGACACAGCAGCAGTACACCAATAGTGATCACGATGGAGATCAGCAGAGGGTTGAAAACACCGAGATGAAAGCGCTGCTTTAAAAGCATACCAATGCCGTAAGCAAGAAGGCTTACCACAACACCAAAAAAGACGGAGGTTTCAATGAATGTACTCATAAGTTGGAATCTCCTTTCTTTATGCTTTTTTTAGAATTGTTAATGATCTTTTGCGTGACAAGGCCAGAAACCGCCATTACAATGATAGTAGACACGATGATCACGATTATGTACGGAAGGAGTGACGGTCTTATGACTGACCAGGACTCCATCAGACCAACGGCAGCAGGAATGAACATGATAGGCATGATCTCTATCAGGAAGATGCCTGTTTCTTTTACTTCTTCAGCGGCGAATACCCTGAAATGCAGACAGAGCAGCATCAGAAGGATTCCATAAATGCTTGCAGGAACCGGCAGCGGGATCAGATAATGCAGGATCTCACCAAGGAAGGATACCAGCAGGATAATAACGAACTGTTTTAAGTACTTCACGGGATTAAACTCCTTTTTCTTCATGATAGATTGGTATGGCGACCAGGAGCTCCCGGTACACCAGCGATTATTGTAGCACCGGGATTTTGTACGGACAAGAGTGAATATCAACAAAAAGAAACAGATGCAGGAGGCAGGAAATGTCACAGGTAACCAAAAAAGCACTGGCAGCAGCACTAAAGGATCAGCTTTTGAAAAAGCCCCTTCATAAGATCACGATCAATGATATCACAGAGGAATGCGGGATCAACCGTATGACCTTTTATTATCATTTTAAGGATATTTATGACCTTGTGGAGTGGACCTGCGTGGAGGATGCAGTAAGAGCCCTGAAAGGGAATAAAACCTATGATACCTGGCAGCAGGGATTTTATAATATCTTTGAGGCGGTATTACAGAATAAGCCTTTTGTCGTGAACGTGTATCACTCTGTAAGCAGGGAGCAGGTAGAGAATTATCTGTATCATATGACATACGGATTGCTGATCGGTGTGGTAGAAGAGCGAGCCGAGGGGCTTAACGTAGGAGAAGAGGAAAAGAAATTTATTGCGGACTTCTATAAATATGCATTTGTAGGGATCATGCTGAACTGGATCAAAAATGATATGAAGGAGGATCCAAAGGATATTATTGATAAACTGAGTGTACTCATAAGTGGTGATATCACCAGAGCACTGAAAAAATATGCGGATTAGATGAATTATTGTCAGATGTAAGCAGGTGTGCCATAATAGAGGAAATTGTGTGTAAAATTATTATGGGACAAATGATATGGAATACTTCGGATAGAGTACAGGATAAGGATGGAGAGAAGCTATGGGTGAAAAAATAGAATTCTGGGATATTTATGACAGCAATAAGAAGCTGACAGGACGTACCATGAAGCGGAATGACTGGATCCTGCAGGATGGGGAATATCATCTGACTGTACTTGGTGTTGTCAGAAGAAGGGATGGAAAATTCCTGATCACAAGAAGAGTCATGACTAAGGCATGGGCGCCTGGCTGGTGGGAGGTATCCGGTGGTGGTGTAATGGCTGGAGAAAGCTCAGAGGAAGCAGTGAAAAGAGAAGTACAGGAAGAAACCGGACTTGATGTGGAAAAGTTTGACAGAGAGTATCTGTTTACCTACCACAGGGAAAACCCGGGTAAGGGAGATAATTATTTTGTGGATGTGTATCGCTTTACCGGTGACTTTACAGAGGAAGATGTGACCCCGCAGCCGGAAGAGACCCTTGGTTTCAGGCTGGCAACACCAGATGAAATCAGGGCTCTTGCAGCGGAGGGGATCTTCCTTCACTATGACAGTATCAGGGCAGCCTTCGAGAACTGAGGTTATTCTTTCTTTTTCTCCGGGATCCTTGCGACAAGTGCGGTGACGCCCATGATCAGAAGGATGGAAACGAAGATGCCAAGCAGGCCAAGACCTGCAATTTTCAGTGCGATAATAAGATTTGCCGTCATCATAAATCTCCTTTTCTTCTATAATATATGTGATGCTTACAGGTAAGCAGAAACCAGGGTGATCATCAGACCGCCTGCGATGGCAGATGCGATCTGGCCGGAAACATTGGCACCGGCAGCATGCATGATCAGGATATTCTGAGGATTCTCAGAAAGAGCCAGCTTCTGTACTACTCTTGAGGACATGGGAAAGGCAGAAATGCCAGCCGCACCAACCATAGGATTGATCTTTTCCTTCAGGAACAGGTTCAGGAATTTGGCAAACAGGACACCGCCAATGGTATCGAATATAAAGGCAAAGAGTCCGATCGCCATGATCAGCAGGGTATCGGTTCTGACGAAGCTTTCCGCCTGCATACTGAAGGAAATAGTGATGCCAAGAAATAGGGTGATCAGATTGGCAAGGGTATTCTGTGCAGTCTCGGACATGGTGCCAAGGACGCCGCATTCCCGGATCAGATTGCCGAACATGAGGAAGCCGACAAGGGAAACACTGGTCGGGGCGATGAGCCCGACAATAAACGTAACAACGATAGGAAACGCAATACGCACTCTTTTGGAAACGGATGAGGCCTGATAGTTCATGGTCATGGTCCGTTCTTTTTTTGTAGTGACAAGCCGGATGGCAAAGGGCTGGATGATAGGAACCAACGCCATATAGGAATAAGCAGCCACAGCAATGGCACCGATATAGTTGGAGTGCAGGATCTGCGAAACCAGTATGGAGGTAGGACCGTCAGCAGCACCGATAATAGAGATGGAGGCGGCATCCTTTAAGTCAAAGCCAAGGAGCGTAGCCAGGATCAGTGCAGCAAAAATACCGAACTGGGCAGCAGCACCATACAGGAACAGGGCTGGCTTTGAAAGAAGAGGTCCAAAGTCGATCATGGCACCAATACCGATAAAAAGAAGGATCGGCAGTGCTTCCGAAGCTTCAATCCCGATGTGGAACAGCCATTCTACAATGCCCTGTGTTTCACCAACACCGCTGACGACCTGATTCAGTGCGCTGCTGAAGGGAAGGTTGACCAGAATGGCACCAAATCCCATGGGAAGCAGGAGAGATGGCTCATATTCTTTTTTGATGGCGAGATAGATCAGAAGCAGGCCGATCAGGTACATGACAAGCTGCTTCCAGGTGATGGCTAATAAGCCGGAAATCAGAAAATCCATAATAGTATCCTTTCTCTTGATCGTGATATTAAGGGGTTACCAGGGTATAAAAAAAGACCCTTATTACAGAGTGTTCCCTGTAATAAAAGTCTTACCATTTCAATTTCAGGCGGGTTGTCAAACCGTGATGACGCCTGGAAATCCACCGAAGTGCCGGCTACTCCCTTTTGTATGATGATATCATAACGGTTTCCTGTGGCTGTGTCAACAGTTTTTGAGAGTGCATTTTCCGGGGGATTAGAAATTGACAAAATGGCTATTCTACCTTATGATATAGGGAGCATAAAAGGAAACAATGAGAAAAGCGATGACGAAGAGAAGTAGTATGAGGATTCACTTCCAGAGAGCCGGCACAGGTGGGAGTCCGGCAGCAGAGCTCATATGAATAACACTTCCGAGCTGCAGACTGAAAGCCGTACCTGTTTTGCAGAGAGTGATTTCCAGAAGGCGGATATGATATTTTACAGGAACTCACAGAAAATATGCAGAAGGGTTGGAGAGTAGGGACGCCGGCGGCTGGCCGTAATTCAGTTTAAGTGACTGCAGATGCAGTAAATCAGGTGGTACCGCGGATCATGATTCGTCCTGAATTGATGAACTTCAATTCGGGGTGTTTTTATTTTATGGCAGAAAGGCAGCCCGGTGAAGTGCTTATCCTGTTAAGCAGGGTCATGAAAAAGAAAAGAAAGAGGAGAAAGAAATGGAATTATCAACACTGTATCGTGAAAGAACACTGGACAAGCTTTCCGAAGATGATATCGGTAAGGTTCTGAAGGTAGCCGGCTGGGTAGAGAACATCCGTGACCATGGTGGTGTGTCCTTCATTGATTTAAGAGACATGTACGGCGTACTGCAGATCGTTATGAGGAATACCGACCTGCTGAAGGGAATCAGTAAGGAAGACTGTGTGACGATCACGGGAGAGGTAGAGAAGAGAGATGAGGAAACCTACAATCCAAAGATCCCTACAGGAACGATTGAACTGGAGGCACACTCTATCGAAATCCTTGGTAAGGTTTACAAGCCGCTGCCGTTTGAGATCGCAGCCTCCAAGGAGATCAGAGAGGACTTACGTCTGAAATACCGTTACCTTGACTTGAGAAACAGAAAGGTTTTGGATAACATGATCTTCCGTTCCGAGGTGATCGCATTCCTGCGCCAGAAGATGACGGAGATGGGATTTATGGAAATGCAGACCCCCATTCTGTGTGCTTCTTCTCCGGAAGGCGCAAGAGACTACATCGTTCCGTCAAGACATTACAAGGGTAAGTTCTATGCACTGCCTCAGGCACCCCAGCAGTATAAGCAGCTCCTGATGGTATCCGGAATTGATAAGTACTTCCAGATCGCACCCTGCTTCCGCGATGAGGATGCAAGAGCAGACCGTTCTCCCGGAGAATTCTACCAGCTTGATTTCGAGATGAGCTTTGCTGCTCAGGAGGATGTATTCCGGGTAGGTGAGGAGGTTCTGACAGCCACCTTTGAAAAATTCGCACCGAAGGGCTTCCAGGTTACACAGGCACCTTATCCGGTTATCAGTTATAAACAGGCCATGCTGGAGTTCGGCTCCGATAAGCCTGATCTTCGGAACCCGCTGAGAATTATTGATTTGTCCGAATTCTTTGACCGCTGTACCTTCAAGCCGTTCCAGAACAAGACAGTAAGAGCTATTAAGATCCACGGTCATCAGTCCAAGGGCTTCCATGAAAAAATGCTGAAGTTTGCTACCGGAATCGGCATGGGAGGACTTGGCTATCTGGAGGTACAGGAGGATCTGTCCTATAAAGGGCCGATCGATAAGTTTATCCCGGATGATATGAAGGCAGAGCTCCGTGAAAAAGCAGGGCTTGAAGCAGAAGATACCATCTTCTTTATCGCAGATAAGGAAGAGAGGGCAGCAGGCTATGCCGGACAGATCCGTAATGAGCTTGGTGCCAGACTGGACCTTTATGAGAAGAACGCATACCGTTTCTGCTTTGTCAATGACTTCCCGATGTTTGAGCTGGATGAGGAGACGAAGAAGATCGGATTTACCCATAATCCCTTCTCCATGCCGCAGGGAGGACTGGATGCACTTTTAAATAAGGATCCGCTGGAAATACTGGCATATCAGTACGATATTGTCTGCAATGGAGTAGAGCTTTCTTCCGGAGCAGTCCGTAACCACAGCATTGACATCATGGTCAAGGCCTTTGAGATCGCAGGCTATGATGAAGAAGTACTGAAGCAGAAGTTTGGAGCACTCTATCAGGCATTCCAGTTTGGTGCACCGCCGCATGCAGGCATGGCACCCGGGGTAGACCGGATGATCATGCTTCTGCGCAATGAGGAGAATATCCGGGAGATCATTGCCTTCCCAATGAGTGGTACAGCACAGGATCTGATGTGTGGGGCACCGAATGAGGTAACGGAGCAGCAGCTTCGCGAGGTTCATATTAAGGTAAGAGCATAGGGTTCAAAAGTGAGGAATCATAATGAAATCACGCAGTGATATAAAAATATTTATTGTAGGAGGCGGCGAGATTGGCCGTTCGCTTGCTGGACAGCTTTCCAGGGATGGATATGAACTGACCCTGATCGACAGAAACCTGGATGTGGTAAAGAGCCTGAGCGACAGCTTTGATATTATCTGTTTTGAAGGTAATGGCGCTTCCTATACCACACTGCAGGAGCTTTCCGCAGGCAAGGCAGATATCTGGATTGCCGTGACGGAGTCCGATGAACTGAATATACTGAGCTGTATGACAGCCCATATGATGGGAGCCAAGCATACCATTGCCCGTATCAGGGACGTGGATTATGCAAGGCAGAATCATTTCTACAAGGATAAGCTGGGTCTCTCCATGATCATTAACCCGGAGCTGGCAACGGCTCTGGAGATCTTCCGGCTACTGCGTTTTCCGCTGGCAACCCGTGTGGAAACCTTTGCGAGAGGCAGGGCGGAGCTTGTCCAGATCAATGTCCGGGATGAGAGCCCGCTGATCGGCCATTCCCTGATCGAGATGAATCAGGATATGGGGATCAATCTGCTGATCTGTGCGATCGTCCGGGACGGGGAGGCCTTTGTGCCAAAAGGAAATACGGTGATCAGCAGAGGGGATATCCTGTATATGACAGGTGCTGCGGATGAATTCCGTAAATCCTTCAAAAAGATCAAGCTTCCGGTAAAGCCGCTGCAGTCCGTTATGATCGCAGGAGGCGGACGGATAGCTTATTATCTGGCAGAGGCAGTGCTGGAGCAGGGGGCGAAGGTAACACTGATCGAGAAAAATAAGGCGATGGCAACAGAGCTTTCTGAAGCCGTGGAAGGGATTAACGTGGTATGCGATGATGCGCTTGCCTATTTTGATTCCATGTCCCAGTCAGATATCGAGAATACAGACGCATTTATTACGATCACAGATAATGATGAATATAATCTGGTGGCAGCCATGTATGGGGAGTCTCAGGGTATCAGCAAGGTGATTTCCAGGATCGCAGCCAAATCAAGGCTTAAGGTGCTGCCGGAGGGGAGCAAGATCTGTACGATCTCAAGAGAGGATATTGCAGCGGACAGAATTCTTGGCTACAGCAGATCTCTTCTGAATGCAGAGGATAATGATGCGGTGGAATCTCTGTACCGTCTGATGGATGGCAGACTGGAGATCATCGAGTTTAAGGTGGATGACAGGGATCTGAACCTGAATACTCCACTGAAGGATCTGAGAATGAAACAGAATATGCTGATCGGCTGTATCATCCGTGATTTCCGGATCATCATTCCAAGGGGTGATGATGTGATCCTTCCCGGAGATACGGTACTGGTAGCTGTCATTGACAGACAGATCGCAAGACTGGAAGACATATTTGCTTCCTAGGAGCAGAGAGATGAATAAAAGAAAAATAGTCAGTTTTATTGGAAGAATCATATTGATCGAAGCGGCTCTCATGGTATTGCCGCTTCTTGTTGCCTTGTATTATGGAGATGGAGATGCGTGGGCTTTTGCGGTTACGATCCTGGCAGCATTGATCCCCGGGGTACTTATGGCAAGAGTCAGGCAGTCGGACAGAAGGCTCAGCAGCAGGGATGGATACTTTATCGTGGCGGCGACCTGGATCATCATTTCCCTGATCGGTGCCATGCCGCTGTATATGGCAGGGGGATTCCGTTCCTACTGGAGTGCCCTGTTTGAGATCGCATCCGGCTTCAGCACCACAGGTGCTTCTGTGCTGGCGCAGCCGGAGCTCCTTGGACATGGCGTTCTGTTCTGGAGAAGCTTTACCCACTGGATCGGTGGTATGGGTGTCTTGGTATTTGTAATGATGGTCATGCCTATGGAAAATGACAATTCCATGCATCTTGTACGTGCAGAGGTGCCAGGACCTACCGCAGGCAAGCTAGTGCCGAGAATGCGGACCACATCCATGATCCTGTATGGTATATATGCAGCCATGACGATGATACTGCTTGTTTTGCTCCTGCTTTTGGGAATGCCGTTATTTGACAGCTTCTGTATGGCCTTTGGAACAGCAGGAACCGGTGGATTTGCAGTGTCGTCAGCGGGCGTGGCTGGTTATCACAGTGCTTATATTGAGATCCTGCTTGGCATTTTCATGCTGTTATTTGGTGTAAACTTTAGTGTATACCATCTTCTGCTTCTCGGAAAGGTAAAGGATGCACTGAAATCGGAAGAGGTAAAGGCTTATCTTGGAATTGTAATTACAGCCACAGTATTGATCTCTATCAATACCTTCAGTCTGGTAACAGGACTTGGAACAACAGTCAGGAATGCTTTTTTTCAGGTGGCTAGTATTATGACCACATCCGGTTTTGCCACTGTGGACTTTAATTTCTGGCCTGAATTTTCCAAGCATACGCTTGTACTTCTTATGATTATCGGTGCCTGTGCCGGATCTACCGGAGGCGGCTTCAAGATATCAAGACTGATCATCCTGTTAAAGGCCATGATGGCAGAAGTAAGGCATATTATTACGCCGAAGGCGATCAATCCCGTGAGGATTGATGGTAAGCCTATTGATAAGGAAACACTGAATTCCACCAGGATCTACGCAGCAGCTTATCTGATCCTGATCTGTCTGTTTACCTGGATCCTTTCCCTGGATGGCAAGGATCTGACGACCAATGTGACAGCAGTGCTGTCCTGCTTTAACAATATAGGACCGGGACTTGGCGGTGTTGGACCCATGAATAACTTCGGGATTTACTCTGACTGGGCACAGGTACTGCTGTCTCTTTGCATGCTGACAGGAAGACTGGAGATATTCCCCATGCTGCTTCTGTTTGGAAGATCTATGCATACCAGATAGAAAAGGCAGAAAAAAAGCCCATGGGATTGCTATTTTCCTGCAAATGTGCTATGATTCTTTTGTTGTGATTGTGTTATTAATTTAACAAATAAAAATAAGAGGTGTGAACAAATGAGCAAGAATTTTGATGATTTATTGTCCAAGGTGTCAGAGTGCAGTAAGAAGGTTCTGTCCGTTGCAGTGGCACAGGATAAGGCTGTGCTGGAGGCAGTTAAGGCTGCAAAGGAACGCGGTATTGCAGATGCGATTCTGGTTGGTAATGAGGCTGAGATCCGTGAGATCGGAGTTTCCCTTTCCATGAATATGGATGAGTATGAGATCATCAATGAGCCTGATGTAGTAGAGGCTTCCTTAAAGGCAGTTTCTCTTGTACACGATGGCAGGGCAGATATGTATATGAAGGGTCTTTTGGATTCCAAGACTTTCTTAAAGAGCGTACTGAACAAAGAAGTAGGACTTCGTACCGGACAGCCTCTTTCCCACGTATGTGTATTTGAGATTCCCGGGATCGACCGTCTGCTTTTCTTTACAGATGTTGCATTTATGCCTTACCCCACCTTAGAGGATAAAAAGTTTATCATTAAGTATACTGTAGAGGTAGCAAAGGCCTGCGGTGTAGAGTGTCCGAAGGTAGCTCCCCTTGCAGCGGTAGAAGTAGTAAATCCCAAGATGCCTGTTACCGTAGAGGCGGCAGAGCTGACAAGAATGAACGAGGAAGGCGAGATCAAGAACTGTATCGTAGATGGACCGCTTTCTCTTGATATTGCCCTTGACAGGGCAGCAGCAGAAGAAAAGGGTGCCATGGACCGTAAGATCACAGGTGATGCCGATATCCTTCTTTTCCCCGATATCCATGCAGGAAATCTGGTATACAAGGCAATCGTTCATCTTGTAAAGGTAAAGAATGGCTGTATCCTGACAGGAACCAAGGCTCCTGTTATCTTGACATCCCGTTCTGACACATTTGAAACCAAGGTAAATTCCATTGCACTTGCTGCAGTGGTAGCAGAAGAAATGAAAAAGAATCAGTAGGAGGTAAATCATGTCAGTTAAGAGCTTAATCATCAATCCGGGTTCTACTTCCACCAAGATCGGTGTATTCGAAGATGAAACCCTGTTATTTGAAGAAACCCTTCGTCATTCTACCGAAGAGATCGCACAGTATGCGTCTATCGTAGACCAGAAGGATTTCCGTAAGCAGATCATTCTTGACCTGCTGAAGGAGAAGGACTTTGATATCAGATCCCTGCAGGTAATTGTAGGTCGTGGCGGTATGTTAAAGCCGATCCCGGGTGGTACCTATGCAGTCAGTGATGATCTGCTTCATGACCTGAAGATCGGTAAACAGGGACAGCATGCATCCAATCTTGGCGGCATTCTGGCAAGAGAGATCGGAGATGAGATCGGTGTTCCTTCCTATATCGTCGACCCTGTCGTAGTAGATGAGCTGATGCCTATCGCAAGGTACTCAGGCGTACCGGAGCTTCCAAGAACCAGCGTTTTCCACGCCCTGAACCAGAAGGCGGTAGCAAAGAGATATGCGAAGGAGAAGGGAGTTCCCTATGAATCCCTGAATCTGATCGTAGTACATATGGGCGGTGGTGTTTCTGTAGGCGCCCATGAAAAGGGACGTGTCATTGATGTATTCAATGCCCTTGACGGAGACGGCGCTTTCTCACCTGAGAGAGCCGGAGCAGTTCCTTCAGGCGCACTGATCAGGATGTGCTTTTCAGGTGAATATACCGAGAAGGAAGTATACAAGAAGATTGTTGGCGGCGGCGGATTCAATGCCTATCTTGGAACCAATGATATGCGTGATGTTGCCAAGATGATCGATGAAGGTGATACACATGCTGATGAAGTAAGAGAAGCATTTATCCTTCAGGTCTGCAAGAATATCGGTTCCATGTCCTGCGTATTAAAGGGCAAGGTAGATGCGATCATCGTTACCGGTGGTATTGCTTACAATAAGGCAGTTGTTGACAAGATGGAAGAAAGGGCTGGATTTATTGCTCCATTCACCGTATATCCCGGAGAAGATGAGCTGCTTGCCCTGACACAGGGTGCGCTCCGTGTATTAAACGGCGAAGAAAAGGCGATGGAATATTAATCCGTTCCGGAGTAGGAAAACAGGAAAATACAGAGGACACAGTGGTCTAAGCTGTGTCTTCTTTTTTACAAATAAACGGAAGAACAGGAGGAAAGAGAATAAATGCTTTTATTTACATGTGATTATCTGGAGGGAGCCCATGAGAAGATCCTGCAGAGGCTTACAGAAACCAATCTGGAAAAGCTGCCGGGATATGAGAACGATCCTTATTGTATCAGCGCTGCTGAGAAGATCAGGGCAGCCTGTGAATGTCCGGAAGGAAGCGTATTCTTTACTGTAGGAGGAACACAGACCAATGCAGTAGTGATCTCTACGATGCTGCAAAGCTGCGAGGGAGTGCTGGCAGCGGATACCGGTCATGTGAATGTGCATGAAGCGGGTGCTATTGAATACACAGGGCATAAGGTGCTGTCACTTCCTGCATATGAGGGGAAGATGAAAGTATCTGACCTGAAGGATTATCTGGTGAATTTTTATAAGGATCCCTCCCATGCGCATATGGTGATCCCGGGAATGGTATATCTGTCTTATCCCACAGAATATGGAACCCTGTATACGAAAAAGGAATTGACGGATATTTATGAGGTGTGCAGGGAATATCAGATTCTTCTTTATGTAGATGGGGCAAGGCTCGGCTACGGACTGATGAGCGCGGCAGCCGATCTGACCCTGCCGGAGCTCGCCAGTCTCTGCGATGTTTTTTATATAGGAGGAACCAAGGTTGGGGCACTTTGCGGAGAGGCAGTCGTATTTCCAAAGGGGAATGAGCCGGAGTACTTTATTACAAAGATCAAACAGCGTGGTGCCATGCTGGCCAAGGGAAGACTGCTTGGCGTACAGTTTGATACCTTATTTACGGACGGACTTTATTTTAAGATCAGTGCACATGCCATCGGCATGGCAGAGATGCTGAAAAGGGAACTGAAGGATATGGGCTATACCTTTTATCTGGATTCCCCGACCAATCAGCAGTTCCTCGTGCTGACTGATCAGGAGGCAGATACACTGACAGCGAAGGGGGCAGGCTATGATCTCTTTGCCAGAGTAGATGAAAACCATGTGGTCTGCCGCTTCTGTACAAGCTGGGCAACCAGAGAAGAGGATATGAGGGAGCTATTGCAGATCCTGAAGGAATGCAGGCTGGCTTCCATAAGCTGAAAAAGAAAAATCGAAGTGGATCAGCCTTTGACACAGATTGACAGAAAATTGTATACTGGTGTAAAATGAGTTAAACGATAAACGAGATATTTTTTGTCTCCGTACTATCTTGTACCTTGAAAATTTAATATATTATCTTGATTTTATGAATATCACTATTAAAAGAACTTCGTTTGAGCTATGGACAGAGTATTGGGAATCCTCTTTGTCAAGCTATTTTCGGGATTAGGGCACACTTGCACAAGCTGCTCATATATTTAACCAGCTTCCGCACATTTATTGCTGCTACCTTAAACCCAAAATATAACCTGCAACGTATCAATCCTCTCACAGGCATTTTGTCAACGTTATGTCGTTTCCTTAATGCTGTCGGAATGGTTTCTACTCCGTTTTACAAACGGACTGTCACTGTAGATGTTCTTCTCAAACTGATAATCAACAGCTATGGAATAGTTTTTATCTGCTGCTTCAACTACATTTGCTATATAGCTGCGATAGTCCTTATCCCATATGGCTCTTAACAGTCTGTTCCCCAATCACTCTTATTAACAGCTGGTACTCACTTGATTCATCATAGTGGCTTCCGCAAGCTGTGATGATCTGTACAGCATCCTTTAGTACCTGTGTGATTTTACTTTCCGTATCTTCACTCCGATTGTGATAAAGAACCCGGTTATGATCATCTTCCTCTACCGATGTGTTATGCCTTGGGGGCGATCACTATAAAGAATTTTGAATGGTTCTTCATCGATTGCAGGGAAAATATTTTCAGCAAAGTATTTTGCCCATGATTTTTCGAGCATTTTTATTTCCCTTTGGGTTAAGTTTGCAGTAGCATCAAAGATGCCCATCTCTATTGTACTACATATTCGCAAGGTAATGTATTAAATTTTCAAGGTACTTGTAGTGTTCATTTGTCGGGCAACTCATTATATTTTAAAATGCTTCGTACTGATTGATTTAAAGGTAGATGATTTGACACATCAGGATATAGGGCAAATGCAGATGTATGTAAATTATTATACTAGGGAAATGCTGAATTCCATTCCGATTTTTTCAAGAAGAACCGGCTTCCGGCATGGACTTGGCATTGCACTTTTGTTTGCAGCTTTAGGAAAAATGGCAGGGAGTATTTTTTGTTTATACAGTGATAGCGGTACAGACATCCATCAGTAAAACAACCGCTAATGTAGTTTGCACAATCCGGCAGCTTATGAATGGATATGGATGAACAGTTAACATACCACAGTCCTTGGAAGATAATTTGATTGTGGAAAGTATTGTGATTAATCTATAGGGTAACCGGATAGTACAAAGGAGAAAGAGATGAGAAAGAAACACATTTTGGGATGGGTGCTGGTAGTTCTTCTTGGATGGAAGACTTTAGGTACAGGAACAGAAGCTTATGCTGAGGAGACAACGGCTCATGTACAGATGGAGGAAGGTGCTCAGGAGGCAGAAGGAATAATTTCTTCCCCACAGGAAACAGAGGGAGAGGTTGAAGCAGGAGAAAAAGAAGGAAACTCAGCAGTGGAAAATGTGCAGGAGGAGTCATCAAATGAAGAGCGAAAGGCGGTTTTACGCAGGGGATCAGTTCTGGCACCTCCGGCTTCCGGTACGGCAGCCCATTACGTTGTAAAACAGAAATTTGATGATCTGTCTATAAGTGGTGAGGATATTATTACTAAGATCAGTATTATGGATGCAGCAGGAGTGGAGCTGACTCCGGATACGATTCTTACAGATGGGATGAAGCTGAGTATGGACTACCAGTTTGATTTTCAAAGGACAGGACATTCGATTGTAGTTGGAGATATCTTTGAATTTAAGATTCCCGGATGGGCACAGTTTATCACTACCCCTTTTACGGTTGAGATTATGGAGGATGATGATACGGATGGAACGCCTGTGGCTAGAATTACGGTGGATTCTTTGGGAACCGATGGTTATTATCCGGCTGAGATTGAAATTCTAAAGCTGAAAACGCAGGGTGGAACAAAGGACTGGACCCAGCTGATCCACTTCTGGTTTGAGTTTCAGCTGGATGGCATGTCTGTACGAAAGCAGATTCATGATTGGGATATGAATACAGGAACCGTTGGAATGGATGTGGGCATCCTGCCAAAGCCAGGTTTTCGTTACAATGCGACCATTACTCCACAGCTCCTTAAGGATAAGCAGGGAAGGATTGATACGGTTGCAGGTGGAAAGGCAATGATTACCTGGACAGTAGATCTGCAGCCGGATACCGCAGAAGGGATTGGAGGTGTGTCCTTTCAACGGGTTATTCTGACAGATATGATCCCTGACGGACAGAATTATGTGGAAGGTTCTTTGAAGTACGATGACGGAACTGGTGGACTTACAGCACTTGGGGATACGGATCCAGGCATTACGGTTGCAGGAAACACCCTGATTTTAGATGCCGGAAAATTATGGGGGGGACAGATGAGAAGCTAAAGGCAGACAGAAAAAATTACCGGCTGCAGTACCAGACTATCATGAATACGGGGAGTCTTGAGGAATTGCTTGAGCAGGGAGGTCTTACTGCCTCCAATCGTATCGTGGCAGACTATAAGTATAAAAAAGCATTAATGGATCCGGCAATGACGGATCAGCAGGAGGAGAAAACTGCAACCGCTGAAAAGAAGTATGTAAAGGACAGAGTGTTACAAAAAACAGGACCGGCAACTCCGGACAGCACAGGATTTATTCTTTGGGAATTGGTCGTTAATCAGGATGAATTGTCCGGATATGGCACAGATATCCTTCTGTATGATACCCTGCCACAGTATACGGAGCTTATTGCAGGAAAGTATCTGTCCGATTGGGAAGTGACATCCAGTCATGGTGGTACGGACACTGTACTGATAGGCACCAACAGCTGGTGGAAGGAGAATGGCTCCGTGGGAGACGGGGAGGATAAGCGTTATAAAATTACTATCCGTATCCCCAAAGATGAAGTGAATGGAAAAAAAATCACTATTCGCTATAAGACAAAATGTGATCTGCGGGCATCAGCCATTCATAATGGATGGGATTTCATTAACGAGGTGGAGGGAGAAACTGGTCCTTTGAAGCTGAACAGAAAGACAGTAAGTGTTCATGGTGTTTCTATGGGGGCGGTGATTGCAAAACAGGTCAGTCCCGGGTTTACTTATTCTGCCAAAAACCATACCATTGAGTGGATGATTACTGCACATAATTATATTGAATGGACAGGAGATCCTACTGGGTACATCCTTCCCTCGTTTTCCATCGAGGATGAGATTCCGGAGGGCTGGGAATTTGTAGAGGCTGAATATACCAAAACCAGTAAGGGACATGCTCCGGGTGCGCCGGTTCCCATTACCGGAGCTTACATTCCTAAACCGGGAGCTTCCGGAAGGGTTACACTGATGAAAGAGGATGGATTGAGCGAAAAGTGGGATTATGTGTTTACGGTGAAAATCCGGCTGAAGGAGGATCCTGCTCATTCCCATAAATGGGCCGGGAATTTTTCAGGTGAGGATGTGGTCAATACGGCATATCTGATTCCGGGATATCAAAGCGCAGTGGTTAAGGATACCTATAAGGTACAGGCAAAGCAGAGGATCAGCAGCAAGATGGCTGCCAAGGCAGCAGCGGATACGGATCATACCGCACATACTATTACCTGGAAGATTACATTGAATCAGAACAGGTTGCAGCTGACGGGAGCCGAGATAGAGGATCTGATGCCGGATGGTATGGTTTATGTGGATGGCAGCATTGCAGGAGTCACGGCAGGGGCTAATGTTTCAGTTGATACTCTCAAATCAGCGGGACAAAAAATTGTTTTTCAGGTAACAGGAGCGGAGAACCGAGAAGTAGAGTTTACATATAAGACAAAGATTATTGAGGAAGAGCTTCTAAAGAAGAACGGGTCATGGAAGCCGGTGAACCGGATGTGGCTGACCGGAAATGTACCGGATCACATGGGTACGGCTATGCTTTCTCTTCAACGGGATCAGAATTATGCCGAGGCGACAGCAGATTATAAGGAAGAGATGCTTTCTAAAAAACATATGGGCAGAGTAGGTAACCGGATTCCCTATCAGGTGGACGTGAATACGGAGCAGGTCAGCCTGAGTGGGGTGGTGCTGGTGGATACACTGCCAAGTGAGTATATGGTTTTGGTGCCAGATACTGTGAGGATGGTGGAGCTTACTATCATCGATCCTCCGGGAGGCTTAGGAATCATAAAAACAGAAAAACCGGGAACTGCATCCACACCGACGGTATCAGTCAATGTGGATGAGGGAAATTACTCAATTGTACTGGGAGATATCAATAAGGCATACCGGGTAACCTTTGATGTGGTTGTGCTGGAGGAGTGTGATCTTACTACGGCAGCAAACAGTATTGCCATTTTTGAAAATCAGGCAGTTCTGACAGAGATAAGCGCTAATGCGGTCAATGCGGTCTGGTCAAGAGCCGGAGGATCCAGTGCAGCCTACCGGAAATACATGGTGCATAAACCTAATCCGGGAGGTGGAACTCCGGGAGGCGGAACTCCGGGAGGTGGAACTCCGGGAGGTGGAACCGCAGGAGGCGGAATTCCGGGAGTCAGCGCTCCGGGAAGTGGAATTATGGAAGGAGGAGAAGCTGCTTCTCATGAACAGAAGCTTTCAGGCAGTGATGTGATCCGGAAGATAGAGGATCAGCAGGTTGTGCAGGATAGTGAAGAATTAGAAGAGATGGCTTCCGGGCAGACAGCTTCCGGCAGGCTCCCTAAAACAGGTGGTTTTCTTGGGACAGCAGCAGCTTATGCAGCAGGGGCTGTATTTCTTGGGATCGGATATTATTGTCTGTTTATTCCAAAGCATAAAATGGTAGGGAAGCATGGCAAAAAGAAAAAACCATACAGAAAAAAGAAAAAATAATTCGTGCATACAGCAATTTGGTATCGTTTGTTTGCTGGCAGGTGCAGCATTGATTATGGCATCCCTGTTTTCCAATATTTTTCAATGGATGGAAAAAGAGAAGCTGCTGCGTGAGTTTCAGAGCGAGAAGAAGTTTTTGGGCAGCGTGATCATGGTTCAGGGAGAGAGGACAGCTCCTTTACCGGAGATCCCGAATCCGGATAAAGTACCAGAAGAGGAAGAGAACCTGTTTGTGGATAATCCGGAGGAGATTTCTGAGGTGAAGATACTTGGAATTCTCCGGATTCCCGGAATTCATTCGGTTGAGCCGGTTCTGTCTGGATCTTCCGGGAAAGTATTGGCAAGGGCATTAGGGCATATGGAGGGAACTGCGTGGCCTGGAGAGACAGGAAACTGTGTCATTGCCGGACATCGAAATTACAGCTTTGGAAAACTGTTTCACAGATTGAACGAGGTGAAGACAGGGGATGAGATTTATTTGGAGACGTTTGAAGATACTTATCACTATGTGGTAACAGAAATCCGCATTGTAGAGCCGGATGCTGTGGAAATATTGGATCAGACAGACCGGGAGCAGCTGACTCTATTTACCTGTACTCCTATCTATCTGGCAACGCATAGGCTGGTGGTCATTGCAGACAGGATACTATAAACTTCAAATGAGCCTGCGAACTGTTACAATAAAAAACAGTGGCATTCGTAATTTAATTGTGAATGATTAGAAAAAGTGATATCGTAACTGTGAAGGTACTGAACAGTTATCACGGTGGGAAGGAAAGCAAAGTGAGGGAAACAGCATGCGTCAGATGGAATTTAAAATGGAACGGCCGGGGCTCCTGCAGGAAGGGGATGACATTACTGTAACCGAAAGTGTGCTGCCGAGTAATTATTATTATACGATTGATCCATCCCTTGCAATGTCACCGAACATTCCGTTCCGTGAGCGGCTGAAGGCCAGAAAAGGACGTGTGGTATAGATCACGGAGAATGAACGGAGTTTCTATGTGACAGCTGAGTTTAATGATGATAATCAAGCCTGTCAGAAATGAGTGTGCAATATGTCAGCTTATGAAGGTACTGGATTATACATATAATCAGAAGAGGAGAATATTATGTTAACTAAAGTGGCAACATCAAGAGCACCTGCAACAATTGGATCCTATTCCCCGGGAATTATCGTGAATGGAATGTTATATGCATCCGGACAGATCCCGATCATTCCGGCAACCGGAGAGACCGCGCAGGGAGATATTACCGTACAGGCAAAGTAGGTAATGTTAAATATCGGAGAGATTTTAAAGGAAGCAGGAACCACCTATGAAAACGTGGTAAAGACCACTTGTTTTCTGGATAATATGGCAGATTTTGCAGCATTTAATGCAGTATATGAGCAGTACTTTACCGGTAAGCCGGCAAGAAGCTGTGTTGTAGTGAAGCAGCTTCCGAAGAACGTCCTGTGTGAGGTAGAAGTGATTGCGGCTCTGTAGAAGATATAAGACCGGATTACAGAAGATCCGGATAGAAATTTACAACAGGATGGTATAGACACTTGAAGACAAATTCAATAGGGAATGGATTTTTATTACTGACAGCCGCATTTATCTTGAGCATTGCATTCGTGGCACAAAGCGTTGGCATGAACTATCTTGGCTCGCTTTCTTTTGGTGCGTCACGTTTTATGCTAGGAGTAGCGATTCTTCTTTCCGTGATCGTATTCTGCAGAAGACAGAATCGGAAAAAGGGAATTGCATCTGCCGGTGCGAAAATCACCGGGATCGGAGGAATCTGCTTTGTATGAGTGAGAGTTTACAGCTTGAAAAGGGAGATGTGCTTGTTTTTATATGTGCATTCCTGTTTGCCATACAGATTCTGCTTGCGGATCATTTCGTGGAGCTTGCAGATCTGGTGGAGATTTCATGTATCCAGTTCCTGACATCAGGAGTGATTCTCACCATTTTAATGTTTGTGTTTGAAACACCGCACTGGTCCGATTTCGTGGCAGCATGGCTTCCCATTGCCTATACCGGAATCCTGTCAAGTGGTGTGGCATACACTCTGGTATCATAAAATGAATAAAAACAACAGAGGAGAAAAGGAGAATCTAATAAGATGAGTGATAAGAATAACATTCCTTATAAAATTTATTTGGAAGAAAATGAAATGCCAGACAGCTGGTATAACGTGCGGGCGGATATGAAGAATAAGCCGGCGCCATTATTAAATCCAGGCACGCAAAAGCCCCTGACATTTGAAGAGATGAGAGGGATCTTCTGCGATGAGCTTTGCAGACAGGAGCTGGATGACACCACTCCCTATTTTAAAATTCCGGATGAAATCCGTAAGTTTTACAGAATGTACCGTCCTTCACCGCTTGTCAGAGCCTACTGTCTGGAGGAAAAGCTGCAGACACCGGCAAAGATTTATTATAAGTTCGAAGGAAATAATACCAGTGGAAGCCATAAGCTGAATTCAGCCATTGCGCAGGCTTATTATGCCAAGAAGCAGGGACTTAAGGGTGTGACCACAGAGACCGGAGCCGGTCAGTGGGGAACAGCGCTTTCCATGGCCTGTGCCTATCTGGATCTTGACTGTAATGTATATATGGTAAAGTGCTCTTATGAACAGAAGCCCTTCCGAAGAGAGGTTATGAGAACCTACGGGGCGAAGGTGACACCTTCTCCTTCAGAAACAACAGAGGTAGGAAGAAAGATACTGAGGGAATTCCCCGGAACAACAGGCAGTCTTGGATGTGCAATCTCTGAGGCAGTAGAAGCAGCAACCTCCAAAGAGGGTTATCGTTATGTGCTGGGATCTGTACTGAATCAGGTACTGCTTCACCAGACAGTGATCGGTCTGGAGGCCAAGACGGCTATGGATAAATATGGAATCAAACCGGATATGATCATTGGATGTGCTGGTGGAGGATCAAATCTTGGCGGACTGATCTCTCCTTTTGCAGGTGAAATGCTAAGAGGTGAGGCAGATTATGATATTGTTGCAGTGGAACCGGCCTCCTGCCCAAGCCTTACGAGAGGAAAATTTGTATATGATTTCTGTGATACAGGAAAGGTATGTCCTCTGGCGAAAATGTACACACTGGGAAGCGGCTTTATCCCGGCACCGAATCATGCAGGCGGACTCCGCTATCATGGCATGAGCTCTATCCTGTCACAGCTTTATCATGATGGATACATGAGAGCCATGAGTGTGGAGCAGACAGCGGTATTTAAGGCAGCAGAGCAGTTCGCAAGAGTAGAAGGCATCCTTCCTGCACCGGAAAGCTCCCATGCGATCAAGGTGGCGATCGATGAAGCACTGAAATGCAAGGAGACCGGAGAAGAGAAAACAATCCTTTTTGGACTTACCGGAACAGGTTACTTTGATATGATGGCTTATGAACGCTTCAATAATGGAGAGATGGTGGATTATATTCCGACAGATGAGGATCTGGCAAAGGGATTTGCCGGGATTCCGAAGTTCTCTGGGAATGAGTTTTAGATCAGAATGATAAAGAGCAGTCCGGCAGATTATCTGCCGGACTGGATCGCACTGCGGCAAAAGGGTAGATGTCACTTAAAGCGACCAAACGCAGGCGGAGAATCCTGCAAGCAGGATTTTTCTTACAGGATCATAAATTTTTAAGTCTGGATAATTCTGCCTGCAGAGCAGCAATAGTGGCAGCGCTTTTGGAGAGAAGAGAGTCCTTTTCAGCGAGAGCAGAGTCCTTTTCAGCGAGAGCAGAGTCCTTTTCAGCGAGAGCAGAGTCCTTTTCA